>Ga0187782_10000004_pt1 | contig 149333 bp, 128 predicted proteins | sample 0715_SJ02_MP15_2_FD_132454 | JGI IMG/M metagenome (GOLD analysis project Ga0187782, IMG submission 132454) | Tropical peat soil microbial communities from peatlands in Department of Meta, Colombia - 0715_SJ02_MP15_20_MG | ecosystem: Environmental > Terrestrial > Soil > Wetlands > Peat... | reverse complement strand
GTCGGCAAAGTGATTAAGCCCGCGCCCGGCGAGGTGTATCACGCCATCGAAGCGCCCAAAGGCATTCTCGGTTATTACATCGTCAGCGACGGCTCCATCCAGCCGTACCGCGTGCGCATTCGTCCGCCCTCGTTTGTGAACCTGCAAGCGCTGGACAAGATGGCGCGGGGGCACCTAGTTGCCGATGTCGTGGCGATCATCGGCACGTTGGATATCGTCTTGGGCGAGGTGGACCGCTAGCCATGAGCCCCACCTTGCAAGCCTTGGTCAACTTCCTGCAAAGCTGGTGGCTGGAAATCGTTTGCGGCGTCGTGATTGTCGCGGTTGTGCCGCTGATCGCTGGCTACGTAGTGCTGGTCGAGCGCAAACTCATGGCCGACATGCAAGCGCGCCTGGGTCCCATGCGCGTTGGCCCGCACGGCCTGCTACAGCCCATCGCCGATGCGGTCAAGTTGCTGATCAAGGAAGACATCATTCCTCGAGATGCGGACGCGCTGATTTTCTGGTTTGCACCGGTGATTTCCATGGTCGCGGCGCTCACCGCCATGGGGGCCATTTATTTTGGACCGGACTTTCGCGTGGCCCGCGACATCAATATTGGCATCCTGTTCGTCATTGGTGTCAGCTCGCTCGGTTTCCTCGGAGTCATCCTGGGCGGCTGGGCCTCCAATAGTCATTACTCGATCATCGGCGCCATTCGCAGCACCGCGCAACTGGTCAGCTACGAAACTGCCGGCGGCCTGGCTATTGTCAGCGCGCTGCTCTTGTCGGGCACGCTGAAAATCGACGCCATCGTTGACGCGCAATCCGCTCACCACATCTGGTTCATTTTCATGGCGCCGGTGGGCTTCTTCACCTATCTGGTGGCCTCCATCGCGGAAACCAATCGCGCCCCGTTCGATCTTCCGGAAGCCGAATCCGAGCTGGTCGCCGGCTACATGACCGAATACAGCGGCTTTCGCTGGGCGCTGTATTTCCTGGGCGAGTACGCCAACATGATCGTGGTCGCCTCGGTGGCCGCGACCCTGTTCCTGGGCGGGTGGCTGCGGCCATTCCCGAACGTCCACTGGCTTAACTGGCTGGATTTTCTTCCCGGCTTGTCGATCGTCCTTCTGGGTGGATATTGCATTTACAGGGCAGGGAAGCAGCCGGTCAAAATTCAAGTATGGTTCATGTGGGCGGTGGCGCTGTGCTGCTTCGCGCTGGCGGCGATCTTCTTCGTTCCTTGGCTGTTTTCTCCGTTGCACTTTGCCATTGCCGGGCTGAATGGAGCCTTCTGGTTTCTTCTGAAGGTCGCCGGGTACATCTACGTGTTCATGTGGCTGCGTTTCACGCTGCCGCGGTACCGTTTCGACCAGCTCATGCACCTGGGCTGGTACATCCTGATCCCCCTGGCCATTGTGAACGTGTTCGCGGTGGGCGTGGCCATGCTGCTGGAATCGGAGTTTGGCTGGAATCGTTGGATCGCCATGATCTTGACCACGGTGTTCACGTTGCTGGTCGCGGTGTTCCTGGTTCGCGTACATGACAAGCGCGCTGTTGCGGCGTCAACCGCCGCGGCTGTGCCGACGGACTCTTATGCTGGATAGCCTGTTCTTCTATTTCTTCGCCGGAGTGGCCGTGCTGAGCGCGGCGCTGATGGTCACGCGCCGGAACGCTATGCATTCCGCGGTGTTTCTGATTACCACCCTGCTGGCGACCGCCGGCATTTTCCTGCAGTTGCGCGCGGAGTTCCTGTTCGTCGCGCAGATTATCCTGTACGTCGGCGGCATTATGGTGCTGTTCATTTTCGTGATGATGCTGGTGCGGCTGGACGTGGCCCTGCACCACATTCAGTTCCACCTGCAGAGGTTCGTGGCCTTGCTGGTCATTTTGGTACTGGCTTTGGAAACGGCGTTGATTCTCTTTTACGCCCGCAAATTGCCGGGCGGCGGGTTGTTGATTCAAGGAGCCGCTCCTGCGGACAAGCTCGGCCCGAATTCCGAAGAATTGGCCAACAGCCTGTTCAGCAATTATCTTCTGCCCTTCGAAATTGCCAGCGTGCTGCTGCTGGTGGCCATGGTGGGAGCCGTGGTCATGGCCAAGAAGAAAAGGACCGACGAATCATGATGTCACCGGCGCATTACCTGTTCCTCAGCCTGGCGCTGTTCCTGATCGGCTGCATCGGCGTGGTCACCCGGCGCAACGTGATCGTGGTGCTGATGTCCATCGAACTGATCCTGAACGCCGTGAACATCAATCTGGTTTTATTCTCGCGCATCTTCGGGGACGTCGCCGGGCAGGTCTTCGCGCTATTCATCATTGCCGACGCTGCCGCCGAAGCCGCCGTGGGACTGGGTATCATCATCGCCTTCTTCCGCAATCGGGAAACTCTTTTCACTGACGAAATGGATCTGCTGAAATGGTAGCCGGCTCTTCATCCCAAGCGTGTGCTGGCCGATCTAAAGATCGGTCATTCCAGTTCAGGTGGCGCAGCCATTCTTGGCTGGGCTCTTTTTCCTGTGCTGGTAGTGAATATTGCCTCCTGTCATCCCGAGCCTGCCTGTGCGGGCAGGCGAACCGGGGGATCGGCTTTTCCACGGGGCACGCATCACCAATCACGAGTCACGGATTATGACCTCACCGAATTATTTCCTCGCGCACATCTGGCTCATTCCGCTGTTTCCGCTGATCACCGCGGGCCTGATGCTGTTCTTCGGACGCCTGCTTCCGAAATCCGCCATCAACTTTCTTTGTGTCGGCAGCGTGCTGCTTTCGTTTCTCTATGCCGCGGGCGCCGCTTTGACGCTTTTTAGGCTGGCCCCCGAGCAGCGGATATTCCAGCAGCTCTTGTTCGAATGGGTAACTCCCGGCCCGATCGTCGCCACCGGCGGCCCAATCGAGTTCATCGCCGACTGGGGCTACCTGTTGGACCCGTTATCGTGCGTGATGATTCTGGTGGTAACCGGGGTGGGCTTTCTGATCCACGTCTATTCCATCGGCTACATGGCCCATGAAGGCGGCTACTACCGTTTCTTCGGCTACATGAACCTGTTCATGTTTTCCATGTTGACGCTGGTGCTGGCCAACAATCTGCTGCTTATGTTCGTGGGTTGGGAAGGCGTGGGCCTGTGCAGCTATTTGTTGATCGGTTTCTATTTCCTCCGGAAATCCGCGTGCGATGCGGGCAAGAAGGCTTTCATCGTCAATCGCGTGGGCGATACCGGATTCCTGCTGGGCATTTTTCTGATCGCTGCCACCTTTGGGACCGTGCGCTTCACCTCTCATGGTCTCGGCGATCCCGTGGCCTTCCTCGGGATCAACGAAACCCTTGGCGCCATGCTCAGCCAGGACCGCCTGGTGATCGGCGGCCCGCTGCTCACGGCTATCGCCTTACTTCTGTTCGTCGGTGCGACCGGCAAATCCGCGCAGCTTCCTCTTTATGTTTGGCTCCCCGACGCCATGGAAGGCCCCACACCGGTCAGCGCATTGATCCACGCGGCCACCATGGTGACCGCCGGCGTGTACATGGTGGCGCGCATGAACGCCATCTACCAGGTTGCGCCCTTCGCCATGGACGTGGTGGCGGTGGTTGGCGCGGTCACTGCGATTTTCGCCGCCACCATGGCGCTGGCCCAGGCCGATATAAAGAAGGTGCTGGCCTACTCGACCATCAGTCAGCTCGGCTACATGTTCCTGGCGCTCGGCGTCGGCGCGTTCTCCGCCGGAATTTTCCATCTGATGACCCATGCCTTCTTTAAGGCACTGCTCTTCCTCGGGGCCGGCAGCGTCATTCACGCGCTTTCCGGCGAGCAGGATCTGCGCAAAATGGGCGGCCTGTGGAACACCATTCCGGCGACCTCCAGACCTTTCCTGATCGCCACACTGGCCATTGCGGGAATGCCGCCGCTGGCTGGCTTCTTTAGCAAAGACGAAATTCTTGGCCGCGCTTTCGCGCGTGTTGCCACCGTGGATCGCTACCTGTTCCTGTGGATCGTTGGCGTAGTCACCGCCGGCCTCACCGCGTTTTACATGTTCCGCTTGCTGTTTCTGGCGTTTTTCGGTTTCTCTCGCGTGCCCCCCGAAAAAGAGCACCACATCCACGAATCGCCCTCGAGCATGACCATTCCTTTGATGATTCTGGCCGCGCTCTCGATCATCGGCGGCTGGTTCGCGCTGCCAAGTCTCTGGGGAGGCAAGAGCTCCTTCGAAGAGTTCCTGGAGCCGGTGGTCAGCGGCGTGATTCCCTTGACCTCTGCGGTCAAATTTGCGCACCACACCTTGCTGATCGAGTGGTTCCTGATGATCATTTCGGTGACCATCGCCGGAATGGGTATCTGGTTCGCTTACGACTTTTATATCCAGCATCCACAGATGCATTCCAAGATCGCCGCGCGCTGGCCCCGCCTTCATGATCTTTTGGTCCACAAATACTACGTGGACGAAATCTATGACGCGCTGTTCGTCAACCGCATCAAGGACCTGAGCACTGCGTTTGGCTTGTTCGATGCCGAGGTGATCGACGGCTTTGGCGTCGATGGCGCCGCCTGGCTGGCGCGCGTGTTTTCCCGGATTTCCATGTGGTGGGACAAGTGGATTGTCGATGGACTGGTCAACCTGGTTGGCAAATTCACTCGTTCGCTCAGCCAACCAGTCCGCATGCTTCAGAACGGCGTGTTTTCCAGTTACGCGCTGTTCATCGTGATCGGTCTGGCCATTTTGCTGGCCTATTACGGCCATCACATGCAGGTTTTAGCGCGCAGTGTGCGCTGAAAGGCGATTCGCATGTTCTCTCATCATCTACTCAGCGTGATCCTGTTCACGCCAACTGTGGGCGCGCTGGTGCTGTTGTTCCTTCCGCGAACCGCGCCAATGTGGCATCGCATCGTCGGGAATTTGTTCGGCGTTCTTGGCTTTGTGGTGTCCCTGCCATTGGTGGCGCATTTCCCCGCGGGCTACGAAACCTACACCTTCGTCGAATCCTCCAGCTGGATTCCCTCGATTGGGGCGCGCTACACCCTGGGCCTTGACGGCATCAGCTTCCTGCTGGTGATGCTCACCACCCTGCTGGGCATGATCGCTATTCTGTCGTCCTGGGCGGCCATCCAGACGCGCACCAAGGAGTACTACATTCTGCTGCTGTTGTTGCAGACCGGCATGCTCGGCGTGTTCATGTCCCTGGACTTCTTCCTGTTTTACGTGTTCTGGGAAGTGATGCTGGTGCCGATGTATTTCCTGATCGGCGTGTGGGGCAGCGAGCGCCGTCTGTACGCGGCGATTAAGTTCTTCTTGTACACCCTGGCGGGTTCGGTGCTGATGCTGTTGGGTATCCTGGCGCTGTACTTTAACGCGGAAAAGATCACCGGGACGCAAACCTTCGACATCCCCACGCTGCTGGCCGCCGCTCAGCAATTTCCCGATTCCCTGAAGGTGTGGCTGTTCTGGGGGTTGTTCTTCGCCTTCGCCATCAAGGTTCCCATGTTCCCGTTCCACACCTGGCTGCCCGACGCGCACACCGAAGCGCCCACCGCCGGCTCGGTGATTCTGGCGGGCGTCCTGCTGAAAATGGGAACGTACGGTTTCATCCGCTTCTCGCTGCCGCTGCTGCCGGCAAATCCACAAATGCGCGCCACCGTCATACACATCCTGGTCGTGCTCTCCTTGGTGGGCATCGTTTACGGCGCCATCGTTTGTTTGATGCAGAAAGATATGAAGCGGCTGATCGCCTATAGTTCCGTCAGCCACTTAGGCTTCTGTACACTGGGCATTTTTGCATTAACCCCCACGGGGCTTTCCGGCAGCGTGCTGCAGCAAATCAATCACGGGATTTCCACCGGGGCGCTGTTCCTGATTGTCGGCGTGCTGTACGAGCGGCGGCACACCCGGCTGATTTCCGAATTTGGCGGGCTGGCCACGCCCATGCCCAACTACGCCGCCATCTACCTGATCATCACGCTCAGTTCGCTGGGCATGCCGCTGCTGAACGGCTTCATCGGAGAATTCACCATCCTGCAGGGCGTGTTCGTGGTCAGCAAAGCCTGGGCCGCCTGGGGCACCCTCGGGATCGTGCTGGGCGCCGCGTACCTTCTGTGGCTATACCAGCGGGTGATGTTTGGTTCCGTGACCCACGAGGTCAACAAACATCTCCCGGACCTGAACCTGCGCGAGTACGCTATCCTGGTGCCTTTGGTTTTCCTGGCCTTCTGGATCGGCATTTATCCCAAGCCGTTCTTCAACTACATCAACAGCCCGGTCGATAAAATCGTACATCAAGTGAATCCGGACTTTTACAAGCGCACCCGCAGCCAATTGGCCGAAGGGCGTTCACCCGCTTCCGCACCGTCGTTGGTGCCGGCCCGTTCGGCATCCACGACCAGCTCGGGCGCCACAGCGCAAAGTGGGATGAAATAGCGCATGCACTCTCCCCTCCAATCCGTGATCAACTACATCCAGGGCGATGGTCTGGTGGTCCTGCCCGAGATGGAGCTGCTGCTGTTCGCTCTCGGCATCCTGATCTTCGATTTCCTGCTGACCAAAAAGGAAAAACACTTTAACGCCTACCTCGCGCTGGTTGGCATTTTGGGCAGCGCGGTTGGCCTGTTCATGCAGATCCAGCGCTTCAACGCCGGCGGGCGCATGGGCCGTCCCGGGTCTCCCGGCCTGCTGGGTTTCCACGACACGGTGCTGGTCGACGGCTTCTTCATCGTTTTCGCGTTGTTGTTCCTGGCTGCCGCCGCGCTGGTGATTCTGCTCTCGATTCGCTACCTGGACCTGGAGCGCGAGCAGGAAGGCGAGTTCTACGCCCTGATTCTTTTTGCCTGCATTGGCATGATGTTCATGGCTTCCGGCATCGATCTGATCGTGCTGTTCCTCGGCTTGGAAACCATGGCCCTCAGTTTTTATGTGCTGACTGGTTTCTTGCGCGACAACAAACGCTCCAACGAAGCGGCCATGAAGTACATTCTGCTGGGCGCCTTCAGCAGCGGCATTCTGGCCTACGGCTTCTCCCTACTCTACGGCATGGGCCATTCCACCAACGTCTACGTGATTGGCGACGTCCTTGATCGTCGCCTGCAATTCGCCGCCGATCCCAGTCATGCCTTCACCGATTGGCTGGCGGTGCTGGCCTTCGTCACCGTCGCCGCCGGGCTGTTTTTCAAAATCGCGGCGGTTCCGTTCCATCAATGGGCGCCTGACGTCTACGAAGGAGCGCCTACTTCGATCACCGCATACGTCAGCGTCGCTTCGAAAACCGCCAGTTTCGCGCTGCTGCTGCGCCTGATGATTGCTGTCTTTGGCGGCTCGCAATCCACCTGGCTGCACCTGGTTGGCGGCGTGGCCATCGCCTCGCTGACTTGGGGCAATCTTGCGGCGCTTACGCAGAACAACATCAAGCGCCTGCTGGCGTATTCCTCGATCTCGCACGTTGGCTACATTCTGCTTGGTTTGGTCGCGGGCAACTCCATTGGACTCACCGGCATGGTTTATTACTTGCTGGCCTATGGATTCATGACCCTGGGCGCGTTTGCGGTCGTGATTGTCATGCGCCAGCGCGGGCTGATCGGCGATACGCTCCCGGACCTCGATGGACTGTACCAGCGCAACCCCACGGCTGCGTTCCTGCTGCTGATTTTCATGCTTTCGCTGGCGGGCATACCTCCCACTGCCGGCTTCATGGGCAAATATTTTATTTTCCAGGCGCTGATCGAGAGCCATCATCCGGTGCTCGCGGTTTTTGCCGCCTTGTACATTGTTCCGGCGCTTTACTATTACTTCCGCGTGGTGGTTCACGCGTGGATGCGCAGTCCGGGCGAAGCGCCCACGCCGCAGGTCAGCAGCGCGCAAGCCGTGGCCCTGGGCGTCACCTTGTTTGTAACCCTGGCTGCCGGGTTGTATCCTGAGCCGTTCACGCGACTGGCTCACTATGCCTTCGGACAATAGCAACAAGACAGACCCCAAGCCCGAATCTCCCGGACAACACGCCGCCGGTTTCAGCCGCCAGTTCGCCATGGCCATGGAGCTGCCGTTCATCCTGGTCGCATCCATCGGTGTAGGCGGCGTGATTGGCTATTTCATGGATAATTGGCTGCACACCAAGCCCTATCTGATGCTGCTGTTTGGTTTGCTCGGCTTCGTCGCCGGCCTGCGCGACATGCTGCGCCGCGCCGCCAAAGAGTAGTTATGAGTGGTCGCGCGGTCGCGGGATCTCGCTCGCTGCTTTCGGTATGCTACCCACCGCAATGACCTCCACCTCCACCGACGCGTCACCCTACCGGCTCACCGAAACCCACATCTCCCGGCTCACTCTTTTGTTTGGCATAATCACCGCCATTCCTGTCGCCCACTTTTACGCGTGGCGCTGGGGTTTAGGCGTTTTGATTGGCGCCATCCTGGCTTGGCTCAATTTCCGCTGGCTTCGCCAGGGACTGGACGCGCTGACTAATGCCGCAACCGCGCAAGCTGACCAAAAAAAAGTGCGCGTCCCACTCGCCACCTACGTCAAAGCGGCGTTGCGCTACGGGTTGATAGGCCTCGCCGTGTATGTTATTTTTGAATATCTCAACGTTCCCTTGTTAAGCATGGTGGTTGGTCTCTGCGCGCTGGGAGCGGCCACAATGGTAGTCAGTGTGCACGGCATCTTTCGCTCCCCGGAATAATGCATGGAACACGAACTGAAACATCTTACCAACTGGTTGAACCACGTTCTGGGTCCGTTTGCCCTGCAACTCCTCCATTCGCTCGGCATTCAGCCCAGCGATTACGATCACCCCATTCCTGAATATGTGGTCATGTCGCTGGTGGTGCTGGTTCTCGGCACCATTCTCGCCGCGATTCTGCGCTCGCAGCTTTCCGTGGAACGTCCCGGTATGTTCCAGCAGGCTGCCGAGGGTTTGCTCACCAATTCGATGGGCTTTGGGATCAAGGACCTGATTGACGAGAACGTGAGCCATGGTGGCGAGCGGTTCATCCCGTTCCTGGGGACCATTTCGGTGTTCGTGCTGCTTTCGAATTTGCTCAGTATTTTTCCGGAATTTTCCTCGCCCACGGTTAGTCCCATCCCGCCGCTGGCTTGTGCCTCGCTGGTCTTCCTTTATTTCAATTGGCAGGGCATTCGCCATCATGGCCCGGTTGGCTATTTGGCGAGCTTCGCCGGCTTCCCCAAGAAGTTGGGCGATTGGCTGCTGGCGATTCTCCTGTTCCCGGTGGAATTGATTTCCACCACAGCCCGCCTGCTCTCCCTGACGGTTCGTCTTTGGGCCAACATTTTTGCCAGCGATTTGATTTACGTGATTTTCTTGGGATTGCTGCTGGCTCCCACCGAGTGGGCATGGAGCAAGAGCGCCATCTTCGGCTTCATCCTGGCCATTTTTCCGTTGTCGATTCCTATCCTGTTTATCGGATTGCACATCTTCGTTTCCGTGATTCAGGCCTACATCTTTACCGTGCTTCCGGCCATTTATGTGGGGCTCGCGGTAGCCGAAGAACACTAGATGAAGGGCGTCGAGATTGTGGATGTGTCATTGCTTCTTGGGTGCGCCGGATAGCGCGAAGTGAGCGCGGCATTTCTCATAGACTTTTGCTTTTGCCGTTCAGCGTGAGACCGGTTTGTAATACGTAGATCCGGGAACCACCCACTGGCGGTAATTCTCAGGAGGGTCGTTATGAAGAAAGCAGTGCTGTCGTTGGTTGTGCTTATGCTGGTTATGTTGATCGTTGCGCCGGCCGTGTTTGCTCAAGAACCCGGCGCGGCGGGAGGCAAAAGCCTTACCGCAATCGCCGCCGGCTTTGGTATGGCTCTGGCGGCGTTCGGCGCCGCGCTGGGGCAGGGAAGAATCGCCTCAGCCGCGTGCGAAGGCATGGCCCGCAATCCCGGGGCCGCGGGTGCTATTCGCGCCTCGATGATCCTGGGTCTGGTGTTCGTGGAGACTTTGGCGCTGTTCACGCTTGCTATCATTATGCTGAAGGTTTAACCCGCGCCAGGCGCCGTTTCGCGATTCGAACGCAACGCGCCGCGCGCACTCTGGAAATGGAAAACGCCCGCCTCGACCTCCGGAGCGGGCGTTCCTTTTTGAGCGGATCTTCGATCTGCGGCAATTTCCCCGCGCAATGCGTCAACCTGGCCAAAACGCACTGCACGATCAAACTTCCGCCTCTGCCCTCAACGAGTCATGTCGAACCAAAAGGAGGGGAGCTTACCCACCACGATAACTCCCCCCTTACAGCGTCGCCAGGGTTTCCAGCGCCGCCTTATCCTGAACCAACAGGGTCGAGCCGTTCACTTCCACCAGGCGCTTGCGCTTGAATTCGCTGAAGCTGCGGCTCACCGACTCCCGCGAGCATCCAATCAATTGCGCAATTTCCTCGTGGGTCAACGCCAGCTTCACTCGTACACTTCCATTCGTCACCGGCGAGCCGGCCGACCATTCCACCAGGAACCGCGCCAGCTTTTCTTCCACGGAATTGCTCAAGCCGATCGAACGGATCACTTCGTAAGCCAAGTGGCAATCGCGGCCCAAATGCTGCGCCACTTGCAAACACGCATCTCCATGTTCCTTGATGAACTTCACGAAATCTTCGCGGCTAACGTACGCCAGTTGAGCGGGCTGCAAGGTTTCCGCGGTGATCTCGTGCGGCTGCCCCGAAATCGCCGGGTTCAGTCCCAGGATGTCTCCGGGCTTGGCAATCTTGAAAATCAGGGTCTTGCCCTCGCTGTTGGTAGTCAGTAGCTTTACCCGCCCCTGACACACGATGTGCACACCGCGAGCCGGTTCCCCTTCCATAAACAGAATGGCCCCGGCGGGGTAGGAGCTGGTTCTGCGGATCTGGCACAGCGCTCTTGCCGTGGCCGGGGAAAGGCTGCAAAAGAAGCTGTTGTCTCGCCAGTCGCAATCGGAGCAATCTTCGGGGACCCGAAACCCGTAGGGACTCTGCGGTTTTCTGGCTACTGCGGTGTGCGCGAAACTACCCGCGCTCTTCATCGTCATAACGCTGCTCGCCATGGGGACGCCCTTCCTTGGTTCAGGCCACCTTGCCTGTACAGTCGAGAAAAGCACTTGGCTGGCCATTTGTCGCCAAATCCCACATTCTGACTAAGCTTAGGGAAGAAAGGGCCTTATCGGCAGGTGGCAGGTCTCATTTTGGAAAGCAGCGGCACTGTCGGCCCTGCGGGGTGGGTTATATCGCACAGCTCTGTGTGATCTTCATCACGGCTGGCCGTCCCTCTGTTGCTTTTTCCTACGTTGCCGCCTCCAGCAGTTGCCGGATCTTTCGCGCCAGCCCGTCATGGCTGAACGGCTTTTCGATGAACGCCACATCTTCCGCCAACAGGGCGTTTTGCGAGATCACCCCGGCGGTGTGTCCGGACATGTACAGTACCTTTACTTCAGGCCTCTTCCGCAGCAATTCCTCCGACAATTCCCGCCCGTTCATGCTCGGCATCACCACATCGGTCAACAGTAAGTGAATACGCCCGGGATATTCCGCCGCAAGATGCAGGGCTTCGGTCGCCTCCGACGCCACCAAGACACGGTAACCTGCAGAAACCAGAAAATCACGGGTCACCCGCGCTAGCAGCTTGGAGTCTTCCACCAGCAGAATGGTTTCCGAGCCGCTGGAAACTCCTTCGGATTCCGAGACGATATCCTCTTCCGCGCCCCTCAGTACCCTCGGAAAGTAGATCTTGAACGTTGTGCCTCGCCCCGGTTCGCTGTAGACCCAGATATGTCCGCCGCTCTGGCGCACGATTCCGTAGACCGTTGCCAGGCCCAGCCCCGAGCCTGATCCTTGTTCCTTGGTGGTGAAGAACGGCTCGAAGATCCGGCTGACCGTTTCTTTGTCCATGCCCTCGCCGGTATCGGTTACAGAAAGCTGCACGTACCGCCCGGGAACCACATCGAGATGATCTCGCGCGTAAGCCTCCCCCAAGTAAGCATTCGAGGTCTCAACCGTAAGGCGGCCGCCCTTTTTCATGGCGTCGCGCGCGTTGGCCACCAGATTCAGGATGACCTGCGAGAGCTGACTGCGGTCATTTTTGACCTCGCCCAGGTCATGCGCCAACACCAGGTCCAGCTGGATATTCTCTTCCAGGATGCGCCGCAGCAGCGGTTCCAGATCGGTCAAAACCGTGTTCAGGTCCAGCATTTGCGGCTCCGACACTTGTTGGCGGGCGAAAGCCAGCAATTGGCGCGTAACTGTGGCGGCTTCTTCTCCCGCCATTTTGATCTGTTCCACTCGTTCCACGTACGGCGCCACCGGTGCGGCCTTCAGCAGCATCTCGCAATTGCCCAAAATGACCCCAAGCAGGTTGTTGAAGTCGTGCGCAATGCCTCCGGCCAGACGGCCGATGGCTTCCATTTTCTGCGAGAGCAGTAGCTGCTCTTCAAGCCGCCGCGCGCGTTCCTGCTCTGTATCGCGCTGACGCATGGCCAACTCGCGCTGCACGATTTCCGCCTGAAGCGCCTGGTTGGCCTTCACCAGGTCCGCGGTGCGTTCGCGCACCCGCGTTTCCAGCGCCTCTTTGGCGTCCCGCAACTCGTTCTGGGCTTTTTTCTGGAGAGTGATATCCCGGATCGCGCTGAATACCAGCACGCCTTCATCCGTTCGGAACGGACTTAAGCTGATCTCCACCGGGAATTCGCTGCCGTCCTTGCGCAACCCGTACAGCTCCCGCCCGGCTCCCATGGGACGCAGTCGCGGCGCATCAGAGTAGCTTTTGCGATGATGGACGTGGCCACCACGGTAACGTCCCGGCACCAGCATTTCCACCGGCTGCCCCAGCAGCTCTTCCCGCTGGTATCCGAACAGTTTTTCGGTTTGCGCGTTCACCAGCGTGATGTTGCCGCGTTCGTCGGCAATCACCATGGCATCCGGCGCGGCTTCCAACAGCGCCCGAAATTCGTCGTGCGACCACTCATCCCGAGTGGAGCGACTCAGTCTGGCCGAACGCGGGTCTTCCATGTTAATGGTCCAGGTCCGTATTTACGAGGCACCGATTATGTATAATCGGCAACTCCCGCACAAGCCTATAAGCGCTGGCAGGCCTCTTGAGGTAAATACAATGCAGATTCTCCACGAGGAACTGTGAACTCGGGACTTGAACAACCAGAACCTTGAACGGTGAGCCTGAACTATGAACTTTTAACTTGAAACTCTTCCATCCTGCCTACCGCGCCGACATCATCAGCGGTTGCGACAACACAATACCCAAAATATGGTTCGGTGCCAAGCCCAAGTACAAGGTGATCAACGCCGCCACTGTCACCACCATCGCTGCCGTCGGACTCAGCCCCTTGCTCATTTCCGTCGACGCTGGGCCTTTGTACTCGCGCATGTACATCACCACGATCAAGCGGAAATAGTAGTACGCCCCAATCACGCTGTTGACCGCCATCCATACCGCCAGCCAAACCAGGTGCGACTTGATGGCCGCCGAAAAAATGTACAGCTTCCCGAAGAAACCCGCGGTGATCGGCAGTCCCAACAGCGATAACAAGAACAACGTCAAAGCCGCGGCGGCAAATGGTTGCCGCGTGCCCAACCCCGCATAATCGTCGTAAGTCAGATAGCGTTCGCCAGTTCCCCCAATTTCCGACACCACCGTGAACGACCCCACCGAGACCAGCGCGTAGCTGGCCACGTAAAACAGCACCGCCGCGTAGGCCGGCGCCACCGCTTCGGGATCCGGTCGCACGAACGTGACCGCCGCGAACGCCACCAGCGTGTAGCCCGCATGCGCGATCGAACTGTACGCCAGCATGCGTTTCACGTTGTTCTGCACCAGCGCGCCCAGGTTCCCCACGAACATGGTCAGCACTGCCAGAATCCAGAAGGCCCAGAACCAAAAATCGGTGGCCGCTCGCACCGTGCCAAAAATCCGCAGTAGCAGCGCAAAGGTTGCGGCTTTCGGGCCCGCGGAGAACAGCGCGGTCACCGGCGTGGGCGCTCCTTCGTAAACGTCCGGAGTCCAGATCTGGAACGGCGCCGCAGCCACCTTGAATCCCAACCCCACAAGAATCAAGGTCAGCCCCAATCGCAGCAAGGTGCCGTTCGTATTCGCATTGGCCAGCGCCGTAAGGTTGGTCGAGCCGGTCACTCCGTAAACCAGCGCGATGCCGTACAGGAAAAACGCAGTGGCGAAGGAACCCAGCAGGAAATACTTCATCGCCGATTCGCTGGCTTTGATCGAATCGCGCCGGTAACCGGCCAGGACGTAGCTGGAGATCGACGACATTTCCAGCCCGATGAATGCCGTCAACAATTCCTGCGCCGACGAAAGCACACCCATTCCCGCGGTGGCAAACAGGATCAACGCATAAAACTCCGCGCCCTCTAATTGTTCGCGCTGCAAATACGAGTCGCTCCCAAGGATCACCAGGAACGCCACCAACCCCACCAGCCAATGGAAAAACAGGCTGAAGGTGTCCAACTGGATCAGCCCGGAAAAGCCTCCGCCCATTTGCGTGTAGAACGTCACCAGCGTCCCCGCCGCCGCGCCGACCAAGGCGATGAAGGTCAGCGCTTGCCGGCTTTTCACGAAGGGCTGCAACAGCATCAGCGCTACGCCGAAACAACACCACAGCAATTCCGGCAGCACATGGAACACATTCGTCAGCATGATCCGGTTCAACGATTCCATCAGCGTGACGCCAGCCTTTCCGCCCTATGCTCCGGCTGTCTTTCGATTTGTGCGGCCGGGGTGACCGGTGCGGCATGGGAACCCTCGCCCAGCCTTTTCGCTTCGTGCATCACATTAAGGTTCATTTGCTCAAGCACTGTGCTGCACGGCGCCGCAAATCTCCGTGTGAAGAACGGCGAGTGCACGCCCATCCACAGAATCACAAGGGCCAAAGCGCCGAGCATCCAGTTCTCCCGCGCCGAGGTGTCTTGCAGCTCACGATTTTTTTCGTGCGTCACTGTGCCGAAGAATACTCGCTGGTACGACCACAGCAAGTAGCACGCCGAGAGAATTACGCCGGTGGCTGCCCACGCCCCCCACTGCCAGTGCGCCTGGAACGTTCCCAGCAGGATCAGAAACTCGCCGACGAACCCGTTCAACATCGGCAAGCCCATCGACGACAGCGCCACGAACAAGAAGAACGCCGCCAGCCGCGGCAACGGCACGCACAAGCCGCCGTACTCGCTGATTTCGAAGGTGTGCCGCCGGTCGTGCAGCATGCCCACTAGCAAGAACAAACCGCCAGTGGAAATTCCATGCGCCAACATCTGGAACACCGCTCCCTGCATGGAAATTTCCCGGAACGCGAAAATCCCCAACACCACAAACCCCAAGTGGCTCACTGACGAATACGCCACCAGCTTCTTCAGGTTGGGCTGCACCAGCGCCACCAACGCTCCATAGATAATCCCGATGATCGCCAGCGCTGCCACATATGGCGCGGCGCGATGCGACGCCTCGGGAAACAGCGGCAGGCAGAAACGGATCATGCCGTAAGTCCCCATCTTCAGCAGCACGCCCGCCAGAATGATCGAACCGGCCGTGGGCGCTTCCACGTGCGCGTCAGGCAGCCAGGTGTGCAGCGGGAACAGCGGCACCTTGATGGCGAAGGCCACAAAGAACGCCAGGAACAGCAGCATTTCGCCACTGCTGCTCAATTGCAATTGCCCGCTCTGGATCATTGCTTGGATCGTGGGCAGATCAAACGTTCCGGTCGCGTTATACAGCCAAATGATGCCCACCAGCATCAGGATCGAGCCTGCCATGGTGTAGATCACAAACTTCACGGCGGCGTAAATCCTGCGTTCGTGTCCCCAGATGCCGATCAGAAAGGCCATGGGTATCAGCATCACTTCCCAGAACAGGAAGAACAAGAACATGTCCAGCGACAAAAACACTCCCACCACGCCCACTTCTAACAGCAGCAGCATGATGTGAAACTCTTTGATGCGCGCATGCACCCCTTTCCACGACGCCAGCACGCAAATCACCGTCAGGAACGTGGTCAGCAGCACCAAAAACAAGCTGATGGCATCCGCTCCCAAGTGGTAATTGATATTCGGCGAGGCGATCCAATGCGAAAATTCCACCAGCGAGTAGCCCTTCGCCAACACCGGAACGCCCCGCAGCATCAACAACGAGGCTACAAATTCGATTGCGCTTACCACCAGCGTGAATCGCCGGATCCACACTTCGTCGTCTCCGCGCAGCCACAGCAGCGCCAACGCTCCCGCGGCGGGGAAGAAGATCAGGAAGCTCAGCAAATGTCCGTTGAGAGCCATTAGCGCACTCCCCCGAACAACAGCGGATGCACCAGCGGCCAGAAGATGATCGTGAACACCACTAGCGCGCCGACCAGCACCCATACCGCGTAGCTTCGCGTATTGCCCGATTGTGTCTGCCGCACCGTGTCACCCACCGCGCTGGTGCCTTTGGCGATCCCGTTCACGCTCCCGTCAATCACGCCAACGTCCACCACCTTCCACAGCACATTGCGCGAAAGCCAAACCAGTGGCCCCACCACCACGGCGTGATACAACTCGTCAACGTAATACTTCTGGTACAAAACTTCGTGCAGCCCCTTCGATGGCCCCTGCTTTACATCTTTCCTGTACATGCGCCACGCCACCAGCAAACCCAAAGTGGCAGCCACCATGGCCACGCCAGACAAGATCAACTCCAGGTTGTGTGCGCCGGCCACATTGGCATGCTCTTCGGTCGCCAGGACTGGCGTCATAAAATCGCTGAAATAGTCTTTGCCGCCAAACATTGCCGGCAGCGCAAACCAGCCGCCGGTTAGCGACAAGAACGCCAGAATCATCAGCGGCACAGTCATATTCAGCGGTGATTCGTGCACGTGTACATGGTGCTCGTCGTAGCGCTTTTGGCCGGCGAAGGTTAGCCAGATCAGCCGGAACATATAAAACGAGGTCAGGACCGCCGCCAGCAGCCCAATCGTGTACAGCGCTTTCCCGCCGGACTCGGAGTTGAAGGTGGCCGCCAGGATCGCGTCCTTCGAGAAAAACGCCGCAAACGGGAAAAAGCCGGCGATGGCCAGCGTCGCGCACAGCATGGTCCAGAAGGTGATCTTGATTTGCGACCCCAAGCCGCCCATCTTCCACATGTCCTGCTCGCCGCCCATGGCGTGAATCACGCTCCCGGCCGCCAGGAACAGCAGGGCCTTGAAGAACGCGTGGGTCATCAAGTGGAAAATTCCCGCGGTGAACGCCCCAACTCCGCAGCCCAGGAACATGTAACCCAACTGGCTCACGGTGGAATATGCCAGCACCTTCTTGATGTCCGACTGAACCAGGCCGATGGTCGCCGCGAAAAATGCCGTGGCGCACCCCACAATCGCCACAATCAACATGGCCGTCTCGGAATGCATGAACAATATGTGCGACCGCGCCACGATGTACACCCCTGCGGTCACCATGGTCGCCGCATGGATCAACGCGCTCACCGGCGTTGGGCCTTCCATGGCGTCCGGCAGCCACACATACAACGGCAACTGTGCCGACTTGCCGGTGGCGCCCACGAACAGCAGGATGCATGCGATCGTCAGCGTGCCAAACTGCCCCATGGCTTCGGACGGCAACGCTCCGGCCTGCTGGAACACGGCGGCGAAGTCCAGCGTGTGGAAGGTCCGGAACAGCAGGAACATCCCCAACATGAAACCGAAGTCCCCGATACGGTTTACGATGAATGCCTTGTTTCCCGCGTCGGTCGCCGTTTTCTTCAGGTACCAGAAGCCGATCAGCAGGTAACTGCACAGACCCACGCCTTCCCAGCCCACGAACATCAGCGAATAGTTCGCTGCCAGCACCAGCAGCAGCATGAAAAACATGAACAGATTCAGGTACGAGAAGAACCGGAAATACCCGCCCTCGTGCGCCATGTACCCGGTGGAGTAAATATGAATCAGAAAGCCCACGCCGGTTACCACCAACACCATCACCACGGTCAGTTGATCGAACGCCAGGTCAAATCCCGCCCGGAAACTCCCCGCCACGATCCAATCGAAAAACGCTTTCACATAGGCGTGATGGTTGGCTTCGTAGTATCCAAGGAATTCCCGCACCGCTTCCAACGCGCAGGCAAAGGACAGTCCCGTGGAACTCAGCGCCACCGCGTGCACCACTTTGTTCGGCCATTTCCAGCCCAGCAACCCATTGGCGGCCGAACCCAGCAGCGGCAACAGCGGAATGATCCACAAATGGTCTAGTATCGGTGTCGACATTAGAGTTTCAGCAGATTCGCGCTTTCCACGTTCAGCGAATGGCGGTTGCGCGCCGTCAGGATGATGATGCCCAATCCCACCGCCGCCTCCGCTGCCGCCACTATGATCACAAACAACACAAACACTTCCCCGTCCGGCTTGCCCAGCGATTGGCTGAACGCCACAAACGCCAGATTCACCGCGTTCAGCATCAACTCGATGGCCATGAAGATAGTGATGATGTTGCGCTTGAACACAAACGCCACAATCCCCAAGCCGAACAGGATCGCACTCAGCAATAAATAGTAGTTCGTCGGGATCATCCTTATTTCTCCCGTTGCGCCAGCACAATGGCTCCTAGAATGGCCACCAGTATCAAAAACGATGTCAGCTCGAACGGATACACAAACTCGGTAAACAACAGCGTTGACAGCGTTCTGGTCGACGTCAGCGTCACCGGTGCGGCCGGTGGCAACGCCGACGCTTTTTGCGAGTTCACCAGCGCCGCCGCGATCAGCCCGGTCACCGCGACTGCCAGCGGAATCCCCGCATACAGCGCCAGTTTCGAAAAGTTGGTGCGCTCTTCTTCCCCGGCGTTCAGCAACATGATCACGAACACAAACAGCACCATGATCGCTCCGCCGTACACGATGATCTGCACCGCGGCCACAAACTCCGCGCCCATCAGCAGGTACAGCCCCGCCAGCGCCACCATCACCACGATCAGCGACAACGCGCTGTGAATCGGGTGACGCTGAATGATCAAGCTGACCGCCCCCGCCACCGCCACGGCCGCCAGAACAAAAAAGATGATTACCGCCGCGCTCATCAGTGCATTCTCCACAGAATCACAGCGCTGGTCACAATCACGTTGGCGATGGACACCGGCAACAAAAATTTCCAGCCGAAGCTCATCAGCTGGTCATAGCGGAAGCGTGGAAGCGTTCCCCGCATCCAGATATACACAAACAAAAACGTAAACACCTTGGCCACGAACCAGAAAATCCCTTGTATTGCCTCGTTCACCGGCGGGAAAACAATCAAAACCACTCCAATCACCGCCACCGCAGTCCCCACCGCCGGCAGCACCAACCGCCCAAATATGTTTTCGTAGCGTATGCCGTCAAAAATCAGCCAAATTCCCAGCGGGATCATCAATACCGACGGCAAGTACTGCGTGAACGTCCAGGATGCCGGGAACGGCGACAGCCACCCTCCAAAAAACATGATAGTCGCCAAACACGACACCGCGATCATGCTGGTGTACTCGCCTATGAAAAACATCGCGAACTTCATGCTCGCGTATTCGGTGTGGAATCCAGCCACCAGTTCGGATTCTGCTTCCGGCAAATCGAACGGCACGCGATTGGTTTCGGCCACCGCCGCAATAAAGAAGCACAAAAATCCGATGATCTGCGGGAAAATGTTCCAGCTCAACAAACCGTGCCCGGCCCCGGCCTGCCCGTTCACGATCTCCCGCAAACTAAAGGTGCCGGCCAGCAGCAGCACACCCACCACCGACAAGGTCAATGCCAGTTCGTAGCTGACCATCTGCGCGGAGCTGCGCAGCCCGCCCAGCAGGGAATACTTGCTGTTCGAAGCCCAGCCCGCCAGCGCCACGCCGTACACGCCCAACGCGGTAATGGCGAACAGCACCAACAAGCTGATGTTCACGTCGGCGATGCCAATAGTGGTCTCGTAGCCAAACACGGTGAAGCGCTGCGGCCCAAAGGGAATCACCGCCAGCGAGGTCAGCGCCAGGGTCAAAGCCAAAAACGGCGCCAGGAAGTAGGCCACCTTGTCGACGTTCGCCGGCATGGGATCTTCTTTGAAAATGAATTTCACGCCGTCGGCCAACGGTTGCAGCAGCCCGTGCGGCCCTACGCGGTGCGGTCCCCAGCGCGCCTGAATGTGCGCGATCACTTTGCGTTCCAGCAACGTCAGGTAAGCGTCTACGGTCAGTATGATGAACAACAATATGGCGATCTTGACGATCGGTACGATGAGGAACGCGTAGTGGGTCAGGAAGTGGTTCACGTTTCCAGTTCCGCCTCCGGCAAAGATTGCATCATCGTGCAGTACCGGCTCAGCGAACCGCTGGTGAACAGCGTATCGTTTGCGGAGCGTATCAACTGGGCGGGAATATCATAAGCCCCGTGCCCGTTTCGGGAAAAGTGCGGGCTGGTCGCTTCCGCTCCTCCGGTCAAAAGTCCGGGAAGCTGTACGTTGTACCCGGGTACGACCTTGCGTATCTCTTCAAATACCGCGGCGGGATTTTTATAGTGAAATGCTTTTCCGACGCCCGTCTTTTCGAGTTGGTGCGACAGGATGCGCAGCAGATCGAAGTCCGTCCGCACTCCCATCACTTCCGCGCCTTTGCGCAGCAGCTGAATTTCCCCCGCCGTGTTGGTTACCGTGCCATCCTTCTCGTATGCCGAAGCTGCCGGGAACACCACGTCGGCCTGCAGCGCCGTTTCCGTCAAGAACAGTTCGTGAACGATCAGCAATTGCACTTTGCCACGTCCAAATCCCAGCGTTCCGTAGTGCGCCAGAGGATTCGCGCCCACCACATACAGCGCGTTCAACTTTCCGGCTTGGGCGGCTTCGACCATTTGCGGCGCGGTCAGCCCCGGTTTCGAAGGAACGTTTGCGCCCCACTGTTTCGCGAAAGTTTCAACCGCGATGTTATTGTCCAGGTAGGCGTAGCCCGGCAAACGATCCGGCAGCATGCCCATGTCCGCTGCGCCTCGGGAATTGGCGTAATCGCCCAGCGCCATATACCGGGTTCTTCCCTGCAATCGCGAGCCGAAGGCCACCAGATTTTCGATCGCCGCGCCGGTGATTCCCGAGCCAAACACGATGGCCACGTCGGATTCGCCTTCCAGCGCCTGCTTCACGCTGCCCAGTTGCGTGGCTACGTCTTGAGGAAGATTGCCTTCGCCAGTAGCCAGCCAGCGCACCGCCGCGGTTTCCAGCACCGGACCTAGCGCTACCGCCTGTTGCGCCTGGCGATGCAGCTTGATTTCTTCCGGCGTAATCACAAACAGCTTGGCGTTGTGGTGGCGAACGCCGGTTCGAATCTGCCAGGCTACCAGCGGGTTCTGTTGCGTGGCATCGTTGCCGATCAGCAACACCGCGTTCGCCCCATAAAGACCATCCATGGTCAGCATCGCATCCCCGGCGCGTTCCCCCAGCGCAGTGACCAGTCCGGTGTAGTCCGCGCTTCGGTGATGATCGATGTTGTTGGTGCCGAATGTGCCGCGCGCCAATTTTTGCAGCAGGTAATTTTCTTCGTTGGAGGTGCGGTTCGAACCGATAAAACCGATGCCGTCGGGGCCGTAAGCCGAATAAATCTGGTTCAACTGCTTCACCGCCGCTTGCGCTGCTTCTTCCCACGAAACCGGATAGAGTTTCTCGCCCCTTCGCAGCATCGGCTGTTTGATCCGGTCGGGATGCTGCGTGAAGTCATATCCGAAGCGGCCCTTCACGCACAGGAATTCCTTGTTGATGCCGGAAAGGTCGCGATTGTTGGCGCGTTGAATTTCATGATTGCGGACGCTCAACGTGGTCTTGCAGCCGTTCGAGCAATGCGCGCAAATAGTGGGCACGTAGGTCATTTCCCACGGCCGGGTCTTGTACCGGTAGGTGCCGCTGGTCAGCGCTCCGACCGGGCAAATATCGATGCACATGCCGCATTCTTCGCAATCCAGATGATTTTCGCCGTTGGGAATGATGATGGAGTTCGCGCCGCGCATGCCCACGCCGAGCGCCTTGACATCCATGCCCTCGTCGCACACCCGCACGCACCGGAAGCACAAAATGCACCGCGGAGCATCGTAGTACACCAGCTCCGACCACTTCTCTTCCGGGCGATGGATCTTTTCTTCCACGAACCGGCTGGTATCGGCGCCGTAGCGGAAAACCATGTCCTGCAGTTCGCACTCGCCGCCCTTATCGCACACCGGGCAATCCAGTGGGTGATTGGTCAGCAAAAATTCCAGCATGCCCCGCCGCGCGTTGCGCACCTGTTCGGTGCTGGTGCGCACCACCATGCCTTCGGTGGCCACCAGCGTGCACGCGGTCTGCAGCTTGGGCATTTTTTCCACTTCCACCAGGCACATGCGGCACGCCGCCTGCAGCGCCAGGCCCGGGTAGTAGCAAAACGACGGAACTTCGATGCCCAGCCGCCTGGTGGCTTCAATCACCAGCGTGCCGGCGGGCACTTGCACATCGCGATCATCGATTTTCAAATGAACCGTTTTTGTTTCTGCCATGGGACCTACCGCGAGCTCAGCAACGCTTCCGCCGACTTGTACGCGCATTTCCCCTGCAAATGCTCTTCAAATTCGCTGCGGAACTTCGCCACGATGCTGATGGTCGGCATTGCCGCCGCGTCTCCAAGGGGACAGAACGTGCGCCCCAGCATGTTCTTAGCCAGCTCCCCCACCATATCTATGTCTTCGGGACGTCCATGTCCGGCGTGGAAGCGATCCAGCATTTTGCGCAGCCAGGTGGTGCCTTCGCGGCAGGGAATACACCACCCGCAAGATTCGTGCGCGTAGAAATGCATGATCCGCCGGGCCATATCCACCATGCAGGTGTCTTCGTCCATCACCACCATGCCCCCGGAACCCAACATTGAGCCCGCTTTGGCCACCGCGTCGTAATCCATGGCCACATCGACCTCATCGGTGGACAGGATCGGGCAGGAGCTTCCTCCCGGAATGACCGCCTTCAACTTCCTGCCGCCGCGAATTCCCCCGGCCACTTCGTCGATGAACGTCTTCATGTTCATGCCCAGCGGAATCTCGTAAATTCCGGGCTTGTTAACGTGGCCCGCAACGCACAACAATCGCGTGCCGCCGTTCCTCGGTGTTCCGCGGTTCGCGTAGGCTTCGCCGCCATCTTTGATGATCGAAGGTACGGCACTCAACGTTTCCACATTGTTAATGACCGTCGGGCAGCCATACAGCCCAACCACGGCAGGGAAGGGTGGCTTGATGCGCGGATAGCCGCGTTTGCCTTCCAGCGATTCCATCAGCGCGGATTCCTCTCCGCACTCGTACGCTCCCGCTCCCGTATGGGCCACCAGATCGAAATCGAAGCCGCTGCCCAGGATGTTTTTGCCCAGGTAGCCGCGCGAGTACGCCTCCTGGATGGCCGCATCCACGATGTCCAGCACGTAGCGATATTCACCCCGGATGTAAATGAACCCGTGATGCGCGTTGATGGCCCGTCCGGCAATGATGATCCCTTCGATCAGTTGATGCGGGTCCATCTCCATCAGCGGACGGTCCTTGCACGTCCCGGGTTCCGATTCGTCCGCGTTGCAAATCACGTAGCGCGCTTTCGGCGAATCCTTGGGCACGAACGACCATTTCATTCCCGTGGGGAAGCCGGCCCCGCCGCGCCCGCGCAGATTCGATTTCTTCACCTCGTCGATGATCTGCTCCGGGGTCATCTCCTTAAGCGCCTTTTCCAGCGCTTGATATGCGCCCAGTTGCAGGGCCACGTCAATCTTGTGCGAATCCTGTATGCCCCATCGCGCGCTGATTAGCGGCGTCTCCAGTTTGTTGCGCTCGTGCAGCGCTCCGGTGATCACCGGCACCGGCGCGGGATGCTTGCCTTTGTCCAACTCCTCGATGATGCGGTCGAAGTTGCGCGTGGTGACGTTCTCGTAGAAGTCGTAGTTCACCTGCATGGCCGGCGCCCCGGTGCATGCCCCGATGCACTCTACCTCTTCCAGCGAGAACATCCCGTCTTCGGTCACGTCCTTATTCCCAATTTCCAGCCGGCGCTTGGCGTGCTCCAGCAATTCGTTGCCTCCCCGCAACATGCAGGCCACGTTTGTGCACACCTGCACGTGGTGCTTGCCGATGGGTTTGCGATGCAGCATCGAGTAGTACTGCAACGTTTCCTCGACCTGCACGGTCCGCAGCTCCAGCCGCCGCGCAATCTCCTCGATCATTTCATCGCTGATGTAGCCGTATTCGTCTTGCGCATACATCATCATCGGGATCAGCGCGCTGCGCTTCACCGGATAGCTGTTCTGCAAGCGCTCAAACTTGGCCGCCAGTTTCGGGGGTAGTTCCATGCTCGCTTACCTGTCCACCTCTCCCAGCACAATGTCGATGGTGCCGATACACGCCACGGTGTCGGCGATCAACTGGCCCTTGACCATTTCCGGCAGTATCTGCAAGTTCACGAACGACGGGCCGCGAAAGTGTACCCGCAGCGGCTTGGGCGAGCCGTCGCTCGCCACAAAAACTCCCAGCTCGCCGCGCGGCGATTCCACCACGGCGTACGCTTCTCCCGGTGGCGGCGCAAATCCTTCGGTGAAAATCTTGAAATGGTAGATCAGCGCTTCCATTTCCGTCTTCATTTTTTCCCGCTGCGGCGGAATTACTCCCGGCATTTCCGCCTTGATCGGCCCGTCGTCGGTGATCTTTTCCATGGCTTGCCGGACGATTTTCACGCTTTCGCGCATCTCCGCCACGCGCACCAGGTAGCGGGCGTAGCAATCGGATTCCGTGCGCGTAGGCACGTCAAAATCGAATTCTTCGTACGACGAATACGGGAACAGCTTGCGGTTGTCGAAGGCCACCCCGGCGGCCCGCAGACCCGGCCCTGTCGTGCTCCAGGCGATCAACTTTTCCGGCGGCAGATAACCCACGCCTTTCAGTCGGCCCTGCCAGATGGGGTTTTCGGTGAGCAGCGCCTCGTACTCATCGATGCGCCCGGGCATCATGTCCAGGAACCGCTTGACCATCTCCCGCCAGCCCGTCGGCGTCTGCACCGCCACCCCGCCAATGCGGATGTAGCTGGTCATCATGCGCTGCCCGGCGAAGCGCTCGAATATCTTCAGAATCTCTTCGCGCTCCCGGAAGCAGTACAGCATCACCGACATCGCCCCCATATCCAGCGCGTGCGTTCCCAGCCACACCAGGTGGGAGGAAATGCGCTGTAGCTCCACCATCATCACGCGGATGTACTGCGCGCGTTTGGGCACTTCCAAACCCAGCAGCTTTTCCACCGCCAGGCAATACGCCAGGTTGTTTCCCAGGGGATTCAGGTAATCAATGCGATCGGTCAGGGTGATGGCCTGCGAATAGGTTTTGTCTTCGCAACTTTTCTCGATGCCGGTGTGCAGGTAGCCGATGTCCGGCACTGCCGACAGCACCGTTTCCCCGTCCAGTTCCAACAACACCCGCAACACCCCGTGGGTCGAGGGATGCTGCGGTCCCATGTTTAGGACCATGGTTTTGCTGGTGCCGATGGCTGATTCAACCGTTGTTGCCATATGTCACTACCCGTTTTGTGTCTTCTACCGCTGGCCTTCTACCGGAAAATCGCGCCGCAGAGGGAATCCTTCGAAACCCGTGGGCAGCAGGATGCGCCGCAAGTCCGGGTGGCCTTCGAAGCGGATGCCGTACAGGTCGAAAATCTCGCGCTCCATCCAGTTCGCTCCCGGCCACACCGGCACCAGCGAATCCACCACCGGCTGCTGGCCACTCACTCTGGTTCTCAGCCGGATTCGCGCCCGCCGGTCCACCGAAACCAGCGCGTAATTCAATTCGAACCGCGGTTCCACCGGAAAGCGGTCCACGCAGGTGGCGTCGCTCAGCAGATTGAATTTCAGCGCCGCATTATCGCGGCATTGTTGCGCCGCCTGCCGCAGCAAATGATGCGGCACCACGATCGTGGTTTCCCCGCGAAATTCCAGCACTTCCGCCACCGCTTCGCCATTCCAGCTGCGAAGCTGTTCGACTACAACATTAGCGCTGGCATCGGCGAGCTGCGTCACGGCTATGCTGATCCTTTAGGGCCCGGAGACCGCTTCATTTCTCCGATTTGTGCCAGTCCAGGGCGCCCTTTTTCCAGAGATAGATGTATCCCACCAGCAGCACGGCCACATAGAACATCATCTCTATGAAGCCGAACCAACGCGTCCCCACGTTGCGTGCTAGATCCTTAAATATGTATGCCCAGGGATAAAGAAAAATCGCCTCGACGTCGAACAAAATGAACACCATCGCCACCAGGTAGAACTTTACGGAAAACGGTTCCCGCGCGTCTCCCGTCGGCGTGATTCCACATTCGTAGGGCTGCTGCTTGACCTTGTTCGGCCTCCGCCATCCTATGAATGTCGAAATCAGGATCAGTGCTCCTGCCAAAAACGCGGCCACCAGCAGGTATATTAATAAGGGAACGTAGGCATGCAGGCCAGAAGGGGTCATGGTCGAAGAGTTATAATATCTAGTGAGACGCTACCGGTCAAATGTTCCGGACTATTTTCCGGACGCTCCCGCGGTGGGAAATCGAATTTGATCACGTGGCGTCACCGGCAGCCCAGCCATCATGATCTTCGGCCACAACACGAACCTGCGCATCGACAATGTCACTCTTCACGTGCAGACCGAGGACCGCGGGGAGTCTCACGCGTTGATCGACACCACCGTGTACTACCGTGGCCAGGTCATCCATCGCCGCACCAACGCTTACTTTGACTTGCTTCCTTTGGATGACGACCGGCTTGAAGCCCTGCGCCTGCGCTTGGAAGATCAGCACCACACGGTCATCGAGGACATCCGCTCCGGGGCTTTGCAGGTGATCATTCCACACGAAAGCGTCCCTTCGTCCGCCGCTCAACCGCATGCGGCCCCGCCGGGCGCGTCCCAGACTCTCTCGCTGGAGCTGACCAACGCCAATTCCTGGCTAGCGGGCAGGCATGCCCATTTGCAGATCACCGTGCGTGAGCCGCACGGCGGTCCTGTCGCAGGAGCGCAAGTTCGCGTCGAGATCGAGGGCAGCGAGGATAACCAATGTTATCGCGCGCAGACCGGCCCTCGCGGCGAAGCCGAGATCGAGTTCGATATGCCCCGCATCACTGGTCCCCAGGCGGCTCTGGTGATTTACGCCGATAATCATTCCGCCAAAGGTCATTTGCGATTTGCGCTCCGCGCCAAACCTCGGGTAGCCTGACCGGGAGGGCTTCATGGCCGACGCTATGGTCATTCAAGTGAACGGGGAAACCCGCGAAGCCGCGCCCGGCTCCACGGTAACCAGTCTGCTTGCTCAGCTTGGTTTGCACGCCGGCCGCGTAGCGGTGGAGTACAACCTGAAAATCCTGCCCAAGGCACAATGGGATTCCACGCATGTGGCCGCAGGGGATCGCCTGGAGATTGTCCAACTCGTGGGTGGTGGCTGAAAAGCCCGGTTAACACACGCGGGTCTTTCGACCCGCCAAACCCGCTAAATTCCTTCCAGCAAGTGCCCCATCTTGCTCTTCTTCGTTTGCAAATACCCGCGGGAAATTTTCGATATGCGCGGCTGACACGGCACCCGTTCCACCACCCGCACTCCCGCCGACTCCAGTTGTTTCACTTTGTCCGGATTGTTCGAAAGCAAGCGAATTTTCGTCGCGCCCAGCTTCTTCAGAATGTTGGCCGGAAATTCGTACTCCCGCGCATCGGCGGCGAATCCCAAAGACACGTTGGCTTCCACCGTATCCATCCCGCCGTCTTGCAGTTCGTACGCCCGCAACTTATTCATTAGCCCGATGCCGCGGCCCTCTTGCGGCAAATACAGCAGGATTCCCGCCGCCGCGCGCCCGATCTTCTTCAGCGACAATTCCAGTTGTGCCCGGCAATCACAGCGCAGCGAATGCAGCACGTCGCCGGTCAGGCATTGCGAGTGTACCCGCACCAGCGGCGCCGTGTTTCCCGCAAGATTCCCGCGCACCAGCGCTACCGCTTCTTCTTGGGGCCCGCGCCCTTGGAAGCCGTAGATGGTGAAGCGTCCATAGCGGGTCGGCAGTTCCGCCTTGGCCACCTGACGCACCTCGTCCGCCGCCGCCGAACCTCGGCCGTGGTTGTGATTCTCCGGACGGGGAACCTCCGGCTTCAGCCGGTAGGTCCGCGAAATCGTTGTTGTTTCCAGGTTTCTTCTGGCCATGTTCTCCATTCAGTATAGCAGGCGGGGGACGTATTCCCTCGAACACCGCTGTCAACATTTATGCAGCGCCCTGGACGATTTCTTTACAATAGAACCAGCCTGATCCCGGGCCTTCGCTCAAGCGCTGCCCTGATTGGATGCTAGCGGTAGCTTGGTGGTCGCGGCTCGCGACGGCATCAACTATCCGGCCATCGAATCGGGCTACGGCCACTGAGTATCGGTTTCGGGATCGTTCGAAACGCGTTCACTTGCCGGGGGACATGGAAACCACTCTCACCGTCCGCGAACTGCTCTTCACCTTGTTGCTCAAGGTCGGGGTGGCCTCGTCGATTGCCGCCTTGCTGGCCCGCTGGAATACCTTCCGCCGCGTGCTGTTCACCGAGGAGCGCGATGTCGATCAAAAGCTGAAACTCATGTTGTTCCTGGTGCCCGCGCTGCTCGTCGCGGTGATCCTTCGTCTGTACCGTCCCGCTTATCAATTCGCCGACCTCTCACTCGAGGGCGCGTTCCTGATGGGCCTGCTTGCCGGACGCGTTGTCGGCCCCATTGGCGGCGCCATCATTACCGTCCCCGCGCTGATGGCTCACGAGTGGCTGGCTATGCCTGCCGCCGCTACCGCCGGTTTGCTCGGTGGATTGATTCGCCAACTGATCCCCGACAAAGAAAAATTATGGAACTTCGGGCCCTTCACCTTCCTGAACATTCCCAAAGCCATCATGCGCATGGTGCGCAGCGGTGAAATGATGTGGGAAATGTTGCCGCTGTTTGCCTGCGTGGGCCTGGAATTGGGACGCGTCGCTTTGGTGCTGGCCACTTCTCCCAAGTGGCTGTTTGCCCTGGATCCGCAATGGAACTGGAAGCTGTGCCTCCCTGTGCTGGGCACGCTCATGTCCGTCGCCGCGCCCTTGAAAATCTGGAACAACACCCGCATCGAGATGAATCTCGAACGCCACCAGCAACTGCTCTTGCGTGCCCGCATGGACGCGCTCTCCAGCCAAATCAATCCGCATTTCCTGTTCAACACTCTCAATACCGTCACCGCGCTCATCCGCTTGGACCCCGACACCGCCCGCGGCGTGGTGCTCAAGCTCAGCAACATTCTTCGCCGCCTCTTGCGCAAACACGAAACCTTCGTGCCCCTCCGCGAAGAGCTTGCCTTCATCGACGATTACCTGGACATCGAAGTCGCTCGTTTCGGCGCCGACAATCTCGATATCGTCAAGCAGATTGGCGAAGACACCCTGGAGACCTTCATCCCCAGCATGTTGTTGCAGCCCATCGTGGAAAATAGCCTCAAGCACGGCCTGGCTCCCAAACTCGGCGGCGGCCGCATCCTGTTGCGCACCGCCAATCGCGACGGGCGCCTGCACATCCAGATTGAAGACAATGGCGTGGGCATTTCCGAAGACAAATTGCCGCACGTCTACGTCGAAGGCATCGGTCTCAGCAATGTGCGCGAGCGCCTGCGCGTCCTTTACGGTGCCGACTTCCACCTGCAAATCAGCAGTCTGGAAGGCCAAGGCACCAAGATCGAAATCGACGTCCCTCAGCTCGTTCCCGTGATCCCCGAAGTCAGCGTCTTCTAACTCAACATTCTTAGTTTTGCAGCAACTCCGGCAAAACCTCTCCCGCCTTCCCCAAATGGCGTTCGCTAAACGAGGATGCGTTCGCGGGTTCCTCCGGCCCCACATAGATTGTTCGTGCTCGAGCAGCAACGTGAGCCACGAAACTGGCCGCGGGTTCCACCACGCCCGAAGTTCCAACAGCCATGAAAACGCTGCATTCATTGAGTGTGGCAAAAATTCGATCCAGTTCGAACGGCATTTCCCCGAACCAGCAGATGTGTGGGCGAATCCGTCCCCCGCATTCGCACCGCGGAATCTCGGCTGGCGGCTCGTGAAGGTTTCGGTCGTCGAACGGCGGTCGGCTGCACGAATCGCAGCGGCTCTTGAACAGTTCGCCGTGCATATGGACGGCCTGCGTTGAGCCTGCTTGCTCGTGCAAGTCGTCAACATTCTGCGTGCACAGGAACAGCCGTTCTTGAAGCCTCTGTTCCAGTTTCGCTAAGGCGAAGTGCGCCGGGTTCGGCTTTGCCGCCGAAGCAACTCTCCGTCGCATTGAATAGAATTCCCAAACCAGTTGCGGGTCGCGCTTCCAGGCGTACGGAGAAGCGACCTCCTCGATCCGGTAGTTCCGCCACAGCCCGCCAACGCCACGGAAGGTCGGAATGCCGCTTTCCGCGCTCACTCCTGCCCCGGTAAGAATGAAAACTCGATCATCAGGCGCTATGCTGAGCATCAGCAGGATTCTACGACGGAAATCAACTGCTGCTGCCTGCCAGGTGCTCGACCCTCGATTTTTTGAGTGGTCTTAGGATGGCCGCCCCCACTTTTCTTTCGCTTGCGTACTGGCCGAACTCTGGATCGGCTTTGTGGCACAGCCATTCTTGGCTGTGTAGTGGCCAGTCTTCAGACTGGCCTGGGCGACCCCGTCCTGAGCAATGTCCAAAGGTCCGCGAGTCATGCGGAGCGCCGATTTTGTAGCGCTGGCATTTATGCCAGCATTCTTCCTTTCCTCCGCGCAGGGTGCCTCGATTCGTAAGACTGGGTCTTGGGTTCACCGAGGGAGAACCATCTTGATAAGGTCGGCTTCGCTTCCCCTGCCCCTCAATTGCCCCTTAGTACCGTTCTATTGATCTATCCATTCAGTTATCATCCCGCTGACTTTCTCGGGAGCCGTCCGCCGTGCTATCGCCGCTGATCCCGCCACAACACTTCCGCCAACTCGCGTGTCCCCAGCTGCCGCTTCTGCTGCGCTCCCACTGCGCAAAATTACCCCTTTGTTTTGATAGATCTACAAATCGCGGCGCGCACATCCCCTTTGTTTTGATAAATCTGCGTAAAATAGGGGGTGTACCCCCTTCCCATGTTCACCCGTCACACCTTGCGCCCTCCCACCGGCTAAGTGCTTTGTTTGCGCTTGATACAAAAATAGGGGGGGCCAGCAGTCGCCCGAAAAAATTTTCACGTTAACTCCTTTGCTTTCTACGCCCTTAGGGGGGGTGGGTAACCAACTTATAAACACCTCGAACCGGTCTTGAGCGCTATGAACCCAGTTGAAAATGGCGCTTGACAGATGCTCCTTACTCCTGTAATTTCTGTATAGACTGAAATGTCAGTAGAACTTAGAACTTAAAACGTAGGACTACCCCATGCCTGAACCCAACAACCCCCTAGCACCACCGCCCCTCACGCCTGTCGCCGAGAAGTTCATCCTCCATTTGGGGCGAAATGGGCACCAAATGGGGCATCAATCGCACCGTCGCGCAAGTCCACGCGTTGCTGTTCCTGTCTCCCAAGCCCATTGCCGCCGACGAAATCGCCGAAACCTTATCGGTAGCGCGTTCCAACGTGAGCACCAGTCTCCGTGAGCTGCAAGGTTGGGGCATCGTGCGGGTGGTCCACGTTTTGGGCGACCGCCGTGATCACTTCGAGACCTCGAAGGATGTTTGGGAGATTTTCCGCATCGTTTCCGAAGAGCGCAAGCGGCGCGAAATCGATCCTACGCTGCGCGTTTTGAACGAATGCGTTCAGGAGCTGCAAGCCCACGCACAAAATGATGCGTATACGCGCGAACGGCTGGAATCCATGTTGGAATTCCTCACCATCATGAGCGGCCTGTTCGACGAAGTGCTGCACATGCCCGCGAGCACACTGAAAAGCGTTGGCAAGCTTCGCGGCAAAGTGATTACCCTGCTGGCCGGCGACAAGAAGAAAGCCGGCTAGCGCGAGTGCCGACCTGTGGCACAGCCATTCTTGACTGTGCACGGGAGCGAGAGACCAGGAAGCATGCGACCGAGTCGCACCAAAACTGCATGGTTTGTGGGTCGCGGCTTTTGCCGCGACTCCAGCGCTGCCAATCCATTGGCCTTTAGGCCCCGAAGTATGGAACGTTTCACGTTGATGGGAACACACCCATGATTTCTCTCGCCAACGATTTCACCGACACAAAAGGCCGCCACGCCAAGGGCTGGCTCTTCTTCGACGCCCACTGCCTGTTCTGTACCCGTCTGGCCCGCTGGGTTGCTCCCATTCTGGCGCGCCGTGGCTTCGGTGTGGCGCCGTTGCAGGATCGGCGCGTCGGTGCGCTGCTGGCCATTCCGCCGCAGGACCTGTTACGCGAACTCCGGTTCTTGCGCCCCGACGGCACGCAATGTGGCGGTGCCGACGCGGTCCTGGCGGTCGCTGGCCTGCTTTGGTGGGCTCGTCCCCTGGTGTGGTTGTCCCAGGTTCCGGGCATGCCGCAGCTGCTTCATCCGGCCTATCGCTGGGTCGCTGCTCACCGGAAATGCGCGGCAACCCGCTGCGTCGCGGTGGTCTCGCAGCACTGACGCGCGATTGGCATGAACACCGTGATCATCACCGGCGCATTCAGCTATACCGGCAAACACGCCACGCGATTGTTGCTGAGCCGCGGCTATCAGGTCCGCACCTTGACCTTTCATCCGGACCGCCACAGCGAGTTCGGCGCGAAGGTGCAAGCGTTTCCGTATAACTTCGAGCATCCGGAAGAGCTCGAGCGTTCCCTGAGCGGCGCTTCTTGTCTGATCAACACTTATTGGGTGCGATTTCCTCATGGCCATTCGACGTTCGATTCCGCCGTCAAAAACACCATTACACTCATCAACGCCGCCAAAAAAGCGGGCATCACCCGCATCGTTCACGTCAGTATCGCCAATCCTTCTGTCGATTCGCCGCTCGCCTATTATCGAGGGAAGGCGGAACTGGAAAGGGCGGTTGTAGGTTCCGGTCTCGCCTACACCATCCTGCGGCCAACGGTCATCTTTGGACTGGAAGACGTTCTCATCAACAATATTGCCTGGTTTGTTCGTCGCCTTCCGGTGTTTGGCATTCCTGGCGACGGCCGTTATCGCCTTCGCCCGATTTATGTGCAGGACATGGCTGGACTCATCACCGCTGCAGTGGAGAAGCACAGCAACGAAGTCATCGACGCCGTTGGACCGGAAACCTTCACGTTCGAGGAATTGGTGCGCCTGATCGCAACGCAGCTGCAAAGCCGCTTGCGCATCATGCATTTGCCTACTGTTCTGGCTTATCTCTCGACTCGACTGGCGGGACTCTTCCTGCACGATCTTGTGCTGACCTGGGAAGAATACGAAGGGCTGATGAGCGATTTGCTCACCACCGGAGGACCTAGCACGGGTGGAACACTACTCAGCGAATGGCTCTCTTGCCATCGCGCGCAACTCGGCCGGCAATATGCCTCGGAACTCGCGCGACACTATCGCTAGCCGCTGGCCGACACCCCCACCGGCACACCCTGATAGTTCAGCACTCGCTCGTAATACCTCTCGTACATGGGGATTACGTCGTTGGCGCAAAACTTTTTGCGGGCGTCCGCACGTGCTCGCTGGCCCATTTCACGGCCGCGGTCGGCTCGCGAGAGCAACTCGATGGCGTATTTGCCGGCTTGCTGCACATCGCCGGGTTCCACCAAGTAACCGTCCACGCCATGTTCGACCACTTCCGGCACGCCGCCGGTGTTGGTCGCGATGACCGGAACTTCACAAGCCATGGCCTCTAGCGCCGCCAACCCGAACGACTCCAGTTGCGAAGGCAACAGGAACAGGTCCGCCTGCGCCAGCTTCTCGTGGATGTCGTTTTGCTTGCCCAGGAAGATCACGTCGTTCTCCACGCCGCGCCGCCGCGCCAGCTCCTCGGCAGGACCGCGGTCCGGCCCGTCTCCGATCATCACCAGTTTGGCGGGCATCTTCTGGCGCACCAGCGCGAAGATTTCCACCGCATCCAGGATGCGCTTCACCGGACGGAAGTTCGACAAGTGCATCAGAATTGGTTCGCCATTCGGCGCCCATTGGGCCCGCAACTCCGGATTGCTTTTCCGGCAATACAGCTCGCAGTTGACGAAGTTCGGAATCACCTCGATCGGCCGCTTGATCCCGAATTCGTCAATGGTGTGCCGGTACAAATATTGCGAAATGGAGGTGACTCCGTCGCTTTGTTCGATCGAGTAGCGGATGATGGGCAGAAAGTTGGGGTTGTTCCCCACCAGGGTAATGTCCGTGCCGTGCAAGGTGGTGATGAACGGCAGTCGTCGCGGCGCCGCCATTTGCCGCGCCAGCAACGCGCTGACCGAATGCGGTATGGCGTAGTGCACGTGCAGAATGTCCAGCGATTCGCTCTCGAACACTTCCAGCATCTTCACCGCCAGCGACAGCGTGTACGGCGAGTGATCGAACAGCGGATACTGCACCACCGCGGCTTGATGGAAGTGGATCCGCGGATCGTCGGTCTTCATCCGTATCGGCGGTGCGTAGGTGATGAAGTGAACCTCGTGGCCTCGGGCCGCCAGTTCCTGTCCCAACTCCGTCGCTACTACGCCCGAGCCTCCGTATGTGGGGTAACCTGTGATCCCGATTCGCATAATGGCCCTCTACCTGGAAATTTGCCGCTCCGTTCGACGGGCTTGCTTGCGGGGTGGCAAGCCGGGATGCTAGAGTCGCGGCCCGCGGGCGTGAGTGCTGGCCAGCGGCAGAATACATTGGTTAGACGCAAAGGTAGCACTTCACGTGACACGCTTAAACGGTAAAGTCGCAATCGTAACCGGCGGGGGATCGGGGATAGGCCGGGCCATTGTCTTGGCATTCGCCCGGGAAGGCGCCAGAGTGGCGGTCTTGGGCCGCCGCCGCGAGCCATTGGACCGGGTGGTATCGGAGTTGTCAGCTTCAGGTGGGGAGGGCGCCCCTGTCGTTTGCGACGTCTGCGAAAGCCAAGCCGTACGCCGAACCGTGGACACGGTGGAAGCGCAATTTGGCCGGGTGGACGTGCTGGTCAACAATGCCGGGGTGTTGAGCGTATCGACCGTCGAGACTATTTCCGAGCCGCATTGGGATCGCCTGATCGACACCAACCTGAAAGGCCCGTTTCTCCTGTCCCGGTCGGTGCTGCCGGCATTTCGCCGCGCGGGGGGAGGAGCCATTGTCAATGTCGCCTCAATCCTGGGCCTGGTAGCTATGAAGGGTCGCGCGGCTTACTGCGCTTCCAAGGGCGGGCTGGTTCTGCTGACCAAGGCGATGGCGGTCGATCATGCGCACGAGAAGATCCGGGTGAACTGCATTTGTCCCGCGATTGTGGAAACCGAACTGGTGAAAGAGCTATTCGATGAAAGCGAGCAAGGGCAGAAGGCCCGCAACGCGCGGGTCGGCACGCTGCCGCTCGGCCGCTTCGGTAAACCCGAAGACATTGCCGAATTGGCCGTGTTTCTGGCCTCGGACGAATCTTCCTGGATGACCGGAACGGCCATCCCTGTGGATGGCGGGCTTAGTGCCTACTGAAGGAGCGCTGGTTTGATGACTCGAAAAATGACGGCTGAAGAAAAAAGCGTGACCAGGTTGGTGCGTCAACGCATGAAGGAGAGCAAATCTTCCGAGTTGTTGGGTTTCGACGTGGAAAGCGTGCACGATGGCCGGGCCATTTTCCGCCTGGACGTGCGTCCTCGCCATAAGCAGATTCATGGCGTGGTTCACGGCGGTATTTTGGCCGCGCTGGCCGACACCACCGCCGCCATCGCCGCGTACACGGTTGTGCCCCGCGGCGTGGAACTGGCCACCCTGGAGCTGAAGATCAACTACCTGGAGCCGGTGCCGGGCGGGACCGTCAAGGCCGATGCGCGGGTATTGCGGGCGGGGCGGAATTTTGTGGTGACCGAATGCGAAATCTTCATTGACTCCGGCAAACTGGCAGCTAAGGCGCTGCTAACCTTTTCGGCGGCGGCGGGACACACTATGGGCCGATGACTACTCTTCTCCCTCGCCGTCTTTGTGAACGTACCGGATATGGCGCTTGAACACCATCAGGTTAGGTGCTCCTTCGCGGGTCAGCTTGATGCAGTCGCGGTCGTACCACTCGACCACTCCACGCAGCACTTCCCCGGAGTCCAGCACCACCGACATGGGCGTGCGTCCTTGCATCTGTTTCACCCAGTAGAAATTTTCCGCGTGGGTGATTTCCGGTGGAGCGGGCTTCTTGCTGGGTAATGGGCCGCCATTGTGTTGAGGCCGAGGAGAAGGCGGTTCCTTGACTTCCCCAAAGGTGGGACGAAACATGCGGCGATTCACCATGACTGCTCCTTGAATTGTTTGAGTTGGAGGTATTTTTCCTGTTCCTTATGATGCGCCGGATGGGCCTAGGGTTTCGCGTATTATGCCCCAACCGCCGGTTTAAGGTGAAATCTATTTTGTGTTAACGGAACCGCTCTCAGCAGGCACCAGGGACATCGCCAATGCGTCGAGTCCTAGCTGGCGGTTGAGGTTGCGCCGCATGCCGCCCGCCAGCTTGTCGATTTCCGCGATGGCCCGCCCGATCCATGGGGCATCCACGGCGCGCGACAGCGATTCCAATTCCTTGGTCAGGTGCGGGTTCCGCAATAACGGGAAACGCACGCCGGCGTTTAGTTCCAGAAGATCGGAGAGCAGCCCGTAAAAAATGGCCAGGAGGTCTTCAAACGAGCTTTCGCGATCCTTCGCCAGCGCAGCGGTGTCCGCAAACAGCTGGGCAAAAGCTTGGCCGCGCGCCGCTCGTTCCAGCACCCGCAACGCGGTCCTGCGCTTCTCGACGGCCTCTTCCAAGTCCAGTTCCAACGCCAGACCCGGACTGCCTTCCGAGAGCTGGGCCGCGAGTTTCAGTTCCGCGGGTTTGCGCTGCGAATGAAGTTTCAGGATTTTCTCTACTTCCGCCAGTGGAAGCGGGGCGAAATGGAATTGCATGCAGCGGGAAAGGATGGTGGGCAGCAGACTGAATGGCGACGGCGCGGTGAGGATCAAAGTGGCCGACCCGGGAGGCTCCTCCAGGATTTTCAGGAACACGTTGGCCACGTCGGTCCGCATGGTTTCGGCGCCATCCAGAATGAACACCCGCCGCCGGCCGGTGGGTTGGAAATAAGCGGCGCGGCGAATCGCGCGCAACTGCCCAATGCGCAGCATCGGGCGAGCTACTGGGGCTTTCAAACGAACCGGATCGGGCACCACCGCGCACACGTCGGAGTTGCCCTGCAGGATCAGCGGAATGCGTTCGACTGTGGCTGCGTCGGCGCTTTCGCCGCGCTCCGCCAGGCCTTGTTCAATTAATTTTTGTGGGTCGGTCAATTGCGAGATTTGCCGGCACGCAATGCATTCGCCACAAAAATCGTCAGTCAGGCGCTCGCAATTCGCAGCTTGCGCGAACATGCGCGCCAAGGTGTACTTGCCTACGCCTCGCGGGCCGGTGAACAACAAGGCGTGAGGAACCCGCGAAGAGCGAAGCGCACCCCGCAAGGCCGACACGATTTTCTGGTTGCCCAGGAATTCGCCAAATCCCATGAATCAGCCCTTCTTCACGGTTTCCAGCAAAGGCTCGACCGCGGTCAGCACTTCGGCCGCGATATCCTCCGGCAAGCGCAAGGAATTGCTCTGCGCGTCATAACATTGCACCGTGGCCCACGGACGGCTGCGCGACAACATGTCGTACATTTCGGCCGCGTCTTCCAGGTGCTGCAGACTGTTCTCTTGAATATCAAGAGTCGCGCGGGTGTACTGCCGCTGGTCTTTCTTGCCGACCAGGCGTTGCGCCTGACTGGGAGGCACGCGCAGGTACAGAATCAGATCCTCGCGGGGCAACCCATAAATGGAATATTCCAGGTGCTCGATCCAGCGCAGGAATTCGGAGCGTTTTTCGGCTGGCACGCGCGCCACCTGGTGAGCCAGATTCGATCCCACGTAGCGGTCCACCAGCACAATTTTCGCGGCATTCAATGCGCCTTCGATGCGCGGTTTGGCTTCAAACCGGTCACCCGCATACAAGATTGCCGAGAAATGCGGGTCCACCGACTCCAGCGGCCCGTAGTCGCCGTTCAGGAATTTCCCGACCATGCTGCCAAACCACGAATCGTATTGCGGAAAGCCTGTGGCGTACACGGCCAGGCCCTTGGCGGTTAACGAATGTTCCAGAAGCCTTGCCTGCGTGTGTTTGCCGCTGCCGTCGATACCTTCGATGGCGATAAGTAGCCCGCGTTTGTTCATGTGCACTTACGGTGGCGGGGTGGAACCACTCGTGTCAGCCAGTGTAACCGGAGAATCCAAGCTCCGCAATAAAACCAGCCGCATGGTTGAATCCGGCGCAACACCGAGCCCCAGGCGCTGGCGTGTTACGATGATCGAGTTGCTTCAGGAATATGGCTGCACATGGGAATCCGAGACAATTTGCGGCGTGTCGCAGAGCAGATCGGCGCCGCGGCCCAGCGCGCAGGAAGGAATGCCGAGGAAATCACCTTGGTGGGCGTCTCGAAAACGCAGCCGGCAGCCGCAATTCGCGAGGCGTTTGACGTGGGACTGCGGCACTTCGGCGAAAATCGTGTTCAGGAATGGGAAGGGAAGTGCGGCAGCCTTATGGATCTCCCGGCAACGTGGCACTTGATCGGCCATTTGCAGAGCAACAAGGCGGGGAAAGCTGCCCATTTATTTCACAGCATCGACGCGGTTGACGATTTCCCCTTGGCGCAAAAGCTGGATCGCGTGAGCAGCACAGCGCCCAATGAGGAGCGCTTGCGCGTGCTTCTGGAAGTTCACGTGGGCGGAGAAGCCACGAAAAGCGGCGTGTCCGAAGCTGACTTACCTGTACTGGCCGAGCAGGTGGCGGCTCTTCCGCGACTCAACCTTGCCGGATTGATGTGCATTCCGCCGTTCATGGAGCAGGCGGAAGACGCTCGCCCCTATTTTGCGCGTTTGCGGAGCTTGCGCGAACAGTTGGAAGCGCGCCTGGCGCGTAAGTTGCCAGTGTTGTCGATGGGGATGTCGCACGACTTTCAGGTAGCCATCGAGGAAGGTGCCACCGAAGTTCGCGTGGGCACTGCCCTCTTTGGTGCCCGTCCGGCACTGCGATGAATCGAATCAACTGACTGTGGACACCTGAAATGAACCTGTTCAAACCGTTTCGCCTGCGCAGTGTTGAACTGAAGAACCGAATCGCGGTCTCGCCGATGTGCCAATATTCGGCCGAGAACGGGTATCCCACCAATTGGTATCTGGTACATCTGGGCAGCCGGGCCGTGGGCGGCGCCGCGCTGGTTTTCACCGAGGCGACCGCGGTGAGCGCGATCGGGCGCATTTCTCCCGCTGACACTGGAATTTATTTGGATTCGCACGTGGACGCGTGGCGGCCGATTGCTGAATTTGTCTGGCAACATGGCGCAATTCCGGGGATTCAACTGGCTCATGCCGGACGCAAGGCCAGCACGGCGGTGCCTTGGCTCGGCGGCGCGCCGATCGCCGCGAAGGAAGGAGGTTGGACGCCCGTAGCGCCCAGCGCCATTCCGTTCAGCGCCGGCTATGCGGAACCAAAGGAGCTTTCGCCGGTGGAGATAGGTCAGGTAGTGAGCGAGTTTTCGACGGCTGCGGTTCGTGCTTTGCAGGCGGGTTTCCAAGTCATCGAAATCCATTCGGCCCACGGCTATCTTTTGCATGAGTTCTTGTCACCGTTGACGAATCATCGAACCGACGAATTTGGCGGCAGCTTCGAGAATCGAATTCGGATGCTTGTGCGCGTGGCAAAAGCGGTGCGCGAAGTTTGGCCACAAGAGCGACCCCTGTTTGTCCGTATCTCGGCCACCGATTGGGCGGAAAATGGCTGGGATTTGCCACAAAGCGTCGAGTTGGCGCGAAGGTTAAAGGCTGTGGGTGTCGACCTGGTTGATGTTTCCAGCGGCGGCGCGATTCCTGGAGTGCAGATTCCTGCAGGACCCGGTTACCAGACCGGTTTTGCCGCCGCGATTCGCCGGGAAGCGGATATTGCCACGGGCGCCGTGGGCGTGATCACCGAACCAGCGCAAGCGGAAACGATTATTTCGATGCAGCAGGCGGATATCGTGCTGTTGGCTCGGGAAATGCTACGCGATCCGTACTGGCCACGGCGCGCCGCGCAAAAGCTGGGAGTGAAAATCAAGCCGCCAGTGCAATACGAAAGAGCGTGGTGAAGCGTGGCGCTGCTGGACATCGCCGTAGATATGTCGCGCGGGACGGTCACCTTTCCGGTGCGTGTGCAGCCCCGCGCCAGCCGCGACCAGATTGCCGGGGTAATCGACGGCGCTTTGAAGGTGCGCTTGTGTGCTCCTGCTCTGGAAAATCGCGCCAACGAAGCATTGGTGGAATTTCTTGCGGCGATTTTGAAAACCGCGAAATCGGCTGTTAGAATCCGGAGCGGCGAACAAAGCCGCAACAAGCGCGTGGAGATTTTTGGTGTCACCCGGCAACAGATCGAGGCGTTGCTGCGAACGGAAGCGTGAGCACGCTCGGAAAGCGAGAAGGGAATTGCCTGCATGAAGGTCGATACCGGCGAAATGCAAAAAGATTTGCGGCGCGCCAAGGTGGATGGCTGGCTGTTCTACGATTTTCGCGGCCGTGACCCCATTGCGCAGCGCATATTGGATTTACCCTCCGGAATGCGCACCAGGCGGTGGTTTTATTTCGTTCCGGCGAAGGGCGCTCCCCAAAAATTGGTGCACAAAATTGAAGCCGGCGCGCTGGCGGCCGTGCCGGGCGACACTCTGTACTATGCCGGGCAGCAAGAATTACGCGACAATCTGAAAAAGGCGCTCGGCAAAGCGAAAACGGTGGCGATGCAATACTCGCCGAAAAACTCGATTCCCTATGTCGCCATGGTGGACGCCGGCACGGTGGAACTGGTGCGCAGTCTGGGGAAGAAAGTAGTCACGTCAGCCGACCTGGTGCAGAAATATGAGGCGTGCTGGACGAAAGAGCAACTGCAATCGCACCTCGCTGCCGGCCGGGCAATCGATCGCATTGTTCGCGAGACGTTCGATCATGCGGCAGATTGCGTGCGGCAGAAACAGCCTGTGACGGAATACGATCTGAAACAGTTTATTCTGCGCAAATTCGATGAGGCAGGGATCACCACTGAAGAAGGGCCGGATGTAGCAGTAAACGCAAACGCCAGCGATCCGCATTATGGTCCAACACCCGAGAAGTCGTCGCCCGTACGCGAAGGAGATTTGCTGCTTCTGGACGTTTGGGGGAAACAAAAGAACGCCGACAGCGTGTATTACGACGTCACCTGGATAGGCTACCTGGGAGCCACGGTTCCGGACAAGTACGCTCGAGTGTTTGGTGTGCTGCGAGAGGCGCGTGACCGCGCCGTGGATTTGATTCGCAGCCACGTGAAAGCGGGCAAGCCCCTGCAAGGCTGGCAAGTGGATCGCGCCGCGCGTGGGGTGGTGGAGAAAGCCGGTTATGGAAAATATTTTTTCCATCGCACCGGACACAGTATCGGCACTTCGGTACACGGCAATGGCGTGAATATGGACGGACTGGAAACCCACGACGATCGCCATTTGATCGCACACACATGCAATTCCGTGGAACCGGGCATTTATCTTCCGGAATTTGGCATGCGGACGGAAGTCGATGTGTACGTGGACGAAAAAGATGCGCGCGTCACGGGCGCCGTTCAGACGGAAATTCTGCCGCTGCTCGTGTAAACCTGGCGCTTAAGCGAATGAACGAAGAGCAAAATCACACCACCTCGGTGGAGCAGGTTCCGGAGGGCAACGAAGCGGCTCCCGCGAACGCTGCTGAACGCATGCCGCCGGAGGCCAGGGCTTTGGGTCTGGCCGTCGCCGGCTGGCTACTTCCCGGACTCGGACATGCTTTGCAACGCATGTGGGGACGCGCGCTGGTGGTGTTTTTCACCGTGGGGATATTGGTGATGGTGGGCGCTTCGATGCGCGGCAACCTGTTCACCTCCAACGGCAACGATGCGTTTGATACCCTGGGTTACATTGCGGACCTGGGCGCGGGGAGCTTCTATTTCGTGGCACGCAGCATGGAAGTTCGGGGAGCCGATGTTTCGCACGCGGAAGGCGACTACGGCACGCGGTTTCTGGCTACGGCAGGGGTGCTGAATTTGTTGGCAGCGCTGCATGCCTACGAAGCGGCACGAGGCCGGAAGGCATGATGTCGGCGAATCCATTCAATCTGACGCACATCGAGGCGTTTCTGTTTTTCGCCGCGGTGATTTCGGTAGCTTTTGGATTTTTAGGCAGACGCCAGCCCAAAGATCGCGTGAAGTACATTCTGTGGTCGTTTTTCTTATTCTTGTTGGTGGGCATCGGCATCGCGTGGGCGATGTACCCGCTTTCGCGCTAGCGTTCGGCGTTGCTGCGATCGGCAGCGCGGTACATCAGCTGAATTGCAGTTATTTTCCGCGGATGCTATCGTGAAAATACCTAAGCCGAGGTAGCTCAGTGGTAGAGCAGCCGATTCGTAAAGGACTATTCGAGTCCTAACCCTGTTGAAAACGCTGGTTTTGTAAGACTTAATGTAGCATTGCACACGGATAGTACCGTCTGGTGGTACACAGTTTGGAACACAGCCTGCTACCGTCCTGGTTGGAGGTGTGTTCCATGCAGAAGGGAAGCATCGTCAAGCACGGTCGCTTTTGGCTGCTACGTTTCTGGGAATACCAGATAAGAGAAGGCGTTCGTGTGCGGGTTAATGCACACAAGAAACTCGCACCTATTGGGTCAGCCTATCCTGACAAGAAATCCGTTGAACCGCTGGCATGGAAACATCTTGAGCCAGTCAACACACGGCTTCAAACGCCCGAAGCTGTCGGAAGAAGTAGCAAGTGAAACGCCAACCTTTCCGAGATGAGCGTTTGCGTTATCCTCTTCCGTTCCGTCGTAGGTTCTGACACGGCCCTGCCCCGTTGCGTTTCTTCTACGCTCCGAAACTCTCAACAATGTGCGCCCGTGCCCATGTTGTGCCCATCCTTCGCTCAAATTCCGCCAATTTCCTCCAACCTCCAAAAAGCGAAAAACCCGCATTTTTCAGCGGGTGAATGACTGGCAGCGGCGAAAAATCAGGTAAGGAATGGAGCCGAAGAAGGGACTTGAACCCTTAACCCCCCGCTTACGAAGCGGGTGCTCTACCATTGAGCTACTTCGGCTCTGCCGTTGAGCCACTTTGGCTTGATTCAAAATTATTTCATCAAAACCATTAGCTTGTCCAACGCTTCACGAGACTCAGCTTCCGGTGTTTCCACGTAAAAACTAAGCGTCGTTGCTATATCGCTGTGGCGGAGAATTGCTTGTATGAGTTCCGCCAACCTCAAGCCAGTGAACGCCGCCGTCGCTACAGCCGCAAATGCCACGCGTCCATGTTTCGCCTCCGTCTTCCGCAATTATCACAGCAGAGCTTCGATGCTGAGCATGGATTGTTGCCTAAACTGCAATCCAGTTGGGCCGCGATGCTAAGATTCGAGCGCGCTACTAAATGCGTTGGAAACCTCACACACTAGGCGATTACTGCGATGGTCAAAAGATAGTGCAACGCGTTTGAGGGAGATGGCACTCCGTTGCGGTGGGTCTCCCGAATCTCTGAAAGTTACCCAATGATCGTTGCAGTCGTCCACGATAACCGTAGCGGGTTTTTCGATTACCTGATGTACTGGTCGGACGCGGACGTCCTGGATGTTTGTTACGATCCAGACCCTCCAAAAGCAGTGGAACATTTGCGCAACTGGAAGAACGCTTATTTGGTCACGAATAGGCCTTTGCCGGTGGAGCCTTTGGTGAACTCACCGATTCGCGAAATATATTCCTTGAACGGTCTTCCTTTTGACGTTTGGGGACCAGCGGCTAGCGGCGCCTGTTCTCTGCCTCCCCGCGTTTCTCGCTACGCGACGAGCGCTTGGTGACCAGGCCACCCCACTCAGTGCTCCGCTGCCCTCGGAAAACAGCAGCCTATAGATTCTGTGGAAGAGAAGATCCGTGGGCACTCAATCTTCACTCGAGATCACCTCCGTGTATGTGCCGATCTGCTTGCCACGAGCGAACCGCGACGGAGTTCTGATGATCAACACAAAGGCCAGTGCCGTAAGAGCGCCCAAGTCGGGATGGTCATCAACCGCAACGCTTCGGGTCGCTGGTTGGCTTCCTGCTGGACGGCTGCGGTTAATTCCTCGATGAACGAATTCAGGCGGTCTAGCAGTCCCCACAGCTCTTCACGGCGCCGACTGGCGCAAGGAGCTTGCGCTGATTTCTCGAATGCTGCTCGCCCCGGTCTGCCCACAGCTTCGACTTCCAGCGTTTGCCTGAGATGCGCCCCCGGGCCATTACCGCAAAGGCATCCAATTCGCGTTTCCGGCGCTCCCCCTTCCGAATAGAAAGGCTTTTTCGCACTGCTTTGACGGACTCAACCGGGAGATCAACGACGTGTTACGCTCCTGCGGGCATTTGGCTTTACGCGATCGGAAGCACTTTCGATGTGATCTGCAAGGCGCGTCCAGATGTTCTGTTTCACCTTGTTCCGATCTATCTGGCTTCGGTGGAGTGAGACTTAGTAATCTAACGTCCTTGTAATCCAGGGCCACCGCGACCCTTCCCGTGATATGGCATTTCTCCCGATACATCCCTGAACTCTCTACCTAGCCGAAATTCTGTTAAATTCGCGCTGAAAAGCTCTTTCTGGTACGATTAGAATGAGGTTTGGTCCGAGCCGAATCAATGTGGGAGAGACTTGTGTTGCTATTAGTCGGATCAATGTGGCACAGAATCGGATCGCTATTAGTCGGATTCTGCGGTATAACAATTTTTTTTGTCATCATGCTGCCGAATACGGAATCATTCTTCAGACGCATTTTCCCTTGGCGATTAAGAGTGTTCATAGTCTCTTTGGTTGAGGCACTGTCTCTTTCGGCGATTCTCTTTGGGACACTAGGCTTCTTCGCGCCGAACGGTGTGATATCAATCGTGCAGCACCCAATTTCGTTCATTAGTGTTTTAGGTATTATCACCGCTCTGTTTTTAGGGGGGAACATCGCCCCGCGTGACTTCAGTTCGACCGTTTAAACTGTCCCGCCAAACCGCGCTTTAAGATACGCTGAACTTGCAATGACTTCGTTTCGTACCTGCTTTGGCCGTCGAGCAGAACAGTTTGCTACACGCCAGTATGTAGACGATCAGTTGATCGACACCACGAATGATCTTTACGCAGGTGAGAAGTGCGGGTCGAGTTATCAGCCCCAGCACAAACGGTCAGAATCGGGAACGGAACTGTTTGCAGCCTGAGCGGGCACCGCAGGGTCGCGGATCACGTTGTCAGAAACGCCGGCGCCATTTTGGGTCGTGCTCAGCTCATCGAGGAACCGTAAGCGGGTCTCGCGGCGAGAAATCTTCCCGGCCGTACTCTTTAGGATCCAGCGTTCCGGCGTGACGAGCACATGCCTCACGGGAACCGCCAGAACCAATGGAATTAGTCGCCGAATCTGAACTTCAAGCCGCGCGGCTGATGAGTTATTAAACTCTCCCCGCATCTCTGCAACCACGGCCAAGCTTTCCGTTCCGCGGGCTTCGTCGTCCACACCGAAAGCGACGACGCGCCACGGATAGACGCCTTCAAGGGTGTTGACCAGGGCTTCGATGTCCTCCGGAAAAACGTTCACGCCACTCGTGATGATAATGTCCTTGGTACGGCCGATAACGTAGAGGTCCCCGTGAAGCGAGCAACCATAGTCGCCGGTGACATACCAGCCATCGTGTGTGAGTGCTTGACGGTGGAAACCATACCGGTCCCAATATCCGCCAAACAGGCTCTCTCCGTTGATTTCAATCTCGCCCAATACTGCATCACCACAGAGTTCTCCATTCCCGCGTCGTACACGAAAGGCCATGCCGTTTAAGTTAGAACCGCTGGAAACGTAATGATCATCCGGCAATTTCTGCGCAACTCGTCGTTCGTCCGACGAAGTGCCCTTAAGCCGCATGCGAGGGAAGCTGGACGGGGGTGTGCCCAAGGTCGTCTGGGTAACGGCGAATACATTTTCCGCCATCGCGTAGGAAGCCTGACACTGGTCGCGTCGCACCCCGAGTTCAGAAAAGGCTTCCGTAAAGGTTCTGAAAGATCGTTCTCTCACGGGTTCGCTGCAATTGATCCATGCGCGGACATGTGACACGTTCACCGCGGGATCTACTCTCCTTTTTTGCCCGGCCAGATAAGTGAATGCGAAGTTGGGAAGCCAGCAGAAAGTAGCAAGGTACCGGCTCATGAAATGGAACAGCATGCCCGGGTCTAACAGCCACTCCGTGGCAGCGAAGTGAATCGACGACGCCGCATTCCAAAGAGGCAACCAGAAACAGGCGATAAGACCCATATCATGGTAGAGCGGCAGCCAGCTCGCCACGCCGTCCTCCTGACGGAACTGTAACACCTCGGTGAGTCGCTTTAGTTGCTGCACCAGCATTGGTGCCGTTACCACCACACACTTCTGATTACCTGTGGTGCCGCCGGAAAACTGCAAAAAGAGCGCATCCTCGGGCACACCGGGTTCAACGTAATGCGTCTTTTGCTTTTCCACGTGCGGCACATCCAGATGCATGGAGAATGACGATTCAAATCGCTCAAATTCGTGAATCCGGCACGCGGTGGTAGTATACGGAACTCCCGCATCCAGGTTCTTCGCCAGCCTCGGAAGGGTTATCAGCTGTCCGGCGGGCAGACTGCGGATTTGATGCAGTATGTTGCGCTGGTACTTTTCCGGATCGACCCGATTCGTTGGCCAGGCGAGAATTGCCGGCAGACGGCCCTCCAGGAGAAGTCCCAGATACAACAAAAACAATTCTGCGGAATGTGGCAGCAGCAACAGCACAACTGTGGACTGCGGCGCCTGACAATAATTTCGTGCGAGTTCGATGCTTCTTGCGCAGAGTTCGGGTCCGCTCAATTCCACGAGATCGCCCTCTCTACCAGCGATCAATATTCGAAGTAGCACTCGATCTGAAGCCGTTTTCAGCCGTCGACGGACGAACGTTCGAAATTCACGGGATGTGATTGGCGAACTAAGTTTTGCCGTTCCAACACTGTCGCCGACTAAGGCAGCGCGCATAATTACCTCACTCTATTTTTATAAGTTTTCAGCGGGTTCATCGACAATCCGGTTATCGCTGTAACGAGACGTAATGGTTTACTGCAAGGGAGTATTCGGGCCGTTTAGTTTGGCCGCGCTGAACTCAGTAAGGGATAACTCCAACTCCGGTATGTTCGAGACCAGTTGCATTCCATTATCGTAATCGACACGCTGCCATTACAAATAATTGTGCTCTGCGTGAATACTTTGCTCATGCGCCACGTCGGTTGTTTCTCACTTTGTGGATAGAAAATGACTTCCGTGCTCCCCGCTTTCCAAGCCCTCTTCCCCCCAGAAACCAAGGCCGCCTTGCCCGGTGGGCCGGGCTTCTCCAGGCGGCGGATACGCCGGCGGCCCGCTGCCACAGCTCCCGGTTCTTCCCTTTCGATAAATCATGTCGTGATACGATATAAGTCAGGACGTCTGGGGCGTGGACTCGCGCTGCAGTGACTCCGACGGTTTGGAGAACGGAAGTACATGGCGGCATCGTCGGCAACGAATTTTCTGACGCGCGATTTCCGGGTCCGCGAGCCCCTGTTGGTCGGCATTTTGGTTGTGATTACCATTGTTTTTTCGGCGCTTGCCCACACGTATAGCCAGGCTTACGACCGCCGGCGTGCCGCGCTCGGCGTGCAGTGGTTCGAGCGCGGTAATGAAGAGCTCCAGAACAATCGGCCGGAAGTTGCCATAGAGGATTTCCGCACGGCCCTGTTTTACGACCCGCAGAACTGGAATTTCAGCATGCAACTGGCGAATGCCCTGACTGTGGCGGATCACACCGATCAGGCGCTCAACTACTACCTCGGTCTGTGGCAGTGCAATCCGAGCAGCGGCCCGGTAAACCTTCAATTAGCCCGGCTGTACGCACGCCCGCTTTCGTCTGTAGGTGCCGCTCGTAAGAACCCGCTCGCGTATCCTTGCGGGCTTCGGTGCGTTCGTACCGCTCGGCACGGCACAAGCGGTCTGCTTCCGCGTCCAGCAGAGCGTTCAGGGTCTCTTCCACCGTGCTGCGAACCACTTCTCCCAGGTGTTCTTGAATCTTCCCCTCATCAATCTGGATCACCTGGCTGAGCTTTGCTACGCCCTGCGGTAGTTCTCCCTGGTTGGTCGGCTCCGTCGCCTCTCCTCCGGGCCTTCCTCAGACCCTCTGTTTTACCAACCAGACCACCCCTCCTCAAATGTGCGAAAAATAGCGTACGTTATCATCGCAAGCATATGTGCAGCAATCAGCCATTTGCTTTGGATGGGCCTGCATTCCCATTACTAAAGGCCAAAAGTACTGGACAACAGTAACAAATCGAAGCCGCCATCGGTAACCGATCCGGTGGCGGCTTCTAGTGGCACGGAAATGCCTGCTCCAATGCCTCGATCACGAGCAAGCCGCTGGGCAGATGCAGTTTGGCCGGATTGTCCTCTAGGTGCTTCCGAACCACCTTCGTCAGCTGATCGAGGTGCACTTCTGGGGGCAAACAGTAGGTTCGACGCTCCCCCGATGTGACGTGAACGTCTCACTATCGTTAACGCCAGCCACATTTGTGCCGCCAGGAGTTGGGGGCGGAAGAAGGCGCGAACTTAGCAGCTATATCCTGTTATTCTCTTCGCGTGGATTGTTATCCTCTTGACGCAAATTAGGCGCGTATGGAAGAAAATCCCGCTGTGACGAAAATGGTGATTCTTCTGGGGACGTCGCATCGCCTGCAACAGGCGGAGAGAGGCATTGGCAATATTGAAGACCCCGATTACGAGACGCTGGTCAGGCAGCTTTGTCAGGAATTCCTGGTTGATTTTATTTTTGAGGAAGCCAGCGGGTTGGGCCCGACATTCGCGGAGAAATTCGCGCTGAAGGAGATAGGGCCAAATCGCTATCGAGATGTTGATCCCAGCGCCGAACAACGCAAGAGGCTGGGGATTGCTCCCGACACCGGCAAGGACTGCCGGATCGGGCGGCCTAATCTAGATACTTATCATTGGGGCTACGGCAGAGAAGAGTTCATCGATGTCCACGAACAACGAGAGTATTTTTGGTTGCCGTTTGTTCGGGAGCAAGAATTTAGCCGAGCCTTATTGATCTGCGGGCATGCGCACATACTGAGCTTTGCCTTCCGGCTCAAGGCTGAAAACATCGACGTGAGAGCTTATTCGTACATGCCGCACAAACTGCTGGCGCGGCCCGCGTGACCGGTTACAGCCCGTAACGGCGCAAGAACCGAACTTGGTTAGAACGCAGCGCTGGTGATCCTCTGCATGACGGCTCCAGACCTTCGGAAACACTCTTGCAGCAGGCCACGTTTCGCCAGGTATTTTAGAAAGTCTTCGTTTCATCTCGCCGGCGCCCAAGAATCCGAATGTTATAGGTCGTATATTGTGCCACGCGGGCAGGAGCAGCCACACGCGCAGGAGCGGCGCGGGCCTGGGATATCTTGCGACAAATAGAATGAGACGTATTCGAAGGACCGCGGTATTTTGGATGTACCGGAATACAGGAGGGCCAGGTGAGAAGGATGCTAGGAGTGGTGGGATTGGCGGTGCTTGCTGCGGCGATGCTGCCCGCACAGGCACAAGCGCCGGTAACCCTAAAAGAAGCGTACCAGGGCGCATTTGTGATTGGGGCAGCGGTGAATGCGGCGCAATTTACAGGAAAGGATGCACGCGGCGCTGCGCTGATCAAGACCCAGTTCAATTCGATCACGCCGGAAAATGTGCTGAAGTGGGAAAACGTTCATCCCCGACTGGATACTTACGCGTTTGACCTTGCGGACAAATATGTTGCCTTTGGCGAAGAGAACCATATGTTCATCGTGGGGCACTGTCTGGTCTGGCACAATCAGGTTCCCAGCGAGGTTTTTCGGGATGCGCAGGGGAATCTGGTCACGCGCAAAGTATTGCTGAAGCGCATGCGCGATCATATTCACACCGTGGTGGGACGCTACAAGGGACGGATCAAGAGTTGGGACGTCGTGAATGAGGCTCTAAATGACGATGGGAGCCTGCGCGAAACGCTGTGGTTGAAAATCATCGGAAAGGACTACATCGCGAAAGCGTTTCAATACGCGCACCAGGCGGACCCGCAAGCACAACTGACGTATAACGACTTTTCGTTAGAAAACGAGCCGAAGCGCAACGGAGCTATCGCGCTCATCAAAGAGCTGAAAGCTAAGGGAGTTCCCATTACCTCGGTGGGCTTGCAAGGGCACGACAGCCTGACATGGCCGAGCGTCGAACAGCAAGACGCGACCATCGCCGCGTTCGGCAAACTCGGCGTGAAGGTGGTGATCTCGGAGCTGGATATCGATGTGCTTCCCAGTGCTACCGCGCAGGGTAATGCGGATATTACCGCGAACGTCAAACCCGAAGCTGGTCTGAATCCTTACGCCAGCGAACTGCCCGATTCGGTGCAAGAAGAACTGGCCAGGCATTATGCCGAGCTGTTCGGGGTGTTTCTGAAACATCGCGACGTGGTGAGCAGAGTGACCTTCTGGGGCGTCACCGACGGCGATTCGTGGAAAAATGACTGGCCGGTCAGAGGGCGCACGAATTATCCGTTGCTATTTGATCGCAGTGGCCAGCCCAAACCGGCATTTGATGCGGTAGTGTCCGTGGCGACGAGCCGGCGATAGGGCATCGTCGACCTAGCTGATCAAGAGTGCGCATGATCGCTGCTCTTATTTGTGGGTGATTCCCCTGCCGCAGTTTCCGCAAAATTTGGTAAACTTCCGGCCAGTTAACGGCTAGCCGTTGCCAGCATTCTTCCGTGGGGAAGTTAGACCTTGCACGGCCGCTAAGACTCGGTTGGTGCCTTACGCAAAGTTTCTTCGGGCTTGAGGCGCGAAGGAACCGCATTCTGGATTGTCACGGGTGAGATTGATGCCGCCGCTGGTCCGGCAAAGCACGGTGAGATGCTTAACTTGTACGGCAGCCCTGGTTGCTTTTTTGTCATGTTCAAACCACACGTTTGGGCAGACCGCGCCCAGTTCGCCAGATCATCCGTGGCATACGTCGGCGGAGCAGCAGCTTCAATCGGAAGTGAAGGGCGTTGGCAATCCCGGATTCGCTGTGGATCCGGCCAAGACTTATTCGTTGGCGGAACTGGTGGATCTGGCGGAATCTCACAATCCCGACACGCGTGTCGCCTGGGAGCGCGCGCGGGCGCAAGCCGCGGCCCTGGGCATTGCCCGTAGCGAGCTATATCCGACCCTGGTGGCGGTGGCTTTGTCACAAACCACCCGCGACGAAATCTTGTTTGGAAGCGACTTTATTCGGCAGACGGTGCAAGACTTCGCGGTGGCGGTGGAACTGAATTATACCGTCTTCGACTTTGGCGCCCGCCGTGGGCGAATTGATGCCGCGAAAGCCGAAACTCTGGCCGCCAACCTGGCCTTCAATGATGTACATCGCAAAATCGTTTACCAGGTCCAGCGAGCCTACTACCAACTTCTGAACGCTTCGGGCCAGGAAGACGCTGCCCAGGCCGACCTCGCGAACGCGCAGGCAGTGCAGCAAGCGGCGCAGGAGCGCCTGAACAATGGACTGGCCACGTTGCCCGACGTATTGGAAGCACGCAGCGCGACCGCTCAGGCGGAATACGAACTGCAGGCCGTAATCGGCGAGGAGGAGATTGCCCGCGGAGACTTGGCCACCTCTCTGGGAACTTCTCCCACCACTACAATTCGTGTGCAAGCGCTCAAAGACCTCGCCATTCCCGACTCCGTCGGAGATACCGTTGACGCCGCCATCGATCGCGCGTTGGCACAGCGCCCGGATCTTCTGCAGCAGGTGGCGGAGATTCGTTCAGCCAACGCCCGAATAAAGGAGGCGCGCTCCGCCTTTTATCCCTCGTTGAACGTCATCGCCAGGCCAAGCGGAGAAGCCCTGTATGGCCTGCAGCAACAAAACCCCTGGGCCTACACGGCGGATCTCACCGGCGGAGTTATTTTGAATTTAAACTGGACGCTGTTCGACGGTGGCGCGCGGCGAAACAATCTTGTGCGCGCACAGGCCGACAAGCATGTGGCGGAAGCACAAGTCAACTCCACGCGCGATCAAATCGCCAATGAGGTCTGGGCGGCTTATTCCAATTTGAATACCGCCTTTCGCCAGCACCAGTCTGCTGAGGCGCTTCTGGAAGCCAGCGGCAAGTCTTACGACGCGGCTCTGGAGTCTTACAATTACGGCCTCCGCAATCTCCTGGACGTAACTGCAGCGCAACGCACTTTGGCGCAAGCTCGGTCGGCAGACGTTCTGGCGCGAACCCAAGTGCTTACGGCTTTAGTGGACCTGGCGTTCCGCACGGGGGATTCCGTGCAACCGAAACCCAGGGTGCCCTGATGAGCCCGATCAGACCCAGCCGGTTTGTAGGCCGTATGAGTTTCCTACTTTTAGCCGCATGCGGCCTCGCGAGTTGCGCGAGAGCGCCGGCGATGGACATTCTGGGATCATTTTTCCCGGGATGGCTGGTCAGTTTAGTGCCGGGAATTTTGCTGACCGTGATGGTGCAACAGTTGCTGGCGCAGCGGCGGATGAAACTCGCCTATCCCGTCCTGGTCTATCCGTGTCTTACCGCCCTGTTTACCTTTGTAACTTGGCTGATCTGTTTTCACTAGGAGTGGCGAGGCTATGGCGATCGAGGCAACTGCGACCAGTGAGCGAATACTCAGTCCACGGGTGAGCATTGCCATCGTGGCCGCCGCGGTTCTGGTCGGACTGTTCGTGCTCTACCATGTAAGCCACAATCCGCGAACCGACGACGCTGTCATCTTCGCGAACTTCATCGGAATCGCCCCACAAGTGGAGGGACCGATCATTCACTTAAACGTGAAGGATAACCAGTTCGTGAAGCAGGGCGAGCTACTCTACGAAATCGATGAACGTCCTTACGAATATAAGTTGGAGAACGCGATTTCCGATCAGGCGGCCTTGGAAGGGCAAATTGCGGACGAACGGCGCAGGATTGCGGCGCTGGTAAGCGCGGTTTCCGTGTCCCAGGCGAACATCCACAGCTCGCAAGCGGACGTCGCCCGATCTACGGCCACGGTCGAGCAGGCGCACGCCGACGTGGCTAACGCGGAACAGGGTGTGCAACGCGCTAAAGCCGAGTGGACCTACGCGAATAACAATCTGCACCGGCTGGAGCCGCTTCTGCCAAAGCAGTTCGTAACCGTGGATCAAGTGGACCGCGCCAGAACCTTGGAGGTAGCCCAAGCGGAAGCCCTCAAGCAAGCGGAGTCGCAGTTGCGGTTAGCCCAAGCCGAGCTTCAGTCCGCATCGGCGCAATCGGAACGCTCGCAAGCCGATCTCGACCAAAGCAAAGCGCAACACGAGCAAGCGCAACATGCCGTGACCACCCTCCAGCCACTGGTGAATCAGCGCGGCGCCAAAGAGGCAGCGGTGAAGGATGCCCGCTACAACCTGAACAATTGCCGCGTTTACGCGCCATTCGATGCTTTCGTAACTAACTTGAATATTTCCGAGGGCGCCTACGCGCATATTGGGCAAGAAGTATTCACGCTGATCGATGCGCGCACGTGGTGGGCAGTTGGCAATTTTCGGGAAGGCCAGATTGTGCACATCGCGCCAGGAATGCATGCGGACGTTTATGTATTGTCGAAACCCAACGTGCGCTTTGCGGGCGTGGTGGATAGCGTAGGCTTTGGAGTCATTCCGGATCCCGATGTGATTGGCAAGTTAGGGCCGGGACTTCCCGATGTGCAACGAACGCTGAGTTGGGTGCACCTGGCGTCACGCTATCCGGTTCGCGTCCGCGTGCTGAATCCCAGACCGGATTTGTTTCGGGTCGGAGCCTCCGCCGTGGTCACCATCCGCGGAAATTGAGTATGGCCACCGCAGCGCAGAGCCTGCGATATTCGACCGCCTCCCTGAGTTGGATTCGCGATTTTCTAAGGGAGGAATTGGCGCCCTATTCAGGGCGCGTAGGGGTGGTCGCGCGCATGGTCTTCGCCGCGACGCTGGTCATGATTCTGTGCATGACCTTTCGAATACCCTACGGATTCCAGGCCGCAATTTTTGCGCTGCTGGTTTCGCGCGAGAGTCCACGAGCAACGCTATGGGCATCGGCAAAGATGCTGATCAGTATGTGTGTCAGCGCGGCTTACGTTCTGCTTACTGTGCGGCTGGTCATCAGTGATCCCACCCTGCACTTTCTGTGGATCATTGGTTCGTTTTTCACCGCCTTTTACTTTCTCGGCGCAATGGCTGACTACGTAACCGCCACCACCTTCACGATCGTCATCGCCGTGGTGGTTCCGCTGTGGGATCGCCACGTCACCGCCCAAACCAATGTGGAAGATACGCTGTGGGTCGTTTTTGGCTCATTCGTGGGGCTTGCGGTTACCGCCGCGGTGGAACTGATCGTGGCGCGTCGAAAACCCGGAGACGAAGTGGTTTCGCCTCTTATACACCGATTAATGGCGGTCGAGGAAATGCTGGCGGGACTGGCTGAGCACGGTGAGATAGACGAGCTGAGTATAAAAAAAATCGTCCGGTACGCCATGCTGGGCACGTCGCGGGTACGCCGCCTGTTGCGGCGCTCCGACTATTCGCAGCATTACAGGGCGCAGATGAATGCCGTGTTAGCCGCTGTGGGCAGGCTCGTAGACAGCGCCGCAACATTGACGGAATTCCGCGGGACGCTGACTTCGAACGATCGGACGCGCTTGCGAAATCTGGCGGGCGTCGTGGAGACGGTGCGAATGGACTTGATAAATCGGCGCAACCCCGAGTCGCTGCATTTCAGCGCCGATGCGCAGGACGCCTCCAATATTCCATTGCTGTACGAAATGGAAGAGATCGTATCGTTGATCCCCCAGGCGTATGCGGACAGCCAAGCCACCGGTGAATACCTGCCGGCTTTAGACGACGAGCACGAGTCAAAGCTGCTCAGCCCAGACGCCTTCACCAGCCTGCGCCACGCCAAGTTCGCGCTAAGAGGATGCCTGGCTGCAAGTATCGCTTACGTCCTCTATAACGCCATCGACTGGCCGGGAATAAGCACGGCGGTGACCACTTGCCTGCTAACGGCGCTCACCACAATTGGTTCTTCGCGGCAAAAGCAGGTTCTGCGCTTCACGGGAGCCGCTGTAGGTGGTTTTGTGTTCGGGATGGGCGCGCAGATATTCATTCTGCCGTACGTAAACACCATCTTTGGGTTCACGCTGCTTTTTGTGTTTGTCACCGCGGTGTCAGCGTGGTTTATGACCAGCAGCCCACGGTTGTCGTACTTTGGCGTACAAGTGGCGCTGGCGTTCTATTTGATCAATTTGCAGGAGTTTGCAGTGGTGACTTCGCTCTCTGTTGCGCGAGACCGCGTTGTCGGCGTGCTGCTGGGATTGTTTACCATGTGGCTGGTATTCGATCAGCTGTGGGGCATGCCCGCGACGGAGGCCATGAAGAAGGCGTTTGTTCAGGATTTTCGGTTGATGGCACAAGTAATGCGGGAACCGCTGTCCAACGACCCGCAAGTTGCCAAGGCACGCCGTTTCTCCCTCCGGGAAACGGTCATGGAAAATTTCGATAGCGTGCGAACCGCGGGGGATGCGGTTCTGCTGGAATTCGGGGCGTCGCAGCGAGAAGCACTGGAATGGCGCAAGCGAACGCAAATTGCACAAGCGCCACTGCGCACTCTCTACTTGATCCGCATGGGATTGTGGAAGTATCGTGCCCAAACACCGGGATTCGGATTACCAGCGGAAGTTCTGGCGGCGCAGAAGGAGTTCGACAACCAGTCGGCTGTTGCGTTGGATGGGATCGCCGATCGGTTGGAGGGCAAACCTTCCGGGGAAAAAGGGGACGTGCAAGGCTCGTTCGAGCATTTGGAGCAGACCGCCGGCAAAATTGACTCGCAACAGCCGCGTGACCCGCGCGACCCTCAAGTTCATGCGCTTCTGGAATTGTCCCGCAGGAGCAAACAGTTGACCACCTGGCTCGCCGGAAACATTTGAGACTCTCCCCGACCCGAAAGCTGGAACGGTTCGAGAAATGAAGGCTGTGCGATTGGACCGGTATGGCGCCCTAGATGTTCTGTGAGTGGCGGACGTGCCTGTGTCCCAGCCGGTTCACGGCGAAGCGCTTGGCGCGTTGATGTGGCGCCGTATTAGTGGTTTCCCGGAGTCAACGGCACGGTCGCAGCCGCGGGTCATCAGTCGAGCGTTCACGTGTCTGCGGGCGACCTGCTGTCCAATTCCGATTTCGGCCTTATGGGCCTGACGAGGTTCGTTATAACCGCCTCATAATTCCCATCGATTTCATGTGTGTGAGGCTCTCAGACCATAAAGGTCTTCCGTTTGATCCGGGGGTGTTATCGGTACATGTGAAAATCAACGAAGACATCCTCACTCCGAAGATTGGTTACCGACTGGCCAGTAAAGGCAGGTTTAGGTTGGACGCCCTGATTGGGATTCGTTGGCCGGCCCGTTGTATTGGTTGATGTGCTCGAGATCCTTCAGATGGTTGTACCAAGTGAATTTCAGGACGAGCGACGTCGCCACAATGATGCCCAAGGTCAGAGCGGCGTAGCGCATGCGCCAAGTGACGATGTACATCGGAAGCACCACCAGGCTGATTTGCCAGATCATGCCAATCACTATATTGAACACATCGCGGAAGAAATCCCTGTTTCTCTGGAAAGAGGGATCTTCCTGCAGCACTTTCTCCAAAATGGGTCCCCAGAATCCCCACGGGCGCACGCGCCGGTAAAATTCCTTCAGCACTTCCTCGTCTTCGGGCGCGGTCAGCCAGGTTCCCAGGAAACAACCTACCAGTGATAGCAGGAACACAAGGCCGAAGCCGACGGAAACGTCCAGGTTCAACGAATGGGCGTGCGCGAAATCTTGAAGAGGCTGGACTCTAGCCAGAAGCGTGGGCACGATCAGCGCCGAGGAGATACCCCCGACCATGCCCCAGAAATAACCGTAGCCGTTGAAGCGCCACCAATACCATTTCAAGACGTTGGAGGCGGTGTAACCGCCCCACAGCGCAGTGACGATCCAGATCACCACATTGTTGACGCTGGTGACGTACCAGCCAAGAAGCACGCCGACCAGCACCACGGCAAACGAACTGAGGTAGCTTAGCCGCACATAGGTCTTGGAATCGGCGTGAGGATTCATGAAGCGCTTGTAAATGTCGTTCACGAAGTAAGGCGGCGCGGCATTCACGGTGGCGGCAAAGTTGCTCATATAAGCGGCTAACAAGCCGGCAATCAAAACGCCAAGCAAGCCCGCGGGCACAAAGCGCGCCAAAGCAAAAGGCAGAATGCGCTCGAAGTCCATGTTGGTGCCCATGCCGCGAATGGCGTCGCTGAAGAACGCCAGGGCCAGCACAGTAAGTCCGGTGACCAGAAAATACCGCGGGAAAGTCAACACCACGTTGACCCAGCCGCTCATCATGGAGGCTTCGCGAGGATTCTTGCAGGAAAGGACGCGCTGCATGTCGTAGTTCGGCGCCGGCCCGGCGGCGCTGACCAAAATGCCCTTGAACAGCAACATCATCACAAAGAACCCAAAGAGCCCGTAGCCATCCTGGGAAATGCGTGCGCTGGCGGAAGGGACCAGCATGGACCAATCCATGTTGAGGTGCCAGCCGAAGAACGGGTTGTCCCAGCCGGCGGGGATGAAGTGCTGCAGCATGCCCGGTGCCACTTTCATCATGGCGATGATCCCAACCGCGAGCGACGCGACCGAGAGGATGCAGAACTGCATTACTTCGGTGATTACCACGCTGAACATACCGCCCTTGATCACGTAAATCGCGGTGATAGCGATGAGCAGCAGAGCATATTGGTTCACGCTAAGATGCCATGGCAGAAAAGTCGCGGCGAATTTTCCAATGCCCTTGAAGCCATAAGTGAAAAAACCCACGATGCTGATGAACGCATAAATCACTACAATAATGTGGGCCAGTTGCGCCCCGCGGCCTTTGCCGAAACGCGTCTGAATCCATTCCGCGCCGGTCATCACGTTGGAACGGCGCAGCCAGGTGGAAAGATACACCATCAAGAAAATCTGATTGAACGTAGGCCAGAGCCAAGGAATCCAGGCGCTTTTCAGCCCATACACAAACATCCAGTAGACCAACAGCATGGTGCCGCTGATATCGAACATCCCCGAAGCGTTGGACACGCCGAGGATGTACCAGGGCAGCACGTTGCCACCTAAAAAGTAAGCCTTAATGTCTCGCGAGGCCCGATGCGACACCCAGTAGCCGGCGAGCACCGATGCCACCAGATAAGCCAGGATGATGGCAATATCAATGAAGTGCAGATTCACAGTCCACCTCGATCGCAGGGGCCTGCCGCACAACTCCTTCCCGTTGCGCGGTCAGAACGATCGTTCCTCTCAGCAGCAGCCTGCGACGAAACTTGCGGTCAATCCCACGGGGCGAGCGACCTTACGGAAGTGCGCCGGCCAGCAGAAATACCAAGGCCGCCTGCCAATTGATGGCAACCTCATTGCTCGCGTAGGAGTTTTGGTCATCCGCGTATATTCTGGCTGGCGGCAGACCATCGGGCAAAGCCTTCAACACGCTGTCTTGCCGGCCGGCATTGGGCCCGCCCGACAGCAGTCCCGGCCAGGGCTCCCGGTTGTTGTCGGCACCGCTGGGCCTATGGTGCGGGTGATGATAGGGATTCGCGCCGACTTGTGTCACCCAGCACAGCGAGAAGGTGTTGCGGCCGAGAAGGTAATGCAAATTGTCCTGAGCCGTAGAAACGAAAGCAGGATTGGCAGCCAGCGCGTTGGCGATCAGCAACTTTCCGCCGTAGATTGCCGCCACCCCATTTGAACCCCAGACGTAGTCCTTCGTTTGCAGACTCACGCGGTACGGATTCTTGCGCGTACGTTCGACGATTGCTTGAGCCGATTGAGTGGCGCGCCTGCGAATGTCGGCGACGACCTCGGTGTCGGAACCATCGCGCGCGCCGAGCGCATAGGTCCAAAGGCCCATGACCGCCACGTCTTTCCAGCCTTCCGGCGTCATGTTCTCGAGGGTGTAGCGGAAGTCAGGATATTGCTTCACGAAATAATCGTTGTAAGCCGGGTCGCCGCTGGTGCGCCACAGTTCGGCGGCGGCCCACAATCGCTCGTCGCCGCAATAGTCATCACCATACTCGCCGGTGGAGATGCCCTGCGGATTCTTGAACGTTACGTTGGGGTACTTCTCTGCCCAGACCCAGGCCTTGCGCGCCGCTTCCAAGTTGCGCACCGCAAATTTCGCATCAAAGGGCCGGTAGACGCGCGCCGCGATCGCCGCAACGGCAGCCAGATCGGCTGTGGCGCAGGTGCTCTTGTACGGTTCTTTCCCGGTCCCCACCACCGCGCTGGGCATGTGGTCGTCCTCCGGCATCACAAACGCGGAAAACCGCTCGCTGGTCTGCTTGTGCCACACCCCGCCATCGTCGTCCTGCATCTTGAGCATCCACTCGAGATTCCATCGAACTTCATTCAACAGGTCCGGGATGCCGTTCCCGCTTTCGGGAAGATTCAGCCTGATACTCTTGACCTTGGAACCGAAGAGTTCCCACGTCCACAACAGTGTGCCGGTGGAGATTCCGGAGTTCACGATGTAGCGGCCGTAATCTCCGGCATCGTGCCAGCCGCCAACATTGTCGCGTTCGCCTGTCCCTCCGGAAGAAGCGTGAAACTCTCCGTGTACATGACAGATGGCGTGCGCATAGCCGGGAAATTCCGGCCCCAGGTCTACGGCGGTGCCACAGCGCTGTCCGTAGAACGCGCGCATTGCTAGGTAATAGGTGCGAGAAAAGAGGTCAGGGCGAATCGCGAATGTCCAACTCCGCCCGACACCCGGCACGTACAGGTAATAAGTTCCGGATTCGCGCAGGCTGGAAAACTCCGCGAGCTGGACGGCGTCGCCGGTATCAGGATCGTGCATCGCCGGCGTCAGGCTGCCGTGATACACGGCTACGTTGTCGGCAGCGCGTTTCACTTCGAACTCCTTCGCGGCCGCCGTGACCATAGCGATCTTCTCGCCCGCGGGCAGGTAACCCACCTGGTCGACCTTGATCAACAGGCTGCCGTTTTCCGCGGCATGCACCGTTTCGATGAGCCCAAGAAGGAGAAGCGATAGCAGGACGCTAGCCAAACAACAGACTGGATGTCTGCTCGACTTGCTGGGCGGTCCCGTCATCGTGGTTTTCTTTCCCTCGGGAATGTCACGCAGGACAACCAGCCTGGCGTTGGCGCGGAGAACAGGCAGTGATTGGACTCACTTAGGTACGTGACTTCCGCCACATGGCCTGTGGTCTCGCGCGCTTGTCCTGCCTCGGAGATTGCTTCATATGTACACCTGTGACTTGTATTTTGCCAGTAAAATATCGTTATACTAGGTGCTTCGTGACCGCCTCGACGATTTCACCTCGGGAGTCCGCCGCATGAAATTCGGATATTTCGACGATCCACACCGCGAATACGTGATCACTCAACCGGACACTCCCCTGCCTTGGATCAATTACCTGGGCTGTCAGGCTTATTTCGGCATCGTCTCCAATACGGCTGGCGGTTATTCTTTTTATCGGGACGCCCGTCTGCGGCGAATCACTCGCTACCGGTATAACAATGCACCCTACGACTTCGGGGGACGCTACCTTTACGTCCGCGACGATGCTTCCGGCGAATTCTGGTCACCCTCTTGGCAACCGACACGCCGCAACCTTGAAGACTACTCCTGCCGTCACGGCATGGGCTACACGATCATTGGATCGAGCTATCAGGGCATCGAGGTTCGCACACGCTATTTCGTCCCGCTCGATGAAAACCTCGAAATCTGGCAAACCACCCTTACCAATCATCGTTCGCAGCTCGCGCAACTGTCGGTCTTTTCCCTGATCGAGTTTTGCTTGTGGGATGCTCAGGATGATTCCACGAATTTTCAGCGCAATTTCAGCATTGGCGAGATGGAAATCGAAGAAGGGGTCATCTATCACAAGACCGAGTACCGCGAACGGCGCGACCACTTCGCCTTTTTCGCCTGCTCCGAGAAAACCGCCGGATTCGATACCCAACGTGAAGCTTTTCTGGGCGCTTATCGCGGCTGGGACAACCCTGCGGCGGTCGAGCGTGGGCAGTCCGGCAATTCCGTGGCTTACGGCTGGGCGCCTATCGGCTCGCATCATGTCAAGTTGTCGCTGAACCCCGGTGAATCCCGGCAAATTGTCTTTCTTTTGGGGTATCAAGAAAATCCGCGCGACCAGAAATTCGACCCGCCGGATTCGCTGGTCATCAATAAGAAAACGGCGAAACCCCGCATCACTCGCTTCCTGAATTCCGCTAACGCCGATGAGGCCTTCGAAGACCTTCGCCGCTATTGGGACGAATTGCTGGGTCTTTGCCAGGTGGAAACGCCCGACCTACACACCAACCGCATGGTGAACATCTGGAATGCCTACCAGTGTATGGTTACGTTTAACATCTCGCGCTCCGCATCGTTCTTCGAATCGGGCATCGGGCGTGGTCTCGGTTTCCGCGATTCCAACCAGGATCTGCTCGGATTCGTGCACATGGTTCCCCGGCGGGCTCGCGAACGGATACTCGATCTGGCCGCGACGCAACTCCCCACGGGCGGGGCGTATCACCAATACCAGCCGCTCACCAAGCGCGGTAATAATGATATTGGCGGTGGATTCAACGACGATCCCCACTGGTTGATTCTGGGCGTTAGCGCCTATCTCAAGGAGACCGGTGACCAAACGATCCTTGATGAGCTTGTGCCCTACGACAATGCCCCGGGCTCGGAAACACCCCTGTACGAACATCTCCAGCGCAGCTTTCGCTACACCCTCGATCGCCTTGGACCTCATGGCTTGCCGCTGATCGGGCGCGCCGATTGGAACGACTGCCTGAATCTGAACTGCTTCTCCGACTCTCCGGGGCAATCCTTCCAGACCACCACCAACAAAGACGGCAAGGTCGCGGAGTCCGTGTTCATCGCGGCGCTGTTTGTTCACGCCGGGCGCGAACTAGCGGAAATCGCGAGGCGTCGCGGTCTCGCCGCCGAGTGCGCAGCGTACCTGAATGAAGTTGCCAAGATGGAAGCAACCATCCGCAAACATGGGTGGGATGGCGAGTGGTTCATCCGCGCCTACGACGATTTCGGCCGCAAGATTGGATCGAACGAATGCGCCGAGGGCAAGATTTTCATTGAGACGCAAGGCTACTGCACGCTGGCCGGGATCGGCCTGGAGGACTGTTTAGCCGTCCGAGCGCTGGAATCGACACGCAAGCTGCTGGCGACGAAGCACGGCATCGTGCTGCTGCAGCCTGCTTATTCCAAGTACTACCTGGAGCTCGGCGAAATCTCCTCGTATCCACCGGGATACAAGGAAAACGCCGGGATCTTTTGTCACAATAATCCCTGGGTGATCATCGGCGAGACCCGCGTGGGTCACGGCGATGCGGCTCACGACTATTACACGCGCATCAATCCCTCCGCTCGGGAGGAAATAAGCGAAGTGCACCGCTGTGAACCCTACGTCTACGCCCAGATGATTGCCGGGCGCGACGCCGCGACGCACGGCGAAGCCAAAAACTCCTGGCTCACGGGCACGGCGGCGTGGAATTACTTTGCCATCACACAGTGGATTCTGGGACTCCGCACCGACTACGATGGTCTGCGCATCGCCCCGGTTGTGCCCGCTAGCTGGCCTGGATTCAAGGCTACGCGCAAGTTCCGGGGGGTCAGCTATGAAATCGAAGTGCGGCGCGCCGGTTCGGGGAATCAGGTGGCGCTGGAAGTGGATGGAACACCACTCGACGGCACTCTTTTGCCATTGCCGCCACCAGGCACAAAGACGGTCAACGTGAAAGTGACGTTGCGTTAAGCTGGGCTGTGCCCATCACTGTAGCTCTTTAAAGGCGAAGTCTTTCTTGACCGCCTCGAATATCACAGGAAGGTTGCCTGATGAAGTACGCGCCAGCCGCTTCCCGTTACGACAACATGCAATACCGCCGCTGTGGCCGCAGCGGCCTGTTGCTGCCTGCCATTTCTCTTGGCCTGTGGCACAATTTCGGCGGCGTGGATTCTTTTTCCATGGCGCGAGCCATGCTGCGCCGCGCCTTCGACCTCGGCATCACCCACTTTGATCTAGCGAACAACTATGGCCCCCCACCCGGTTCAGCGGAGGAGAATTTTGGACGGCTCCAGCACGCGGATTTTGCCGCTCATCGCGACGAACTGATTATCAGCACCAAGGCGGGCTGGGATATGTGGCCCGGCCCCTACGGCAATTGGGGCTCGCGCAAATATTTGCTGGCCAGCCTGGATCAGAGCCTGAAACGCACGCGGCTCGACTACGTGGATATCTTTTATTCGCATCGCCCGGATCCGCAGACGCCGGTGGAAGAGACCATGTCGGCGCTCGATCAGGCGGTGCGCTCGGGCAAGGCGCTGTACGCGGGAATTTCGAGCTATGATGCGGCACAAACGGAAACCGCGGCAGGCATTCTGCGTCGCATGGGCACGCCTTGCCTGATCCACCAGCCAAAATATTCTCTATTCGACAGAAACATAGAAATCGGGCTGCTGGACGTTTTGGGGCGCGAGGGTATCGGCTGCATTGCCTTCTGCCCCTTGGCCCAGGGCCTGCTCACGGACCGCTATTTGCAAGGCATTCCCGAAGGTTCGCGCGCCAGCAAGCCGTACAGCTTTCTAAAGAAGGATGACGTCACGGAGTCGCGAGTCGCACAGGTGCGGCGATTGGCGGCGTTGGCCCGGCGGCGTAGCCAATCCGTGGCACAGATGGCGTTGGCGTGGGTTCTGCGCGATTCGCGGGTGACCAGCGCGCTGATCGGGGCAAGCCGGGTCGAACAAGTCGAGCAAAACGTTGCGACCTTGGAGAATCTGGACTTTTCTGCCGAGGAACTGCACAACATAGAAGAGATCCTCTCAGCATAGTCGTTAACTCGAGTGGCGGTCTGGTGTCCGTGCTGGGGCGAGGGAAACGGCGTCTTGGTTACTCACCTCAAGAGACTGGTCTGGGCCGCTGAGGTGATTGAGCAAATGGCAGGTTTTGGGATGTCCCACTTGATGTGGGCTGAACTGCGGGAGTCACTTTGTGACGACGGGTTGAATGCCGGGGAGAAGCGTCGAATCCACGATGCCGATCTCGACGCGGCGGTTGGCGGCACGCGCTTGCCCGTTGTCGCCCGAAACACGCGGATCGGACTTGCCAAAACCCTTGGTGCTCATGATCGTCGGAGAGATACCGGCCTGCACCAGGAAGTCGTGAACGGCCTCGGCGCGGCGTTGAGAGAGTTGGAGATTGTAGGCTTGCGAGCCGACATCGTCCGTATATCCGTAGACGTCGATGGTGTATCCCTTAAGGGTCATCAGAATCCCGGCGATGCGGTTCAGGGTGTCGCGGTATTCCGGTTTGATGTCGGACTTGTCGAAGTCAAAGCGAACTGACTTGCTGTCGAGGGTCATTACCAGTCCCATCGCGGTGCGGCGCGTTTCCGCGATCTGTCCAAGCGCCTGTTGCACCTGTGCAAGTTCCGCTTCGCGTTCTTGCCGATATTGCTCCGCCTGCTGCGTGGCTTCACTGGCCTTTTGCTGCGCGGTGGCGGCCAGCTGGCGCGCAAGCTCCTCCCGACCCTCCGAATTGGCCTGAGCCTGTTTCGCCAGGTCGCGTTGTTGGGCCGCCGTTTGGGCGTTAGCCGCTGCTTGCGAAGCCTGCTGAGCCAACGTCTGCGATTGCTTTTGTGCCTGCTGGACCAACTGGGTGAGGGCTTCCGTTTGCTGGCTGAGCTGGTAGACCTCACGCTCCAGACGACGAATTGACCGTAGAGAAACGAAGGCAACAACCAGACCCAGCGCGATTGCAATCGCCCCCAGAGCCAGCGCTAACTTCCCGTGTGAAGCAGGCGCAATCCCCGAGCCGGGCTCAATGGCCTCCAGCTCTTCGCGTGAAGAGTCTGTCATTTTGCAATCTTAGCGTGGAATCGAAGGCTGAGGCAAAACGTGCCTAGGTTTTCTGGAGTGTCGCAACCCAGACGATTTGATCACCATATGCAAAGCAGCGGTAAAGCGAAATGTTCCCTGGAGTCTGGTCGCTCGAAGACCAAGTCAATCTGGATTCAAAAATCGTGGGCAAGTATGGCGGTTGCCCTGCGGCAAATCTCACGACCATAGTCGACCCAAACGCCCTGGCCCCAATAGCGATAGCAACTGGTCTGCGAAACAAGCAGATGGAACAGCGCGTTGCGATAGCGACTCTCGTGCGTGGGCATGCCAGGCTTCAGTACTTTCTCGTAAAAGAGCGAGCTGACTCGTTCGATCGGTCCGAGCAGGGCATCGTATCCTCGCACCCAGGAGATATTGTTAGTCCAGCTCCCGCCTTCCACATGGAAGCGTGAGTCTTCCTTGCGGAGCTCGTCGATCACCTGGGCTAGCCGGTCGGGACCTCCGCCAGACGGGAATCGATCCCAGATTCTCTTCTGAAAAATCGGTTGGAGCAGCGGCAAGTTATCTTCTCTGATGCCGGTTGCAAACAATTGCTCGAGGTATTCCGTGACATTCATGAGCGCGGTCGAAGTCCCGGAGCTTTCCCTGACAACCTCCTGGTACTTGGATGGAAATTCGTTCATCATCACGCCGCCGTTTTCGCCGTCGGCGATTTGCGTGACCAGCGGGGGAACCGATCGGGCTTCGTCCAGTTGCCAACGCGACAGACCTTTTGCCTCGTAGTAGGGCTGCATCTGGCCCACCAGTTTCGTGTCACTTCCGTGAGTCTTGATGATCGCTAGAATAGTGGCCGTTTGTCCTTCGGAATTTCGGCACACTAGCCGATGCGGGAGGTGTTTCCGCTCCGGATCTCTTCCATCAGGTTGCTCGACCGAGTGCTCTTGCACCAAAACCCAGCGGTAACCGCAATCCAGAAGAGTGCACACAAACTCGTAAGCGACATCCGGATGGTTGGGCAGCGCCATTTCGGCGGGAGAGAAGCCACGGACCCGGCGCAGTGCTTGCAGACCGAACAGCGCGGCGAAATGATGCTGCCAGGCCTTTACGTGTAAACGAAAATCCTGTACCGGCGTAGAAGGCGCAACCGCGTGGCCCCAGGTGCTCCCGAGCCATTCCACCATCCGCCAATACCCGGGGTCGCTGGTAATTTTCCGCAAATCGTCGAAAACATCGTGCAATCCCATTTGCCACATGCCGTGAAGCAAAGTACCCGAATAATCGAGCATCACGCGCGGCTCCTTGCCTTCGCCGGCAAGCTGCGGAATGAACTCACCCATCCGTTTGTAGCACCAGCGAAAAACGGGGGCATTGTGGTTATCCCCGATTGCCGGGTTTTCCATCATGTACTGGAGATTGCTGATGAGCGCGGCAGTGTGGAGGTCCTGGCCTCCCGCGGGAATCAAAGGCTGGTGCATGTGTAACGCTATGGCAGCGGCGCTGTGAATTCGCCCGAAATCCACGCCATTGTGGCTGGGAAATACGCGGTCTCCCTGATGTTGTTGGACGGTCTCCTCGATCAGTCGCTCGGAACCGCAAAGGTTGGGCAAACCGTCGATGACTTCCGGCAGGTTTTCCATGGTGTACTCCTAATCATTCCGCGACGTCGACTCCGTCGCCGCAATGCTATTTATGGCGGATATGTTGGTAGATATTCAGGTAGTGTTGTACCGGATGGTTCCAGGAATAGTCGCAGCGCATTCCGTTGATCATGAGCCTTCGGAATTCCTGGGGGTAAGCGAACCACAGGCCAAACGCCCGGCGCATCGCTGACTCGATTCCGGAATAGTCCGCGTCGCCGAAAACATAGCCATTGCGTTCCTCGTAGGGATACTCCGAATAATCGCGGTCCCTGACGGAATCCAGGAGTCCGCCGACCGCGCGAACAATCGGAACCGTTCCGTACTTTAGGGCAATCATCTGCACCAGGCCGCAGGGTTCGTAATTGCTCGGAACCACCAACATATCGGCGCCCGCGTAGACCAGATGGGCCAGCTCGGCATTGAAGCCCAACTCCATATGACAATCGGGACTGTCGTTGAGATAGTGCTTGAGATGCCAGAAGTGGCCGTTAATGGAGGGATCGGGACTGGGCCCGAGCAGGACGAACTGTGCCCCGTTCCACAACGAGTAGAAGATCGCATGACGAATGAGGTGCACACCCTTTTGGCGGTCTAGTCTTCCCACGTAAGCGACGATCGGCTTATAGTCATCGCGAAGCCAAAAACGTTCACGCAAGGCCCGTTTGTTCTCATATTTGAGAGCAACAGAATCGGCGGTGTACCGGCGCGCGATAAAGGGATCGATTTCGGCATTCCACAGATCGTAGTCGACGCCATTCAGTATGCCGCCGAACTTCTCTCGATGGATCCACAAGGTGTGCCCGAGGCCCAAACCATGAGCGGTGTTGCGGGCCTCCCAGGCGTGTTGTGGCGAGACGGTAGCGACGAAGTTTGAGTAAACAATCCCCGCTTTGAGCAGATTCAACGCGCCCGGATCAAGATTGTCCTGCATGCGATCGGGATGAAAGTAGTACTCCGGGCGCTGAAGTCCCGTGGCCCAAAGGACCTCGGCATTGCTTCTCCCCTGATGGCCGAAATTATGGATGGTAAGGCAAACGCGCTGGTTCTCCATCCCGCGATATTTGTAGATCTCAAACAGCAGGACAGGAACCAAAGCGGTCTGCCAGTCATGACAATGGATCACCTCGGGACGCTTATTTGCTCTCAGCATGAATTCCAGCGCGGCCTTGCTGAAGAAGGCGTAGCGCATTACGTCGTCGGCGTAACCGTAGGCGCCCGGGCGGTGAAAGAAACAATCATGCGAATGCGGTTCGATGAAGAAGCACTTGCGTCCGTTCACAAAACCGAAGTAGACGGTGCAGTGAATCACCCCGTCATACCAGGGCACCCACAGATCCGAGTAGTCCACGGTGAGGCCCCAAATGTGGTCGTAACGCATGTGATCGTATTTGGGCAGGATGATCTCGACGTTATTCCCGCGAATTTCCAGTTCGCGGGTTAGCCCGGCTACCACGTCCCCCAAGCCGCCGATGTGAATTACGGGGGCCAACTCCGACGCAATCATTACAATGTACATGGGGTATCCAGAGGCTGATTTTGCTGCGAGACCATCATAAACTGGAATCTAACAGCGGCACGCGGGGCTTTGCAAATCTAGCCTTTTTCGAAGAAATCGGCCACCCTTTTGCCGCTCCTTCCTTACAAAAAAACGCTGATCCTCGCGCCTTCTTCTGTACCGCTAGTGATGCCCCTGCTTACATCTTGAGCGGGCGCCCGGTCGACCGGAACGATCATCAGAACGGCTGCCGATCTTGGAGTGGATGGCCTCGCTCCGGTGCAGTGCGGCGGCTTCACCCCAGAATTAACTATGACTAGCACTACGCATGTACGGGTACATGAAAATTCACGTGCCGCTCATTTCTTTTGTGTGCTACAGTTTGCGGCCACGGCCCTGGGGGGCCCAGATGGTGAATCTCCGAGGCGGCGGAACCATGTTGGGCGGTCCCGACCAATTCAAGATCATATCAACGGAGGTTTGCTATGACCCAAGATGCTACGGCTCCCGCGCACGAGCTCGCCTTGGAGACCCACCACACCGAAGGAGAAACGACTGTGGTTTGCGTGGGGAAGATCATCTCCAATACGACCCCACTGCTGGTGAGTACCGTACAGCCACTAATCCCCGGGACGAAACGGCTGGTCCTAGACCTCACCAATGTCAGTTATGTGGACAGTTCCGGCATCGGCGCTCTGGTAAGGTTGTGGGTCAGCACGAAGAAAGCGGACTGCGAGTTCAGAGTCATCAATTTGAATGAACGCATCAAAGACCTGTTGAGAATCTCGAACTTGTCGAAGATTCTCGAGGGCGATCACGAATTTCACAACTACCTGCAATAGCTTGCCGGCCGATGCGCAGAATCCACGGAGGATATTCGGCAGGCTCCGTTTCCATGCCCTGGTAGAGCATGGACGGGCGGATCGCCGGAGCAAGACATGAACTGCATCCCGATTTAGTCGCAAGTCGTTCCCCGGAAGTCTTAATGCAGTGCTATGGGCTTTTGCGTATAGACTGTCTTACGGGATGAGGGTGCGCTGGAGGTTCAAGATGGACATTTCGAATTATGGCGCAGGACTCTGCATGCCTCGTTTGTTCAAAGGGGCGCTGGTTTGCGCGTTGTCGATGCTGCTGCTGTTGGCAAGCTTGCCGGAGGGTCTGCCGGCCTCTCAAGACACGCCGCCTCCAGCCCAATCCCCGCAGGGGCCGCCGTATGCGCAGCAGACTCCAGAGCAGTTGCAGCGATTGGTGGCGCCGATTGCACTGTATCCGGATTCGCTAGTGGCGCAAATCCTGGCGGCGTCGACGTTTCCCGAGGAGGTGGTCGAGGCGGACCGGTTTGTGCAGGACCACCCCGATCTGAAGGACCAGGCGCTGGCGCAGGCTGTGGACCAACAGTCGTGGGATCCCAGTGTGAAGGCGCTGACAGCGTTTCCGTCGGTGCTGGGAAACATGGACAAGAATCTGTCGTGGACGTCCTCGTTGGGTGATGCGTATTACAACCAGCAACAGGATGTGATGGACGCCGTCCAGGTGATGCGGCAAAAGGCGGAAGCGGCGGGCAATCTGAAGAGCACCCCGCAGCAAACGGTGACGACGCAAGGTTCGACGGTCGTCATTCAGCCGGCCGCGCCGGATGTCGTGTATGTGCCTGCATACAATCCATGGGTGGTGTACGGATATCCGATAGCGCCCTGGCCGGCCTGGTATGCGTATCCCGGAATCTGGTATGGCGGGCCGTTCCTTTCATTCGGTGTGGGATTTGGGATCGGGTTTTTTGCGGGATTTGGATGGGGATGGCCACACTGGGGATTCGATTGGCACAATCACTACGTGTGGTACAACCACGCGCGGTATTACTCGCAGAGCCGGGTATTCTACAACCGGAACGCGTACTACCGGGGTGGGGCAGTGCGTGGCGGCGTTCCGCACGGAGGAGTCGCGCATGGGGCACCAGCGCGCGGCTATGCGGGCGCACATGGAAATGTGTACAACCGGCCGGGGGCCGCGCCCAAGCCATTCGAAGGAGACAGAAACGCGGCGCGCGGATACGCGCAGCCGCATGGGCAGAGCAACGTGAGGTCCGGGGCGTTCAGCGGCTACGACCACGGCGGAGAGACGAGAAGTTACTCGGCACGGGGTAGTGCGAGCATGGGTGGCGGATCTCATGGCGGCGGTGGAGGACATGTCGGTGGCGGGCACCACTAATCCGGGTATGGTGCCGTTCTTTAGATACTGCGGGATTGAGAAGGGAGGAGAGCCAAATGCGCCATGTGAAGCTGAGCTCCGATGATTTTCGATGTGGCGGTTTTCTGAGATTGGCTGTGGCGGTAGTTCTTCTGGCCGGGTTTTGCGCCAGCCGGTCCGACACCCAGCAGCCGGGGCAGAAGACCTTCGCGTCGCCCGAGGAAGCGAGTAAAGCACTGTACACGGCGGCGCAGAACAACGACGAGAAGACGCTGCTCGAACTGTTTGGCCCGGACGGAAAAGAGATTGTGTCTTCGGGAGATGAAACCGAGGATGAGCACAGCCGGGCCAATTTCGTGAAGCGCTATGAGGAGATGAACCGTCTGGTGAAGGAGCCGGACGGCACCGTGACGTTGTATATCGGCGCCAGAAATTGGCCGTATCCGATACCAATCGTAAATAACGGGAGTGTCTGGTATTTCGACACGGAAACGGGGAAGAAGGAAATTCTATATCGTCGGGTGGGATGGAATGAGGCCTCGGCGATCCGCGTTTGCCAGGAATTGGTCTCGGCGGAAAAGGAATATTTTTCGCAACAGAACCAGTACGCAGGGAAGATTTATAGCGACGAAGGCAAGCATAACGGCCTGTACTGGAAAACGGCCGAGGGCGAGCCGCAGAGTCCCATTGGTCCTCTGGTGGCAGCGGCGGTTGCCCATGAGTATGCCGAAGGGAGTGCGGGGTCGGTGGTTCCGTATCGTGGATACTATTTCCACATACTGACGCGGCAAGGGAAAAACGCCCCTGGCGGAGCGAAAGACTACATCGCCAACGGGAAAATGACCGAGGGGTTCGCGTTTGTGGCTTACCCGGCAGGGTACCGGTCGTCGGGAGTGATGACGTTTGTTGTTGGGTCAGACGGCGTGATCTACCAAAAGGACCTCGGCAAGAGAACCGAGGCACTCGCCAAGGCCATGACGGAGTACAACCCCGACTCTAGTTGGCAAAGAGCCGAAGAAAACCAGCAGAAAGAAACCGCCGGCAAGCAGGACAACAAGTAACCGGACTGCAGCGAAGGCGTCGCGAAGCAAGCAGCTGACGTCGTGATAACGCCTTGTCATCCACTTTGGGGCGGAATTTCCAACGCCTGGATTTCGTACTTGAAATGATCCGGGTCGAGGCAGTCCAGGCGGCCTTCCGCTGTTTCTGCCTGCGGGTACATTAAGAAACCGACCGGTCCGCCTTGCGATCCGGGAAGCGCGACGTCGTGCGCGAAGTTATACGCCATCCAGTTCATTTCCCAAGCGCCGAAAAGGCGCGAGCGAGCTGTTTTCACCATATCATCGTCGAGGGAACGATTCCCGGGCGGTTCCTCGAGCACAACTTTGCGAACGTCGGCTGGGTCCACTGGAACCCATCCATACTCACTCAGATAGACCTCGGCCCGGCAGTGCTGTGCTTTCGTGATGTTGGGACTGGAGGGCCCGAGGCTCTTGTACCCTAGTTCAGACTTGGCGATCCTGATCCCATAGACGTCGCGAGCGGGGAGCCCAGCGGCACGCGCGAGGCCAACGTAGAGGGCATTGAGATCCGCACACTTCCCGCCCAGATCTTTGGCCTCCAGCATGTAGCGAATGTCGCCGGCGCCGCAGCCGCGGGTCTTGGGATTCCGAAACGTGTTTTCCACAATCCATTCATAAATTGCACGCGCCTTTGCAACGTCAGTTTTGCTACCGGCTGTGATCTGATCGGCCATCGTTTTGACAATTCCGTCGGTCGGCAGCAGTTTCGTCGGTCGCAGGAAGTATTGCGATCCCGAGTAGTTGCCATTACCGGGGTTGCCCGGTTTGGATAGATCCACCTCGTAGTCCTTGGTCGCAATTCGACTCGTGAGTGTTATGGCTGGCTTTGCGCCGGCCGGAAACTCCACCACGACGATTCCGAGAGCGTCGGCTTTGTTCTCTACCAGCTTTGCCGTGCCGCCATCAACCTTGAAGTCGTTGGCCAGTGTCATTTGAAAGGGAGTTGTGCCAAGTAACGCAATTGGGAGCCAAACTCTTGTGGTTCCGGAGGGCTTTAGAACCTCGACATAGGTGGTTACCTGAAACGTGCGCCAACCACTCGGCACGGTATCCCGCGCAAATGCCTGGTCTAGTCTAGAAAGTGAGGCGCTAACAGCGGCCCCACCGGTATAAGCCAGAAACTCACGACGGTTCATTGGCCCCTCCTGCGACATGAAGCTAATCCGAGCACGTGGCTGAGGGTGCCTGCAACCGCAACTCGGACTCAGCGTGAGATGATACCGCAGTTCGGGATGGCGTAGGTTGACGCCGCTTTTAGCGCCTCTGGTGGTGCCAACGAAAGCTTGCTAACGTCTCGACGTTTCTCTCCCCGACTCAAACGCCCCCAAAGAAGAAAGGAAGCCAGCCCACCGACCGGCTTCCTCTCTTTGGCTCCGTCGTTCCTTATGCGGCGACGAAGAACGTCCGACCTTGGCGATTCACTAGCAGCAGTGGATCGCTGCCATTCTTCTTTAGCGCGCTCTGGAACTCAGAGACACTCTTCACAGGCTGGTGATTCACTTCTTGGATGACGTCGCCCTTGTGCAATCCGGAATCGGCGACTTTGCTCGAGGGGTCGACATCAGTGACAACCACGCCCTTAGAGGAAGAAGGCAGCCCGAGCTTCTCGGCCATTTCAGGAGAGAGATTAGCCACTTGCGCCCCTTCGAGAGCATTGGTTGAGTCGTTGGTTTCGGGGCGAGCCATGGCGGTCTCCGTCGGCATCTCCGCGAGTTTCACGGAAAGCTCGTGCTCACTCCCATCGCGCAGCACTTTGAGCTTCACGTCTGTGCCGGGCTGCATCATCGAGATGGTCATGCGGAGTTGATTGGCGTTTTGAATAGGCTTGCCATTCACTTCCAGCAAGATGTCGCCACGCTGGACTCCGCCTGCTTGCGCCGGGCTGTTCGCGGTGACATCGCCAATCACGACGCCACGCGCTTCCTTTTGACCGAAGGCCTTAGCCATATCAGGAGTCATATCCTGAGGCAGGACGCCCATGTAGGCGCGAAGCACTCTGCCGTTTTTCAGGATTTGATCCATCACTTCGCGGGCCAGGTTGACAGGCACAGCAAATCCGATGCCTTCGCTACCCTCGCTGTGAGTGAGAATTGCGGTGTTAATGCCGACCAGTTCGCCGCGATCATTGATCAGCGCGCCTCCGGAATTGCCCGGATTGATCGGGGCATCGGTTTGGATGAAGTCCTCGTAATCTTCGATGCCCAGATTGCCGCGTCCCGTGGCACTGATGATGCCGCGCGTTACGGTCTGGCCGACGCCAAAGGGATCACCGATGGCCAGAGCGGTATCGCCGACTTCGACCTTGGACGAATCGCCGAGGGTGATAGGCTTCAAATTCGAGGCATCGATCTCCAGAACGGCAATATCCGTTTTTGGATCGGCGCCGATGATATTGGCCTCATATTCACGCTTGTCGGAAAGCGTCACTTTCACTTCTGTGGCGCCATCCACAACGTGGTTGTTCGTCAAGACGTAGCCTTCTGGGCTGACTATCACGCCGGAACCCAAGCTCTTTTCACGGCGATCCTTGGGCATCTGGAACGGTTCCTCGTCGTTGCCGAAGAATTGCCGGAAGAACGGATCCATCTGGCTGGTTTCATGGCGCGCTTTAACCACTTTCGAACTGGAGATGTTGACCACGGACGGCAGCACGCTCTTGACCACGGGCGCGTAGCTGCTCCGGCTAGGACCTTCGTTGCTATCGGCCAATTTCAAGGTAGCCGGCGGATTCGTTTCCACCTTGGTGGCTGCTTTCTGCGCGGAGTGCGCAATAGCAAGACTGGAAGCCCCCAAAACTAGCCCCGCGACCAGTACCGCGGGCTTGGAGAAGAGTACTGATTTCTCGACTGTCATGTGTCCATCCTTCAAAAAGAGTTCGCACCTCACTGCTGCTACACCGAGAGGTTGCGGGTACTTCGTCTATGTGCGTTAAGACGCGTGGCGATGGACGCGCGATCCTCCCCACCAATGGGGAGAAATGACACCCGTGATTGGGGAGTCGATAAATATCGAGGAATGCGAGTGAGGATGGACTGGTTGGAAAGATGAAAGAAATGCGCTAAGCGATAATACCGCGTCGCACGGCGTATAGAATCAATTCGGGCAAACCGCGAAGGTGCAGCTTTTCCATTAAGTTCGAGCGGTGGCTCTCCACAGTGTACACGCTCAGGTTAAACAGATTTGCAATGTCCTTGTTAGATTTTCCCTCGGCAATGAGCTGCAAGATTTCGCGTTCTCGCGGAGTAAGCAGATCGTACGGGTCCTCCGTTCCGGTTCGCTTCAGTTTGCGCACATAATCATCCAACAGCATCTTGCTGACGGCAGGGCTGAAAAATGACTTCCCGGCGCCGACAGCGTGCACCGCCTTGATCAGATCCGCCTCGGCCGAATCCTTTAGCAAGTAACCACGCGCTCCGGCCTTCAGCGCACGCAGGACATAACTTTCATCTGAATGCATACTGACGATCACGATGGCCAGTTCAGGATTTTCGTGAGTCATCTGGCGGGCCGCCTCGATCCCATTGAGATTCGGCATACCGATGTCCATAACCACGACTTCCGGTTTCAGCGTTTTCACCAGCGACACTGCTTCGCGCCCGTCCGACGCTTCGCCGACCACGGTCAGATCGGGTTCGCGTTCCAACATCAGACGAACGCCGCTGCGCATCAACTGATGATCGTCAGCCAGAAGTACGCGCAATCTTCTCATCGGTTAAACGGTATCCTTGCCATGGATCGGAAGAACTGCATGAACCGTAGTGCCTTTGCCCGGGCTCGAGCGAAGATCGAGTGAGCCACCCAGTTGGCGCACTCTTTCTGCCATTCCTAAAATGCCCATGCCACGCGTTCGTTCCGGCTGGAAACCGACGCCATCATCCGAGATTTCCACCTCGACCTTCTGTGGATCGTATTTGACGGAAACTTTCGCGTTTTTCGCGTGTGCGTGCGTGGCGGCGTTTTGCAGCGCTTCCTGCACCAGGCGATAGATTCCAATTTTTGCCTGATCAGCGAGGCTGTCCGGGATTTCATCGGCATGTACCTCGACTTCCATATCGCCGCGGCGTGACGTTTCTCGCGCCTGCCATTCCAGGGCGGGAACCAGTCCCAAATCATCCAGCATAGGCGGCCTCAACAACAGAGCCATGTCGCGGACCGACCTGACCGCAGTTTCCGCGGCGGTCTTAATGCGGGCAATCTGATCTTTCACAAGAGTGTCATCGGGTGGAAGGAAACTTGACAGTTGTCCCAGGTCCACCAACACGGCTCCCAAAGTTTGGCCAACTTCGTCATGTAATTCCCGGGAGATCGAACGCCGCTCCGCCTCTTGCGCTTCCACCAGACGTTTTGATAGACCCTCGAGCTCCCGCCTGCTCTGTTGCAGCGCCAGGTAACGTTTGCGGTTGTTTTCTTCCAATCTGAGAATGTAGTACCCGGCGGCCAAAGAAAGCACCAGTCCGGCTGCCAGCGTTAGGATCACCATGCGCGAAAGCCTGGTCTGCAGGTCCCCAAACTCCCTGGCCACGGCTTGGTTTTCCGTCGCCAAGTGCTGATCGTTGAGATGGGAAACAGCGCTTACCAGCGCCAGAACCTGAGTTCTCGTAGGGATCATCTGTTCTTCTATAAAAGTACGGGCTCGCTGCCTTCGTTCCTCTGCTCTCCAGTCTTGTGTATCGTCAAACGCAACTTCCTCGGCTTGAACCGCTTGATCAATTTGCGTAAGCAGCGATTGCTCTTCGGTGGCCGAGTCCCGGGGATACGCGTGAACCGCTCCGTGCACTTCGGAGCCTCGAGTGGCAATCTTTGCGCGCTCCGGCAAATTCCCGGTGATGGTGTCGATTAGCAGGAATTGCTCTATCTGCTGGTCATAGCCATGAAAACAGACGAGAACAGTCTCGAGTGCTTGGCTGCGCGCTGAATAGCGCTGGGTCACCTGGTGAGAAACTTCATGCAGTTTGCGCAAGGAACGCAAAGAGCTAATGCCGGCTATCGCCATCAACGTCAACATTGCACCGAACGTACCCAGAAGCAACCATCGCAACTTTGGATTGTGTTCTTCGGATTCAAGCACGTGGGCCCTCTGCAACTTCATCCCATCGGTTTCGGGCAAGGCTAGTTTCTGTCATCCATGATAATGCGGCCGCGACATTGGCCACCAGAAGCCCGTTGCGCCTGAGTCCGAATAGCGGCATGCGATTCGGATGCGCACTCATGTGCGGCGGAGAACCACGACATCGTAGGGCTTGAGAACCAGTTTGCCGGAGCGCGGCGCGCCGGACAGGGCGTCGATGAAATCAGGAGGCATATCAACGGTTTTTGGCTCGGCGGTGTGATTGAGCACGAATAGCCACTGTTTACCATGATTTTGAACCGACTCGCGCACAGTGATCTCAAGGCCCGGCGCGCTGAGCAGCGGCTTAACGCCTGCCTGAGCGCCGAGGAGTTGCAGAACCCGGCCCAGCCCTGCGCCGGTGAGGTCGGCTCCAAGGTAAATTGCCTTGCCTTTTCCGAAGGAATTCAGGGTAATCGCGGCCCGGCCTGCGTGCGAGCCTGCTATATAAGTGGCAAGCACTTGCGCATTTTCCGGCTGAAGAACGTCGGCCCAGAGGGCGCATTCCGCATCAGCGCCAGCCAGGATTCCGCCTGAATCGAACTTCACACTTTGATTCCCGGAGTATAAAGGAACGTAGTCGGCTACCGTGACACCCATAACATCACGCAAAAGTCCGGGCAAGGGAGTGCGCACGATCTGGCTGTACTCATTTTTGGCTCCCAGCCGGAAACCGGCGACAAAGAGGCCTCCGTTGCGCACAAAACCGCGGATATTTTCGGCCTGCTTTTCGGAGAGCACGTAAGGCGCCGGCACGAAGACGATCTTATAGCGCGACAGATCGCTGATAGGCGCCACGATATCAATCCCGGTGTGGCATGGCGAGATCGCGCCATACCAGGACGTGACCTGATCCATATAACGCAACGCGTAATGGCAGGGTTGAATCTGGAAAGCCCAGCTGCAGTCGTAGTCGAACATCAAGGCAGTCTCGGCCGAGTAAGAAGAGTGCAGCAGTTCCGCGCCGAGCATGGTGAGTTCTTTTACAGTTTGCACGATTTCGTCGAAGGCGGGGCTCTTCGAGCGGTCGTGATTCAACATCCCGTGCCAGTACTCTTCGGCGCCGAAGGTCGCCGTATCCCAACGAAAATAGTTCACACCCATGGCGCCATGAGCGATGGCCTGATAAGTCCACAGGCGAACCTGACCGGGCTCCGGCTGTGGAGAAAAAGTCGGTTGCCCGGCCTTGCCAGTCTGCTCTTCCATGATCAGGAAGGGCTTGCCATCTTTGATCGTGCGGCCCAAGTCATGGCTGAAGGCAACCGGCGTGACCACCATTTCCACAGGAACGGTCTTTGAATTTGTCCGCTGATGCATATGTACTTCCAGAAAGCCGGGATAGTTATCGAAGGCGACGAAATCGAGCGGGCCGTACAGTTCCCGCATGTTGATGGTATCGACCAGCCCGACGTTGTTGGTGGTAACAAAGTGATTCGGGCAGTGTTGGCGGAGCATGGTGAGCTGCTGCTGCTGGAACGAGACGTTAGCGTAGGACTGGTAGCGGTCGTAGTCGAGGGCCAGGCCGGGATTGGGATCGGCGCCCGATGGAAGTGGAACAGGGATTTGGCTGAAGTCGGTGTAGATCTGGCTCCAGAAGGCGGTGCCCCAGGCACGATTCAGCGCGTCGAGATCGCCATACTTGGCGTGCAGCCAATCCTGGAAACCGGCTTGGCAATACTCGCAATAGCACCGCCCTGAAGAGCCTAACGTGAATTCATTGTCAATCTGCCAGCCGATGATGCCCGGAGTTTGCGCAAAGGCTTGTGCCATTTCTGTGGCGACTGCGAGTGACAAACGGCAATGGGTTTTGTTTGTCGGACACGTGAAGCGGCGGCCACCCGGATGGAGCTTCTGCCCCTGCGCGTTCACTTCGAAAATTTCGGGATAACGAGCGCTGAGCCACGGCGGAGGCGCCGCGGAGGGCGTGCCAAGGATCACAGCGATGCTGTTCTTGTGAAGGATGTCTACGGAGCGGTGAAGCCAGGCGAAATCGAACTTGCCTTCCGACGGCTCCATCAGAGCCCAGGCAAACTCAGCGATGCGCACGTTAGTGAAACCCGCCGCGGCAATCATGCGGGCATCTTCTTCCCAGAGATTTTCGGGGGTCTGGTCGGGGTAATAGTCGACACCGAGCAGCAGCCCGGTCGAACCGGCTTCCGCAGAGCTGGGCATACGCGCCCATAATGGCAGGCGTAAGCCGGTCGCGGCGCAAGCGGCAGCGGACACGTTGAGGAAACTTCGTCTGCTGAGGAGAGTCATCGGAGGCCTGCTTTCGTTGTTTCGCATGGATGAATGATGATGGTGCGGGATTCGATCAGCATTTTGTGCCGCCACCACAACGCTGTCAAGAAAGTGTCACATTCCTTTTATGGCTGAGAAGCCTTCGTAGAGGACATTGATGGTGAGCCTTATGCCGTGGGAATACGCCGAGCTAGACCGCACATTGCGTGAACCATCGCTTCGAGGCCGACTTCGAGCATTCGGTACACGAAAGGGCAGATTTTTGCATCGAGCTTCCCCGTTTTCGCATCCAACCTTCGCCGAGCGTGATTTCCTGGGCCTGGAGTAAAGGGCAATGGCGTTGGTGAACTCACTCTCGTCGGTGAACGCGCCGTTTGGCATTATTGCGTTTGCGGAGGTGAGCGGATGAAAGTTCATGCCTCGGCCGGGAAACCGGCGGATCCCTCAATCTTGGTCAATGTCCCCAAGCTGGTCACCGCCTACTTTGAGGTGCGACCCGAAATCGATGATCCGAGGCAAAGGGTCGTGTTCGGCACTTCGGGCCACCGCGGATCCTCGTTCGATGGTGCATTCAATGAGTGGCACATCCTGGCCATCACCCAGGCCATTTGTGACTACCGCAAATCGCGAACGATTGATGGGCCGCTGTTCCTCGGGATTGATACCCATGCGCTCTCGGAACCCGCATTCGCCAGCGCGCTGGAGGTGCTTGGCGCTAATAACGTTGAGGTGATGCTGGCGGAAGGCAGCGCTTACACCCCGACTCCGGCGGTGTCTCACGCCATCTTGTGCTACAACGGCGGCAGAAAAACTGGACTTGCAGACGGCATCGTGATTACCCCGTCTCACAATCCTCCCGATGACGGGGGCTTCAAGTATGATCCGCCGCACGCAGGACCGGCCGATCAGCATGTGACCGCTTGGATCCAATCGCGGGCCAACGAATTTCTGGTCAACCAGCTGCAAGGCGTCAAACGATGCGGTTTCCGGCAAGCCCTTCGGGCCGCCACTACTCATCGATTCGACTACCTGCACTCCTACGTCGGCAATCTGGAAAAGGTTGTTGACCTTGCGGCCATTCGCGATTCGAAGATCAGCTTGGGCGTCGATCCCCTCGGCGGCGCGGGCATTGATTACTGGCCACACATCGCCGAGCGGTACGGCATCAACCTTACGGTTGTAAACAAATCGGTCGATCCGACTTTTCGTTTCATGACCGTCGACTGGGACGGCAGGATTCGCATGGACCCTTCCTCTCCATATGCCATGCAAAGGTTGATCGGACTAAAAGACAAATTCGATATTGCGTTTGCCAGTGACACCGACCACGACCGGCACGGCATCGTGACCAAAGGGAATGGCCTACTGCAACCCAATCACTATCTTTCGGTTTGCATTCACTACTTATTCATGCATCGCGACGCGTGGCACCCGAGCGTCGCTGTTGGCAAAACCGTCGTGAGCAGCAGCATGATCGATCGGGTCAGTGCCCGGCTGGGCCGCCCGTTGTACGAAGTTCCGGTGGGGTTCAAGTGGTTTGTCGAAGGCTTGTTGTCTGGGCGGCTGGGTTTTGCGGGCGAAGAAAGCGCCGGCTGCTCATTTCTTGGCCGCGACACCGGCGTGTGGTCTACCGATAAAGACGGAATCATCCCTTGCCTGCTGGCCGCGGAAATCACCGCGCGTCTGGGCAAGGATCCCGGCGAGCTCTATCGCGAGCTTACTCGTGAATTGGGAGATCCGGTCTACGAACGCATTGAGGCTCCCGCAACTCCGCAGCAAAAAGCGACTCTGGAGAAATTGTCGCCCAGCGACATCCGGGTCAGCGAACTGGCTGGCGAAAAAGTCCAGCAAATCTTGTCCACCGCACCCGGCGACGGCAATGCCATCGGCGGCATTAAGGTAGTCGCAAAAAGCGGCTGGTTTGCCGCGCGACCCTCGGGCACCGAAGAAATCTACAAGATTTACGCCGAGAGCTTTGTAGGCGCAGAGCACCTGCGCCGGGTTGAGGAAGAGGCGCAAACCATTGTCTCGGAGACGCTCAAACGAAGCGCCGGAGCAGCCAGCGGTAGGTGAGCGAGCTAGAAGGAGTAAAACATGAGCAGTCCAGCATTCGGCAGTCGTTCCTTGGATCAGAGTACGTTAGACGCGCTGACGGAGTTGGCCTTGGATCTGCGATGGTCGTTCAATCACTCAGCCGACCATGTCTGGGAACGGCTCGATCCGGAACTTTGGGAGCTGACTCACAACCCGTGGATCATTCTGCAAACCATTTCCCAGGAAAAACTGCAGAGCGTTGCGGGCGATGCGGATTTCCAAACGTTGGTCGCGGATCTCCATCGCGAGAAGCAAGCAGCGGAGCGCGCGGAAGGCTGGTTTCAAAAGGCACATCCGCATTCGGCCCTTACCGGAATTGCATACTTCTCGATGGAATTTATGTTGAGCGAGGGGCTGCCTATTTATTCCGGCGGCCTCGGAAACGTGGCCGGTGATCAGCTCAAAACAGCGAGTAACCTGGCTGTTCCCGTGACCGGAGTCGGCCTTCTGTACCAACAAGGCTATTTCCGGCAGGAAATCGATGCGCAAGGCCAACAGCAGGCGCTATACCCGTACAATGACCCTGGCCAATTACCGATAAGACCACTGCGTGAGCCCAACGGGGAGTGGTTGCGCCTGTCCATCGACTTTCCCGGCACGAAGCTGTGGATTCGCACCTGGCAGGTGCAGGTGGGTCGAGCGAAATTGTATCTGTTGGACACGAATGATCCCGCCAATATCCCGGCTCACCGCGGCATCACCAGCGAACTCTACGGCGGCGGTTCGGAGTTGCGCTTAAAGCAGGAACTGGTGCTGGGGATCGGGGGTTGGCGGCTTATCGAGGCTCTCGGGTTGAAGCCGGAAGTTTGTCACCTCAACGAGGGCCATGCGGCATTCGCAGTCTTGGAGCGCGCACGTTCTTATATGGCGGAAAACCGGCAACCATTCGCCGTTTCGCTCACGGTCACGCGCGCTGGTAACCTTTTTACGACCCACACTCCAGTTGAAGCAGGGTTTGATCGTTTTGCCCCCGGCCTGATTGCGTGGTACCTGAAAGACTTTGCAGAACAGGGCCTCTCGATTTCTGTCCAGGACCTCATGGCGCTAGGGCGGCGCGACGGCAAGAATCCCGCCGAGCCTTTCAATATGGCCTACCTGGCGGTCCGAGGCAGCGGCGCTGTCAATGGTGTGAGCCAGTTGCATGGCCAAGTCAGCCGTCGAATCTTCCAAGTGCTGTTTTCGCGCTGGCCGGAGATGGAGGTCCCGGTAACTCACGTGACTAATGGGGTGCATGCCTCTACCTGGGATTCCGTACGCGCCGATCAACTCTGGGAGACCGCCTGCGGAAAAGGCCGTTGGCACGGAACCACAGCGAACATTGGGCCAGATCTTCGGAAAATCAGCGATTCTGATCTTTGGCAGCTTCGGACAGACAGCCGCAACTCCCTGGTGCACTATGTTCGCAAGCGCCATGCTCGTCAGGTCGCCGCTCGGGGCGCCACGGCAGAAGAGGTTGCCAAGGCTACCCAGGTGCTTGACCCGGATACGCTCACGTTGGGTTTTGCGCGGCGCTTTGCCTCTTACAAGCGCCCCAACCTGCTCTTGCACGATCCGGAGCGTCTTGTGCGCATCCTGACTAACAGGGAACGCCCGGTGCAACTTGTCCTTGCAGGGAAAGCCCACCCACAGGACTCGGAAGGGCAAGGAATGATCCGGCAATGGATCGAGTTCGTGCATCGCGCTGAGGTGCGGCCTCGCGTGGTCTTTCTGAGTGACTACGACCTGCTTATGGCGGAGCAGCTGGTTCAGGGCGTCGATCTTTGGGTGAATACCCCGCGCCGTCCTTGGGAAGCCAGCGGCACCAGTGGCATGAAGGTTTTGGTTAACGGGGGACTGAATCTTTCCGAGTTAGATGGCTGGTGGGCAGAAGCGTATACGCCTGAAGTCGGCTGGGCCATAGGAGACCGGCAAGAACATGATCACGACCCGGGCTGGGACGACGCAGAAGCGGATGCCGTCTACAGTCTACTCGAACAAGAGATTGTTCCGGAATTCTATGCTCGCGATGAGCGCGGAATTCCGCGCGGCTGGGTGGCAAGGATGCGGGAAAGCATGTCCAGGTTGACCCCTCTTTTCTCTACCAACCGTGTCGTGCGCCAATATGTCGAACAACACTATCTTTCGGCTGCTTCGGCATATCGTGCGCGTTCCGCGAATCGAGGCGCCATGGGAGCAGATTTGGTCAATTGGCAGACGCGGCTGGCACAGCACTGGTCAAACCTGCGATTTGGAAACGCGACAGTTGAGCAAAAAGACGGGCAATACGCTTTTCAAGTGCAGGTGTTTCTTGACGAACTGGATACCGACGCCGTCAGTGTGGAACTCTTCGCGGAGGGCCGAAACGGCCACTCTCTTGCGTGCCACCGAATGAGTAAAGGTGAACACCTGGTCGGTTCCGCCAACGGGTTCACCTATACCACGCAAATTCCAGCGGTCCGTCCGGTAGCCGACTACACCCCGCGACTGGTTCCGCAACATGCCGGAGCATTAGTGCCGCTCGAAGCGCCGTTCATTTTGTGGCATGACTCGCCGTCGTGGCGCTGAGGCATCGCTGCTCGCCACGGCAGACTGGCTAGCCCGGACAAACGTAAAACTGGAAAGGTAGTTCACTGGGAAGGGAAAGCGGCGGTCGCCTATAGCGCCGGCTGCGAGCGCTTGGCCAAACGTGAAAGTGCAGGAGCGAAAGCCGAAGTTTCCCGGGTTGGATTACTGGTGAGTTCTCACTTGCGCGAGAAGCGCTCGAAATCGGCCATTTGCGAGGCCATTTCTTCGCGCGCCGCGTCGGCCGCAGAACGAATCCCCTGAATGCGCAGCTTGAATTCGTCGGGATTGGAGGCACGCAGCAAAGCCTCGTCCAGGGTGATCAGTTCTTTCGAATACAGGTCAAACAGCGATTGATCGAAGGTTTGCATGCCGTACTGCGAAGTACCGGCGGCAATCGCGTCGTGGATCAGACGCGTCTTGTCGGGATTGATGATGCAATCCCGGATGTACGCGGTGGCGATCATGACCTCGACCGCGGGGACACGCCCTTTATCGTCGGCGCGGCGAACCAGGCGCTGCGAAATGACCGCCTTCAGAGTGGCAGCCATCTGCAAACGAATCTGCTTCTGCTCGGGCGGAGGGAAGACCGCGATGATACGCTGAATGGTTTCGGTGGCGTCCAGCGTGTGCAAGGTGGAGAAAACCAAGTGGCCGGTTTCGGCGGCCAGCAAAGCCGTGGAGATGGTCTCCAGGTCGCGCATTTCGCCGACCAGAATCACGTCGGGGTCCTGGCGCAAGGCCGCGCGCAACGCGGTGGAGAAGTTCGCGGTGTCCACTTCAACCTCGCGCTGATTGATGAAGCTGCGCTTGTCGCGGTGCAGAAACTCGATAGGATCCTCAATGGTGATCAGATGGTCCGAGCGGGTCGCATTGATCCGGTCGATCATCGCCGCCAGAGTGGTGGACTTACCGGAACCGGTGGTACCGGTGACCAGCACCAATCCGCGTTGCTCTTCGCAAATCTTGACGATGACCGGCGGCAGGTTCAATTCCTCAATGGTTCGAATCTTAGTGGGAATGACGCGCAGCACCATCCCCACGTTGCCGCGCTGCTGGAACACGTTCACGCGGAAACGCCCGAGCCCGGCTACGCCGTAGGCCATATCCAATTCCGCGGTTTCCTTGAATTTCTGTTTTTGCCGGTTGGTCATCATGCTGAAGGCCATCGACAGCATCTCTTCCGGCGTGATGCGGGGGACATCCGTCAGCGGGGTGAGCAAGCCATCCACGCGCAAATAGGGGTGGTTCCCGACCTTCAAGTGTAAGTCGGAAGATTTGTTCTCAACCGCGCGACGTAACAGATCATCAATGCTCAGAGCCATGTGCGGACACCCCGAAATATGCGCTTCTTCCTTGAAGCTAGCATTACCCGCACACCCCAACAACATCGCTGCTGGATATCGTAGCGGCTTAGTTACCTAGGCCAGCGGACAGGAGCGCCCCCGGCAAATCAGTCGATGGTTTTGCGCACAAACAGGGAATCGTACAGCAGTCCCGCCAGGAATCCGCCTCCCAAGGGTCCGACCCAATAGATGCCCCAGTTCAGCCAGTGGTTTGAGGCCACCGCCGGCCCAAATGCCCGTGCAGGATTGAGTGCCCCACCGGTAAGCGGGCCAGCAATCAAAATGCCCAGGGTAATTGTCAGTCCGATCGCGAACCCCGTGACCGACCGGAACAAGCCTCTGCTGTCAACCATGGTGGCGAATACCACCAGCACGAGGAAAAAGGTGCAAATGCCTTCCAGTGCCATTCCCGACCAGCGCGGAAAATCGCGCATCATCTCCGGGGTGCCGAGGAAGACGTTGGTCGCAATGTCCTCGGGAATGACCAACTTCAAGAAGAATCCGGCAGCGGTCGCGCCCAAGAGCTGGGCGGCCCAGTACATCAGCGAATCAAAGGTGGACAACCGCCTGGTTACCCAATAACCGATGGTAATGGCAGGATTAAAATGTCCGCCGGAAATATGTCCCAGGGCGGTTACCATGATGGCAAACGCCACGCCGGAGGCCAAGGCTATGCCCAATAGCCCGAGCCCGCCGGAACTCCGCAGGTGAAAGTCGATACAGACGGCGCCCGCCCCGAAAAAGACCAGTGCAAAAGTGCCCAGGAACTCTGCCGTCAGCTTTTGGGTGAGATTGTACATCCCAAGGCCTCCCGAGTCGTGCGGTGTGTACAAGGTGATGGGGAAATTTTATCTGGAAAGCGCAACAGCTGCCAGGAAACAGAACTCGGCCTGTGCGGGAAAGTCAGCGCCTGGATTCCGGGGCGCGCATGGATCCGCGATTGGCCACTGGCGCTAATTTACTGAACGCACCGCCAGCAAAGGGGTTCTTCCTATTGGAGACGCAACGGCGGACGATTAGCGCGATGCGGCAACCGGAGTATTGACCGGCGTCAGCCAGTTGTGGCGATCCGGCTTTTTCCCGCTGGTCAGCGCGAAGAACTCCTCCTGAATCCGGCGGGTCACGGGCCCAGCTGTGCCGTGTCCAATGGTGATCTTGTCCACTGAACGCACCGGGGTCACTTCAACCGCGGTGCCGGCAAAAAACACTTCATCAGCCAAATAGACCATTTCGCGCGGGATCACGCTCTCGTGTACCGGAATATCCAAATCTCCAGCGACCTTCACAATGGAATTACGCGTAATCCCAGGAAGAATGCTGGCTGAAAGCGGCGGCGTGATCAGAGCACCGTCATGAACCAGAAAGATGTTCATTCCCGAACCCTCGCTGATGTGCCCGTCGGAATCGAGGGCAATGCCTTCGGAAAAGCCATTGAGGGCCGCTTCCATGCGGATCAACTGCGAATTCATGTAGTTGGCGGCCGCTTTGGACATTGCCGGCAGAGTATTCGGGGCAATTCGCGTCCATGAACTGACGCACACGTCTACTCCTTTGGATAGCGCTTCGGGGCCTAGATACGCACCCCATTGCCAGCAGGCCATGAAGATCTCGATCGGCGAACTAAGCGGGTTCACCCCCACTTCGCCGTAACCGCGCAGCGCGATCGGCTTCACATAACACGCATTCATTTTGTTGATGCGCACCAGTTCGCAAGCGGCAGCGCAGAAATCATCCAAGGAATACGCGAACTCCATCCGGTAAATCTTCCCTGAGTTAATCAGCCGCTGCATGTGTTCGCGCAACCGGAAAAGGGCCGGCCCCTGGGGCGTGTCGTAGCAGCGAATCCCTTCGAACACGGCTGAGGCATAGCCGACGGCATGGGTCAGAACGTGGAGCTTCGCATCATCCCAGAGGATCCATTTTCCGTTGTGCCAGATTTTCTCTGTTTTTTGTACAGGCATGATGTGCCTCCTGTGTGAGTCGGATGTAGCCAGCTCGCAATTCGAGAATAAGGCAGCTACAGAACAGCGTCAATGAAATGAACTTATATAGGCGATTAGCTTTTCAGCCATTTTGGCGGGGTGTCTGTCTGAAATCGGACCAATTTGGCGGGCTGGCTATTGAGGCTTTTGGCTTGGCGCGCTCGCTGCCGGCCGGTCAGAGAACATCGCCGCCGCCGTAGCCAGCAGCTTGCCGTTATGATTTTCCCAGACGCCCAGCAAGATGAACGGGAGAATCGTAGAAACGGCCCACAACTTGGCATTTCGAGGAAGCTTAGCTTCTGGTTCCCAGCGGAATAGCTGCGATGACAGAAAAATCGTCAGAGCTGCCCAGACGATCAGCGATACCAGCACCATTCCCAGAGTCTGCAACGCGGCCCGGTTCAGCATCGCGCGCTGCAAGCCATAAATAAAATAGGTAGCCGGCAGAAACAGCCCGACACGTTGCACCATTCGCGGAAGCAGCGCCAGGGGCAGAGTTGCCCCGGAAAGGAAAATCAGTGCGAACCACAGAATTTGATTGATGATCTGGGTTTCCTGCATGGTGTTGGTCACACTGGCAACGACCAAACCCATGGCCCCAAAGGCGGTAATGCCCAAGATCACCAGGATAAAGACGCTGGTCAAGTTGCCGAACGTGGTTACGTGATACAAAAAGCGGGCCAGCAACAACTCGAAAATAACGGTGGGCAGGATCAACACGTAATTCGCTAAGACACTCGAGAGGATCATGTTTAGCGGGGATATTGGCGCCAGCCGGAAGCGTCGCAAAATTCCCTGTTCGCGCCAGGTCACCAGTTGCATGCTTAATCCCCAAAAGGTCCCCATCACCGTGAAGGACAGGATTGGACCCATCAGGTAGGTGACTTCCTCAGGCCTGCCTTTCGCGAAAACGCTGCCGTATAAGAAGAAGATGACCAACGGCATGATCAAGCTGAAGAACAGAAAGGCTTTGTTGCGCATGGTGATGCGGATGCGCACCGCCGCTAGCGTGAGTATGGTTCTCAATCCCGCAGTCTCCTTCCCGTCAGCTCAATGAACACGTCCTCCAGCGATGGTGTGGCGATTTCCAGGCTGACCAACCCGTTGTTGTCCGCCTCCAGGTGCTTCACCAGTGCCACAATCGCCGGCGCGGTTCGTTGGCAATGAAGCACGTAAGCACCATCCAATTCGCGAGCGTCCATCACCCCTTCCAGATTCTTCAGTGTGCCGTTGGATGCGGGCTTGCTCAGCCGCACTTCGATGCGAGCGGTATTCGCGGAAGATTGCTTTAGCTCGCGCGGCGTGCCCGAGGCAATTACCTTGCCATGGTCCACGATCGCCACGCGGTCGCAGAGTCGCTCCGCTTCTTCGATGTAGTGGGTGGTCAGGACAATGGTCTTCTTTTCCGCCTTGAGTTCTTCAATCACCGTGTAAATCTCGCGGCGTACCTGGGGGTCAAGTCCCGCAGTAGGTTCGTCGAGGAACAACACCTGAGGATCATTTACCAGCGCCATAGCCAGAGCCAGGCGCTGTTTTTGTCCGCCAGAAAGCTGATGGTAGAGACTATTGCGTTTCTCATGCAGCCCGAAGCGCCTTAGTAGTTCATCGGGGTCGCGGTTTTGCTTATAAAAGCCGGCGAACAACCGAATCGCCTCGCCGACCCGCAGCTTGTCGGGCAGGGAAGTGGCTTGTAGCGTTGCACCGATCACATTCTTCAGCTCATTCGGGCTTTTCTGAGGATCCAGCCCGCACACCGAGACCCGGCCTCCATCCGGCACTCGCAACCCTTCAATCACTTCAATAGTGCTGGTCTTCCCTGCGCCATTGGGGCCGAGCAAGCCAAACACCTCCCCTTCATTGACCGAGAAGCTCACGCCACGGACGGCATGTACGTCCTCGTAGCGCTTCTCCAGATTGTCGACGAGCAGGATGGGGTCGGGCATAGCCGGCTAACGAACCTATATGTTAACTCATGCAGGCGAACGGCTCGACCTGCTAGCGCTTTCTCTCATTACGTATGCGCGGCTTGGTCTGTTTCACTGCCGTTTTGCTGGGCTTGCCGGGCAACCAAAGGTAAGTTCTCAAGTCCACCCGAAACTCAACGATGGGAATGCCTTCGCTCTGCAGAAACTTTCTTTGTAGGGAGGCGTACGGCTCCGGAATAAGCAGTCGTCCCCTTTCGCCGACTACTCGGTGCCAAGGGATGCCTTTTCCAGAGGGCGTTGCCGCCATTGCCCTCCCCGCGGTTCTCGCCCCACCGCGCAAGCGCAAAGCTTTGGCTAACGCCCCGTAGGTAGTAACCCGGCCCCTCGGGATTTGTTTCACCAATTTATAGACTGGATCCCACGACACCCGGAACCTCCTGTAAGCACACAGCTTCCATCCTAGCAGGTGGCGGCAAAAACACTGAAATCCCGGGGGCGCGCGCCACGCGTCCAACTCCACTGTCACAAGCACCGGCCAAGAAAAGAACCGTGCCGCGCTTTTTGTGTTTGATGTTACTGAAGGAGAAATAATACTCATCGCGTGCATGTGGAACGCCAGTTGAATTCGTGTAGGGCGGAGAAGAAAAACCAATGCGTCGCAGCAAAAAAATAACGGGAAAAACGTTGACTTATTGGTGTCCGCTCAACTTGACGGCGTAGTGGAAGGACCTTACACTACAAGTTGGAGGGCCGCTCTTGCGAGCTGCCCATAGTTTTTCTGGGATGAGCCATGGCTTTTATTCGTCGCAAAGGAAACTCCTACTACCTGGTGCATAACGTGCGCCACGGCGGTAAGGTCCGCCAACTGCACCTGGCTCGTCTCGGCGAACGGGCCCGCATTACCGATGCCGTCGTACGGGAAGTCACCAAGAAACACCCATTTGTGGAGCTCAACTGGCGCTCGCTCCGAGAGCAGGTCAACAACAAGATTGACCTGGCGGATCCGGAGTCTCCTGCAGTGCAGAAGATCGTCCAGTCCCTCCGAAATCTCAACCTTGACCTTGCGGACCTGTTTCCGCCGGTCCTCCGGTTTTCCGAATCGCCCGCTGTTGCCAACGAGCTGCTGGTGCAGTTGCGTTTGCTCAACTCCACCATTCAGGTCAAGCTCGATCAGTTCAGAGTACGAAATGATCTGAAGCGTGTCACCCGCAACGGTGGGCGTTTGGGGAATGCGTATCCCGCGGTGCGGGAGCGCTAGGAGGGGGTTATGGCCACAGGTGATCTGTCTCTCGATCCTAATATTCGCAGTGCGGAGACCGTTGAGTTTCAAAAGTCGCTGCGCGCGAAGATTGTCGGCCAAGACGAAGGGGTTCAGGCGCTGGTTGAATTATTCCAGGTGTTCACCGCGGGCCTCAATTCTCCGGGACGTCCGGTGGGCAATCTGCTTTTCCTGGGTCCCACCGGGTCCGGTAAGACTCGACTGGTGGAGGCGGCCGCCGAGATCCTGTTCGGTAGCCCACGTGCGGTCATCAAAATTGATTGCGCCGAGTTTCAGCATTCTCACGAGATTGCGAAACTAATCGGTTCGCCGCCCGGTTATTTAGGGCATCGCGAGACCCATCCTCTGATCACTCAAGAAGCCCTGGCCGCCAACCAACGCGAAGACCTGAAGCTCAGCTTCCTGCTGTTCGACGAAATTGAGAAAGCCAGCGATGCGCTATGGCAGCTGCTCCTCGGCATGCTCGATAAAGCTACCCTCACGCTTGGGGACAACCGCCGCGTAGACCTCTCCCAAACGGTGATTTTCATGACCTCCAACCTGGGTGGCGGCGAGATCACCGACCTCTTCGGCGGTGGTTACGGCTTCATCAAGGCGGGAGACAAGACCCAGGCGGATATCAACACCAAGGTGGAGCGCACCGCAGTCGAAGCCGCCCGACGGAAGTTCTCGCCCGAGTTCATGAACCGCATCGACAAGGTGGTCGTTTTTCACCCTTTGGACCGGGATGAGCTGCAATGTGTGCTGGACATCGAGCTGGGCATGGTACAGAAACGCGTGCTCGATACCGCTACAGGTAAGTTCCTTTTCCGTGTTACGGATGCGGGTCGCGATTTCCTGCTCCTCGAAGGCACCGATCAGCGCTATGGCGCGCGCCACCTGAAGCGCGCGATCGAGCGTCACCTGGTTTATCCTCTGGCCAACCTCTTAGCCACCCAACAGGTCCGCATGGGCGACCTGGTTCGCGTGGATTGGGATGGTGTTCACAAGGAACTGACCTTTGTTCGCGAGCGAGAGGGGGCGATTGTCACTCCGGATGTTCCGTCGGACGACGTTGCCGCAGCCACTCCCGACGCGGACGGCCGGGGGAAGGAGGCCCCGGTGGAGGCCGTGGCAGACGGCACCATCCAGCCTACGGCACTACCGGCTTCCACTCCGGCGTCGGCGCGGCAGTCGTTATCGGGACACAAAAAGACCGAGCGATAGCTTGTGGCGCGGGTTTCGTAAATGGCGTAATCCGTTTGCGGCAGCCAGCTCGTTTGAGATCTGACTGCTAGAGAAGTTTCCGCACGTTTTTTCTGGATCGCCTCTTTTTGTCACATTGCAATGACATAATGTGTTTCTGCGCTCTCATTTTGGGGCACAACTGATACGCCGTCTCACCCCGTGAGACAGTTTCCATAACTGCAACGATTCTATGTTGTTGAACAGAAGACGGTTTACTCGCCGCCTCACTGTCTCCGGAAATGGTACGGTTCATGCTCCTCTCAATTCGCGCACCTCGCGTGACTCTGGCGAACGCGCCTCTTGGCCCACAAATCGCTGAGGGATTAAAGCAAAAGGCCAGGTTGGCCGAGGTAAGGGTTATGAAAGCAGCAGCCCGACAACAGCTAGATCCGACCATCCGCAGCAACGGCACGCGCGACTTCCATCAGGCTTTGCGAGCCAAGATTGTTGGCCAGGAAGAAGGTGTGCAGGCGCTGGTGGATCTTTATCAGGTGTTCTGTGCCGGTTTGAACTCTCCCGGCCGTCCCGTTGGTAACCTGTTGTTCCTCGGACCGACGGGTTCTGGCAAAACGCGCATCGTCGAAGCAGCCGCGGAAATCCTGTTTGGCGACCCTAGGCTGGTCATCAAGGTCGATTGCGCCGAGTTTCAGCATTCCCATGAGATCGCTAAGCTGATTGGCTCGCCCCCAGGTTATCTTGGCCATCGCGAAACGCATCCCTTGATTACCCAGGAAGCTCTGGCGGCCAGCCATCGCGAGGACCTGAAGCTCTCTTTCTTGCTCTTCGACGAAATCGAGAAGGCTAGCGACGCCCTGTGGCAGTTGCTCCTCGGCATGTTGGATAAAGCCACCCTTACGCTCGGGGACAACCGCCGCGTAGATCTCTCGCAAACGGTGATTTTCATGACCTCGAACCTGGGTGGCGGCGAGATCACCGACCTAATGGCTGGAGGGTATGGTTTCGTCGGTTCCGACGACAAGCCCAAGAGTAATCTGGATCAAAAGGTGGAGCGGACCGCCACCGAAGCGGCACGTCGCAAGTTTTCTCCGGAGTTTATGAATCGGTTGGACAAGGTAGTGGTGTTTCATCCCCTACACCGCGGCCAACTGGTGCAAGTCCTGGATATCGAACTGTCCATGGTGCAGCAACGGGTGCTGGAAACCGCCAAAGGGCAATTCTTCTTCCGGGTTAGCGAAGCTGGGCGCGATTTCCTGCTGCAGGAAGGCACTGACCAGCGCTATGGTGCGCGACACCTGAAACGGGCCATCGAGCGCCACGTTGTCTACCCCATGGCCAATCTTCTGGCCACAGACCAGGTCCACTATGGCGACCTGATTGGCATTGATTGGGACCGGGAGAATAACCGGCTCTCGTTCGTCCGTGAAGGTGAGAATTTAGCCGTGCCCACGCGCCGGACCGAACCAGTTGTCCCGGCTCGTTCTTCCCAAGCCAAGGGCGGCCGGCCTGTTGAAGTTCCGGGAGCGCAGGTTCCTCCGGAACCGGCTCCGCGTTTGGCTCGTTGATCTTCCGTTGCTCCTCCTCTCGATAGCCCGGGTGGGCAACCGCCCGGGCTCTTTCTGTTCTCCAATCCACGTATAATCGAAGCGCCGCCGGGTGCCCTCGAACTGTGGCCCTTCTGGGGAAGCGATGAAATCCAATTGTCATTTGCGGAGTGCTTTGCTGATCTGCCTCCTGTCTTTTGTGATGGCGCAAAATGCATTGGCACAGCGGACTCAGATCAAGCCCGGCATCAACGCTTTCTCCCCGCAGCAGGACATCGAGTTGGGCCGCAAAGCCGCGCAAGAAGTCGAACAGAAAATGCCCATGTGGAACGATCCAAAGGTGGACGCCTATCTGACTAAACTCGGCCATCGCCTGATCGAGCATCTCAACACCCGCGGCGCGGAATATCCCTGGGAGTTCCATTGTGTGAACGATAAGGCGGTAAACGCCTTCGCTCTTCCGGGCGGGTTTGTATTTATCAACCGCGGTGCCATTGAAGCTGCGGATAATGAAGCGCAGCTTGCGGCCGTGGTGGCCCACGAACTGGCGCACGTGGTGCTTCGTCACGGCACAAATCAGGCCACTAAAGCGCAGTACGCCCAACTGGGCGCAGGCATTCTAGGAGCAGCCGGAAGCATCGTCGGTGGTGTCGCGGGCGCCGCGGCCGCCGGAGCCGGGCAATTCACCTTCGGTAGCGTCCTACTGCACTACTCGCGCGGTGCCGAAACGCAAGCCGATGTGATTGGCACTCAGGTTTTGTACGACTCTGGCTATGACCCGCGCGCTATGGCTGCGTTCTTCGAGAACTTGAACTCCTCGGAGCAGCAAGGTAAGGCCCCTCCCGAGTTTTTCTCCGACCATCCGAACCCCGATCACAGGATCGAGCGCGTCGACGAAGAGATTCGGAAGCTGGGGGGCGCTCCGGAAGGAGCCCAAAAGGATTCCGCTGAATTCGAAGCGATCAAGCGCGAAGTCATGGCGCTTCCTGCCCCTGCTAAGGGCAAACCCGGCCCACCGGCTCCCCGCAAGACCCCGTCTGCTAACGTGGCTAAGCCTGAGGACCCGTCTCTGAACGTCAGGCAATTGGTGTATGCCAAAGCGACGCTTGCCTATCCGGAGAATTGGCGAAATTACACCAAGAAGAACGACGTGGCCCTGGTTCCTTCTGGAGGAGTTGTGGATTCCGGCAATGGCCAGAGTGTCTTGGCGTGGGGCATGATTGGTGGAATTGTCCAGGGGAGAGGCACAAACTCAGCGGATAATCTTCGCGCCAATACTCAGAAACTGATCGCAGCGCTGCAAAAAGAAAATGACGCCATGGAAATCGAGACCGGACCGGCAGCCACCAACGTTGATAGCCGGCCTGCTCTTTCCACCTATTTGCATAACGATTCGCCCGCGGGCGGCACCGAAAAGGATTGGCTGGTAACGGTAGCGGGTCCTAACGGGCTTTACTATTACGGGTTCGTCTGCCCAGAAACCGACTACGCCCGTTTCAAACCTGCTTTCGACAGCATTCTTGAGAGCATCCAATTCCGAAAGTAAGCGCAAGACCGAAAGCTTCGTCCCACTCCTAAGTCTGCGGTTTGCGCAACCGCCGCCTTAGGCGCAATGAGGTCAATCTTCCATCGGGTACAGTTCGAACGGCGGGCTGCTGCTAGTCTGCGAGTTTGTTATGCTTGGTGCCTGGTTTCCAACGTAGAACCGGCTTTCGCGCTGCGGCAACTTCATCCAGACGGCGGATTCGCGTGTTGTGCGGCGCGGTCTTCACAATCTCGGGATTCCTCTCTGCTTCTTCGGCAATCGATTTCATTGCATCAATGAACAGGTCGCACTCTTCTTTGCTCTCCGATTCGGTCGGCTCGATCATCAAAGCTCCAGGCACGATCAGGGGAAATGCCGTCGTGTACGGGTGAAAGCCATAGTCGATTAGCCGTTTGGCAATATCCATCGTGTTGACACCGTGCTTTTTCTGGATTGCATCGCTGAAAACCACTTCGTGCATCGACGGCCGGGTATAGGGCAGATCGTAAATTCCCTCCAAGTGCTTCCGAATATAGTTTGCGTTCAGCACGGCCTCTTCCGTGGCCTGCCGGATTCCCGGTCCATATGCCAAGATGTATGCCAATGCACGCACCAAGACTCCAAAATTTCCGCCAAAGGCCCGTACCCGTCCAATGCTTTCCTTCCGCTGGAAATCCAGCGCCAATCTCCCGTTTTCCTTCTCGGTCAAAATGGGAGCCGGCCGAAATGGCTCCAAGAATTTTTTCATCGCCACAGGTCCGGCTCCGGGCCCCCCTCCGCCATGGGGCGTCGAAAATGTTTTGTGCAGATTCAAGTGCATCACGTCTACGCCCATATCGCCCGGGCGCGTGACTCCGGCAAGGGCGTTCATATTCGCGCCGTCCATGTACAACAAGGCGCCCTTGGCATGCAGGATTTCCGCGATTTCAGGGATTCGGTGCTCAAAAATGCCCAGAGTCGAGGGATTGGTGAGCATTAACGCCGCAACGTCTTCCGTCACCTGTTCTTTCAATTTCCCGATGTCTTTTTGGCCGTCGGCGTTGGACTTGATGTTCTCCACCTGGTATCCGGCTATGACCGCAGTGGCAGGATTGGTGCCGTGTGCGGAGTCTGGAATCAGCACCTTTTTTCTTGGGTTTCCTTGCTTCTGCAAGTACGCGCGGATCAATAACAGTCCGGTCAACTCGCCCTGCGCGCCTGCGGCCGGCTGCAAAGTGATCGCGTCCATGCCGGTGATTTCCAGCAAGCACTTCTCAAGGAGCGCCAGAATTTTCAGGCATCCTTGCGACAGTTCCTGAGGCTGATAAGGATGCTCGGTGGCAATGCCCGCCAATCGCGCCACGTGTTCGTTCACGCGGGGATTGTATTTCATCGTGCAGGAGCCCAGCGGGTACATCCCCAGATCAATCGCGTAATTCCACGTGGAGAGTCGCGTGAAGTGGCGAATCACTTCAATCTCGCTCACCTCCGGAAAGTCCTGCACGCCATCGGCTCGGTGATTCTCGCCCAGCAGCCTGCTGGGTTCCACCGCAGGCACATCCAGGGGAGGAAGCTCGAATGCACGCTTCCCCGGGGAGGACCTTTCGAAAATCAAGCCTTCGTTCTGGCTTACGTGCCGGGTCGCTTTTTTGATCCTTTCGTTCATCTCTGAATCCGTGATGGCTTCTGCTAATCCTTCGCGAATCATCGGGAAGCTCTCCTCGTCAAGAGCCTTGCAAATAGTCACGCTGTGTGTGACTGGCGCGGGGAATCGCCCCTGACCTTCCGCACTACATCGGCTTTTCTAAAGCAGTCCTGACCGCGCCAACGAATTTTTCAATCTCGGCCCGCGACTTTGTTTCCGTCACGCAAACCAGAGCATGTTTGCTCAGTTCCGGGTAGGCTGTTCCAAGCACATAAGGGCCTACAATTCCCGATTTCAGTAGCTCAGCGTTCACGAGTTTCACCGAACGGGGAAACTCCACCGAAAACTCGTTGAAGAAAGGCGCCGCAAAGGTGCGTTTGACTCCCGGAATCTTTTCCAACTCACACAACGTGAACCGCGCCTTGGCTAGGTTTTGCTCGGCCATTTCGCGTAGGCCTTCTTTTCCGAGCAGGGTTAAGTGTACAGTTGCCGCCAATGCGCACAGTGCCTGGTTGGTGCAGATATTCGAAGTGGCTTTTTCTCTGCGGATGTGCTGTTCGCGTGTGGCCAGCGTCAAAACGAACCCACGTCGCCCCTCCTGATCCGTGGTTTGTCCCGCCAGTCGTCCGGGCATCTGTCGGACGACCTTTTCCCGCGATGCAATTACGCCCACATACGGGCCGCCGTAACTGGGGGCGAGCCCGAAGCTCTGCCCTTCCATCGCCACAATGTCGGCTTCCGAAGGAGGTTTCACTATTCCCAGGGACAGCGCCTCCGCCACGGCTATCACCAGCAAAGCGCCGGCACTCTGGGTGGCTTCAGCCACCGGCGCCAGGTTCTCGATGGCTCCGAAAAAGTTTGGAGACTGCACCACCACGGCGCAAACATCGTCTGCAATTGCGCGTCTCACCCCATCAACATCCAGGGTTCCGCTTTTCGCGAACGCAATTTCTTCCACCACCAGTCCGGAATTCTTCGCGTATGTCCTCAGCACGTCACGGTATTCCGGATGTAGCGAGCGAGCCACCAGAACGCGACGCCGTCCCGTAATCCGTTCAGCCATCAACACCGCTTCGGTGGTCGCCGTTGAGCCATCATACATCGAGGCGTTGGCGACTTCCTGGCCGGTCAATTGGCACATCAACGTTTGAAATTCAAATATCGCCTGCAGCGTGCCTTGGGCAATCTCCGCCTGATACGGCGTGTAGGAGGTGAGAAATTCGCCCCGCTGCAAGATTGTGTCGGTCACAACGGAACGAAGGTGGGTGTATACTCCGGCGCCCAGATAACTGCTGTACCCCAACGAATTTTCCGCGCCTCTTTGTTCGAAGTACTGGATGATCTCCGCTTCGGAAAGCGGTCCCGGCAGTTGCAGGGGTTTCTTCAGCCGATATGCTCCGGGAACCGCGGAAAACAGATCTTCGATGGATTTCGCTCCAATCGCCGCCAGCATCGCCTCCCGTTCGGCTGGACTCTTCGGAAGATACCGCATCAGGCTGACGCTTCTTTCTTCTGTTCCTCGATAAAGGCTTCGTATGCCGCCGCGTCCATCAATGAATTCACCTCCGCCGGATTTGTCAGTTTGATTTTCACCAGCCAGCCGTCGCCATGCGGATCACTGTTGATCAACTCTGGCTGGTTCTGCAAAGCGGTGTTGGACTCCAGCACTTCGCCATTAGCTGGAGCGTAGATCTCGCTAACCGCTTTCACGGATTCCACGGAACTGAAGGCCTTTCCGACTTCCAGTTTGGTACCCGCAGCCGGCACTTCCACAAACACCACGTCGCCCAATTCATGCTGGGCATAATCGGTGATGCCGATGGTGGCTGAAGTCCCTTTCGCATCTATCCATTCGTGTTCTTTGGTGTAGCGGTAGTTTGCCGGGTATGCCACGCTGTCACTCCTTACTGTCGATGGTCGCTGCTGAACCTATTTCGCAATCGCCGTTTTGATTCTCTTGTAAAAAGGAGTTGCCACAACCTGGGCCTTACATTTTTGCCCGCGAATCTCCAGGTAGATAACAGTGCCAATCGCTGAAAGCCTTGGAGGCACATACGCCAAGGCGATGTTTTTCCCCAGAGTCGGCGAGGGGGAACCGCTGGTCACCAAGCCAATTTCCTTGCCATCCTCATCAAGGCACTTGTATCCGTCACGCGCTATCCCGCGCTCGATCATCTCCAGCCCAACCAGTGTTCGCTGCAACGGGCTTGCCCGGGCCTTCTCCAAAGCGGCGCGACCTAGAAAATCACCTTTTTCCATCTTGCAGTAGCGGTCCAGACCCGCTTCCCAAACATTAATGCTGTCGCTGATTTCGTGCTCGTACAAGGCCATTTTAGATTCCAGGCGCAAAGTGTTTCGCGCACCCAGCCCGCACGGCAAAATTCCGAACTCTTGGCCGGCTTCCATTACCGCGTTCCAGACGCGTTCACTGGTTTCGACGTCCGCCGGAATGTAGATTTCAAATCCATCCTCGCCGGTGTACCCGGTCCGGGCAATCAGTGTGCCTTTCAACCCGCAAACAGTGCCGTGCGTAAACCAGTAATTCTTGATGGCCTCGATATCGGCGTCGGTAATCTTGCGCATCACCTGGACCGCGCGCGGACCCTGAATCGCCAGCTGTGTGTAGCTGTCGCTCAGGTCCTCCACAACGCAATCGAAATTTCTGGTGTTCGTTCGAACCCAGTGGATGTCCTTCTCACGCGTTCCTGCGTTGATCACCAGCAGGTAATCATCGTCACTCAACCGGTGCACGATTACATCGTCCACGAAGGTGCCTTCGGGGTACAGCATGGCCGAATACTGCGCCTGTCCGACGGCTAGCTTTGACGCGTCGTTCATGCTGATGTGTTGCACCGCCGCCAGCGCCCCTCCCGACATCCTGCCCGTGCGAATTCTAATATCGCCCATGTGGCTGACGTCAAACAGCCCCACGGCGCAGCGCACCGCCTTATGTTCCGCAACCAATCCTCCACTCGACGGATATTCCACCGGCATATCCCACCCGCCAAAATTCACCATTTTGGCGCCCAGACGGCGGTGCCACCGGTTCAATGGCGTTTTGCGAGGAGCTGAATTGGCAGGAGGGTTTACGGATTCCATTCCGTTCGCTCGGGCGAATCCGATGGTAGCATGCGGCTCCAGCGCGGTCAAAATCACCTGTCGGGCTCTCGGTGCAACGGTCTTGCGTTTCGCGGGCGGTCGTGGGCTGGGCCTTGCTGGTCGCCGGTTGCTCAGGTAAAGTCTTTCCGGAGAGCGCAATGGCTACCAATCGTCAGCAGGTGGTTTGTTCCCAGTGCGACAAGACTGAAGAATACTGCACCTGCGAGAAGTATTGCACCATTTGCAAGGGCCAGCTCAATATCCGCCTGGGCGTCGACGGTCTTTACTATTGCCCTGACTGCCGCGAAGCCTGTGATGTGGCGCTGGCTAATGACCGGTGACTGTGGCTAGCTTACCGCACCAGATTTCTCTCCGGATGGACCCCGACGAACGCCTGGTCGCTGCTGTCGGTGGGGTCGCCCGCTATTTGGCGGACGCTGCGGGTTTGGGCAACGAGACCATCGTACAATTCCAAACTTCCGTGGTTTCGGCGTGCAAACACTGCTTTCGTTGTCACTCGTCAGGCACACCCTGTGGCATCACCCTGCGTCGATCGCTGGATCGCCTTGAAGTGGAAGTTTCCCTGCCCGGAACCGAACCTCCCCGCCGCGAAAATTCCTGGGAGGGTATCGATGAAGTTCACTGCGAGGCTCACGAGCACTCTGCCGTACTGCGGCTGACCAAGTTTGTGCCGCCCAATCCGCCTGCCGACTGAGCAAAACTCGCCACTAACCACAGCTTTTTCGAGGCACGGCGCAGATTTACGTTCAGTTTGTTCCTGGAATTTGTGGAAGAAGGGCGTTGTTGCCCACGGGCAGCTACATCTTTAACGAAAAGGTGTTTCGCTGAATCAACGATGTCATCTGATCGTCGCTAACGCTCAGGGCTACCACGACTCGATCGCCCGAAGGTGAGATGTTCGCCTGATCCAGCAGCTGTGCCAAGTCAGGATTATCCTTGCTGGCTTGGTACTTCTTGAGCAAAAGCCCGGCCGACATCAACTGGCTCAAGGTATTGGCATCTCCTGTGGAAGCGCAAACCGCCTGGAACTTCGAATCCACACCGCTGCTGGCGTTGGCGGTGATGATCATCGCTTGCATTCTTTGCACTAGCGCCGCTGCTTCGGGAAACTGTTGCACCTCTGGGGCAAGTTGCTGCATGGCCAATCGCGTATAGCCGGCATCCAAGACCGCCCAAACCACGCTGGATCCATTCACTTCATTGATCCGGTTATACATCTGGTCGTTTCGCAGCAGTCCATCCTGCTTTCCCATGTGGATGTCCAGCAATTTCTCCAACAGTGGTTTATGGCCGAACACGGCCTTGCTGGAATCCAGGAAAAAGAAAAACAAATCGGTTGCGCCCGAACCGGAACCGAAAGCGAACAGCGTATAGTTGCCCAGTTGGGTCATCGACAGGTTCTGCTGTTTGAAGTAGGCCTCTGTCGTCTCCGGGTTGTAATTTCCCATAGCTATGCCGACCGTCATTTCGCTCGACGGAATATCCGTGGACACGCCCTTATCATTCTTGGTGGTCGACTCTGGAACCAAACCCCACACCAGTTCATCGACTTGACTATTCGGGTCTACCCCTGCGGAAGCTAGAAACTTTTCGAACTGCCGGAAGCGGTCTGGCAGAATTTGTTCTCGCAGGGCAGGGAACCACTTCTCGCCCCTGGCCTTCTTCAGGTCCACGTAGCCAATTTCTCCGGTGTCCTTCGGAAACAGCGCAAGTGTATCCGCGCTTACACCCCCGGCCTTTACCGGCCTGGCTAATGCGGCTATCGTCATAATTGCTGCGCATGCCGCAACGATCCTTAGCCCATTCAACTTCATTGACATGTCTTGCTCCTTCGCGTAGCTGGGAGAAATGACCACATCTAGTTTACGGCATGCTTCTTGGACTAACCTAACTGCGTGCGCAGTTCGGCAACCTTCCCCTTCATCATTTCCACGTAGCCCAGATCTTGCAGTCCCTCCAGATTGATCTCCACGTTCGCAATGGCGCCCTTGGCTGCCGCTACCGCCATTAGACGGGCGACTTGCAAATCTGATTTCATAGATGGCGCCGCGATGCGTTCCAGTTGCAACAAACAGCCATTCAACCTGGCGGATTTCCCGGCTACCTGTAGTGGCACTTCCGCTGCTTCCTTTGTAGCCGACTGGATGGCCTTTTCGCGAGCCGCACCCTCCTCGGCGTTGCCTTGAGGCAGTTTGACCGCAGCCATCACTCGCTCGTAGGAGGCCGCATCCCGGTCGACCGCTTCCGTAAGCTCCTCGGCAGCTTTTCGCAGTTCTTCCAGCGCTTCCGACAGTTTCTCGACGTGCATCGCCTGCGATTTCTTTTTGCGCGAGAGGCCTGCCACCATCTGCCCTAAGGCGGCTGCCATGGCCCCGACATAAGCGGAAACGCTGCCGCCCCCCGGAGTGGCGGTGGGCGCCGCCACCGCGTTCAGGAACGGACGCCCCACATGGGCAAGTTCTCCGTCCTTCGACTCGACAGGCGCTCCACTCAGCACGGATTCCAGCTTGTTTTCAAACACCTGGGCCGGCGAGAAATTCTCTAGTTGCAAAAAGAAATCTGCGACCATCTCAATCGCTTTTTTCGGCACCAGTCCAACAATTTCGCTTCCGACTGGCATTACTCCGTAACGTTCCGCTTCGCGCTTCACCATTTCGTACACGCGATGCATCGGAGTTTGTTCGAAATCGGTCAAATTGATGGAAACTTGCGCCAGGTTGCGGGCCTTCAGTTCCACGCCCATGGATTTCACGTAGCGCAGCCCGCCACTCGAGAATCGAATGGCTTTGGCGATTTTGTTGGCAATGCCCACGTCCGGGGTATTCAAGTTCACGTTGTAGGCAATCAGGAATTTCCTGGCTCCAACGATGGTCACGCCGGCGGTCGGGTGTAGCTTGGGCTCGCCAATATCCGGCTGCCGGTCGTGATTCTTCTTCAACTCTTCCCGCAGCCCTTCAAATTGTCCGCGCCGCACGTTTTCCAGGTTGACGCGATCAGGCCGAGTCGCTGCCGCTTCATAGAAAAAGATGGGAATGCGATACCGTTTCCAGATTTCGCCGCCGACACGCCGAGCCAGGGCCACGCAGTCGTCGAGCGTTACGCCTTCAATAGGAATGAAAGGCACAACGTCAGTGGCACCGACCCGAGGGTGCGCTCCGGTGTGCACGGTCATGTCGATCAAATCCATTGCTTTTCCAGCGCCCAATATGGCCGCCTCGCCCACCGCCTCCGGATCACCGGCGAGTGTCACGACCGAGCGGTTATGGTCCGCGTCCATCTCGCGGTCCAACACGTACACGCCCGGCACGCTGCTCATCGCCTGTACGATCGCATCCACATTGGCGGGATTGCGGCCCTCGGAGAAATTCGGCACACACTCAATCAGTCGTTTCATAGGCAATCCGTCCACAATTCCATTCGTCTATATCCGGTGACTGCGCAGACCTGAAGGAAGGCGTATCTGCCGTTGAGTCCAAACGAGCCGCCGCCCTCTCAGTCTCGCATATGGATAATCCGGCCATTCTTGATGGTCATCCAACAGCGTTGCATTCCAAAATAATAAGGAATTTCGCGGTAATCCTCCACTTCGAACACCGCCAAATCCGCCTGCTTGCCCACCTCCAGCGAGCCCATTCTGTCATCGCGATTCAGCGCATATGCTGAGTTGATTGTGGCCGCTGTAATAGCTTCGGCCGGAGTCATCCGTAGTTGCGTACAGGCCAGCGACAACACCATGGGCATGCTGACCGTCGGACTCGTACCCGGATTATAGTCGGTGGCCAGCGCAACGATAGCTCCGGCGTCGATCAGTTTCCGCGCAGGCGCGTAATTCTTCCAGCCCAAGTGGAAATCACATCCCGGAAGCAACGTCGCCACGGTGCGCGATTCGGCCAACGCTCGCACGTCCGCCGTATTCACCTGCTCCAGATGATCGCAGCTAGCCGCGCCTAGCTCCACACCCAATTGCGTTGCCCCGGTCCGCGACAACTGCTCGGCATGCACCCGCGGCACCAACCCATTCTGCTTTCCGGCACTCAGGATGCGCTTGGCCTGCGCTCGCGTAAACGCACCGCGCTCGCAAAAAACGTCGCAGAATTCCGCCGCTCGCAAAGTCGTCACCTGTGGCAGCATTTGCTGGATCAACAGGTCTACATATTTGTCGGCGCCGTCGGGTTTCCCGCGAAATTCCTCGGGCACGGTATGCCCGCCTAAAAAAGTGCATACAACGTCTAACGGTTGCTCATCACGCAATTCTCGCTGCAAATTCAGAATTTTGAACTCGCCCGCGAGATTCAGACCGTAGCCGCTCTTCGCCTCCACGGTGGTAGTTCCGTAGGAGCTAAACTCCTCCAGAGTCGCACGCGCCCTGCTTTTCAGCGCCTCCGCCGTCGCCGCCCTGAGTTTTCTTGCAGAGTTCAGGATACCTCCGCCTTTTCGCGCGATCTCTTCGTAGCTGGCGCCTTGGATCTTGAGTTCGTATTCCTCGGCGCGACTGGCCGCGTGAATCAAATGTGTATGCGCATCAACGAAACCCGGCAAGACCACGCGCCCGCCCACGTCCAATTTCTCAGCGCCGCGGGCATCCTGACGGCCTTCCACTTGCACCCGCGTCCCCACAGCAGCGATGCGTCCGTCGCGCACCAGGATCGCTCCGTCTTTTACAATCCCTAGTTTTGAAAGGGAATTACCGCGCCGGGGAGCGCCTCCCCTCAGCGTCAACAACTGTGCAGCGCCTGTAATGAGCAAGTTCTCGCTCAAAGCGTGGTTATTGCTTCTCCGTCGAACGAAACTCCTACGCACCCACGGCCATGCTTTGGTACGCCGGAACAAAGACTTCCTTCACAAAGGCCTCGAAAGACGTAGGCGTGGTGTTTTCCTGACTCCTGGGCTCCGTTGCGACAACAATTCCCTCGTTGAAGCCCCGGAACATTTCGATGAAGTACGCCGCCGTTTTCGATGGCACTCCCATTTGCATCAGCACCTGCTGCACCTGGTCGTACGGGAACTGGGCGTAGCGAAGGTCTGGCTTGTTCAGGGCTTTTCCGATAATCGCGGTCACCTCGTTCATGCTCAGGTCTCGTTCCCCCAGCAATTCCTGAGTCTGTTTTCCCGTGAAATCCAGGTTCAGCAGCCGCTGTGCGGCATATTCTCCGATATCCCGCGAGGCGATCATCGCCATTTGCAAATCTCCGCGTATCGCGCCTCCGTAAACGCCCATCATCTGAATCATATTGATGCCCGACAGATGATTCTCAAAAAAATAAGCAGGGCGCAGGTGCAACACGTTCAGCTTGTCCACGGCGTTCAGTTTCTTTTCCGCCCGGTGTAGCCCGGCAATGGGTCCGTTGCCGGAGGGAGCCTGCGCGCCGATGCTGCTCAAATTTACGGCATAGTGCAAACCGGAATTTTTCGCCGCAATCGATATGGCGTCGCTCTCCTTTTCCTGATCAGCCTGGTAGTCCTGAGAAGTGAGGCCTGGGGGCATCATCAAGAACGCGGCGCGTACACCGGTAAACGCTCGCGCCAGCGCCGCGGCATCCTTCACGTCGGCAATGAACGGCTCGGCGCCTTTCTGAACCAAGGGCTGTAGCCTCGCCGTGCTTCTCCCGACGACTCGTACCTTCTCTCCCTTTTCGAGCAGAACTCTGGCAATTACGGAGCCAATATGCCCCGTCGCACCCAACACTGTATACATCTTGCACTCCTCGACTGAAATCGCTCATCTGCTTGCTTCATTGTGGTGAGCCGCTGACCTGCACCGGCCGGCAGCCCATACCCATATCAAGCATTGGAATCTTAACCCCCGTTTTTCTGGCAAACGCGACCGCCTCAGCATATCCCGCGTCCGCGTGTCGTGCCACGCCGATTCCGGGGTCATTCGTCAGCACTCGTTCGATGCGCTTGGCCATCTCTTTGGTGCCATCGGCGCAGGTCACCTGACCGGCATGCTGAGAATAACCGATTCCCACACCCCCGCCATTGTGGATGGAAACCCACGAGGCTCCGCTCGCGGTGTTCACCAGCGCGTTCAAGAGCGCCCAATCGGCCACCGCATCCGATCCGTCTTTCATTGCTTCGGTTTCACGATACGGCGAAGCCACCGAGCCACAATCGAGATGATCACGCCCCATCACCACGGGAGCCTTCAACTCTCCCTTGGCTACCAGTTCATTGATGGCCAAACCGAACCTGTCGCGTTCGCCATAGCCCAGCCAGCAAATCCGCGAGGGCAAGCCTTGGAATTTCACCTTTTTCCCCGCCAAGTTGATCCACCGCGTCAAATGCTCGTTCTCCGGAAACATCTCCAGCACCAACCGGTCGGTGCGCGCAATATCCGAAGGCTCACCGGAAAGCGCCGCCCAGCGGAATGGTCCCCGGCCTTCGCAGAACAATGGCCGGATGTAGGCGGGCACAAAACCCGGAAAATCATAGGCATTCTTCACGCCAGCTTCGTGCGCAAGCGTCCGAATGTTGTTGCCGTAGTCAAAAGTGACCGACCCCAGCCTCTGCAGGTCCAACATCCCTTGTACGTGCTCGCCGATAGCCTCCACCGCTCGTTTCCTGTGCTCCTCCGGATTCTTCTTCCGCAGCTCCGCGGCTTGCTCCAGCGTCATCCGGTTCGGCACGTATCCATTGACTGGATCATGAGCGCTGGTTTGATCGGTTAACACATCCGGCACGACGCCGCGCCGCGCCAACTCTGGAATCAGGTCAGCGCAATTTCCCACCAGACCCACCGAAGTGGCTTCGCCTTTGCGCACCGCGTTCTTCAGGATCCGCAGCGCCTCATCAAGAGACGTGACCATGACGTCGCAATAACCGGTCTTGACGCGCTTCTTGATTCGCTCCGGGTCCACGTCGATGCCCAGAAAGGCTGCCCCATTCATGGTTGCGGCTAACGGTTGGGCTCCGCCCATTCCCCCCATTCCGCCGGTCACCACCAATTTCCCGCTCAGGTTCCCGCCAAAGTGCTGCCGGGCCGCCGCTCCAAACGTCTCGTAGGTGCCTTGCAAAATTCCCTGGGTGCCGATGTAAATCCAGCTTCCGGCGGTCATTTGCCCGAACATCATCAATCCCGCCCGGTCCAACTCGTTGAACGTTTTCCAATTGTTCCAATGGCCAACCAGGTTCGAATTACAGATCAGCACGCGCGGCGCATATTCATGGGTGCGAAACACTGCCACCGGCTTGCCAGATTGCACCATTAAGGTTTCGTCGCCTTCCAGCGCCCGGAGCGAACGCACGATGGCATGAAAGCAGTCCCAGTTTCGTGCGGCTTTACCCGTCCCGCCATACACGACCAATTCGTCCGGCCTCTCAGCCACCTCCGGATCAAGATTGTTCAGCAGCATCCGCAGCGCAGCCTCTTGTTGCCAACCTTTGCAACTCAACTCGGTTCCCCGAGGTGCTCGAAACGGGCCGCGGCCCGTAGCCGGATCATTCATCACTGGTGTGGTTACGCCCATAGTCTTGATCCTCTGCACTTATCTTAACGCAGCTTGAATGGAGCGGGATAACGCCCTGGGAAGGGGAAGAAAGGTAGTCCGCGGATCGGTACCGCCGAACTGTGTCGTCTCTGAACCACGGCGCTGCTTATCGATGCCTCAGAATTGTACTGTTCCCTTTCTAGGAGGTTGTTTTTTTTTGCCAACTACCCATGCACCACTCCCGTTGCACGTCCTTTCCTTCTGAGGTAAATTCGAAATTCTAATGAGCTACAATTCTCTTCCCGCCGGCCTGCTCCGCGCCGTCGACGAACGGCCTAGTCCGCGTGCACAGATGTTCCGCGCCGCCGAACGCTGGGAAGCGATCTCCTCTCAAGAATTCCTGCGCCGCATCGCCGGCTTGGCGGACTGTTTAGTGGAGCTGGGGGTGAAGACGGGCGACCGGGTAGGTTTGTTTGCCCCGAACTGCCCCGAATGGCATACCGCCGACTTCGCCATCAGCGGTTCCGGTGGTGTCACCGTTCCCATTTATTTCAACGAATCCCCAGAGCGGATGACCTACATCCTGAACCACTGTGGGGCGCGAGTTCTGTTTATCGCCGGGGTTCGTCAGTTGGAAAGGTTCCTGGAGGCTCGTGAACAACTTCCCCAAATTCAGCATGTAGTCGTTGCCAACGCCGGCGACGCTATGCCTGGGGAATTGCTGTGCTACGAAACGCTGATCGCTGCCGCCGGTCCCGCTGACATTGCTGCTTACCGCAACCGCGCTGCTCAGGTTTCTGCTAACCAACTCGCCTCGATCATTTACACGTCAGGTACCACCGGCGAGCCCAAGGGGGTCATGCTCACCCATTCTAATTTCAGCTCCAATGTTGCGGATTCCTGCCGCGATGTGGTTCTTCATCCGGAAACCGACGTTGCCGTTTCATTCCTACCTTTAGCGCACGTCTATGGCCGTATGCTTGATTACCTGTACATTTTTCAGGGCTGTCCGATAGCGTATGTGGACGTCGTCGAGAACGTCGCACAGGCGCTGCCCGAAGTCCGTCCCACGGTGCTTGCCGCGGTTCCGCGTTTTTTCGAAAAAGTCTATGCGCGACTCATGGAACAAGGCGGGAAAACCACCGGCCTGAAGCGAAAGATCTTCGACTTCGCTATGAACACCGCCCGGGATGCCGGTCCCTGGCGTTCCGGGGAAAAGTCCGCAGGTGTTTCTTTGAAATTAAAATGGCTGCTCGCCGACCGTCTGGTCTACCGCAAAATTCGCGTGGGCACCGGCGGATGCTTGCGGTTGGTTCTGTCTGGCGGCGCGCCGCTTTCCAAATCGCTCGGCGAGTTCTTTTGGGCGGTAGGTATTCCGATCTATCAAGGCTATGGTCTGACGGAAACCTCCCCAGTTCTTACCAACAATTATCCCCGCAATCGAATTGGTAGTTCTGGCCAGCCTATTGCCAATGTGCAGATCCGCATCGCCGATGATGGCGAGATTTTAGCCAAGGGCCCTTGCGTCATGCAGGGCTATTACAAGTCCCCCGAATCGACTCGCGATGTCCTTTCCGAAGATGGCTGGTTCAAGACCGGTGACATCGGCTACCTTGATAAGGACAATTACCTTTTCATAACCGACAGGAAGAAGGACCTGCTGAAAACCGCCGCAGGAAAGTTCATTGCGCCCCAGCCCATCGAAAACATCCTGAAGACCAGTCCTTACATCCTTAACGCCATGATTGTGGGCGACCAGCGTAAATTCGTAGTCGGTCTTATCGTCATCAACGCTTCAACGCTTGCGCCCACGCTCGAGCAGCAAGGCTTGCGCTTTTCATCTAACGCTGAGATGGCTGCCCATCCCGGCACTTACTCCCTGATCGAAGCTGAGGTCCACCGCCTCACCACTCACCTGGCGCAATACGAAACTATTAAGCGCTTCGCGTTGCTTCCTGAAGACTTCACCTTCGCCAGTGGCGCGCTCACTTTCACCATGAAACTCAAGCGTCGCGTCGTTGAACAGCAATATCACGACCTGATCGACAAGCTGTATTCTGACGTCATCGAGCCTCGGCCCATCCTGCGCGACTGAACCTGCCTGGATTTTCCGCGTTCGTCTCGCCGCTGAGCGCCAACTTTATGCGAGCGTTCGCGCCGGTCGTCCTTGAGTTTGGCTCTCCAGGCCAATCTCTCGGTTCAGCGCTCGTGATTGTCCTCGTCAGTCATCACGGATTACAATTGTCTCGGAGAATCCCCATGTCAGATCAACTGGTCATAGCAGGTCGTGCGTTCCACTCTCGCCTTATCGTTGGCACAGGGAAGTACCGCAGCTTTCAGGAAATGGCGCGCGCTCATGCCGCTTCTGGCGCCGATATGGTCACCGTTGCCGTCCGCCGCGTAAACCTCACCGACAAATCCAAAGAATCCCTTCTCGACTATATTGATCGCGAGAAAATCTTTATCCTTCCCAATACCGCGGCCTGTTATACGGCCGATGAAGCGATTCGCACAGCGCGCCTCGCTCGCGAGGTAGGATTGTCAAACTGGATCAAGCTGGAAGTGATCGGCGATCAGCAAACTCTGTTTCCAGATACCGAGCAGCTTGTCGAAGCCACCAAGGTGCTCGTGAAAGAAGACTTCGTCGTCCTCCCTTACACCAATGACGACCTAATCGCTGCTCGAAAACTCATCGACGCAGGGGCCTCTGCCGTCATGCCTTTGGCGGCCCCTATTGGTTCTGGCCTGGGCATTCAGAATCCCGCGAATCTGCGCATCCTCCGGGAACGCATCACCGAAGTACCAATGATTGTCGACGCGGGCGTCGGCACTGCTTCGGACGCTGCGGTAGCTATGGAACTGGGCTCCGATGGCGTGCTGATGAATACCGCGATTGCGGAAGCGGCCGATACCGTGCTCATGGCGGAAGCCATGCGTGACGCGGTCATTGCTGGTCGCAAAGCCTACTTGGCCGGGCGTATGCCCAAGCGACTTTATGCTTCGGCATCCTCTCCCCTTGCCGGGGTAGTCCGCTAACAATAGCGCTGGCTTCCGGCGCTGCTGGATTCATCCTTTATACCGTCCCCCACAAACAGTGCATGCGACGGGGTGATGTTTGCTCCGCGCTGTTCGGGAGATCCGATTGCCCACGCAAAAGAATGCTCGCGTCCTGATCACCGGACCCGGTGGTCCTGAGGTCCTGAAGGTTGTCGAAGAGGATCTGCCCCAGCCGGGACCAGGACAGGTACGCGTCAAAGTGCTCGCGGCAGGTGTGGCCTTTGCCGATCTTCTCATGCGTCGTGGATTGTATCCGGGTACTCCACGATTTCCATTTGTCCCTGGCTACGACATCGTCGGTGACATCGATGCTTTGGGCGTTGGCGTGGGCGAGTTCGACATTGGTCAGCGTGTAGCTGCGCTCACCATGACCGGCGGGTATAGCCAGTTCACAATTGCTCCGGCAATCCATCTTGTTCCAGTACCCAAGGGGCTGGATCCCGCCGAGGCGGTCAGCCTGGTTCTCAACTACGTCACCGCCTATCAGATGTTGCACCGGGTCGCGCATTTGTCTTCCGGGCAAACACTGCTGATCCACAGCGCAGCCGGAGGAGTCGGCACAGCCGCCTTGCAACTGGGCGGAATTGTAGACCTCAAGATGTATGGCACCGCTAGCAAATCCAAACACGACTTGGTTTCCAGTTTGGGCGCAGTTCCCATCGACTATCATACGGAGCGATTCGGCGATCGCATCCGGCAACTCGTTCCCGGCGCGCTGAACTGCGTCCTGGATCCGATTGGCGGAGTGCACTGGTTCGAGTCCTATCGATGCCTGCAGCGCGGCGGCAACCTGGTATGCTACGGCGTACAAGCCGCGGTTTCCAAAGGCAAGTTGACCGCAGGTCTTGGCTTTGCCTTACTCGGCCTAATGCAGCTTCTTCCGGACGGCAGGCATGCTTCGTGGTACAACGTCAAGACACTCCGCGATGAGCACCCCGACTGGTTTCGCCAGGACCTGAGCAAGCTTTTCGAATTGCTATTCTCCCGGAAGATTCAGCCAGTCGTTGCAGGTAGATTCCCGCTCAGGGAAGCAGTTCGGGCCAATGAACTGCTCGAAAAATCTCAAGTCTCGGGTAAGCTGATTCTTCTCCCACAAGAATAACGGCGTTCACCAGTCTAGATGGTCTTGCCGTGATGCCGCCCGGCGGCTTCAAACAGTGAAAGCAGATTGGTCACGCTGAACAGCTGCCGGATTTGTTGACTGGCGTTCACGATCTCGACTTGGCAGCCTCGAGTCCGCCCCGAAACATATAAGCCCACGACCGCTCCCAGCCCGGAGCTGTCCACGTGTGGTACTTCCTTCAGATCAATGACCAGTCTCTTGTGCCCCGGTATCTTGTCGCGCACCGCATCCTTCAGTTCCCGCGTGTTCTCAAACGTGAGTTTCCCGTGGCATTCTGCCACCAGCACTCCGTCCTGTTCATAACAGTGCACTCGAAATCCCCGAGTGGAACTCTGGGTGGACTCTGCCATCCCGGCCCTCCTGCTTTGTAGGGGCTTTTCCCTGGCCATCTTCTATCGTATTTGACACCGATTTGCCAGAGATTCGTCCCAGAGAAACGTGGGCAGGTTACACTAGCTGCGTGCAGCGCAAGATATTCTGGATGACCTTTGCCGGAGTCGGGCTTGTCGCCGACCTGATCCTGCCATTCTGGTGGGCACTCGCCGCCACCATTCCCATCTTGGCGTTTAGCTGGTGGTTTGCCTACCGCAGCGAATGGTTCAACTAGCGGTTTCTCAGTTCACTACAACGTTCTGAAGAAGAAATGCCAGACCGCATCAACACCGGCGTGTACCAGCGCCGACGCGAATATCGACCCGGTCTTTCTCCAAGTCCACCCGTAAAACAATCCTGCAATGGTCGCCAAAATCACGTATCGCCAGTTCGGGAATCCTAAATTCGTGATATGCGAGAAACCAAACAGCACCGAAGCCGTCCACCATCCGGCCATTTCACTCTTCGATGCTTTGCCCAGGAAATTCTGTAACAACCCGCGAAATAACAGCTCTTCCGGCCACGCCGTGAACATCAGGATCGCAAAGAACAACCCCACATATGTTCCCCATTTGCTCCACAACGGCGCAAATCGTATGAAGTGCAGCGCAGTTCCCAATGGAATGGCGATGCACGCGAAGACTACAAAGCTACCAACAACATAGAGTCCCCAGCGTCTACCCCAACCAATGGAATAACCAATTCCTTTGGCTTGACGAACCAACAAAAAAGCCGCCAGTGCCGCGTTTACGGCCACCAGCACCGTCATCACATGCGCCAGCTTCCCATCGGGGTACGTCCACAGCCACTGCCTTGGTCCGAATTTCACCATTACCCATATCGCGGCGATGCTAACAAAATCTTGCCACGCTCCGGCCGCCGCATTTCCAGCCCACACCGCCAAACCGAGCGGCACAAAGATTAATCCAGCGATCACGGCGGCCCTGGTCCACAGCACCGTAGCAGTGCCCACCAGGTACAGCAGGTATGCCAGCAACACACATACGCCGAGAAACAGGCCGCCCGCGCCGTCAAGCTTCCCACTAATTTCCTCGGAGATTCCGCGAGCAGCGAGCAGTAACGTGGGCAACAACAGGACTGCGAAGCAGGTCAATGTCGCAGCAAAGGCGCGTCCCCCATATCCCTGCCAAGAGCCGATCAGCGCTCCTGCCAAGCAAAAGCACGCCCATACCCCTAAAGTCGGCCAGATTCCCAATTGTTTCATGCGCGCATCGGCCTCGTCGCCGGAATCCACTTGTTCATATTTGCACATCCGGCGTCAACTTGTAGGAATCCAGGCCGAAGTATCGATACACTGTTCTCAGAGTACATTCCTTGAAGCGCCTCGCCTACATTGACTGGATGCGCGGGCTTGCCTGTCTGCTGATGTTTCAGACGCACTGCTTCGACTCCTGGCTGCGTCCCCACCTCCACAGCACTCGTCTTTACGGCTTATCGCAACTCGGCGGCACTCTTCCTGCTCCGCTGTTCATCTTTCTCGCAGGTGTTTCCTTCGCCTTGGCCACAGAAAAGCTTCGCCAAAAGGGAGTCACCTCGACTGCGGTTGCCTACCAAACGATCCGCCGTGGAGCGGAGATTTTCGCGCTGGGCATTCTCTTTCGCCTCCAGGAGTACGCCCTTGGGTACCGATGGGTTCCCTGGACCGATCTGCTCCGGGTAGACATCCTGAACATATTGGGTTTATCCATGATGTTCATGGGGGTACTGTGCTGGTTCACCGCCGCTCCGGTCATCTCGCTGGCACGTCGTCGCGGAATACTTTGGTCCTTTTTAGTCGCCGCGGCGATCGCGCTGTTGACCCCTCCCCTATGGACTACTTGGCGCCCGAAATTCCTGCCTTGGCCTATGGAAACCTACATCAATGGGGTCCATGCCTATAATGAGCCGCAACACTGGCTTTTTCCCATTTTCCCCTGGTGCGCCTTTGCTTTTGCGGGTCTGGCCGTAGGTTTCGTCATTTTCAGTGACTTCGCTCGCAAACGCGAAGCCCTGTTTTTCATCGCACTTGGGTTTGCCGGCGTGGCTTCCCTTCTGCTCTCCATGCTGTTCGATAAGCTGCCAGTTCGTCTGTATGCGGTCTATGATTATTGGCACTCGAACCCGAACTTTTTCCTGGCTCGCTGCGGTGTTTTGCTGATCATCCTGTCGCTGGCGTATGCGTGGTGCCGATGGGGATTTGCCCACAAAGGTTTCAGTCCCGCAATTCAACTGGGACAAACGTCCCTGCTAGTCTACTGGGTGCACATTGAATTTGTGTATGGCCGGTTTTCCATTTTGCCCAAGCACGGCTGTTCCATTGCAAAAGCCACATTCGGCTTAGTCGTGATTTTCCTGGCGATGCTGCTTCTGTCGATTGGCCGCACTTGGTACAAGAACGCCAGGGTTAAGGCTTTGCGGCCCCAGGCTCCCCCAGCTCCTGCGCCGGCAACTTAATGATGATTTCCCCAGGCTGCGCCAGGCCCAACTCTTCACGCGCGATTTTTCGGATGGTCTGCGGGTCGGTCTTCAAGTCCTGCACATCTTTTTCCAATAGCGCATTTTCTTTGTTCAAGCGCTCCAGCACTACGCTGACCTTTTGAATTTCCTGTTGTTTGCGCTGCATTGCCAGGAACCCGTGCGTGCCGAACACGTCATGGACCGACAGGATCACCACAAATACGACCAGCAACTGCCGCCCGTAGGCGTGCCACAGTCTGTTCAGCCGGTTTTCCCAGTTAATTTTCATCCGTTCTTTAGAATCCATTCGGAAGCCTGGCGCTTCAGTTTTGCTGTCGCCGCGGCGCTTTCCGCTTCCACGTAGAGCCGCACGATCGGTTCTGTTCCGCTCAAGCGCACCAGGATCCACGAACCATCATCGAATACGAATTTTGCTCCATCGGTGCGATCCACTGATACAACTTTTCTGCCCAGCAGTGTCGAAGCATCCACCGCCACCTTCCGAACCGTGTTTGCCTTCTGTTCGTCGGAAAGGTGCAGATTCTCTCGCACCGGATGGAATTCCCGTCCCAGCCTTTTAAACATTGCGCGGATCTGCTCGCTGATCGAGGCGCGCCGCGCCGCGGTCATCTCCGCCACCAGCAGGCACGCCAGGATGCCGTCCTTCTCTGGAACATGGCCTCGGATGGTTAGTCCGGCACTTTCTTCCCCGCCCAAAGCAATTTTGTCTTCGCGAATGAGCTGCCCGACGTACTTGAATCCCACCGGTGTCTGATAGGTGCTTTGCCCATGAAACTTGGCAATCGCATCCACCATTTGGGTGCTGGCCACGCTGCGCGCCGCAGGCATCTTCCAGCCGCGAGTCTCAACCAAATAGTCATAGACCAGAGCAAGGATCAGGTTCGGCTGGATCCACGTCCCATCCCCATCCACGATTCCGAACCGGTCTGCGTCTCCATCGGTGGCCAGGCCCGCCATGGCTCTGTGCTCTTTCACCGCGTTGGCCAGCTTCCCCAGATTCTGTTCGCTGACATCCGGTCCGCTCCCCTCAAACAGGCAGTCGCGGTCAATACGAATCGCTTTGACGTCTATCCCGTGGTCGGCAAGCGCTTTGTCCAAATACCCAGCTCCACATCCATGCAGCGCGTCCGCCACCAATTTCAGGTTGGCTTTCTTCATGACGTCAAACCGCACCAATTCATTCACCCGTTTTAGATAGTCGCCTCGCAGATTGACCTTTTCCTGGTGACCATCTTTCACGCCGTGAGCCTCATGGCCGGCAAACGCGAATGGGTTCGACCCATCCTTACCTAGCATCTTGGCCGCACGCGCTTCGATGTCCTTGGTTACTTCGGGCAGCGCCGGGCCGGCATCTGCGCCCGAAAATTTCAGGCCATGATATTGGGCCGGGTTGTGCGAAGCGGTAAAGTTGATTGCGCCATCCAGCTTGCGCCGTTGAATCTCGTAGGCTACCGCCGGTGTCGCCGTAAAGGTCTCGCACAGCAGAGTCTTGATCCCGTGCTCCTTCAAGACCGACACCGCCAATGCCGAAAACTCCTCCGAATAGAAGCGCGTGTCATATGCGACCAGAACCGTAGGGTTCGCGGTTTTGTTTTTCAAATGTCCGGCGATGGCATGCAGCGCCAGACGAACGGTCCCGAACGTGAAATCATCCGCAATCAACCCACGCCAACCGCTGGTGCCGAACTTGATGGGAGATGTAGTCATGGTTGTTATATTTTAGCCCGAGAGATTCCCACTTTGGCCAACCATATGCGCCCCCTCTCAACGAAAATCATCACACGTTGGCGGCTGCGGTTGCGCTTCGGTCCGGTTTAAGTCCTTCGAGGCGGTGGCCGTGACCCGAACCTCTGACATCTGCGCCAACTCTCCCTGTTCAATACACTGCTTTTCCAACTCTGTTGTTGTATTCGAAGGCGTTAACATCCTTCATATTCGAGGTGGAAAGGTAGTGGAGGACTGGGTCTACTACGACGCTACTGGTTTGCAGCAAAACTTGGGCTTGAGGCAAGCCGCTTCCGCCGGCTAACGCCGGTTCGCATGCAGCAACTCGATCGCACCCTAGCGCCCGGCATCTGGGTGTTGGTGACGCCAGCCCCAGTATTCGCGCTGTTGTTCACGGCTGAGCCGCTCATATTGGCGATACTCATAATGCCGTTCCGCCAACCATAACCGGTATGCATGCTCTTCGCGTGCATTCCAATAGTGGTAGTCCGAGTAATAGTCGTCGTACACGCGTACCCTTGCTGCACATCCGCCGATGAGAAGCGGCGCCAGTGATGCGGCGGCCAGCGCCAGCGTACTGATGAACCGTTTCTTTTGGAACATTGCGGATACCTCCTCGACAGCGATAGTTCGCGGCTCATCAGACAGACTACCTCGTGTGACTAGCCTCAACGTTGCGACCGGCTCGCGAAGCAACTTGCGCCGCTGTTGTACTTATACAAACCCGCTGTGCATCGAAGAAGTTGCTATTCCAGGTTTGGAAGGAGACTCCGTGCCACGAGAACGCAGCACTCCACTGCCCCAACCGGTTTTCAATGAAGGCAATCTCACGCCCGATCCGACGCAGTTCAAGGTCAAGCATCCGTCCGACAATCAGCAGTACAAGCAGATCGAGGCGCTGCTGACCAAGGACGTGGTTTCCTTCGAACCGTCTCGCGGGCAGCCAGGTGATGTCTACACGCTGCAAGCCGCTCTGGGATCGCATGGACCGGAGGTCGTGCAGGGTATCAAGCAAGCGGGGAAAATCGTGTTTCACTGCGCCGGTGATACTGGCGCGTCCAGCGAAGGTAAGTACGGCAATGAGCTACGAGTCTCCGACCAGGTCACTCAGGATTGCCGCGCCAGCGATCCTGCAGGCCGCCCTGCGTTCTTCTTTCATTTAGGCGACGTGGTCTACAATTTCGGCGAATCCAAGTATTACTACGATCAATTTTACGAACCTTATCGCAACTATCCCGCCCCGATTTTCGCGGTTCCGGGCAATCACGACTCTTTCGTCATCCCCGGAACTTCAGCGGCGGATGCACCACTCACGGTTTTTATGCGGAACTTTTGCGCCGAGGCGCCCACGATCACACAAGAAGCCGCTTCTTTGCATCGTACCGCCATGACTCAACCGGGAGTGTACTTCGCTCTGGATGCGCCGTTCGTCCGCCTCATCGGCCTGTTCAGCAACGCTCTTGAGGATCCCGGTGTCATTTCCAGCGAGAACGGCAAGTGGCCCGGCGTCCCAGATGTTCAATTGCAATTCCTGACTGCTCAGCTTCAGCGCATCAAAAAGGAAAACTATCGTGGTGCTGTTTTGCTGGCCATGCACCATCCGCCCTTCTGTTACACGCCTGGCCCGAAATCCAGCGGTGCCGGTGGCGACCATGCCGGCAGCCCCAACATGCTTCGCCAGATCGATGCCATCTGCAAGGCGCAGGGCGTTTATCCGCATGCGGTGCTTTCGGGTCACGCTCACAATTATCAGCGGTTTACGCGAACCATGCGCTTCGCTGGCCGCCAGATTCAAGTTCCGTTCATCATTTGCGGTGATGGAGGGCATGACGTCCTTAAATTGGTCAAAGCCAAGGCTGGCCAGTCCGCTCAAGAGCCGCAGTTCGGCGTGCAAGTGGATTATTTAGAGCCACCTAAGCCCCCCATCCCAGCGAAAAGCCTGGTCTTGAACCATTACGATGACGTGAACTATGGCTATTTGCGCGTCACCGTGGATAACGCTCGCTTGCAAGTCGGTTTTCATCAAGTCGGCAAGGCCAGCATTGCGCAATCCCGCACCGACCTGGTCGTCGTCGATCTGGCCAGCCAGACTTTGGTCGCCAACTGATGCTCACTGGGAACGCTACCGTCTCCAACCTCGTATACAATCGAGGCGGAGCCATTCGCGATGAAGGGGCAAACCAGATTTCGGGTGGTGCTGGTGACCTGCGCTACGCTGGAAGAGGCCCGCAAGATTGCCCGCCGCGTGGTGGAGGCGCGCCAAGCCGCTTGCGCCAACATTCTCACCCACGCGGTTGAGTCTTTTTATACTTGGGAAGGGAAGCTGGAAAATAGCAGCGAATATCTGCTTCTGTTCAAAACCGCCGACGAACGGCTGGCAGATTTGCAAAAACTAGTTCTGAGCCTGCATTCCTACGACACGCCCGAATTCATCGTTTTGCCGATTGTCTCCGGCTCCGAAGATTACTTGAAATGGCTCGGTGACAGCGTGGAGCACCGGGCCAATCCGCAGCGCGACAGCCAGCCTGGCTAGAGGCGCTAGATGTACAACAGCGCTTGGTCGATGTCGGCGATGATGTCTTCCACATCTTCAATGCCCACTGACAGTCGCACCAGGCTATCGGTGATTCCGATCCGGTCGCGCAGCTCCTTGGGCATCGAGGAATGAGTCATTTGCGCGGGCAGGGAAATCAGGGACTCCACTCCTCCCAGACTCTCGGCTAGCGAGCACACCTTCACCTGATTTAGAAAACGGCGCGCCGCCTCTTCCGATCCCAGTTCGAAAGAAAGCATAGCTCCCGGTCCTTTTTGCTGCCGCCTGGCTAGGTCGTGTTGCGGATGGTGCGTTAGGCCCGGGTAGAACACTTTGCGAACCTTCGGATGCGCATCCAAGTGCCGGGCCACGGCCAAGCCATTGGCGTTGTGCTGTAACATGCGGACCGCCAGCGTCTTGATTCCACGAGAGGTCAGAAAGCAGTCCATGGGCGCCAAGCCCGCTCCGGCAGAACGTTGCACAAAATAGATCTTTTCCGCGTCATCGTTGCGCGTCAAAATGATCGCGCCTCCTGTCGCATCGCTATGCCCGTTCAGATATTTGGTCAACGAGTGCACCACAATATGCGCGCCGAGCTCGATTGGCCGCTGCAAATAAGGCGTGAGAAACGTATTGTCGACCACCAGGGTCGCGCGCCTTTCATTTGCCAGCTTGGCCATCGAAGCGATATCGGTGATCCTTAACGTGGGATTCGTGGGGGTTTCGATGTAGATCATCTTGGTGTTCGGGCGGAACGCTCCCAGCACGATGGCCGCATCCGAAGTGTCTACAAACGAAAACTCCAATCCGAAGTGCACTAGAAGCTGTGTTGTCAGCCGGTACACTCCTCCATAGACCGCTTCGGAAAGAACCACATGGTCTCCAGGGCGAAGCAACCGGAACACCGAATCGATGGCCGCCATGCCGGAAGTAAAAACGTATGCCGCCGAGCCGCCTTCTAACTTTGCGATCGTTCGTTCCAGTGCTTTGCGGTTGGGGTGGTTGGTACGCGCATAGTCGTACCCGCCCTTGGTTTTCCCCAATTCCTCGTAGACATACGTCGAGGTTTGGTAGATTGGCGCGACCACTGCCCCGGTCGACGGATCCGGTTCCTGACCTACATGTATCGCATTTGTCGCGAAGCCCATTCGATGCTCTCCTTGGAGGGTGCGCTTAAAACGAGTGGGAGGACGAAGCGGGTCCATTCACCCAAGTGGCCCTGCTTGTCGAGGCTAGAAAAAACTTACAGGAGCTAGGCCACTGAGTCAAATAATCGCCATCAAATAATCGCTGTCTTGACGTTTGCCTTGCTTCGGGCGACGATGATGCCGACGATCATGCGAGCACGTTCATTCTCCCGGCTGGCCATAGCCCTCGCTCTTTCATTTTCTGCCATAGCCGTATGCGCAAGCCAAGAACAGTCGCCGCCTGCCAAGAAAGATCAGGGACCTTCGCCCACAAACAAAATCACCGTGGAAGTGACTGGAGGAGATAGCAATAAGCCCATCGAGAATGCCAGCGTGTACGTGAAAAGCATCGAGCAGCATCTGCTGAAGGACAAGAAATTCGAGGTGAACGTCAAAACCAACCCGGATGGTGTCGCGCATGTCCCGGACGCTCCGCTTGGGAGACTACTGATTCAGGTGGTTGCTGACGGTTGGAGGCCTTATGGCCACTGGTACGACGTGACCGACCCGAAACAGCTCATCAAGATCCACTTGGAGCGTCCTCCCAAGTGGTATTAGCCGCTCACCCGCATTCGATAAGCCTCGCCGCGCAACTCCAATCTTTGCGTAAATCGTTCATAATCGCCGAAAATTCGATTAACGGCCATTCTTCAGCGCCATCGAGACGAAATCAGCCGCCGAGTTGCACAAAAATTGTGCAAACCGCACCATCGCATTGAAATTCGGAACGTTACTCGGGTATCTCCTGTAGTTTCCACAAGCTTTTCCACTTTTGTGTGCAAAACTTAACACTGCAGAAATATTTCCGTTGCATCCCGGAGAGCGTCGTGCCCTCGCCGGCATCCAAATTACTTCTTTTCCTTTCTTTGACCGGCAGATTTTGCGAATGTTACAGTAAAAGATCACGGACATAATTTCATGACCGAACCGACCAGCGGTCCTTTCTCGATGCTTCAGATGTTTTGGGGCAATTTGGCAGCCCGGCCTCTGCGCTGTGCCCTGAGCATTGTTGCCATTGCCATTCAAGTCGTTTTGGTTCTCATGATAGTAGGCATGACCTCGGGTGTGGTCGACGAATGGGGCAAGCGCGTCGAGGGAGTCGGGGCGGACGTTCTGGTGCAACCTCCCAACGCCTCTATTTTCTTTGCTTTCTCCAGTGCCGTGATGCAGGAAAGCTTCGGCGATGAGATCGAAAAACTGCCGGAGGTCGACGACGTCGCCCCTACCCTGATCATGACCGATCCGAAGAGTCTGATGGTCATCTACGGGATTGACTACAAACGCTTCAATGCGCTCAGCAAAGGATTTATTTTTCGCGCCGGCGGGCCGTTCGAGCGCTCCGATCAAGCCATCGCCGACGACATTGTAGCCCAGACTCGCCATCTCAAGGTTGGTGACACGGTTACGCTGATCAACCGGCCGTTTCGGATCTCGGGGATAGTCGCGCACGGCAAAGGCGCCCGCTTTTTCGTTCCGTTAAAAACCGCACAGGACCTTATGGGCGCCGAAAAACGCGTCTCCGTGTTTTTTGTGCGAAGCAAGGGCGACACCGAAGGAAGCCGCGCAGAAATCCTGAAACTCGATCCTCAAAACCGCGTCCGATCCATGGCTGAATATGTTTCCTTGATGAGTTCTTCGAATTTGCCCGAGTTGAAGCCGTTCATTCGAACCATGGTGGTCCTCGGAATCCTGGTCAGTTTCCTGGTGGTGCTTATGAACATGCATACCATGGTGATGGAACGTACCCGGGAAATCGGTATTCTCAAGGCCCTCGGCTTCACCCGTCTGGAAGTGATGCAAATGCTGTTGGGCGAAACCACCGCATTGGCCATCGCCGGCAGCCTCGTCGGGATCGCCGTCACCTTTCTCACTCGCGCTATCCTGAAAGAAACCAATCCCTCGTTGCCCGTCCAGATCACTGCCGGCTGGGCGCTTGCGTCCATCGGTTTGGCCTTGCTCGGCGCGGTTTTGGGCGCAACCGTACCGGCAATGCGGGCGGCCACTTACGATCCGGTCGAAGCGCTCGCTTACGAGTAAAGCTGCCAGCACCTTTGTGCAATCTTCCTTTTTTTCCTCAGATCCGCCATTGCAACGCGGTTCCAAAACTGGTATCAGAGAAGATCAGCAAATCGACGCGATTCCACCGTCCCCGGGTCTGTGTAAGCACATCGAGGAGAAACCTATGAAGCGTACCGTATGGGCAGTGATTCTGTTCGTTGCGATCCCGGCTGCCCCGGTACTCGCGCAAATGGGCATGGACATGTTCCAGCGACCCTCGATCCTGAAGGTGTTTCATCCGGTGGTGGGAAAGGGCGCGCAATACCAAAGCACTTCGAAAACCGGCGGATCTTCCCGCATCGAAGAGTTTGCGCTGATCGCCAAAGAAACTGTCGACGGCAAGGACGGCTATTGGATGCAGATAGTGAACGTCGACGAGAAGGGCAACATCTCCGGCGGCAAAGCGCTGGTCACCGTCGACGATTTTCAATTTCATCGCATGATTGTGAATGTTCCGGGTCAGGGTCTGATGGAATTACCCGCCAATATGATGCTCATGTCCGCCCAAAACCACCAGAAGATGGACGACAACATGAGACAATGGCACTCCGTCGGGTCCGATACCATCACGGTTCCGGCGGGAACCTTCAGTTGCGAGCACTGGCGCAATGACAAAAACAATGACGACTTGTGGACCAGTGACAAGGTCGTGCCCTTTGGCATGGTCAAACAAGTCGGACCCAACAGTGCCATGGTGCTGGTCAAAACCCTGGACAATGTCCCGGACCGCTTCAGCGGACCCGCCAAGAAGTTCGATATGCAGCAGATGATTCAACAACAAATGCAGCAGCGTCAGCAGCAGCCTCAGTGATTTACAAACTATAGTTCGGCAAGTTGCGAATTCTTCGGACGGGCATGCTCCAAGTGTACCGCCCGTGTCTTTTTCTCTTAGCCGGCATCGAAGCAAAGAAGGGCATTTGATGGTCACCGACAAGTACCTGCCAGCCAAAATTGTGGATCGTAAAGAAGTGGGTCATGACCTGTTCCTGCTTCACGTCGAGTCCACGCAGGCCCTGCCATACTTGGCCGGGCAGTACGCCACACTTGGCGTCGAGGTGGATGGCAAGCGCATCGAGCGCCCGTATTCCATGTGCTCCTCGCCGTATGAAAGCCTTCTCGAGTTCTTCGTCGAACGTGTGCCTGATGGTGAACTGACGCCGCTGCTCTATGCCATGGACAAAGGCGCCCCGCTACTGTTGCGGCGCTTTGCCAAAGGCCGCTTCACTCTGGATCTGCGCAGTGGCCGCAAAAATCATTTGCTGCTGTCGACCGTCACTGGAATTGCGCCATACGTGAGCTATGTCCGCACCATCTATGCCGACTGGAAGAAAGGGGACGGTTTGATGCCTGGCGAACATCGCCTCTTTTGTGTCCAGGGCGCCAGCCGAAGCGCGGAATTCGGCTATCGCGATGAACTGGAGCGAGTAGCCGCGGAAGCGCCATGGCTGAAGTATGTCCCTACTGTCAGCCGGCCTTGGGAGGATCAGGCTTGGAACGGTGAAAAAGGCCGCGTCGATGACGTCATTCGGAAATTCATCGACGTCTGGAACCTTAAGCCGGAAGACACCACAACTTATCTTTGCGGCAATCCCGCGATGATCGAAAATGGCCGGAGTATTCTATTGCGTGCCGGCTGGGTGAAAGACGCGATTCAAGATGAAGCCTATTTCCCGATCGGGACTTGACGACAACGCGGGCCTTCCACGAACTAATCAGGCGGCCTCAGGTAGGTAGCACCGTGCCGAAATAGTCCGGCACTGGCGATCGGCTGGGAGAACACGATCCGGATCGGCACAAAGATTGCTCCCGCCCCGGGCGTGTACGGCACCGCGACCTCCAGCCGTGTCCCTTCGGGATAATGATTGCGGCTACGGAAGCTGATGCCGCCCTTGGACAGGTCCTCGCAAACCGCTATTTCCTCTTGGAACCCCCGTCGGCGAATGCACGCCAGCACGCGAGCTTTCACCCGCGTCCGATTTCGCCGCGGGATCACCCGCTCTTCAACCGCGCTGCGCGAACCGAGGCCTTCCTCAACTGCCGGCTCCGACTGGGCTTCTATCCATATCGAGGGCGAATCGCAATGACGGCACAGCCGCGCGACGCACTTTCGAATCTCGAATGACTTCAGCTCGATTTCGTTCAAGTACACCACCTCCCGCCTCTGACAGAAACTGCATTCCATCAGCAGCCGCGCTAACGCTTCCTCGGCCTTGTGCGGAGCCGGAAAATCAATGTCCCAGAAATCCACCCGGGGATCGAGGATCGCAATGGCATAGATGAATCCTTCCGTTTCGCGGTCGATCTCCGCCACGATGCGGGCACGCGCCGTCTTGTTCTGATCGCCTTCCAGTTTGCGGTGCAAGGTGATTTCCTGGCCCGCAAAGAGCTTCTCCTGCAGTCGTATGACTCCTCCGTTGCGGCTAACCAGCAGCGTCTGCGCGCTTTGCCTGATCACGTCTCCCGACGAGCCGCACCAGCGCGCCTCCACCTGCATCTGCAGGGTAACCCGGTCGCTTTGACGAATGCCTTCGGCGATCATTGAATGAGAACAGTAGTGGGATAACTGCTGGGCTCAGCCTATCACGCGTATTTTGTCCGATGTTCCCCAGGCACCTTTACCCTTGTCGTACCCACTAATAACCCGCCGAACTCGGCTTCGGATCAGGTTACTATTTCGAGTCCTTTCCCTTTCCCGCCCTTCCCCGATCTGGCGGAGTGCCTCAAACTAAATATCTAGCGGCCTCATCCGCCTTGGGACGCGGTAAGCCTTTATTATGAGCAAGCTCATCACTATGACTGGGCCGTCATCGGTTTCGCAGTCCCGCTTGATTCGTCTCCGCGATCGCCGTTACACCATCCGCTACCCCTTCGCGGCTGATGCCGAGCTCATCGACATGGAGACCGGCAAACAAGTCTCCGGCGTTACCTCGGATATATCTTTGGGGGGATGCTTCGTCTGCACCAGCAAGCCGCTTCTGGTCAACACCCGGGCCCGTCTAACCCTCGAACGTAAAGGGCAGGTTTTGGAGACCACGGTGATTGTGCGCATCGTCAAGCAGCGCATCGGTCTAGGTGTTGAGTTTTTCGATCTGGAGCCGCCCAACGACCGGATTCTCTCCAAGTGGATTGAGACCCTTCGTCAGTCTCGCTGACTGTGTTTGTTGCGATAAAGCTCGCTCCCGTTGGTGAAATCCCAGCGACTCGATCATTGAGCCGTATCCATCGGGTGTCCGCTTCTCTCATAGAATTCATTTTGCAGCTTCAAGCTTTCGTCGTCCGCTTTGATGGCCTTGATCGCCCGCACCACAGCAGTGATCCAGTTCTGCAGGTCTGCCTCGCCCTCCTCTTTTGTAGCCAGGCTTCCCTCTCCCGCGTAATGATTCGGAAATCGGGCATACCACCAAATGCCCGTATACACGTTGTCGGGCAACTTCACTCGCTTTTGATCGGCGCCCGATTCGCTGGTGGCGCGGTCCATATGGACCAAATCGGGATGGGTCACCAGCACGTTGGAAGTCTCTGACTCCCCGGCGTGCCAATCCGGGCCAGTGGTTTCGCCACTCGCTTTTTTCGCCCGCTCGTGGCCCCATTGCACGTAAACCACGTAGTCGTGCGGCTTATAAAGCTGGGTCTGCGCGAAAAAGGGAAGCAGGCTCTCGTTGCCACCGTGGCCGTTTACGATCACCACCTTTTTGCAACCGTTTCGCGCCATCTCGTCGGTGGTCTCCTGCAACAGCTTCAATTGCAGTCCGGGACTATAGGCAATCGTGCCCGGCTGATGTTTGGCCTCGAAAATCTGCCCCGCGAAGTACTGTGGAAAGATGATGGCGTACTCTTGCTGAGCGGCATGCTCCGCGACGTATCTCACGTTGAGCAAGTCTGTGCCAATGGGCAAATGCGGGCCATGTTTCTCCAGGATGCCAAACGGCAACAAGCATGTTCCTTGTGCCTTGCCGATAGCTTCCTTGAAGTCCCCTGCGGTGAGCTCCTCCCACTTCGTCGATAGCTTGGTGTGGTTTTGCGCCTCCGCCTGGTACGTGCACAGCCACAGCGCGCACAGAATTAAAACGATGTAATAGCGCATAGTGGATTCTCCTTGGCTTCTCGCGCATTGTACATCAGCAAGCCACCAGACGGCCTCGGGCGTGGCACAGCCATTATTGACCGTGGTGGACTTGTCGATTCCGGCGGGCAATTCTTCGACGCGCGCCTGCAGTCGTGTACTCGGAAGAGCAAGGTCAGTTCATCGTCGCGTCTGTTTTTCTCACTTACGGATTAGTCTCCGCGCCGGGCATCACGTTTTTGAGCGGCTCACGCAACTGCGGTTCCAACTCCGGATGGGGAAACGGCTTCCGCGGCAGCATTTGATCGCGCATGGCGGCGTTGTAAACGAAGATCGCTTCCACAAACGCTGCCTGCGCCAAATCTTCGGCTTGCAATCGCTCATACACGTCCATGTTCGAATGATGGGTGCGCGAATCATAGTCCAGCGGATCCTGAATGAACTGGAATCCCGGAATTCCCACGGCATCGAAGCTCAGATGATCGGTTCCGCCGGTATTGCGCAAACTGATCGCGGTCACGCCAACGTCTTTCAGCGGCTCCATCCATTGCCGGAAAATCGCCTCGACTGCCCCGTTCTGTTGTAAGTAGATCCCCCGAATCTTCCCGCTTCCGTTGTCGACGTTAAAATAGGCGGAAACCTTCTCCTGTTCGGGTCTCACTTGTAGCGGGCCGGTGATCTTTCGAAAGCTCTCGGGCATTTTCAGTTGATCGGGCTCGGTAGAGCGGGGGGATTCTCCGAAGTGTTGCTTTACATAGCCTCTCGACCCCAACAGCCCCTGTTCTTCACCGGTCCATAACGCGACTCGAATGGTGCGCCGCGGCTTGATGTGCAGCGTAGTCAGCACGCGCATGACTTCCATCGCCACCACCGTGCCCGCTCCGTTGTCGGTCGCGCCAGTCCCCGATGCCCAGGAGTCCAGGTGCCCGCCCACCATCACCAGCTCGTCTTTCAGCTTTGGATCGGTTCCGGGAATCTCCGCTATGGTATCGAATCCGTGTTCGTGCTCCTCGCCGAACTGTGTTTCGATATTCACTTCCAGAGTCACCGGCACGTTCGCCTTCAGCAGCCGGTAAACCCGCCCATAATTTTCGATGGCTGTCACCGCTAATGGCACAGGATTGGCTTGATCACGGTGATAAACCAGCGCGCCCAGACTGGACCCGTTGTCGTCAAAGATCGTGCCGCCCGAACCCCCGCTATTTTCTCCATCGCGACTGGGTAACAGCACGGCCGCCACTTGTTCCTGCGCGAAGAACTTCCCGATCTTTGCCCGCAATTCGGCCCGCCGCAGGAACGCCTGCACGTCGCGCGCAGGAGCGGCGACTCGCACCGGGTATTCCTCGAGTTTCTGCAATTCGGCGTCGTCATATCGTGTGAACAGAGGCTTGTCCACGGGCTTCACTTCGCGCGTTTCCCCGAGAAGCACGATCTTTCCCGTCAGCTTTCCTTTGTACTTGTCGAAGTCCTTGTCATCCTTAATGTCCACCCAAGCGGCCGCTCCGCTCGTTGGGCCTTTGGTCCCGGGTGACCATGGCGCTGCTTGTGCGATGAATACGGCTTTATCCGGCGCGGTCATGCGGACCCAGGTGTTCAACTGTTGCCAGGCCATCCCAAATTCGCCCCAATCCTCCAGGTGTACGTTGCTGCAGCCCATGGCCGTAAATTGATCGCTGGTCCACTGATTGGCCTTCTTCAAATTCGGCGATCCGGTTAGCCGCGGCCCAATTCCGTCAGTCAATGCCGATGCATATTCCATCACGTGTGAATGGCTCAGTGCTTCGATGCGAATGCTCCCATACGCTGCATAATCGAGAGTTTCCGTGGTCGGCTGAGGTAATTCATAAGACGGTTTCGACGGTTCCTTTGCCGCCGCTTCTTTCTTCTCCTTTTGCCCGGCAAACACGGAAACCGAAATACCTATCATGAACAGCAGACTGATGCAGCAGGCGTATCGTTTCGCCAATGGCCCCATTCCTTTGCTGGAATTACCGCTGCTGGAATTACGCGAGGGAGCATAGCAATACGCCAATGGAATTACAAAGAGCTAGCTGCGCTTAGACGGGTTAGCGATTCAACCTTGATGTGTTATCAATTGACGCACTTTCGCCCCGTTCCTAGTGCTCCTATGCAGCAGCTCGCCGCTTTGACCGTGGTTCCAGCCTCTTGGGAATTGACAGCAGCAGGGCAGGCAGGTACCCTAAAGGCGAACAAAAGGCGAACACTATGACGCGCCACTCTCCGGCTTTCCATTTGCCCTCCTCCTTTTCTCGTGGCCTGCACGGCCTTCGCCTCCGAGTTGCTTCACCACTCCAACCCACCGGGATTTCGGAACTGGATGCTCTTTTGGGCGGTGGCGTTCCTCAAGGCGCAATTGTGGAATTGTGTGGCTCCACTTCTTCGGGTCGAACCAGCTTAGCTTTTTCCATGCTCGCCCAAGCCACCGGCCGCCAAGAAGCTTGTGCTTACGTGGATGTGTCCGATGCCTTGGATCCTATGTCCTTAGCTTCTGCGGGAGTGGATCTAAAACGCCTGTTGTGGATTCGATGCGGCGATAGCGACACCACCAGGACCAAGCCGTTACCGGCTCAATCTTTGTCCAAGCAATCTTCAGCCGAAGCAACAAATAATTCGTTTCCTTCTCCTCACAACCTTACACAAAAACCAAAACACATTCGGGCTTGGCAGCATCCTCGCGACCAGATCCGCGGCATTGAAACATCGCTTCCTTCCCTGATGCGCAACAACGCCGACAGAACCAGCCCACTGCCCGGTCAAACAATTGCCACATTGCCTTTCCCTGAATCCGCCAATCCCCCTCGAGTTGTGAGGCACGTCTATGCCCCAGTGAAGTTTAACCATTTTTCTGTGCTACCTCAGGAACACCGTACCGCTGCGCATACGAAAAAAAGCTTCGCTTCTAACAAACCATGGAGAAGGCTAGAACAGGCCTTGAAGGTTACCGATCTCCTTCTGCATAGCGGTGGTTGGAGCTTCATCGTCTTCGATTTAGGCAATATTTCCTGGATGGACGCGCGGCGCATTGAACTGAGCACTTGGTTTCGTTTCCGCCGGACTATCGAAAACACTCCATCGATTTTGCTGCTGCTCGGAGAAGATGCTTGCGCCAAAAGCTGTTCCTCTCTTGTGCTGTATTGCCAGCGCAAAAACAACAATTGGGCCTGCACCAACTCGCGAAATAAAACGTCCGGGGTAGCGACCCTGGCAGGCTTTGCCGTTGAGGCCGAACTGGTTTGTTCCCGGACGGGTTTGCAACCCGCGGATTCCGCCCATTGGAATACAAGAACTTTATGGACTGACAGCTTCTAGAAATTCGGAATCCTCTCCTTCCTGTAGACCGTTTCTCTTCCACCGAAACAGGAGATGTGCTTTGCCATTCGCATCCATTTTTATTCCCGATTTTCCGGTTCAGGCGATTGTTCGCCAGGCCCCTGAACTTCGCGGGAAACCCGTCGCCATCTTCGCAGGCGCTCCGCCGCTCACAAAAGTATTTGCCGCCAACTCTGCAGCACGCGCTCTCGGCGTAGAAATCGGCATGACCAAGCTGCAAGCCGAAGATTGCGGCGCTATAGAATGGCGCGGGCGTTCTCTGTCTCAGGAAATTACCGCGCAAGCCGCATTGCTCGATTGTGCTTGGACCATTTCTCCTCGCATCGAACAAGCCCGCAACGGAACGGAACAGCATTTGCCCGACACCGTCGTTCTGGATATTGCCGGTTGTGAAAAGCTCTTCGGTTCTCCCCAAAAAATCGCCGCTGATCTGAAACATGTCGCGGCTGAACTGGGCTTCGATGCCAACGTAGGCGTCGCCGGGAATCCCGAAGCCGCCATCTGTGCCGCTCGCGGATTTTCTGGCATTACCGTAATTCCCCCAGGAACGGAAGCCGCTGTTCTCGGCGCTCTTCCGTTATCCTCGTTGGCCATTCCTACGGAACTCCTGGAAACCCTGCGCCGTTGGGGCGTTCATACTTGTGCGGAATTTGCTGCTCTGCCGGAACTCGCTGTGATCGAGCGCTTTGGCCAACAAGGTCAGCACTGGCAGCGCCTCAGCCGTGGAACCGGTCCCCGGCCGCTCATCCCCAAAGATTTTCCTGCTCAATTCGAAGAATGCATGGAGCTGGAATTTCCGGTCGAACTGCTCGAATCCCTGCTTTTTGCGCTGAATCGTCTTCTGGACCAGTTGTGCCTGCGTTTACGGATGCACGTCTTGGCAACCAGCGAAGTGAAAGTCGCGCTCACTCTGCAACCCGATGATTTGCGCCGGAAAGAGCCGCTTCTTCACATTCGCACTTTGCGGCTGCCCGTCCCTGCAAGCCAAAGTAAATTCCTGCTCAAGCTCCTGCAATTGGATTTGCAAGCCCATCCTCCTGGCGCACCGGTCACTGCCATAAACATCGTCGTTGTGCCCACGCGTTCCCGTACCCAGCAGCTCGGCTTGTTTTTGCCGCTAAGTCCAGAACCCGAAGCCTTGGAGCTTACCCTTGCACGCATCCAGAGCACCGTAGGCGAAGACCGCGTGGGCGCGCCGGTGCTGCTCGATTCCCACAGGCCAGGCGCTTTTCAGCAACAGCGTTTTGTTTTGCCTGAAGCTACTTCGATGAAAATTGCTGCTCGTGAATGCCCGCCTGCCGCAGCTTTGCGAATTTATCGTCCCGCGCTGCCTGCCAAAGTGGAATTGCATAACCAGCACCCAACCAACATTGTTTGCTTCAATGTGCGCAAACCCATCCTTGTCTTGGCAGGGCCCATAAAGACGAATGGCGAGTGGTGGTCAGAGAGTTCGTGGGCGCGCGAAGAATGGGATGTTCTTGTGCCTGCGCTCTATCCGAAATATCCGCGCGACACTTCGCCCAAACAGCAAGAAACCGCATTGTACCGGATTTATCGAGACTTACTTTCCAACTCCTGGTTCGTGGAAGGAATTTATGACTGATGTATGTTGAACTCCATGCTTGTTCCGCGTTTAGTTTTCTAGAAGGCGGCTCGCTTCCCGAAGAATTGGCCGATCGGGCGGCCCAGCTTGGCTTGCCTGCCATCGCTTTGCTCGATCGCGATGGCGTGTATGGCTCTCCACGGTTTCATCTGGCTGCGAAACAACGCCGCGTTCGCGCGCACATCGGCGCTGAAATTTCCGTTGCCGAACTGGGCAATCAGGCCGGATTTCCTTCTTGGCTGCCCAACAAACTGCCTCCGCGTCCGGTGCGGCTGCCCGTTCTGGTCGAAAATCGCATTGGGTATCAAAATCTTTGCCGTCTGATCACCTGCTATAAACTGCGCGAAAAAGAAAAAGGTACCGGTGCCGCAACTTTGCCGGAAGTTGCGCAGCACGCTGAAGGCCTGGTTTGTCTTACCGGTGGGCCGGAAGGAATCCTGGCCGCTTCGCTGGCACAAGGTGGGTTGGAGCAAGCTTGCCGCAGCCTCAACACACTTGTTGCACTATTTGGAAAACGCAATGTGTATCTCGAGGTTCAGCGCCATTTCGATCGCACCGAAGAACAGCGCAACCAGGCCGCCGTCCACCTTGCGGAAACCTTGAAGCTGCCCCTTCTGGCAACAAACGGTGTCCGTTACGCGCAATCTCAGGACCGCGAAATCGCCGACGTATTTACCTGTATCCGCAATCATTGTCAGCTCGAAACCGCCGGCCGCCTTCTCGATAAAAATGATCAACGGTTTTTGCGCTCTCCCGAAGAAATGACCCAAGTCTTTTCCGATCTGCCTGAGGCTATTGCCAGCACCTGTGAACTTTCCACACGCCTCGAATACACCTTGGCTGATTTGGGTTATGAGTTCCCCAAATACCCCATTCCCGAAGGCGAAACCATGGATTCTTTTCTGCGAAAGCGCACTATGGAAGGTCTGCAACAGCGCTACGGCCCCAAAAACGATGACCAGCTCCTCGAAAAAGCGCAGCGTCAAGTGCAGCGGGAACTCCAGCTCATCGAAAAATTAAAACTGGCCGGTTATTTCCTGATTGTCTGGGATATGGTGCGTTTCTGCCGCGAACAAGGGATTCTGGTTCAAGGCCGCGGTTCGGCGGCCAACAGCGCCGTTTGTTACTCCCTCGGCATCACCGCTGTCGATCCAGTTGGCATGGAGTTGCTCTTCGAGCGCTTTCTTTCCGCTGAACGCGACGACTGGCCCGACATCGATTTAGATCTGCCCAGCGGCGATCAGCGCGAAAAAGCCATTCAATACGTCTACCAGCGGTATGGCAAGCTGGGCGCGGCCATGACCGCCAACGTCATCACCTATCGCGGCCGTTCCGCTTCCCGCGAAGTTGGCAAAGCCCTCGGCTTTGACGCCGAAACGCTGGATCGCTTGTCCAGTTTGGTTGGTCAATTCGAATGGCGCGGTCCCGACGACAATTGGCAAAGCTACTTCGAGCAAGCTGGCTTCGACGTGAACCATTTCCTGATTCGCAAGTATCTGCATTTGTGCAACCGCATTCAGGATTTACCGCGCCATCTTGGCCAGCATTCCGGCGGCATGGTGATCTGCCAAGGTCAATTGGATTCCGTTGTCCCTTTGGAGCCTGCCACCATGCCAGGGCGCGTGGTGGTGCAGTGGGACAAGGATGATTGTACCGATATGGGCATTGTCAAAGTGGATTTGCTGGGACTCGGCATGATGGCCGTTCTGGAAGAATGTCTGGAACTGATCCCCAAACATTACAAGGAACCGGTCGATTTGGCGCAGCTTCCCGCCGACGATACCGTGGTGTACGACACTCTTCGTCGGGCGGACACTGTAGGAATGTTTCAGGTGGAGAGCCGCGCCCAAATGGCCTCGCTCCCGCGCAATGCGCCCGTCAAGTTCTACGATCTTGTTGTGCAGGTGGCCATCATCCGCCCCGGGCCCATCGTCGGTAAAATGATGAATCCCTATATGCGCCGGCGTCAGGGAAAAGAAGCGGTTAGCTATGCCCATCCTTCCCTCGAGCCGATTCTCAAGCGTACCTTGGGCGTTCCGCTGTTCCAGGAGCAGTTGCTGCGCATGGCCATGGTCGCCGCCAGCTTCACGGGGGGCGAAGCGGAAGAGCTGCGCCGGGCTATGGGTTTCAAGCGCTCGGAAAGCCGCATGCAGCAAATCGAAATTAAGCTGCGCCAGGGCATGGAGCGCAACGGCATTGATGCCAAGACGCAGGAAGAAATCATCACGCAAATTACCTCGTTCGCCCGTTACGGTTTCCCCGAATCCCACGCCGCCAGTTTTGCTTTGCTGGCCTATGCCAGTGCCTTTCTGAAGTGCCACTACCTGGCCGCTTTCACTGCGGCGCTGTTGAACAATCAACCCATGGGCTTTTACAGCCCTGCCACTATCGTGAAAGATGCGCAACGCCACGGACTTCGGGTGCGCCCCATTGATGTTCTTCGTTCTGGTTGGCTCTGCACCATCGAACACGCTACCAATAAGAATGGCGAACAAACTCCCTGCTTGCGTCTGGGCCTGCGTTATGTTCGCGGCTTGCGCCAAAACGCGGCAGAAGCGATCTTGCGTGCAAGAGCCGAAAAGCCCTTCTCAGGAATCGCCAATCTCGCGCAGCGTGTTCCCGAACTGCAAAAATCGGAGCTGGTGACCCTCAGCGAAATCGGGGCCTTGAATTGTTTCGACAAAACCATGCATCGCCGAACCGCCCTATGGCAGGTGGAACGTGCTACTCGACCGGCCGGCCCGCTCCTGGATTCCATCCCGGACGAATCCGAATCATCGCCATTGTTGCCAATGAGTCATGAAGAGCGATTAGTCGCCGATTTTCACGGTTCCGGTTTGACGCCAGGTCCTCATCCAATGGCCTATTGCCGGGATTCCCTTGCTTCCTTGCACATCCAGCGTGCCTGCGATCTTGAGCAGCTTGCCGATGGCGAGTACACCCGCGTCGCAGGCTGTGTTATCGCCAGGCAACGCCCGGGAACCGCCAAGGGCTTTGTATTTCTCAGCATCGAAGACGAAACCGGAATCGCCAATGTGATCATTCATCCAGACCTGTACCAGAAATATCGTTTAATCATTAATCGCGAGAAGTTTTTGCGTGTGGAAGGTATTTTGCAGAATCAAGACCAGGTCATCTCCATAAAAGCCTCGCGCATTATGCCTGTCGCCATCACTGTCGCCGACACCCAGTCTCATGACTATCACTGAGACTGCTGTCCGTTTGCCGGACTTTGGGGGCACGCACTGAACCGCTTCCAAAATTGAGGTAAGGTATTGCAGCCCTCCAGACTGAGCTATACTGGCACGTTTTGGTGAGGATCAGAATGTCGCTGCGTAACCGAGTAGCGGTGATCACCGGCGGTACACGTGGAATTGGCAAAGGCATCGCCATGCAATTGGCGCGAGACGGCGCTAAAATCGCCCTCGCTTATCGCTCTAACAAAGCAGCCGCGCAAACGGCCCTGCGCCAACTGCAGGCCATGGGCTCCGATTGTGTCGCCGTTGAGACCAACATCAGCGAGCCCGCGCGCGCCGAGCAGTTGATCAAAACCGTCGTCGACCGCTATGGCCGCGTCGACGTGCTAGTCAACAACGTCGGCGAGTTCCGCTGGGGCACCCTCGTCGACTCCGCCTTGCAAGAATGGACCGGCATTTTCGACTCCAACGTAATGACTGTCCTGTATATGTGCCGCGCAGCACTGCCCCTGATGCGTAAAGGCCGATGGGGCCGCATTATTAATCTCGGCGCTGTGGGAGCCGAGCGCGCCTTCGGTCAGGCCAAAATTTCCGCTTATGCGGCGGCCAAAGCGGCGGTTGTCGCCATGTCCCGTTCACTGGCTTTGGAAGAGGCCAAGAACGGCATCACCGTGAACGTGGTGAATCCCTCCAGCATCGATGAAAAAGATTTGACGTTGGAGGAAGCTCGGAAATTGAAGGATGCGCGATTTCCCATCGGCCGTCCGCCCACCGTCGACGATGTTGCCGCCGCCGTATCCTTTTTTGCTTCCGAAGAAGCCGAATATGTAACCGGGCAAGTGATAAACGTAAGTGGTGGCTGGATGCTCTAATAAGTATCCGCCCGTAAATACCAGCCGCTCTGCGCGCCCTACATTTTGTGAGAAGAGTCTCACCATGAAAGCACTCACCGCTGCCGAAATGAACCAAGTGGACCACTTGACCACCGAGCGCTTCGGCATACCCAGTCACGAATTGATGGAAGCTGCCGGCAAGGGTGTCGCCGACATCTTCCTGCGACAGTATTCACTCAGAATGTCCGGCCGCCCCGGGTGTGTTGCGGTCCTTTGTGGGAAGGGAAACAACGGCGGCGACGGCTTTGTTGTTGCCCGCCATCTGAGCGGTAAAGCTTCGCAGGTCCGCGTGTATTTGTTTGGCAAGCCCGAGGACTTGCGCGGAGACGCAGCCACGAATTATCAGCGCTGGCGTGAAATCGGCGACGTCACCCTGGTGCAAACCGAACAGGATTGGGACAATGCGCGGGCACAAATCTCGCGCTCTGAAGCCATTGTCGACGCCCTGCTTGGCACTGGGATTCGTGGCGGCGCCAACGGCCTAATCGCGCAAGCCATTGAGGATGTCAATCGTCTTTCACGCGATGCCACTGCGCCTCGCCCGGCCTGGATCATTGCCGTGGATACTCCCTCCGGATTGACTTCCGACGGCGAACCCTCAGCCGGACCGGTAGTTAAAGCGCACTGGACCGTCACGTTTACCGCTCCTAAGCTTGGCCAACTGCTTTCACCCCAGGCGGGCTGTTGCGGCCAATTGGTCGTGCATCGCATTGGCTCGCCACCCGCTTTAATCGAGGAAGTGGGGCAGGGAACTCTGCGTTGGGCTGGTCCCGACGAATTTGCCGCCCTGCCGCTGATACGCGCGGCCGAAGCTCACAAAGGCACATACGGCCACGTGCTGGTGATGGCCGGTTCCATCGGGAAATCGGGAGCGGCCGCGATGGCCGGTTATTCCGGGCTCCGCGCCGGCGCAGGTCTGGTGACCATAGCCACCCCCGAACCGGTGTTGCCGTTGGTTGCGACGGCGTACCCCGAATATATGACCGAGCCGATGCCAGCGACGCCGCAAGGAACTTTTGCCATCGCGGGTATTCATTCCGCCAGGTTCACCGAAGTGCTCAAGGGCATAACCGTCTTGGCCGTCGGACCTGGTGTCGGACAGGCTGACGAAACCCAGGAATTCGTCCGCACCATTGTGGCGGAAACCGATCTTCCGATCGTTCTGGACGCCGATGGACTCAACGCCTTTGCTGGCAAGGGCGATTTGTTCCGCACTAAGAAAACCAGGTCGCTGGTTCTCACTCCCCACCCCGGCGAAATGGCTCGCCTGCTTGGCTCCTCGATTTCCCAGGTGCAGCAAGATCGCGCCAAAGCTGCTTCCGAGGCGGCCAAACGATGGAACGCGGTGGTCGTGCTGAAAGGTTTTCATACCATCATCGCCAACCCGGCTGGTGCGATCTTCGTGAACACCACTGGGAATCCCGGTTTAGCAAAGGGCGGGTCCGGTGACGTTCTGACCGGCCTGTTGGCTGGCCTGATCGCGCAATTCGGCACCGCCGATTTGGTCCGTGTGGTCGTCCTCGGGGTCTACTTGCACGGCCTCGCAGCGGACCTGCTTCTCGAGCATTCCGATCCTTCTGGGCTTCTCGCCGGCGAGGTCGCTCACGCCATCCCGCTTGCTCGTCACAAATTGCTGGAGGATTTGCAGCGGTGTGACTGAACAAGTCATTACACACTCGGCCGAAGAAACCATCGCCTGGGGACGTCAAATCGCCCAAACGCTCACTGCTCCTTTGTTGGTGCTGCTCTCCGGTGAATTGGGCTCCGGCAAGACCACGTTAACGAAAGGGATTGTGGCTGGTCTCCATGCGGCTGGTGAGGACGAAGTAACTAGTCCCACGTTCACACTTATTCATGAGTATGGCTCGGGCCAAAGGGTCTTCCACGGCGACCTGTACCGCGTCGACAACTTTCACGATTTCGAGACGTTAGGTCTGGAAGACGTTTTCGCCCAACCGGCCATTCTCATTCTCGAATGGAGTGAGAAGTTCCCGCTCAAAGCGCCCTGGCCACAGCTCCGCCTGCGCCTGGAACATCTCGGCGGTGACGCCCGCCGCATCACTATGGATCCCCAGCGTTAAGCCAGGCCCTAACTGCGCTGAGTGCCATTCCTGCCCTTACTCTCTCGCTACCCCTGTACTTTCGCTTCCTTGCTGCCTGCTCCTGCCCCTGTTAGCTTGAGAAAGGAACGCACTGGCGGCGGCATGTCCAATGACCTTCTACACCTCAGCGTGACCGACCCGAACCGCAGCGCGCTGAAACCCTACAACGTCACGTTGCCGATGGGCTCGCTGGCCATCGGCGTCGACAACATCCGGCACGACGTTTTCCTAAGCCCCAAATTCGTTCAGGTGGGCCGCGACTATCTGTTTGACCTGATCCGTCAAAACGCCAGCAACAGCTTCCTTTCGGGAATCGAGTTCCGCAGCAGTAAGCCGGCCGATTCCACCGCCTTCCGCAAACTGCTCTCCGACTTGCTGCGCAACTCTTTGACCACCGCCAAGCACCAGAAGCATATCGAGATCGATCTGCTGTTTCGTCTGGCCATCCTCAAATTTCTGACCGCCGAGCTACAATCTCAGTTTGCCAACGTCATCCTGGACGGCAAGGAGTACATCCGCAAACGTGGCGAGTACTTCGAACGCAGCCAGCAGGCTCACGTCATCAAGGCGCGCTTAACCGAGATGCAGTCCGCCCGCCGCGACGTCTTGCGGCTCATCGGACAGACGGTCGCGCAGATTCTTGTCGACATCGAGGAAACCATCCTGGCCAAAGCTCGCCGCGCCTTGTTCGGCGAGGATTATGCCCCCTTCTACGAACTGCTGAAGAACCGCCTCATTTTTCTCGATGGCGGCAAAGACGATTTCTACTTCCTCGAACATTACGTGCTCTTAGGCAACTACGCGCGTGACCCTGACCGCTTCGAAGCTATCGATTCGTTCTTGCAGGACTTTCTTGCGCAGTCCGGGGTTCCTCTGCCTCGGGAAACTTCTCTGAACGCTTCCGAGACGAATCAACAACCATCCGATCAAGCGGCCAAGGCCCGCACGGAGTTGGCCGCCCTGGAGGAACAACGCGAAGCTCTACGCAGGAAACTGGAGCGCGGCGATGGTCTGTTGAACAAATTCCTCAGTTCCAACAATACCGCGGAGCTGCGCTCCTCCTTGGACGCGGTCGAACTCCAGATGAAGGAACTCCACTCAAAACTCGAGCAGTTCACCATTCAAGCCGAATGTGCCAGTTCACCCGAATTCCCCCGCCACGATTCCGACCGCAAGCTCGGCGATTATCTGAACGAGCCCGAGAATGCCCGCCGCCTTTTCGATCCCAACACCGGTGATGACGCCGAACGGGCGGCGCACGCGCGCCTGCTGGCGCAACTGATTAGCCAGCTCGAGGAAAAGGAATTGCTCCCGCACATCCTGGCCAGCTACGAAATTCGTGCCGTCGCTTCCGACTTCTGCCCACCCGTTCACCTCCAGCAACTGAAGAAAGCCTTGGTTTCCAAGGAAGAAGCGCGACGCGTAGATGCGTTGCTGAAGCAGGTTCCGGCCAAGCGCCTTTCCATGAAGCCCATCGAGGAACTCACCAAAAGGATTCGCCGTTACTCCCGCGAGGAGACGCAAGCCTTCGTGCTGAAGTTTGCGGCCGATTTCATGCGCCTGCGGCGCGATTTACGCGATGCGGAGCACCTGCTGGCCTGCATGGAGCGAATCAACCTAGTCGCCAGCGAGAAAGCGCGCGAACTTTCGCGCATGAACAACAAACTGTACGAGTGCCTGCTTCGCGAAGAGGCCCGCCCGGAGCACGACCAGGTGGTTTCCCACGTGATCATCAAGGCGGACGTGCGTGGTTCCACTAAGATGACTCAGGATCTGCTGTCCAGGGGTCTAAGTCCCGCCTCACACTTCAGTCTCAACCTTCATGAGCCCGTCAAGCGCCTGCTCGACCGCTATTCAGCCAAGAAGGTTTTCATCGAAGGCGACGCCATCGTTCTGGCGATTTTCGAAACCGAGGCCAGTCGTGCTTATGCCAGGCCGGTCGCCAAGGCTTGTGCGCTCTCCAAGCAAATTCTCGCCGTCTGTAATTCCTATAACGACCAGGCTGCTTCTTCGCAGCTTCCGCCGCTGGAAATCGGCATCGGGGTGGCCTTTCAAGGTTCCGCGCCCACCTACTGGACCGACGGTGAATCGCGCATCATGATTTCCAAAGCCTTGAACCTGTCGGACCGCCTTTCGGGCTGCACCAAATTGGCGAAACGCATGCTCGCCAGTCAAAAGACGCTGTTCTCCATTTTCCAGTTCCTCACCGCTATGGAAGGCGCTTCGGCCGAAGAACTCGACGAATTCCTGGTCCGCTATAACATGAATGGCATTGAGTTGAACGACGAGGGCTTTGCTAAGCTATCCGAAGAAATTTCCCTTGAGACTCTTCAAACCCAGCTGGAATATCCCTGGAGCAAGGAGCACGTCGTTCTCTATTACGGTGAAGTGCCTATGGGCGAATCCGTCGAAGTGCTGGTGCTTCGCAAAGGGGTGGCTCGCGAATTGCTGCCCGATGGCAAGATCGGCAGAGCCTCCGAACACAATTATTACGAGGTCTGCACCAACCCCGGCTTGTACGACCTGGTGGCCGCCCTCAAACGCTCCCAAGCTGTCGGATTGGAACCCACGCACGTCTAGACATGGCGGCGAAGAGTTTGCCCGATCCTCGCGCAAAGTTTCCTTGCCCAGTGTTCCCCAGTGGCAGTTTAAAATTAGTCCATGAGTTCTGCCGCCACTACTTTTGGCCAGCGCGGATTCGCACTTGCTTGGCTCTTTCTCTGCCTGGTTTTGGCTCTGCACCTCTGGGATCAAGCCGCTCACGATTTCCTCTCCTACTACAACGCCACGGCTCTCACTCTTTATGGTTACCTTTCGTGGCTTCCCCGCATGGACCTGACTCGCCACCAATGGCTGGCCAGCTGGATCGCCGTTATCCTCGCCTTGTTCGCGGTCACTCCTTTTGCGGCTCGCAATGCCCGTTGGCTGCGCCCATTTGCGTATCTCTTGTCGGTGTTGGTGTTTTTTGGAAGCGCTCGGTTACGTGGTCGCGCAGATTCTCGGTGGAACGGTTCCTTCCGTTCGCTTTGACGGCATCGCTCCTGGTTTCTGCACCGCGATGTTATTTTTCCCCACGGCCGGCTATCTGTTTTGGCGCTTGCGGCGCACTCGCACCACCCTCCACGCGGGCTGACGCCTCCGCCACGCCGCTGAGCCATTTCCTTTCATGCTATTGTGATTTGGGGGCGAAAGGGGTCCGGTGACCTTCCCGGCCTTCAAAGCCGGCGACGCGTTCCTTCGCGGAACGGGTGGTGGATTCGACTTCCACACGCCTCCGCCATATCCCGCCTGTGTTTATGCCGGTTCCAGTGATGTTCTTCGGTTCGTGTAGCGCCGGCCTGGCAGACTTCACCGAAGGGTCTGCTACCGTGGCAATAGCCTGGCCACGAACCGCGGGTTTGAAACTCACCCGTACTTCCGTTTCAATTCAGCGCACGTCCGCTCTGGTGTATAAATTGTTGTAACGCTTCCGGCCGTAACCTACGTCTAAAAAACGGGGTTGCTCGGTGCGCCGGGAGTTCCAGGTTTGCGCGAGCATGGTGCCTTTAGGCACCGGGGAGTGTGGGGGCAGCGTTGATGCGGTTTTCCGAAGTGAACAGAATTGGCTTGTTCCGTAGCGTCGCTTTTGCGGCATTCTGCACCTTCCTGCCGTTGATTGCCAATTCCCCTGCGCACGCGCAAGGCGCCACAGCCCCAAAAACTTCCCCTGTTCTCGGCACGATCAAATCGATTTCACCGGATACTCTTACGCTCAAGACCGATAGCGGCACGGAATTGAGGGTTCAACTCCCTCCTGAAGTGAAAGTTTTCCGCATTCCGCCAGGGTCCAAAGACCTGAGGCAAGCGACACCCATCCAACTGGCCGATTTGCAGGAGGGCGATCGCATTCTCGTCCGTGGAACCCCGGGGCCGGATACGTCCTCCTTTACCGCCAGCACCGTCATCGCCATGAAAGCTGCGGATATCGCTTCCAGAAACGAAAAGGCGCGCGAAGAGTGGCAACGCCACGGCGTCGGTGGTTTGGTAAGCAGTGTTGATCCGGTGCAGAATTCCGTCACCATCAAGACTTTCACAGCGGCGGGCGCCAAGGATATGGTCGTGCACGCTGCCAACAACACTGTCCTTCGCCGTTATGCGCCGGGCTCTGTAAACTTCGACGATGCCAAGGTCGCTCCCATCACCGACGTCAAAGTGGGAGATCAGTTGCGCGCCCGCGGCACCCGCAGTCCTGACGGTAGCGAATTTACAGCCGACGAAATTGTGTCCGGCTCGTTTCGGAATGTTGCTGGCATTGTTCAAGGAGTGGACCCGAGTGCCGGCACGCTGACGGTTAATGACCTGGCTACCAAGAAGCCCGTGGAGTTGAAAGTCACTACCGATTCCAAGATGCGCGTTTTGCCTGAACGCATGGCACAAGGCATTGCCATGCGGCTTATGGGCATGGGCCCCGGCGCCAGCAGCGGAGCGCCGCCGGTGGGCCAACCCGGCGGTCCGCCTTCCTCCTCCACTGCACAAGCTCCGGCAGTTAACAACGCGAATCCCGGCATGCCCGGTCCTCCTCGCAACGGCGGGGGTGATTTCCAGCAGATGCTCAGCCGGTTGCCGGTCAGTCCGCTCAGCGATTTTAAGAAAGGCGATGTCGTAATGATCGTGGCAACATCAGGTCAAGGCAATGAGCCGCCTACAGTGATTACCTTGTTGGGTGGCGTGGAGCCGATCCTGCAGGCTACCTCGCAAGGGCAGGCGGCCTCCATTCTCAGTCCATGGACCCTCGGTCAAGGCGGCAGCGAAATGGGCAATCCGTAGTAGCGAACAGCGGCATCGCACTCCATTTCCCCTCGGGGACAGAAAGAGAATTTGTTAATGGGCACAAGTCATCCCAGAGTGTTGTGGCCGGTGTTGTGTGTTGCCTTGTTGCTCACTTTTCTGTTGCCGTCGCCGGCCTGGGCGCAAAATACCGGTGGAACCCTTCGTGGCCAAGTCACTGATCCTTCTGGCGCGGCTGTAGCCGGCGCGACGGTTCTGTTGACCACGCCTTCGGGCGCCTCTATCAACGCCGCTGCCAACAAGGATGGGTTCTACGAGTTCAAGAATCTCGCGCCAGGCAAGTATCAGTTGAAAGCGGTTGCGCAAGGCTTTGCGTTATTTTCGAAAGACAACGTGGTTATCACCGCCGGCCAGGAAGCGCGCGTCAACATCTCCCTCACCATTCAAGAACAGCAAGAAAAGGTGGAGGTGAATGCCTCGACCGCGCAAGTCGACGTCAATCCCGGCAACAATGCCAACTCCATTACTTTGCAAGGCAAGGATCTGGAAGCCCTCTCCGACGATCCCGACGAGATGGAGTCGGAACTGCAGGCGCTGGCCGGGCCTTCCGCCGGACCAAACGGCGGCCAAATCTACATCGACGGTTTCACCGCTGGTCAATTGCCGCCCAAAGCTTCCATCCGTGAAATCCGCATCAACCAAAACCCGTTTTCCACCGAGTACGACAAGCTCGGTTACGGCCGTATCGAAATTTTCACCAAACCTGGTACCGACAAGTTTCACGGCCAAATGCTGGTTGATGGCAACACTGCTTCCTTTAACGCCCGCAATCCTTTCGAACTCCTCCCCGAAGGTACTTCGACGCCTGGCTACCATTCCGAACAGTACAGTGGCAACATCGGTGGCCCTCTCAGCAAAAAGGCCTCGTTTTTCTTCAATATTGATCACCGCGACATCGGAGCCTTGGGCGTCGTCAGCGCCAGGGTGATTTGTGACGATCCTTATCTCTTGATTCCCTGTGCCCCGGGCCAAGCACCCCTCACCGAAATTCCTTACAGCCAGGCCGTCTCCAACCCTCAGACGCGCACCAACTTTAGCCCGCGCATCGATTACCAGCTCACTCCCAACAACACCTTGACCACGCGCTATCAGTACTTTCGTGACTCCGAGACCAATTCCGGCGTCGGCCAATTCGAGCTGGAGGGCCAGGCCTCCAACACCCTGGAAACCGAACACACCTTTCAACTGACGGACACGCAGACCGTCAATCCCAGCACTATCAATGAAATTCGCTTCCAGTACATTCACGACGATACGCTCACTAAGCCGGTGAGCACCAACATCAGCTTGAACGTGGGCGGCGCCTTCAACGGCTTGGGCAGCGGCGGCGGCACTCAGGACGACGTTCAGAACCACTACGAATTTCAAAACATCCTGTACAAAACTTTCACCAGGCATTCCCTGAAAATCGGCGGCCGTTTCCGCACCATCATTGACGCTAACTCCAACGCCCAGAACTTCACTGGCCAATTCACCTTTGGTTCGCGCCCCAGCCCGTCAAATCCCACCGCGAATTGCACGGCCAATGCTCTGGCCAGCGGCTGTATCACGCCGATTGAGGCCTACCAGATCACCTTGCAGGGCTTGGCTAGCGGCTTGACCATCCCCCAAATCCAGGCTCTCGGCGGTGGTGCCAGTTACTACGCCCAGACCGCGGGCGTTCCGCTCACCTCGGTTACGGTGATTGATCTTGGGCTGTTTGCCCAGGATGACTGGAAGCTTCGCCGCAACCTTACTTTCAGCTATGGCCTGCGTTACGAGACACAGAATCATTTGGCTAACACCGTCGACCTTGCGCCACGTCTGGGCATGGCTTGGGGCATTGGCGGCAGTGGCAAAAACGCCCCAAAGACCGTGTTGCGGGCCGGTTACGGGATTTTCTACGACCGTTTTACCTACAACCTGCTTTTGCAGCAGCAGCGCTTCAACCTAAACGCTCCGGTGCAAACGCAATACCTCATCCCCAACCCCGGTTTCTTCCTGTCTGGGAATCCGAACTGCGTTCCGCCCCTCCCCGTGCCGATTCCCCCCGCTTGCGGCAGCGCCACCGGCAGTGAAACCATCGACTATAAATACAATCCCAACCTCCACGCACCTTACACTATGCAAACCGGGGTGACGCTGGAACGCCAGCTCACCAAAATTTCCAATATCGCTTTCACTTATCTCAATTCCCGCGGCGTGCACCAGTTTTACGTGGACAACATCAATCCCGCCAATCCGGCCATTGCCGCCACCGCTACCAATCCGATCTTTCAATATCAATCGGAAGGCATCTTCAAACAGAATCAATTCATCGTGAACGGCAGCATACGCATGGGCGCGAAGCTTTCGCTATTCGGCTATTACACCCTCAATTATGCCGATAGCGACACTGCGGGCCCCTCGACTCTGATTTCGATTCCGGGTGAACCTTGGAAAGACTATGGACGCGCCAGTTTCGACATTCGTAATCGCATTTTCTTCGGCGGCACCGTCGGCCTGCCCTACGCGTTTCGCCTCAGCCCGTTCATGATTTTCAGCTCCGGCGTGCCGTTCAACATCACCACTGGTACCGATCCATTCCTCGATCAGACTTATAACGTGCGTCCGGAATTCGCGCCATGCACGCCCACCACCCAAACGAAATTTGGCTGCTTCGCCATACCGGCGCCTGCCCAATACCCCACTTACACTCCCATCCCCACCTACTACGGCGAAGGCCCCGGCCGTTTCGCCTTGATGCTTCGTCTCAGCAAGACTTTCGGTTTTGGACCCGTCGTCGAAGCTGCCGGCAATGCCGGTTCCGGAGGACCGGGCGGGGGAACCTTTGGCCGGCCGACTCGCGGTGGGGGTGGCGGTGGGGGTGGCGGGCGCGGTGGCGGCTTCTTTGATTCTGGCGCCACCAACCGCCGCTATGCGGTCACTTTTGGTGTCATGGCGCGCAACGTCTTCAACAATGTCAACGTGCTGCCGCTCATCGGCAATTTGGGCTCGCCTTTGTTTGGTGAACCCAACGGCTTGGTCGGGCGTCCCTACAGCGATCCCAGCTCCAATCGTCGCATCGATCTGCAAGTGACCTTCAGTTTCTGACCCCGCGCGGCAAGGTCCCCTGACAGCCTTATTCTCGTGTGGTATCTTGCAGCCATGAGACCCTCTTACTGCTGGCTGTTTGTCGTTCGCGGTGCCGTTTTGTTCGTGCTTGCCGCTGGCGTGTTTGTTTCCCTCTCGATCCGCTCCTTGCCCATTTGCGCTCAGCAACAGCAAATCGTTTGGACCGACCAGGAAAAGCCTATCCTCGAGAAGATCCGCACTCTCCGGAAGTTGGACCAGGAAGAGCGAGCGCGCACAACGAAGCAGCTTGCCTTGCAAATCCGCCAGTTACCCGCGGGAATAAACAAGGTGCGGCTCGCCAATATGCTCGCAAACCTCTCCACCGAAGGTGATTTTGGCCACGATATGCTCCAGGAGGTTGCCACTACGCTGCAAGCCGCATTACGCGAGGCTCCCGTGCCGGCCACACCCAGTGGTCCACCTGCTCCTTATGTCGAACTGGCCCAACTGGTTCGTTACGAACACGTCCAGGCGGCCATGGATGTTCCGCAATATGTCGCTGCGGTGGCCAAACTTGAAGCGGACGATGCGCGCAATCAACACGCCAATTTCTCTTTGCTGGACTTATCCGGAAAACGCTGGACCTTGCAGAACCTGCACGGGAATGTGGTTCTGGTGAACTTCTGGGCCACTTGGTGCCCGCCGTGCCGCAGCGAGATGCCGGATTTGCAGGCTCTCTATGAACAATTCAAGAATCAAGGCTTCATCGTTTTAGCCATTTCGGATGAGCCTGATACAAAGGTCACGCCTTTCATCGAACAGTTTCACTACACTTACCCGATTCTGCTGGACCCCGATCGCAAGGTTCACGAAGCCTTTGGAGTCGAAGGCATTCCCAAAAGCTTCGTATACGACCGGGAAGGCAACCTGGTCACGCAATCCATCGATATGCGCACCAAGCGCCAGTTTCTGGAAATGTTGGCGCACGCAGGACTGCACTGAAAACCGGCGAGCGCAGATCAAAAGAAAGGGCCTCCACGTTTCCGGCTGGAGGCCCTCACCCATCATCAATTGCTTGTGAACGGCTCTCCATGCGTACAATAATTAGCGTTTGGCTTGGCACAGCTCGCTCTGTTTTTCGATGTCTGATTACAGATTTCTGACTACGGAAACTTATAACTGGTGAGTGACAACTGTCCCATCATGCGCATATCCGTTCTCACCATTAGCGATTCCGTGGCTCGCGGTGAACGTGAAGATCTCTCCGGTCCCGCCCTGGTCGCTCGCTGTCGCGAGTTCGGCTGGACGGTCGCATCGGCGCTTCGCTGTTCAGACGATCCGGCTGACGTCAGGAGTCAAATCCGCGCAATCACGGACTCCGGCAAGATCGATATCCTTCTGACCACCGGTGGAACCGGACTTGGCCCGCGCGACACCACTCCCGAGGCTACTCTCGATGTTGCCGACCGAACCATACCCGGTCTGCCCGAGGAGATTCGCCGCAAAGGTCTTGAAAAGACGCCACTGGCAGTTCTTTCCCGCGGCGTTGCCGCCCTCCGGGCCAACACCATCATCATCAATCTGCCCGGCAGTCCGAAAGGGGCAGTAGAGTCCCTCGAAGCCATCGCCCATCTGCTCCCTCACGCCGTAGAAGTCCTGCGAGGTGCGCATCACGACTAACCCATTTTGCTCAGCTCGGAGTCTACACCAGCAGGCTTGCTCGTCCGACCCTTCCCGACTGCCGTCATCTTGTAGTGCAGTCTGAGAATTGTCAGCCCTATGAACTTGATTACGTGGTCCGTTCGCAAAACCCCGTCGTCATCCACATACACGTGAAAAATCTCGTGCAGCGTCTTGAAGTTTCGCACCCGTAATGCATCTTTGCCGGATTCCAATATGCGATAGAAGCCGACGCACCCAAACCCATCTCCCTTCGAAACCAATCCAAACGACCCGTCCGCATGCGCATACGGCCGCAGATACACGCTGCTGCTGCCGTAACATGGAAATGTCACCTTCACGCACGGATTCTGCTCACCCGGCAATTTCGCGGTCGAATAGAGTCCAGCGTAGATTACTTTCCCAGTAGACCGGAACCGCCGCAGCCAGCCCGTATGCACGATTTTCCCGGTCGCCGGTTCCCGCAATTGCACGATTTCGCTGGTCATGCCCTTCGCGACTTCCAGTGACGAGATCGGAAAATTCAACTGGTCCATTTGCCGGCTAATGAATTCCACCAACAGCCAGAGCACAAACTTTCCCGCGAAGTACACCTCGCTCCAGACCTCCAAGCGGTATTCGGCGGTGTGTTCGTAGAACTGGCGAATAAGCGGATGTATCTGGTTTGGCTCGAATGCCGGGCCGCGCAACGCCGAAAAATCCGGAATAAGGCCCGCATCCTCCGGCCAAACCATCTCCAGTTTTTCTTCATTTGCAATCTGTCTATAAATCTCGACACCGATGCGTCCTGGCCTGCCTATCACGCACTGCAGCCACGGCGCGTCTCCTTTACGAACGCGTCTTCCAGTAAGCCGCACCAGCCACTCGATGGCCTTCTGCAAAAAATACCCAAGCATCGAATAAAGGAAGCCGCGGAAACCGCGAGGGGCGCAGGCCTCGTCCAGCGAAGCCAGTGGCTTTCCGTGGTAATTTTGCGACGAACTGCTCATTGGATAGCATTATCGCAGCAGCATTACGCCTTGTCCGACACTCCGCCGCTGCTGTGCCTCGGACATAACCGGCAAGGTGCCCCCCGTCACTGGCAATGCCAACATCACCAAACAGCCTCGACGGTTGACCACTCGCTCGTCCTCCGTAACAATGTTCTCACCATGACCCTCGACCTTTCCCACAAGCACCTTGCCGTGCTAGGCACAGGCAAACTCGGCAGTATTCTTCTTCGCGCCTATCTCAAACAAGGACTCTTTCCGGCTAAGCATGTTGCCGCTACGGTGCGGCACGAGGAAAAAGCCGCCACCATTGCGGTCGAACTCGGCGTCAATGCTTCCACCAGTAACCGCAAGGCCGTGCAACGTGCCGACATCGTTTTGCTGGCGGTTAAGCCTCAGGTTGTGGGTGAGGTTCTAAAGGAAATCAAGCCTGCTCTTCGCAAAAATGCGCTGATCATTTCAGTAGCTGCCTCCGTGCCCACTTCGTACATCGAACAGCGCGTCGGACCGCAGGTCCCCGTCATCCGCGCCATGCCCAATACCTGTTCCACCGTTGGCTGCGGCATGACCGGCATCTGTAGGGGCGCACACGCCTCTGCCGAACACCTGGAGATTGCCAAGACCATGTTCAATGCCGTGGGCCGCACCGTGGTGGTCGATGAGAAGAACATGGACGCGGTTACCGGACTATCCGCCAGTGGGCCCGCGTTCATTTACATCATCCTGGAATCCCTTGCGGAAGCCGGGGTCAAAGTCGGCCTGCCCCGCGATATCTCCACTCTTCTGGCCGCGCAGACGCTGAAGGGGGCTGCCAGTGTGGTTCTGGAAACCGGCGACCATCCTGCGCTGCTCAAGGATTCGGTAACCACTCCGGCCGGATGCACCATCGACGGTATCCTCGAACTCGAGGAAGGGAAGCTGCGGGTCACGTTGATCAAGGCCGTAGTCAAGGCCACTCACCGCGCAGGCGAACTTCTCTTCGAAAAGTAGCTGCCCGCACACGGCACGCAAACTCCACTCCCGAACAAGACATTTTGAGCTGACCCCAAGCCGTGACACCCCTCCTTGCACTTGGCCCCATTCTGTGTGTTACATTCGCAATGGAAACGCGCTATGCCGGCCGCCTACATTCCGGTGTTCATTTTCGCGCTGCTGGTTTTGTCGTTCCCTGTTCTCGCTTTGCTGATTTTCAAGCTGATTCGCCCGGAAACGCGTGGCGGCCCTGCCAAGTTCCTGCCTTATGAATGTGGTATACCACCCGAGAGCAATGCCCGGGGACGCTATTCGGCTCGCTTTTATGTGGTTGCGATGCTGTTTGTCATCTTCGATGTGGAAACGATTTTTCTCTTCCCGTGGGCCATCTTGTACCGTTCCTGGCTGGCCGCCCACATGGGTGCGTTTGCCTTGATTTCCATGTTCGTCTTTCTCGGAATCCTGCTGATCGGCTATATCTGGCTCTACAAAAAAGGCGCCCTCGACTGGGCCTAGCCTCCTTACCCCCACCGCCGCATGTAATCATTCCTTTGGCGGGCATACCTGTCTGAAGTACATTTACATCTAACAATCATGGGGATTCAGGGTCCAAAAACTGGCGCAATGGTCACCCCCGAAAGGCGGGATGCCGCAGCCAAGAAGACTCGCTCGGCGGCTACCCCGGCGCGTTCCGATCCCTCGGCCAGTCGCGGTGTGCACCCCTCCTTGTTGGATCATATCGGTAACACCCCACTCCTCCATCTCTCCAACATCGGCCGTGATTTCCCGCACCTCGAGTTCTATGCCAAGGCGGAGTGGTTCAACCCCGGCGGTTCTGTCAAGGATCGCCCGGCGCTGAGCATGATTGAAGCCGGGCTGTCGAGCGGGCTTCTGCAGCCCGGCAAAACCATTATCGATGCCACCAGCGGAAACACCGGCATCGCCTACGCCATGATTGGTGCGGCGCTTGGCTACCCGGTTACGCTTTGTTTGCCCGAAAGCGCGTCCCACGAACGAAAGCGAATCCTTACCGCTTATGGTGCGCGCCTGGTGATGACCCCAGGGGAGGCTGGCACCGACGGCGCGATCCGGCGCGTGCGTGAAATCGTCGCGAATCATCCCGATGATTACTACTATCCGGATCAATACAGCAATCCGGCCAATTGGCAAGCGCACTTCCGCACCACCGCAAACGAGATTTGGGCGCAAACCTCCGGCAGGGTCACTCATTTCGTGGCCGGCCTCGGCACCAGTGGCACTTTCGTGGGCACCACACGCCGTTTGCGCGAACTCAATCCCGCGATTCGCTGTATCAGTCTGCAACCCGACGCTTCATTCCATGGCTTGGAGGGCTGGAAACATATGCCCAGCGCCCTCCGTCCTGCCATCTACGACGACACGCTCGCGGACCAAAATGTGGAAGTGGGCACCGAGGATGCCTATCGGCTGGTGAAACGGCTTGCTCGCCAGGAAGGGTTGCTTGTAAGCCCAAGTTCCGCTGCCGCGCTCTACGGATGTTTCATGGTTGCGCGACAAATTCCTGCTGGCCAGCGCGCGGTGATGGTCACCGTATTCCCGGATTCCGCGGCAAAATATCTGAGCGAACGCTTCTGGGACGAACAGTGAATATAAGCGATTCCCCCAAAGTCTTCATCAGCGCGGAGCTTGCCGAGAAAATTCGGCTGCACGGTGTTGAGACTTATCCACACGAATGCTGCGGAGCATT
>Ga0187782_10000003_pt1 | contig 160368 bp, 135 predicted proteins | sample 0715_SJ02_MP15_2_FD_132454 | JGI IMG/M metagenome (GOLD analysis project Ga0187782, IMG submission 132454) | Tropical peat soil microbial communities from peatlands in Department of Meta, Colombia - 0715_SJ02_MP15_20_MG | ecosystem: Environmental > Terrestrial > Soil > Wetlands > Peat... | reverse complement strand
TATCCACGTGTTACGCACCCGTTCGCCACGAGTGTATTGCTACACCCGTTCGACTTGCATGTGTTAAGCACGCCGCCAGCGTTCGCTCTGAGCCAGGATCAAACTCTCGTTTGAAACTGGAAGTCTCCCCTTCCGCCTAAGCGGAAGAAGAGATGTCCCGACCGCCCCGACAAGTCGGGGTGATCTAGAACGAACTGTTGAATCGCTCGGTTTTTCCCTGAGACTTCAACAGTGTTGAAGTCGAAGGGTTATCTCCCGCCCCATACACTGGAGCGGAATTATCTCAAATTCCTATCTGTCCGATTGCGCGGACAAATAGGCAAACCAAACGGGTTCTGGCTTGTATCATCCGATTGTCAAAGAGCAGGTACTCCCAGGCCAGCTGGAAGGGACTGCAGACAAATGTTTATTCTACGGGTTCGCCAAAAAAAGTCAACACGGATTTTGGAGGCCAAGAACGAGGGGCGTATACTCTGCCGTGAACTTTGCGACGTAGCCGCGAAAGGTGTCGCGAATGCACCCCGCACTCCAATCCCTTTTCTCTTCCAAGTCGATTTGGTCCCAGCCATTGTCCCGCCTCGCAACGAGGGCGACCATTAGCCCCGCCGGCACGAGGTTGAAGAAAAATCTCGCAGAACGCTTTCCTTGGCTGAAGGATCCCGCTCTAGAGAAAGCATTCTACGAGGCCTTCAGTGCTGGCGTCGAGAAATTCGTGGACGCCAATCATAATTCTCGAAGCTCGCAAGCCGCCGCACGCGTGCTGTCAGAATGCGTTCGGGATCCCTCGTCGGCCCTCAATCTGAACGCTGTGCTGGACATGATTTTCGGCGATCCCATCGACGAAGAGGCCCTGTCTAGCGTAGCGGCTACGGGAGCCGTCGATTTCGCGGATACACTCGTCCCTACGACCGAAGCCGCTGCGGCTCTCAGATCCCTCATTTGCGATTACCTTAGGCCGGCCTTCCGCGCTCACCCATTCTTCACCAACTCCGTGGGATTCGCGGAAGTCTCGCGCCTGCTGCAAGAAATCCGTCACGCGCTGATGCCGTCCATCGACCTAGACGAACTCCGTTCCTCATACCTGGCGAAAATCGCGGAGAAATTCGACGTGATTCCGCTGCAGGGCATTTCTCCCAAGATTCAAAACCGAACGATCGGAATGCACATGAAGGACATCTTCATCCCACTCAATCTAATGCCGGACGCGGGCACGTGGACGCCCCTCCTTTTGGGCCAGATCAAAGGATCATGGCTAAACTATCCTCTTGGCGCGCAGAAAGGATCAAGCATTGTTCTCGGGACAGCCGCACTCTTCACCACCAATTGGGACAGCATAATCTCAAACTTTTCCGACAAATGGTCCACTGGCTCGTTTATCGCTGAGTACAGCAGGGCCTTACCTATCACAACTGCGTTCTCACACCAGGATCTCGATCTCGTGATTTCCGACGCGGCCTGGGGGACGATGACCGAGTCGGGGCCCGTGTCGGTCGATCAGCTCGTCGCCGCGCCTCGCGTTGTGCTTCGCGGCGATCCAGGCAGCGGCAAATCGACTGTAAGCCGTTACTTGGCGTGGGCGATTGCCAAGGGCGAGCACAGCTTGACCGGAGAAGGGGTCAAGGGCCTTATTCCTGTTCTCATTCGCGCGAGCGAATTCGGAGAGGCCTTAGAAAGTGGACGCACATCGAGCCTCGAAAGCTACCTGCTCGAAACAACGGACCGCTTCGCGCCTGCGGTGAGCCAGGCTCTGCGCGACGGCACTGCTATCCTGCTCATTGATGGCCTGGACGAGGTAAGCAAGCCACCGCTGCGATCTCAAGTGAGGGAGCGGATCGAGGATTTTGTCTCGGACCCGGTATTCAAAGCGAACCGCATGGTTATCACCACTAGGATCGTTGGGTACGAGCGCAGCGGGACCATTGGCCAATTCCGCCATTTCACGATTAAAGAACTCTCCGACGATCAAATCAGGGGGTATGTGGAGCACTGGTATCGAGCGATCTACCGCGAAATGCCGGGAACGATCAACGTAGATACCGAGACGCAGCAACTCGTGAAAGCGATTACGGGCAATAAGAGCATCCTCCGAATGGCTCGGAACCCCCTGCTTCTGACGATTATTGCACTAATCAAATGGCAAGGCCGCGCCCTCCCCGATTCTCGGGTGCTACTCTACGACGCAGCCACGCAAACCCTGATCAGAAGCTGGCCGCTGGCGCAACGGGGCGTCGAATTTGACGAACTTTTCATTCGGGAGTGGCTTGCCCCGCTGGCGCTTCATATTCTCGCCGACCGCACCGACGATCTCATTGACGAAGGCTCGTTGATGGACGAGCTCGTGAGGTCAATGCGCCGACTGAAATCGATGAGCGACATTGACGCGAAATCGGCTAGTCGGAAGCTTCTCGATGACATCTGTGAGCAAAGCGGTTTCCTGCTCCCTAAAGGAACAGACAGCGACGGCCGAAACGTCTACGGATTTCTTCACCAAACGTTCGCAGAATATCTGGCCGCATACTTCTTGGCGGGTCGCTGGGAAGACGAAGAGCTCGACCTACGCGAATACGCACATGTCCCGTACTGGCGAGAAGTCCTCCTACTTGCGGCAGGCCATTTGGGCACGCAACGGCGCGCGAAGGCGGGGAAGTTCCTTGAGGCTGTCCGGGATCAGCGCTCGTCCCAGTACGAAGGGCTCGTTCATCGCGACCTTCTCCTCGCTTGCGACATCTTGTGCGATGGTGTGCCCGCGGGCCCTCCGGCAATCGTCGAGTCATTACTAGGAGAAATGCTACACATCTGGAGTGACACGCGAATTCGACGTCTCAAGGCACAGATCGAATCCCGGGTTGACAAGCTCCGTAGCACAGAATACGCCGCCGTACTCGCCCGCATCGCCGCAGAGGTCCTACAAGATGTCGAATTCCTCCATCTAGCACCAAAGCTTGATCCCGGCGCAACGAGTCAACGGCTAGAGCGCCTTGCGTTCGTGGGTGATGCCATTCTCTCTGACCTCGCCTTGCGCTGCCTGCCGGTTACGAACCGGAAGGCCTCAGAAGCCGCGCTTGGTTACCTTTCGTCCGATTCAAAGACGCTTCGCGCACGAGCCCTCTGCGTGCTTATCCGCGTGGGGGATCCACGGGCCCTAGCAGCACTGCTACCGACAATTCAGGACCCTGACGAGGATCTAAACAATATTCTCGTATTTGAACTATCTCGTGTTGATGATCCCCGGATCATCGATACGTTCATAACAGCATCACGAAGCGAAAACCCGCTCACCCAAGCAAGATGCGCCGCCTATTTTGCGGAACGGCACGACACGCGTGCGGCACAACTGCTACAGACATATCGTGGCATCGGAGAGGGCGAAGGATCGGATTGGATCCATGCTGCTTTACTCGCTCTTGAGGATGACCCCAGTGCTCTCCCCGACCAAGTCCTACTCGGTCTCCTCCGAACCTGGCTGGACCCTCAGCTTCGCATCACGGTCGCCTCGATTTTGCTCGACGAGCGAAACAACAAGACAGTGATGTCCGAGATCCTCGAATTTATCGAGCATGCGCCGCCCCTCGAACGTGTCCACCTGGCTTGGTTGTTAGATAGACTTGGCTCCCAGCGCGGGCCTATGATTTTGGAGCAGTACCTCTCTGACAGCGATGAGGAAGTCAGATTCCGAGCCGCGTGGCACCTTGCCGAAAAGGGGAACTCGCACGCGATCGAGGTGCTGACAGGCCTTCTGAGCTCTGGTGTCGAAAGCATTCGAAGGAGGGCGCTAAACATTCTCGCCGGAATCGAACACCCGGGGTCAAGAGAGTGGCTCCTAGCCAGGCTTCGCGATCCCGATCCACTGACGGCTACGGAGGCACTTCGTGTGCTCGCGGGTAACAAATCCTCGGATAACATCGCAGAAGTCGTACGAATTATGGATTCAGGATCTCCACTCTTGCGCGCGAGAGCTGCGGAATTGTTGACCAAGATGGATGCGCCCTCGGCATTTGAGGCAATTAGAGCGAGGTTGGACCGAATGATTCCGGACACGACCGAAGAAACTATAACGTACAAAGGGCGGAGCATTAGGCGTTTACCTTCGCTCCAGGAGTCAGCCTACGATTTCCTCAATCACCATTTGGGCCCCAGAGGTGAGCTCCTCGTCTCGCTAGGCGAACAGTGACCTAAAGCACTGCCGACGTTCTCTCACCAGGTCGCGGTACTATGCCTTGTACTTCATCTGTACTTCCGTCCAAGACAATCGCGCCTTCCGTTTTGCTAGCCTGCTCCGGTGGTGCAAACGGAGATGACGACGAAGAACGCGAGACGGAACGCCAGCGGCGAAGTAATCGCGCCCCTCGCACTTTCTTCTCGCCCGCAGCCGCAAAACAAGTGTCAAACAAAACCAGCTCTTTCCCCGTGCAACCCGCTGAAAACAAACAATCGGCGCCCGCAACAAGTGTCAATCTTCTGCGATGCCGCCGAACGGAACCGATCCGACTTCCAAGGCGGCGGCGTCGATGACCGCGTGGAGACACATGACTTCTGGCAACTCGAAATCTACTCGACAATGCTGCCGAGTAGAATTCGCTGTAACTCTCACAAAACAAACGGTCAGCGTCATTTCTACTCGACAATTTTTCGGGGGGTCTTTTGCACTCTCTGCGACCGGATCTGCCGGGCTAAAGGTCCCGGCGCTACGTTCAAATCTTTGCGATGTGGTGTATATTTCCCGCCATTCTCAGTTGTCATGCACGCAGGGGGTGGCCAATGACCCAATCACGTCGCGCAGATCTCGCGGACTCAAATCTCGTTCTGAATCGCCGCACCTTGCTGCGCAACTCAATCGTCGGAGGAGGCGCCGCGCTCATGCATAAACTCTTCGCCGGAGCATTTCACAGCACCGCTTTCGCCGCGGGCGCGCAAACAGCGACGTCGCAGCCAGTCGTCGAAGCGACAGCCGGAAAAGTTCGCGGCGCCACAACTACCGGAATTCACGCATTCAAAAGCGTTCCCTACGGCGCTTCGACCGCCGGGAGAAATCGCTTCATGCCGCCGGTCAAGCCGGAGCCGTGGAGCGGCGTGCGCGACGCGCTGCAATATGGACATTCTGCTCCGCAGACCATCCCCGGCGCGCCCAGCATTTTCGCCGCAATGGATTTCCTGGCGTCCGGTGAAAATCCGCCCGGAATTGGCGAGGGCGAAGACTGCCTCGTCCTCAACGTCTGGACGCCGGGCCTCAAGGACAATCGCAAGCGGCCTGTGATGGTCTGGCTTCACGGCGGCGCGTTTACTTCGGGATCCGGTTCCGCTCCGCTCTATGACGGCACGAATCTCGCGCGCCGCGGCGACGTCGTGGTCGTGACGATCAATCACCGCCTCGGCGCGCTCGGCTACACGTATCTTCGCCACGCCGGCGGCGAAGCATACAAGGCTTCGGGCAACGTCGGCATGTTGGACATCGTCGCGGCGCTTGCTTGGGTGCGGGACAACATCGCCGAGTTCGGCGGCGATCCCGGCCGCGTGCTGATCTTCGGCGAGTCCGGCGGCGGCCAAAAGGTCTCGACGCTCATGGCCATGCCCGCGGCGAAGGGACTCTTTCATCGCGCGGTGATCGAAAGCGGCCCGGGCGTAAAGATGAACGCGCTCGACCACGCAACGATGGTCGGTGAGATGTTCCTCTCCGAGCTGGGCGTGAAGCCAGAGCGAATGGCCGACCTCCAGACGATTCCTCTCGATCGCATCATGGCCGCCCAGGGCGCGGTGAACCGCAAGCTGGGAGCGTTCATCCCCGGCATGGTTCAGGGCTTTTCGCCCGCCGTGGATGGTGTATCGCTGCCGCAAAATCCGTTCGATCCCGTCGCGCCCGATGTTTCCGCGGATGTTCCGCTGCTGATCGGTTTCAACCGGACGGAATTGACTCTCTTCGCGGCGGGCGATCCGAAGCTGTTCTCGCTCGACGAAGACGGCATGCAGGAGCGCATCAAGACGCTTTTGGGTGACAACGCCTTTGGCGTTCTCCGCGCATTCCGCAACGACTATCCCGAGGAGAATCCCTCTGGTCTCTACTTCCTGATCGCGAGCGCGTATCCGACCGTGGCCTACACCGCGAAAATCGGCGAGCGCAGGGCCGCTCTGGGAAAAGCTCCGACGTTTGTTTACGAATTCGCGTGGGAGACGCCGGTTCTTAACGGGCGGCTGCGGTCACCGCACACGATCGAGATGCCGTTTGTGTTCGACAATGTCGGCGATCCGCTCGTGCAGAAACTTTGCGGAAGCGGCGCGGACATCTACCCGCTCGCTGAGCGCGTGAGCGGCGCATGGGCCGCCTTCGCCGCCGCGGGCAGTTTCGATTCGAAAAGCTCCCCGCATTGGCTGCCATATTCCGGTGCCGCTGGCTTCCCGCACTGGCCGCCTTATTCGGCTGCGCACAGAAATGTGATGATCATTAATACCGAGAGCAAAATCGAACGGGATCCCGCCCGCGAGTCGCGCGTCGCAATCGAAAATATCCTGTTCCCCGCGCATGCCTGACCTCGAAGAAACGCTCATCGACGTCTGGCGCCGCGTGCTGGTGCAAGATGCACGCGAGGTGGAGATCAGCGGGAGGCACTATCCCGTCATCAAAACTTCGCGGAAGCGGTTGCGCGAAGTTGTCTTCACCTTCGACGGAAAAGAGATTCGCGCGATCGAGCAGAACCCGCAGACCACGTCGCGCTGGGCGAAAATGGCGCGCGCCGGGAAGAAGGTGATGCAGTTCATCAGCGAGGGAAGCTACCTCGCGAACGTCGCGGACGGCAAAGTGACGCTTTACGGAAAAAGCTCAGGCAAGCGTCGCACCTAGCGCGCGAGTTGCCGATTGGCGAAACTACGAACCGGAGAAGTGCTTGAGAATTTCGGCGTCGGTGGCGCCGTGGCGGCGGTATGCGATGATGGCGCTCGCCTTTGAATCGGGCACGCCGCGACGAGCCAGCTCGAGCAGCGTCGCTTCATGCACGCCGACGTTTCGGAGTCCCGCGAGCGATGCGCCGGAAAGCACGGGCTGGTTGGCGGCGCGGCGATGCGCCACCTCCAGCACGATCGCATCCGAAAGCCCCGCCAGCCGCATCGCCTGAAATTCTCCCGACGAAAACCCGAGCTCATTCATCTTCGCGAGCTGAAGAATCGTATCTTCGCTCATTTGCGCGCGAACGAGCCCTGCAATCGCATCTCCCGCATCGAAGGGCTGCTTGCGATCGCGATAGATCTTGAAGACGGCGATGCAGTCCGCGTCGGAAAAACCGCCCTGGCGCGCGGCGGCGACTTCGGCGACTTCCGCAGTGGTGATGTCGAGCGCCTGAAGCTGCTTGATCGAGTCGTAGGTCAGTCCGGCGGCGTCGAGCGGCTTGGTATCGACGGGAGGAACTGAGTGGCACCCGGCAGCGAAAAGTGCCAGCACGCCGACCAGCAAGCTCGCCGCGACGGAGCGGCGGATGGCCGCAGAGCGTTGCGTGCCGCCAACAAGACGGCGTGCCAGGATGCCCCCCATGACTTCATCTTACGCTTCGCGCTGGGGGCGCAAGGAGGATGTGGCGGAAGAGGTACGAGGGCTGACTATACGTTGTAGACGCGCTCGATATCGAAGACGCCGGGAATGCGCTTGATGCCGGCGACGATGTGTTCGAGCTGCTTGCGGTCGTGAACGTCGAGCGCGACATCGATGCGTGCGCGCGTATTGTCTTCGCCGCCGCTTTCGAAAGTCCGGATGTTCGCGCCCGTGTCGCTGATGACGCTGGTGATGGCAGCCAGCATGCCGGGGCGATCCTCGGTGAAGATGCGCAGGCGGACGGGGAATTCCGCTTGCGTCGAGCCGGCCCATTCGACGGCGATGCGGCGGTCCGCTTCATAGAGCAGATTCTCGACGTTGGGACAATTCTTGCTGTGGACGGCGATGCCGCGGCCGCGCGTGACGTAGCCGATGACGTCGTCGCCGGGAATCGGATTACAGCACTTGGAGCGGTAAACCATCAAATCGTCGTGGCCCTTGACCAGGATCGTCGCCTCGTCCATGCCAGCCATGCGCTTGGGAACTGTGCCGGGCTTGGGCGGCTGCTCCTCGACGGGCAGGGGCTGGCCCGAGACTTTCGCCAGCACCTGGCGAGCGGACCACTTGCCGTAGCCAAGGCCCGCGTAGAGGTCGTCGACGCGCCCCGCTCCGTATTCCGACGCGACGCGCTGCCATTCTTCCTGCGTGATTCTTTTCAGATTGACGCCAGCCTGGCGCGCTTCCTTTTCAAGCAGGCGGCGGCCGACGTCGGTGGCCTCTTCGCGCTCGTGGAGATTGATCCACTGGCGAATCTTGCTGCGGGCGCGGGAGGTGCGAACAAAGGAGAGCCAGTCGCGCGAAGGCGTGTGGCCCTTTTGCGTGATGACTTCGACGACGTCGCCATTCGCCAGCGCGTGGCGCAGGGGAACCATTTCGCCGTTCACTTTCGCGCCCGAACACTGGTGGCCAACTTCCGTGTGGATCGCGTAAGCGAAATCCACGGGCGTTGCACCGCGCGGCAGGACGACCACGCGGCCTTTCGGCGTGAACGTGTAAACTTCCTCCGGATAGAGATCGACGCGGAGCGTGGAGAGAAACTCACTCGGCTCCTGCATCTCCTGCACCCACTCAATCAGGTGGCGCATCCAGACGATGCGCTGATCATCGGCAGTAGAAGCGACTTCCGTGCCGCCTTTGTACTTCCAGTGCGCCGCGACGCCCTGGTCAGCGATGCGGTGCATCTCCTGCGTGCGGATTTGGACCTCGAAAGGCTGGCCGGAATGAATCACGGTGGTGTGCAGCGACTGGTAGAGGTTGGGCCGGGGCATGGCGATGTAGTCTTTGAAGCGGCCGGGGACGGGCCGCCAGATCTGGTGGATCACGCCGAGCGCGGCATAACAGTTCTTCACCGTGTCGGTGATCACGCGGACAGCCAACAGATCGTAGATCTGATCGAGATTGCGCTGCTGCTTCTGGATTTTCAGGTGGAGCGAATAGAGCCGCTTGGTCCGGCCCTGCACCTCCGCGGGGATGCCATTCTCGACCATTTTCTCTCGGATGGCTTCCTGAACCTCGTCCAAGAACTTGTCGAAGACTTTCTGCTTGGAGGCGACCTTCTTCTGCAGTTCGAAGAAGGATTCCGGTTCGAGGTAGCGGAACGCGAGATCTTCGAGCTCTCCGCGAATCAAGCCCATGCCGAGCCGGTTGGCGACGGGCGCGTAAATGTCGAGCGTCTCGCGGGCGATGCGCTGCTGGCGCTCGGGCGCGAGGTATTCAAGCGTGCGCATGTTGTGAAGACGGTCCGCAAGCTTGACCATCACAACGCGCACGTCGTTCACCATCGCGAGCAGCATCTTGCGGACGTTTTCAGCCTGGCGATCTTCAGGCGCGAGCAAATCGAGCTTGCTGATCTTGGTGACGCCCTCGACAATGCGCCCGACATCGGGGCCGAACTGCTCGGAGATTTTGTCGATCGAAATGCGCGTGTCTTCGACGACATCGTGGAGGAGCGCGGCGCACAGGGAGGTCACATCGAGCTTCATGTCCGCGAGCAGGTGGGCCACTTCGACCGGGTGGGAAAGATACGGCTCGCCGGAGAGGCGCGTCTGCGCGCTGTGCTGCTCGGCGGCAAAATCGTAGGCGCGGCGAAGGAGTTCGACGTCGTCGCCGGGGCGGTTGCGGCGCACCTTATCGATCAGCTCGGCAAATCGGAGGTCGACCGAGCGCCGCGCAGCAAGGGTGGCGATGGGTTGGCTCGCCCTGTCCATAATCCATTGTAAACCGTTTAGGCGGTTCGTGCCCGCTGGCGCGGGAGTTTAGGCACCCGTTTCGAAAGGCCAGCGGGGCCAGCATTACCCGTGCTTCATTGACAATCGCTTGCGATCGCACTACCGTCTGCGGAGCGACTATGAACAGCCCTAAAGGGAGACGCGCGATTGCTGTACGTGCGATTGGGCGCGCCGCGGCGCTCTGCGCACTGGCAGGATTCTTTGCGGGCGCAAGTCTCGCGCAGCAAAAGCCGACCAAAAAGGCCGCGCCAACGACAGGCATACGTCTCTATAAGGAGAACTGCGCGGTCTGCCACGGCAATGACGGAAAGGGAAACGGACCTCCGCCCGCAACGTCGGCGTTCGCGGCGACGCCGCCCGATCTGACCACGCTCGCGAAGCGGCACGAAGGAACGTTCCCGGATGCGTACGTCGAGTCAGTGCTGCGGAACGGAACTACGGCGGCGGATCACGGCCCCGCAGAAATGCCGGTGTGGGGCGCGCTCTTCAAGGCCGAGACCAAATCAGACGAGGCGCAGGTGAGCGCGCGCATCAGGAATCTGACCAGCTACCTCAAGTCCATACAGGAGAAGTAAGAAGAACCAAGCCAGTCAGGTCGGTCGTTACTGGCTCTTTTCGACCGGGTAGTCTTTCTCGATCCAGTCGCTGTGGAAGTTCGTCGGAATCGAAAGCACTTTCACGTGCGTGAAACCCATTTGGCGTAACGCCGCGAGCGCGGGCCGCACGTTTGGGCACTTTACCATCGGACAGCACCCGCAGTAGAGCACGATGTTCGCATCCCGCGGCGTATCCTTCGCCCACTTGCGCAGATCATCGAGTCCTTCGGGCCGGGAGGCCGGGCCGTGAAACAGGGCGCCGGGGATATGCGCGCCATCGTATAGAAATCGCGGAGCCGCGCATATCACAACCGGTTTGTCCTTGCCTGCAATCTGTTTGGCCAAGTCATCCGGTTCAATCATCTGTGCGGCGGGGATCTCCTGATCGGCCGGTGGCGGAGCCGCCTGCGGAGCGGCAGCTCGGCTGGACGACGATCCAGGCGCGCCCCGCAGAATATGCGCCCCTGCGACGGCAAGGACAGCGATCAGAGCGCTGGTCGCCAGAATTCTCACGGAACGAGCCACTGTGGAACTCCTCACAAAACGCATCTTCGCATATTCGCGAGCGGGAGGTTCAAAAGAAAATCGGCGGGCCCGAGGACCCGCCGACGAAAACCACAGACGATGATGTGCGAAAGCTACGAGCTCGGAGTCAGGTTCGCCTTCTTCTGCTTAATGGCCTTGACTCGCTCGACGAGGTCATCGGCCTGTTGCAAGTCGGTGTTGCGGGCGTCCGCCGTGGCCTCCATGTCCGCCTTTTGACGGTAGAGCAGGTTCAGATACGCCATCGCGTCGTCATACTCGGACTTTTTCGTCATGGCCGTCTGAAGACTTGAGACGCCGTCGTCCACGACCGAGCCGTACTTATCCGCAAACTGTTTTGCGAGGGCGGGCGGCATCGGATCGCTTTCCTTGATCGGCTTCTTCGCGGTCTTGTTGAAGGCGTCGCGCATGTCCTTATTGGCGCGGAAGGCGAGCGACCAATCGATCACGCCGATCCAGTAGTAGGGCTCGGGATCGTCCGGCTTGATCTGAATGTGCTTCTGGTGGTAGGTCTTCGATTCTTCGAGTTTGGAAGCGTCGAAGGGACTGCCGCCCATGTTGTAGAGGATGGAGCCGATACCATCGATGGCGGCCAGGTTATTGGGGTCGCCATCCAGAATGTTCTTGAATTCTGCGATCGCCTGCTCGCCGTTGCGGATGTTGTCTGCGGACGGCGCGCCGGGAATGTACTGGCTGGCGTAAGCAGTGGCGAGATACAGCTGGGCATTGGTGAGCGTCGGATCGAGTTCTTTGGCTTCCTTGAAGTCTTCGATGGCGACGTCAAACTGCGCGTTCTTGTAAGCGTTAACGCCCTTGTTGAGCTTGTCGCGCGCGCGCAGCTTATCGCAGCCGGCTCCCGCGGCGAGCGCCGCCAAAACGACAGCCACAAGAAACAAGACGTGGGGCTTCTGCTGCATCCCTATCTCCTTAAGAGGCCGGTGGCCGAGGCAGTAAGAGGCAGACTCGCCGAGCGACCCGAGCTACTGCCCCGCCTCGATCTTGGCAGTGATGAGACCAACGTGATCGATTCCAGCGCCGCGCATGATGTCGATCGCGCGAGCGACCTGAGCAAACGAGACATCATCATCGCCCTTCACGAAGGCGACCTTGTCGGCGCGCTCCTTGAAAATGTCGAAGAGGCGGCTGCCGAGCTGGTCCCAGCTGCTCTGATCCTGGTTGATCATGATCTTATTGCCCTGCATAACCGACACGACGATGGTCCGGTTGTCGGGCGGCTGCTGCTTCTCGTTCGGCGGAGGAGGCTGCGGAACGATGGTCGGCAAGCCCGTCGGTACCCTCGGCGTGATGACCATGAAGATGATGATCAGGACGAGGAGCACGTCGATCAGAGGAACAACGTTCGGATCGGAAACCGGCCCGTCCTTACTTCCGCCAACTGCCATTGCCATGGGAAAACTCCTTACTCGCTATGAAATCAAATGCGCTGTGCCGTCAGTCCGAGCCGCCCGGCGGCGGAGGCGGCGCGGCCTTGGTCTGAATCTTTTCAGTCAAAAGGCCGATGTTCTCGACGCCTGCCGCGCGGACTTCGTCAACCGCCTTGACGACGTCGCCGTATTTGGCGCGGGCATCGGAGCGGACGTACACGGTCTTGTCCAGACGGCCCGTGACGAGGTCTTTGACGTTGTCCGTGATCGCGTCCAAGCCGATCTCCTTATTGCCCGGGCTGAGGAACAGTCTGCCGTCGCGCGTGACTGCGACGATAATGGCGTCGTCGCGATCGGCGTTGGGCATCTTATCCGCGTTTTCCGCCTTGGCCATGTCCACGGGAGCGCCATGCTGCAACATCGGCGTGATCACCATGAAGATGATGAGCAACACCAGCATGATGTCCGCCATGGGGATGACGTTCGGGGCGGCCATTACCGGCGGTGCTTTGGGCTTGTAGGCCATCGCTTACTTCTTTCCGCCTCGGCGAGTGATGAAGTAGTTGACCAACTCCATTGAGGAGTTGTCCATCTCGACGTCGAAAGCTTCTACGCGGTTCGTGAAATAGTTGAAGGTCCACACAGCCGGCACGGCGACGAGCAAGCCAAGCGCGGTGGTCACCAACGCTTCCGAAATACCGCCCGCCACGGCCGAGAGACCCGTCACCTTCGAGCTGGCAATGCCCTTGAACGCGTTGATGATGCCGACGACCGTGCCGAAGAGGCCGACGAAAGGCGCCGTCGAGCCGATCGTCGCGAGGCCGGAAAGGCCGCGCTTCATCTCGGCGTGCACGATGGCGACGGAGCGCTCCAAGCCGCGCCGGGCGGCTTCGATGACCTCTTCGTCGCTCACCTGCGCCGAGGCCGCCTGAAACTCCGAAAGACCCGTGGCGACAACCTTGGCAATGTGGCTCTTCTTGTTGCGCTCGGCGATCGAAATCGCTTCATCGAGCTTGTTATCCTTGAGCGCACCGGCCACCTGCTGGACGAAGATGCGCGACTGCTTCCGGGCCGCGCTGTACATCAGCGCCCGGTCGATCATGATGCCTACCGACCATGCGGACATAACGAACAGGATGCCCACCACGATTTTGGCCGGAATTCCCATGTTGTGCCACATTGCGAGCAGGTCCCAGCCGACCTCAGGAGCCTGATCCTGTAACATCGCGAGCAAACTCACCAAAAGTACGTTCATAGCCTTCGATCCTCCTCCGTCACCGCCAATCGATCTCGGCAGCTAGATTCTGCCGGTCGGATTTTTCATGCCACCCACCGGACCCGCGAGCGGGTCCGGCACTGCCTAACCACCGAGAGTAAACACAACCTGAATCGTGGTGTCGACTTCCACCGGCTCGCCGTTAAGGAGCGTGGGATTGTAACGCCACTCATGCACCGCATCCATCGCCGCCCGCATCAGCAAAGGCGGTCCGGACACATACTCGAGCTGTTGAATCGTTCCATCCTTCGCGATGATCGCGTGCAACAGCACGGTGCCCGAAACGTGCGCGGTCTTCGCGATTTGAGGATAGACGGGCTGAACCTGATGGATCAGCTTCGCAGCCGCCACGTTGCCGCCGACGCGAATGCGGGTCTGCGTGGGCTTCGGCGGAGGCGGCGGAGCCGCACCGCCAATAATCCCTCCGAGTACGCCACCTGGGACGCCACCACCCACGCCACCTTCGACACCGACCGCGCCGACATCCGGCGCCTCGTCCTTAATCACTTGAACCGTCTTCGGGATCACCGTGGGAGCGACCATCCGCTGCGGCGTGATAATCCGGGGCCGCACGACGGCCTTGACCGGAGCGGCCGGCGGCGGAGGCGGAGGCGGCGGTGCAGGAGCGACCAAGAACGTGTTCAGCATGCCTTTGGGCAGCGCTTCTGTATAGATGAGCGGAATCAGAATCATGATGCCCACGATCAGAAACTGAACGCCCGCCGACATGGCTACCGTCCACGGCTTGTGCGTCTTGTCCATATGCGCACTGGAAACGACGAGTTGGTCAAACATGGCCTATCTCCTTGCTGCTGCCATCACGCGCTTTTCGGCTGCGGATCCGGCGCGAACGGCTGTTCCCTGCCCACCGTGATACTTATTCCAAACCACGACAATAGGGGCTGCGATACCGAAACTGGAGTACGTTCCTACCACAACTCCTACTACCATGGCAAAAGAGAACGCGCGGAGAACTTCCCCTCCCAACATGTAGAGCACGAGGACGGTCAGGAAGGTCAATCCGCTCGTCAGGATCGTGCGGGAAAGCGTTTGATTAATCGACTTGTTGACGATTGCAGGAAACGGCTCGCGCTTCATCAGCCGGAGATTTTCGCGGACGCGATCGAAAATCACGATGGTGTCGTTCATCGAATATCCGACTAGAGTCAGCAAAGCTGCGATCACCGTGAGAGAAATCTCGTAATGAAAGAGCGAGAAGAAACCGAGCGTGATCAACACGTCGTGGAAGACGGCGATGACGGCTGCGGCCCCGTACACCCACTCAAAGCGGAGCGCAATATACACCAACATGCCCCCCAGAGCATAGAGCGTTGCGAACAAGGCCTGGCGGCGCAACTGCGACCCGACGCGTGGGCCGACGATGTCGGCGTCACGAATGGCGAAATTGCTAAGCGAGTAATCGTTCGAGAGCGCAGTGAGCACGGGCGGCGTAGCGCCGTCCACATTTTTCAACTGGTCGAAGCTGGTTACGATGCCGCTGTGGTCGGAATCGCGCGCGGCAGTGAGGCGATTGGCGAGTTGCGTGTAACGATCGCCGACGTTCGTTCCGAGCAGAAGCGGATCCTTACGCGTAAGGTCGGCAGCCAGGTCCGCAGGCGTGGCGGAATTGAAGTCCGGCTTGCCGGATACGCCTCCACCGAATGTGCTGCGGAGAACGTCGAGAATTTTCTGCTTGCCCGCGTCCAGCGATTCGTCGGTTTGCGATTGTTCGAGACCGATCACGATGTCGTTCTTGGAGCCAACGCTCTGGGTATCGCTGATGCCCTGAATCGTGCTGTTCGCCAGTCCGGCCTGTTGCAATCCTTTGCGGAGCTGATCGATGGGAGGGGGGCCGGCGAACCGGACGTAGACGAGCGTGCCGCCACGGAAGTCGATGCCGTACATCGTGCCGTGTTTCACGACCACGGTCCGGTACACCGAAAACCAGCCGACGGCCAGCAAGAATAGAGATAGGGCTACGAAGTACTTCGTCCACCCCATCCAGTTAACGTTGACGCCGCGGAAAAATTCCATTCCCCAGTCCTATCCAGTTAGATAGACACCGTAGCCGTCCGGTTTGTTCCCGGACAGCGCCAAAAAACGCGGGGCCCAAGATTCGCGCGAACCAGCTAAATGCTCAGTACCGCCTGCCGGTCCATCTTCGACAGGTGGTAATCGAAAATCGCTCGCGAGACGTAGATCGACGTAAATACGTTTGCGATCAATCCGATGACGAGCGTGACGGCAAACCCTCGAACCGGCCCCGTCCCGAACAAAAACAAGAAGATGGCGGATACGACCGTTGTGACGTGCGTATCGATGATCGTCAGAAACGCGCGATCGAACCCGGTTTCCACCGCTGGAGCAGCGACCTTGCCGCTGCGCAGTTCCTCTCGGATGCGCTCAAAGACCAGAACGTTGGAATCGACACCCATACCAATGGTCAAAATCACTCCGGCGATGCCCGGCAACGTCAGGACGGCTCCGACGTAGGCCATGAACGCAACCAAGATCACCAAATTTAGGACGAGGGCCACAACTGCATTGACACCGCTCAGCCGGTAATAGATGACGAGGAATATCATCACCACGATCAGGCTGCCCACCGACGCGCGAACGCCCTCGCGAATCGAATCGGCGCCGAGTGAGGGGCCCACCGTGCGCTCTTCCAGATACTTGATCGAAGCCGGCAGCGCGCCTGCGCGAAGCACGAGCGCCAAATCCTGGGCCGATTCCTGGCTGAAGCTTCCAGTGATGCGGCCGGAATCTTCGATGCGCGACTTGATGACGGCAGCCTCATAAACCTGACGATCAAGGACAACGGCCATGCGCCCGCCGATCGCGGCCTGCTGCTCCGTGAACGCTCCAAACTTGCCCGCTGCCGCGGTCGAGAGCTTGAAGTTCACTTCGTAGGACCCGGGATTGTCTGTGCTGGGACTTGAGTCGGCATTGCGCAGGTCCTGACCCGTAACGACCGGCACCTTGTCCAAGATGTAGTAGACGGTTCCCGTGGTCTGCGAGGGACCGGCCGAGTCACTGCGTCCGGGGACGATTACCGTGCCAGGGGGAAGAATCCCTCCGTGCTGCGCGAGCGCTTCGGCTTCCGAGGTGAACGGGCCTTCGACGACGCGAACCAATTGGAGCTGGCCGCCGGCGCGTATCACTTCTTTCGCTGCGGTTGGATCTCCCACGCCGGGAAGTTGCACCAGAATCTCGTCGTCGCTGCGGCCGGTGAAGGCGATCGTCGGCTCGGTAAGGCCGAGCGCATTGATGCGGCGCGTGATGGTCTCGAGCGTCTGATTCATGGTCGTCTGACGAATGTCGGCGATCACCGATTGTTTCATCGTCAGCTCATAGCCGTTCGCCTCTCCCGCCGCAAGCGCCATGGTCCAGTCAGTGAACTGGCTGTTCACGAGATCACGGAAAGAGCTGCTCGAACTGGGATCGACATCGCGGACCAAAATGTGCGTATCGTCGACGCGGCGGATTTCGCCGAAAGGAATATTCTTCGCGTGAAGCTGCTTGGTGAGTTCGTCCACCGTCTCATCGCAGTGCTGGCCGATGGCTTCCTGGAGCTGCACCTGCAAGACGAGGTGGCTGCCACCCTTCAAATCGAGCCCCAGGTGGATGCGATTCGCCAGATTTTCCTTTAGTACCGTCGGGGAGGTGGGGAAGTTGGGCAGGCCGATCACGCCGAAAATACAGGCAAGGAGAACGAGCAGGATGAAAACGAACTTCCACTTGAGCTGGGCACTCATGCGGGTTCTCTAGCTCTCCTTGCTTTCCGGCTGGAGTCCTGCGATGGCGGAACGTGCGATCTTGATCTTCACCTGTTCGGCGACGCGCAATTGGACGGCGTCCTCCTCCAAACCCACAATCGTGCCGTAGATACCGCCGTTGGTGACCACCTTGTCGCCGTTCTTCAGATTTCTCAGCATTTCGGCGACCTTTTTTTGGCGGTTTTGCGCGGGCCGGATCATCAAAAAGTAGAAGATACCCACGAAGATGACGAGCAAGAGAAGCGGACTGGACAATAGAGAAGGAAGACCGCCCGATGGGGAAGAACTTTGCACAATAAGGAGCAATTCTCCCGAGGATGTGGCACAGAATGTCACGTTTGTTTCGCCTTCTCTTCCACCGCAATTAACCAGGCTGCCGGGGCCGGCAGTCTGCCATAGATTCGCCGAAGATGCTGCTCCTCCCTTTGCCGCACCCAGCGCCCGCTTGGGTTTGCCTACGTGAGGCGTGCCTGAAGGTCAGAGCGGAATCTTTCTAGGTTACCAAAACGGATAGCCTCGCGGATTCGGCGCATCATGTCAAGGTAAAAGTGGAGGTTGTGGTGGGTGTTCAGGATCGTGGCGAGGAACTCCCCCGTGCAATACAGATGACGCAGATAGGCTCGCGAATACCGCCTGCAAACGGCGCACCCGCAATCTTCATCCAGCGGGCGCGGATCGTTCGCGTAGCGCGCGTTCCGGATAAGCACGCGCCCCTTCGAAGTGAACAGGCAGCCGTGGCGCGCGCTGCGCGTGGGCAGCACGCAATCCATCATGTCGATGCCGAGCCGAACATAATCGAGAATCTGCTCGGGCTTGCCCACTCCCATCAGATAGCGCGGACGATCCGCGGGCAGACGCGAGGCCACGACATCCGTCATTTCGCACGTAACGTCGTGCGATTCGCCGACCGCAAGCCCGCCGATGGCGTAGCCGCGGAAATGCAAATCAACGAGGGCGTCGGCATTCTCGCGGCGCAGCGCGGCGTGAGTGCCGCCCTGCACAATGGCGAAAAGCATCTGGCGATCGGCATTCCCGTGGCGATCGAAATAGTCGCGGGCGCGGATGGCCCAATCGAGCGTGCGCGCAGCCGCTTCGCGCGTGCGGGATTCATCAGCCGGAGCCTCGATGCATTCGTCGAGCGCCATGATAATGTCCGCGCCGAGAGCAATCTCGATTTCGAGCGCCTTTTCCGGCGAGAGAAAGTGCTCGGAACCGTCGAGATGAGAACGGAAGCGAACACCCTCGTCGCTCACTTTGCGGAGATCGCTCAGGCTGAAAACCTGAAAGCCGCCCGAATCCGTGAGAATCGGGCGAGGCCAGGACATGAACTCGTGCAGGCCACCCATTTCGCGAATTAGTGCGTGGCCGGGACGCAGATAGAGATGATAGGTGTTGGCGAGCAAAATCTGGACGCCGAGTTCTTCGAGGTCCTGCTGCGTCTGGCCTTTTACGGTGGCCGCCGTGCCAACCGGCATGAATGCAGGCGTTTCGATGACGCCATGCGGCGTCGTCAGGCGGCCCAGACGAGCGCCGGACGGATCGGTGGCGAGAACTTCGAATTGAAAGCCCATCCGGGCAAGTGTATCAGGCGAAGGCAGCGGTTGCGCCGACTGCGGCAAGAACGATGACAAGATACAAGATAAAAAGCCAAGCGAATGCTGCGCCGGTGGAGAGCTTCTTCGGGGCGGCGCAGTGGTATCCAAAAGCCATCAGGATCAAAGACCAAAACGTGAAAACGTCAACCGATCTCCCCAGAGCCATGAGCCACTTCGCTGAGTTATCCGACAAGAAAATGGTAGCGTTTGAGGCCACCAAATTTTGCAAGTCCACGGTGGCAGGATCCTTCAAAAGCAGGACCACAATGCCCAGCAGCCCGCGGATTATGCCTGGAGACGACGCGTAGGCGACAATTGCGAGCGACGTCTTAAAATCCAGGGCAGTTCCGGACAAGCCGTTAAACACCCCCAGGAGCACGGCTGCAATAATCAGAACGACGATCATCGGAGAGACCGCTCCAATCACATAAACGAACGGCGGCCCGTATTTGACCTGCGCTTCCAGGATCTGTTCTTGTTGCTGAGGCGTCATCTGCTGTACGCGACTGCTGCCTTGCATCTGCCTCTCGAAGAAAGCGCGCCATCCCGCACGGTGACCAAATAGTCCGATCACGATGAGCGGAAGAATCGTGAGCACGACCATCTGCACAAGCCAGGTCGGGCGCCGCACGATCGACTCAAACGTCGCCTTGGGGCTGAATAGGACGCCGAAAATCCGGCCTATCGGGTTGACGCGTTCCGGTGCTTCGGGAGCCTGAACCGCGACGTCGGCCATCTGCCTTCTCCTTTATCACGAGCTTCAGGGGAACAGCTTCTTTGGGTGTCTACGCGCGGGCGGACGAAAAATTACAAGCGGCGCAATAGCTACCGAGTCAAAACGCGCGTCACGCTCGGGGAAACGAGCTCGTAGCGGATATTGCGCCAGCGGATACGCTTGGTCAAGAGCGAGGCGATGAAATTCCAGGTGAATAGAAAAGGAACGACGGGGGCCAGGGCCAGCCACACCCAGCTCCACTCGTTGAGCGGGTTTTTCCACTCCGGTAGCATCTCGGTGACGGCAACGGTCCGGAGCGCACCTTTTGCCACGGCGAGCAGGATCACGATGAGCGGCATCACAGCCAGTTGGATCCACGGGTCGCCATCGATCATCGTGGCGAGGATCGCAACGGCCGAGTAGATCAGAGTGAGCGAATAGCTTGCGTTGGCAGCGAACCCGAGGCCCCAACGCCGCGGCGAATAGATGCGCGTGATCAGGATCTGCCGGTTGGTGAATTCGATCAGGGACGAACCGGTCCAAGGATGCAGCGTCGGCGCGAGGCATTCCGGGCAGAAGACGATCGACTTGTTTTCCGCAAGCAGCGCGTTTGTGAGGCCGAAATCGTCGCTGGTCGCGCCGTTCCACCATTCCAGCACGTTCGCCTCGTCGAACGTCCTGCGACGAATCGCCGTCCCGCCGCCCCAGCAGAAATTTTCGCGCGGCCGGCCGAGCAGCGTGGCTACCGCCCCGTTCCACGCCGATGCGAGCGCGCTGGCAAAGCCGCCTTCCCCGATCCGGCGGCTCGGGATGATCCACCGGTACGCCGTGGTAGCGCCGATGCGCGGATCCTGCAACGGGGCCGTCAGCTTGCCCAGCCATCGCTGAGGCAGGCGCACGTCGGAATCCACGAAGACGATGACCTCGAATTTCTCCGGCAGCGACTCGACTGCTCTGCGCAGATTGTGCACCTTTTCGCTGCAATCTTCGGGCGGCCCGGCGATCACAATGTGCACGGGGCGCTGGGTCGCCGCCTTGACGCGCTCGATGACCTTCAGCGCGGGATCGAGGCTGGTGGCCAACGAAAAGTAGATTTCGTAGTTGGGGTATTCAAACCGAGTGAGCGCCATGAGGTTTTCCTCAAGGCCGGGCTCGGCTCCCTTGCACGGGCAGATGACCGCTGCAACGGGAGCATAGAACCCGGCGTGCGTGCCCAATCGCCGGCGCACCATGCGCAGCCATTCAAAGCCGTCCCACAGCGAGTACGCCCCCAGCGCAATCTGGAGGATGACCAGTATGTAGAAGAGGTCCAGCATTAGAACTGAGGGTAGCAAAAGGCGCTGGGCGTTTGTGGTTTGGCCCCGATCAGTGTGCCAAATCAGCACACGGGTGGAAGGGCGCAGGCCGCCGGACTCTCAAGGACCGGCGGACTAGTTCTCGCGTCGGCGGGAGAAAACCCTGCGCAAAACGCGGTCGGCAGTTCCGTTGATTTCTAACTGGAATTTTCCGGCGGCGCGGCGCGCCTGCTCCATGAGGGAAGGATCCAGCAGCAGAGCGACGCGATCAACGAACGGCCCCGAGGCAGCGCCAGAAAGATGCCCAGCGCTGCGGCCCGCCCCGCGTTTCGTGAGCATGCGATAGACGTCGAGGTCACGCCAAAATTCCCTCGCGTCATCGTCGCTCCAATCGAGGGCCTGTCCCAACGCGACGAAGAATTCCTCGCGAAAGAGATCGAGAAAAGGAATCGCCAATTCCATCGCCGCTTTTGCTCTCGATCGTGCCTTGCCAGCTTTGCGGCCTTTCTTGCCCTTCGCTTTTGCCGACACGCTCCTGGCTCCACGAACAGTGACACTCACCTTGAGCCGCGCGGGCAGAGCTCCCTCGATGCGGAGCACGCCGGCCAAAATCGACTCGCGGCGAATCCTTTCGAGCTGCTCGCGGTAGTGCGCGGGCTGATCGGCGCGTCCGGGGCGACGATGTTCGGCCGCGTACATGTCCAGAAAGCGCGGCACCATCTCGTTGCGATCGATGGCAGCGAGCAACAGAGCGGCGGCTTCTCGCGCGCGCACGACCAACTCTCGGGGGCGGTAGGGCATGAAAAGCTAGCTCTACGCGAACGCGCGAAGCGCCGCAACAGGAAACACGTTTCCGTGCACGCAAAAGAAAAGGCCCGGACATTGCTGTCCGGGCCTTGGTTGCCTGACTCGAGCTGGCTTAGTGCACCGGGCGCACCGCCGGGCGCTCTTCGCCGCGCGGACCGCTGGTCACGGGCCGCACCGGTTTTTCGAACTTGCCCAGCGCGATTTCGAGCGCCTCTTCCACGCGGCGCACGAAGTGGATCTGAATGCCCTCAAGCATCTCGGGCTGCAGATCCTCCTGCACGTTGGGCTCGTTCTCCGACGGCAGAATGACTTCTTTGATGCCTGCGCGCTTGGCGCCGAGCACCTTCTCCTTCACTCCGCCGATCGGAAGCACGACGCCGGAGAGCGAAATTTCTCCCGTCATCGCGACGCGCGGGCGAATCGGACGTCCCGTGAGCAGGCTCACGAGCGCTGTGACCATAGCGATGCCAGCCGACGGCCCGTCCTTCGGAATCGCGCCCGACGGCACGTGGATGTGCAAGTCGAGCTTGCGGAAGAAGTCCGGGTCGATGCCGTAGGTGTCGGAGTTGGACCGCACCCAGCTCAACGCGGCACGCATCGACTCCTGCATCACCTCGCCGAGATGTCCGGTCATCGTGAAGCCCTTGCCTCCGCGCGCCTTGCTGGCTTCGATGAAGACGACATCGCCGCCCACCGGAGTCCAGACAAGGCCGACCGAAACGCCCGGCTGCTGCACGCGTTCCTCGACTTCCTTTTCGAGGCGGAACTTCGGCACGCCCAGCGCCTCGCGGATCACCTCCGGCGTGACGATGAGCTTATCGGTCTTGCCTTCGGCGATGCGACGCGCCTGCTTACGCACGAGCGTGGCGATTTCACGTTCGAGATTTCGCACGCCCGCCTCGCGGGTGTAGTGGTGGATCAGGTCATGCAGCGACTCGTCGGTGAACTCGATCTGCTCGCCCAGCGTGAGTCCATGCTCCTTGGTCTGGCGCGGGGCCAGGAAGCGCTTGGCGATGTGGATCTTCTCCTCCTCGGTGTAACCGGGAACTTCGAGAATCTCCATGCGGTCGCGCAACGGCTCGGGGATCGGATCGAGCCAGTTCGCGGTCATCACGAAGATGACCTTCGACAGATCGAACGGCACATCGAGATAGTGATCGCGGAACGTCGAATTCTGCTCCGGATCAAGCACCTCCATCAGCGCCGCCGACGGGTCGCCCCGGAAATCGCGGCCGAGCTTATCGACTTCGTCCAGCATGAGGACGGGGTCGGAGGTCTCTGCGCGGCGGATCCCCTGAATGATTTGTCCGGGCAATGCCCCGATGTACGTGCGCCGGTGGCCGCGGATTTCCGCTTCGTCGTGCATTCCGCCGAGCGAAATGCGCACGAATTTGCGGCCGAGCGCGCGGGCAATCGATTTGCCGAGCGAGGTCTTGCCGACGCCCGGAGGCCCGACAAAGCACAGGATCGGTCCCTTCATGCCGGGCTGCAGCTTCTTCACGGCCAGGTAGTCAAGGATGCGCTGTTTCACCTTGGTGAGGTCGTAGTGATCCTCGTCCAGGATTTCCTGCGCCCTGACGATGTCAATCTGCTGCTCGGTGGTGCCGGACGTCTTGTTCCACGGCAGCACGGTCATCCATTCGAGGTAGGTCCGCGAGACCATGTACTCGGCGGAAGCCGGCGTCATCTTAGCGAGGCGCTTCAGCTCGCGCTCGCATTCCTTCTTGGCCTCGGCCGACATTCCGGACTCTTCGACCTTCTTGCGAAGCTCTTCGACCTCGGACTGCGAATCGTCCGACTCGCCCAGTTCCTTTTGAATGGCCTTCATCTGCTCACGCAAGAGAAACTCACGCTGGCTCTGGCTCACTTGCTCCTGAACCTGATCGTGGATCTTGTTGCGAAGCTCGAGGACCTCTTTTTCCTTGGTCAGCTCGTTGGTCAACGATTCGAGCCGCTTGCGGACGCTGAACGTTTCGAGCAGCTCCTGGCGCACCATCGTGCTCAGCGAAGGAAGCGTCGAAGCCACAAAGTCCGCCAGACGAGCCGGCGAATCGATGCTCATGACTTCCGTCTGCAAATCGTCGGAAAGTTGCGGCGAGCGCGCCACGACCTCTCGAAACAGCTCTTGGACGCTGCGCTCAAGGGCAGTCAGCTCGGGGCTGCGCTCTTCTTCGAGTTCAATCTGCGGTTCAACGCGGGCGCGCAGAAAGGGCTTGAGGCCCACTACTTCGATCACCCGAATCCGGTTCAAGCCTTCGAGAAAGGCCACAACGTTGCCGTTGGGCATGCGCACCATCTTGTGAACCTTGGCAAGCGTGCCAACGCCATGCAAGTCGGCGCCTGTAGGGGATTCCACGCGCGGGTCGAGCTGGGCGACGACGCCCAGCAGTTTTTCGGGCCCTTCGAGAGAATCCAGCAGGGCCAATGAGCTTTCCCGGCCCACGGGCAGGGGCATCACAGCCCCCGGGAAAAGCACGGTATCTCGGACCGGCAATATCGGCAGCGGGTCCGGAATCGCTCTAGATGTGGTCACATCAACCTCCTCGGGAAAAATGCCAAAACAAACGAAGCGAAGTCTATAGAGCAGCGTTATCGGCTGTTCAAAGGGTTAGATGCAGTCGAAGAAGAAACGGTCCATTTGTTTTCGCTACTGCTTGTAAACAAAGTTGAGTATATTACGCTAAATATGATCTGGCAAGAGGTAATTGCCTGCTCGGAGTCAGTCGGCCATCTAGTATCTCCTTAAAAATAATACGCTTATTTGGGATTTGATTGAAGTTTGGCCGACTCGCGTGCCAGATTGAGGGCCTCTTCCCGGGTGGTGATCCTTCCGTTGAGCTGGGCTTCTTCGATGGAGTCTAGGATCGAGCGGAAAGCCGGGCCGGGCGTAAGGCCCATGGCAACGAGGTCATCGCCCGTCAGCAGGCGCGGCGGCCGGACTACCTCGGGAGGAGTCTCGGCGAGGAATTTCCTGACGAAGTCGTAGTTCTCCAAGTTGCGGTGGCTCGAAAGGCAGTCCAGGCGGTGCAGAGCGAGATGCTCTTCGAACTGGTTGATGCGGACAAAGCGCTTGAGTGTAGCGGGCTTCATCTGAGGCGCGTCCTTGAACCGCATGTGATTTGCAACGAGCGCGGCGATTTGAGCGGTGTCGTCATTCGAGAATCGGAAGCGGCGGCAAATGTCCTCCGCTATGCGCACGCCCACTTCGACGTGCTCGTCGAAACGGATGCGCCCACCCGGACCGGAAGCCGGCGAAAACGTGGGCGGCTTTCCGACATCGTGCAGCAACACGCCCCACGCGAGCGTCGGCGAACACGGGACCGGCAGGCCTTCGAGCATCAAGAGCGTATGCGTCCAGACGTCGCCTTCCGGATGAAACTGTGGCGGCTGCTCGACGCCCTTCATGCGCGCGACTTCCGGCAGAAGCTCGGGCAGGAGCCGCGTTTCATCGAGCAATTCGAACGCCCGGCGCGCGGCACCTTCCGTGAGGAGCTTTGTGAGCTCGTCGCGGAGGCGCTCCGCCGAAACTTGATGCACCTCTGGCGCCAGCTTCACGATCGCAGAAAAAGTCGCGGAGTGGATCGCGTAGCGAAAACGCGCCGCAAATCGCACGGCACGCACCATACGGAGCTTGTCTTCGCGAAAACGCTCCTCCGGGCGGCCGATCGCGCGAATGATTCCCGCGCGGAGATCTTCGCGTCCCCCGACGAAGTCGAGAACTTCTCCGGTTTCTGGATCGAGCAGCAGCGCGTTGATCGTAAAGTCGCGGCGCTTCACGTCCTCTTGCGGAGAACTCGCATAGACGACGCGGTCGGGATGGCGCCCATCGGAATAACCGATGTCGGACCGAAACGTAGCGACCTCGACTTGCAGGGATTCTCCTTGGCCCGAGTCCTGCGTGACCACGATGACCCCGAACTGCGCGCCGACGGCGAGGCTGTGCGGGAAAAGCTGCTGCACGCGGTCCGGCGTGGCGTCCGTCGCGACGTCCCAGTCGGCAGGCTCGCGTGCGAGCAAAATGTCGCGCACGCATCCTCCGACCAGATAGGCCTGGTGGCCACCTGCTCGCAAAGTGCGGCAGATGCTTCCGGCAAGTGCGTGGGCGTCCATTGCCGGATTATGTCTCTAACGGGCGGCTGTTGGAAGCCGAAGCTGGATTCTTGCGGCCAATTTCAACGCGGGGTGCGCGATCCGGCTACGCCGTCACGCGAAGGACCAAGCACGTAATGTCGTCGTGCTGGCGAGCGTAGCCGACGAACGTGTTCACATCTGCCATGACGCGTTGCAACGTGCCGGCGGCGGACTCGAGAGAAGCGGTCTGCAGGCTTGGGATCAGCCGCGATTCGCTGAACTCCTCACCGCGATCATCGACCGCCTCCACTAGCCCATCTGTAAAGATGAAAAGCAGGTCGCCCGGCTGCAGCTGCACGGTTGCAGATTCGTAAGCGACTTCGCTTTCCGAAAACAGTGGGAGACCGAATGGCGGGCCGCCGGTGCGCAGCCGTTCGATTTGGCCTGACGCTCGGCGGAGAATCGGATCGTTGTGCCCTGCGTTCGTATAGCGCATTTCGCGCGTCTGCGGATTGATCTGAGCGAGAAAGGCAGTCGTGAAACGGCGCCCGTCCAAACTGTGCGCGCGGGCGTAGCGATCGAGACCGGACACTACGGCTTCGAGCGGCTCAGGAGTGGAGGAAAGCGCCTTGAGGCTGGCCTGAAAAGTGGCCATCAGCAGAGCGGCAGGAACGCTTTTCCCGGCAACGTCTGCGACGATCACGAGCAAAGGCTGAATACCGGAGGCATCGGGCAGCGGCCGCAAGAAGGCATCGTAGTAGTCGCCCGCGACGGTGTTTTGCGGGCGAGTCGCAAAGGAGATATCAAAGCCGGGAACGGCGGGGGCCTTGTCCGGGACGAGCCACTGCTGAATCTCGCGCGCGATTTCGAGGTCGCGCTTCATCGTGACGCGATCGGCAAGTTCCAGCGCCAGTAGCAGGAAAAGGATCATCGTCCCGACGCCGCCAAAATTGAGGCTCACGTGGTGGTTGGCCGTTCGGATATCCGGCTGAAAGATCAGCAGCGCGACCGCGATGAGCAGAAGCACGCGCCTGGCAGGCGAAAGCTTCATCAGCATGGCCTGGAACAGCGCCCAAGCGGACCGGAAGATGCGCCTGGCTCCGCGCGATTCCCGCTTGATCTCGTCCCAATCGACATCCGCCGAGTACAGACCGTAGCTCGCCTTGGCTTCGGAAAGGAATTGACCCCAGAGCTGTTCGAGTTCGAAGCCCTCCGTGACGCGGGCCCAGAAGGCGCGCACGCGGCTCGCACGGCTGCGCTTTGCAACGGGCAACGAATTGGAAGGCGATGACATGAAACCCACGATTATAGAGCACTACGCGACGAACTAAGGGGAACGAGGATCGCGGCGCTGGCGGTTTTCGAGCGAGCCGCCGAACTGCACCTTGGAGAATCCGAATCGATCGCGCAGGCGATCAGTCGCTTGCGCGAGACGCTCGAGCTTTTCGCGCCGCCCGGGATCGAGGAGATCAAGTTGCTCTGATGCCGCAGAAAACGAAGAGAGCGCCACGCCGACCAGCCGAAGCATCGACGTCCCATTCCACGAGTGGGAGAAGAGCTCATTGATGGCTTTCAAGAATGTTGTGTCCAGGTCGGACGGTTCTGCCAGCGTTTGATTTCGCGTGATGGTCTTGAAATCGGCAAACCGGATCGTGAGAGTGACCGTGCGGGCGTGGAGTCCGGCATCGCGAAGACGCTTCGCCGCTTTCTGGCAAAGGTAGCTGAGCGTGGACTGCAGCTGCGCGCGGTCGTTGGTGTCATGGCCGAAGGTCTGATTGTGCGAGATGGATTTCGGCTCGGCATCGATGAAGAATTCGTACGAGTCGATTCCAAGCGCTTTGCGGTAGAGCGCGACGCCCCACCGGCCGAACGTTTCCTCGAGCCGCTCGCGAGAAAGTGTCTGCAACTGCGCTACGGTCTCAATCAACAGATCTTTCAGGCCGGCTTCCGTAACCTTGCCAATTCCGGGAATCCTTCGGACCGAGAGCGGAGCGAGAAAAGCGGCTTCACTTCCCGCGGGAACCCACACGAGCCCTCTCGGCTTGGCCTGGTCGCTGGCGACTTTTGCTACAAGGCGCGTGGCAGCGAGACCACCGGAGCAGGGCAAATTCGTCGTTTCAGTGATTTCGCGGAGGAGCTTATTCGCGGCGGCAAGCGGAGGACCATGCAGGCGCTCGGTTCCGGAGAGGTCGAGGTAGGCTTCGTCGATTGAAGCCATTTCGACGATCGGCGAATACTTCGAAAGAATCGCTGCGACGCGATCACTCCACTGACCATAGAGCTCATGGTGGCTATCGAGGAAGATTCCCTGAGGGCAGAGCTTCGCGGCGGTGCGCAAGGGCATTGCCGAGTGAACGCCGAAGCGCCGCGCCTCGTAGCTGGCCGAAGTGACGACGCCGCGCTGGTCGCGCTGGCCGCCTACGATGACCGGGAGTCCCTTCAGTTCGGGCCGGGCAAGCAGCTCGACCGAGACGAAGAACGCGTCCATATCAATGTGAAGAATCGACGCGGACGAATCGGCGGACGCCACGGGTGCGGCGTCATGTTTCGCGCGAAATTGAGCCAGTTTCGGCACTTGGCGCCACTATACACCGAAGAAGAAGTAGGGACAGAACTCAGATGCGTTCGGCGCCAAGCACGCGCGGGATGCCCGCGAGGTCGTTGGTGATGCTCACGTTCACCCACAGTGGTTGCACGTGGAACATTTTGCGAACCGGACCAGCGAGGTTGTAACCGAGCTCGAGAACAAGAATTCCACGAGGGGCAAGTAGCGCCCCAGCCTGCTCGATCAGCCGCTGGTAGATTTCGACGCCGGTAGGCCCGCCGAAGAGAGCGGTCTCCGGTTCATGTTCGCGCACTTCGCGCTGGAGCGCCGAGGCGTCGCCGCGGGCGATATAAGGGGGGTTGCTCACGATCATGTCGAGGAGCAAAGGAGACAATCCCTCAAGCAAGTTCGTTTGGACGAAATGGATGCGGTCAGCGACGCCGTGGCGGACGGCGTTGCGGCGAGCGACTTCAAGCGCCGCGGCGGAAATGTCCGTGGCGATGATTTCGGCTTGCGATAATTCATGCGCGAGGGTAACGGCGAGGCAGCCCGAACCCGTGCCGACATCGGCGATGCGGAGGCAGGGGCTCGGCGCGCCGGTCCGCATGTCGATCTTGATGCCGCGCGCGCCGAGGCGCTCCAGCGCAACCTCGACTACGTGCTCGGTTTCCGGGCGCGGAATCAGAACCGCCGGAGTGACCTCGAATTCGAGGCCCCAGAATTCTTGCTTGCCAGTTAGGTACTGCGTCGGCTCGCCTGCCGCGCGGCGCGCGATCAGAGCAAAGTACTTTTCGGCGGCTGCCCGGTCGAGCGAATCGTCGGAGTGCGTGTAGAGCCAAGCGCGGTCGCAGCCGAGCGCATGTATGAGAAGCAACTCCGCTGCGAGCGTGTGCGAAGGAACTTCGGCTCTGCGCAACCGAGCGATTCCTTCCTTCAGTGCGGCGCGAACATCCAGTGTGGCCGGTCCTAAGGAGTGGGAATGCGCCACAGCCATCACGCTTCCACGAGTTCCTGCTTCAGGCGCTCGGACTCGAAATGAGTGACAAGCCCGTCAACGAGCGGAGCGAGCTTGCCGTCCATCACGTCTGTGAGCTGGTGGAGCGTCAGATTGATGCGGTGATCGGTGACGCGATTTTGCGGGAAGTTGTAGGTGCGGATTTTTTCCGAACGGTCGCCGGTCTTGATCTGGCCGCGGCGCTCGGCGGCGATGGCCTCGTGCTGCTTGGCCTGCTCCATTTCATAGAGACGCGAACGCAGGACGCGCATGGCCTTGGCGCGATTCTTGATCTGCGATTTTTCGTCCTGCTGCGAGACGACCAGGCCCGTGGGAATGTGCGTGATGCGCACGGCTGAGTACGTGGTGTTCACAGACTGGCCGCCGGGGCCGGAGGAGCAGAACGTGTCGATGCGCATGTCCTTGGGCTCGATCTTGATATCGATTTCGTCGGCTTCAGGGAGCACGGCGACGGTTGCGGCGGACGTGTGGATGCGGCCCTGTTGTTCCGTGGCGGGTACACGCTGGACGCGGTGCACGCCACTTTCGTACTTGAGCTTGGAATAGACTTTGTTCCCCTGAATGGACGCGACGATTTCCTTCACGCCTCCAACCGGCGACGGAGAACTTTCGAGCACTTCGACGCGCCAGCCTTGCGATTCCGCGTAGCGCGAGTACATGCGGAAAAGCTCGGCGGCAAAGAGCGAAGCCTCGTCGCCACCGGTGCCGGCGCGGATTTCGACGATGACGTTCTTTTCGTCGTTGGGATCTTTCGGGAGCAACAGGAATTTCAATTCGCGCTCGACGACTTCGCGGCGGGATTCGAGCGAGCGCTGCTCTTCGTGCGCCAACTGCTTCATCTCGGCATCGGTGGATTCGAGGAGCAATTGCTTCGCTCCTTCGAGGCCCTTTTCGATCTCTTTCCACTCGCGATACTTGGCGACGATCTCTTCCATTTCCGCATGTGTCTTGGCGAGCTTCTGGTAACGCGCCGAGTCGGCGAGCACTTCGGGCGAGGAAAGCTCGCGGGTCATATCGTCGTAGCGCGATTCGATCTGGTCCAGTTTTTCAAAAAGCGTCAGAGCCGCCATGGGAGTACCTCAAGAAATCAGAAAATCGAAAAGTGAACTCGAAAACAGGAAACTACCTTCGGGCATCGCTCCGCAAGGAGCGGGAGAGGAGATGCTAATGGAATGAAGCGAACATTGCTGTTACTGCAACTATTATAGCGGCGAGCGAACCCAGGGTCAAACGGGCAGTGTGCGCGCGCTGGCAACTCTCCCGGTTAAAGCTCCCGCAGGAGGCCGGTTGATTGAAGTGCCCGCAGCGCGGTGATACGCTTCAGGCCAGCTAGGCTCAAAGCATCCTCTGGCTCACCAAATGAGTGCCACCGGAACAAAACTCGATCAAGCGGCAGCGATTTCCGCGCAGGCAATCACCACCGTCAAGCAGGTTCTGGAAGAACTGGGCGCTGGCCGCGGGCTTGAGGAGCTGGTGGCACGCGGCGCTAGGGCGCATCTGGAGCGCGAGCTTGGGCTCGGGAGCCTAGAGCGCGTCGAACTGATGCTTCGCCTTGGCGATGCGTGCGGGGTACGGCTGCCGGACCGCATTGTCGCAGGGGCCGAGACGGTTCAGGACCTGATCGACGCCCTTACGTACGAGGGCTCGCGAGAGAACCTCGGACAAGGGGAAAAACTCGCTGCGTCCGGTCTGGTCGCAGCCGCCGCACCGTCGCCAGCCACGGAACACGGCCCGGATCTAGAGCGCCAGATCCGAAATGCCGAGACGCTGACGGAAATTCTACGGTTGCGAGGGCTCGGCGAACCTGACCGCGCACACATCCATCTCTACGAAGAGGACGAGCGATCGCGCGTCATCACCTTTGGAGAGTTGTACACGCGGGCGTCGGCGGTCGCGGGCGAGCTGCGCCAGCAAGGTCTCGAACCCGGCCAGACGGTAGCGATCATGCTGCCGACGTGCGCTGAATTCTTCTATACGTTCGCGGGAATTCTATTAGCGGGCGGAATTCCGGTGCCCCTCTATCCGCCATTCCGGGCGGACCGCATCGCAGACTACGCAACCAGGCAGGCGAACATCCTGCGCAATGCGGAGTCGAGATTTCTGATCACATTCCGGCAGGCGGAGGGGCTGGCGCGGCTGCTGCGACCGCGCGTGCCCACGCTGCAAGGAGTTTTGAATGCACAGCGGATCGCCAGCCTGCCGATACGAGAGGAGCCGCCTGCCAACGTGTGGCGGCCGGTGACAAATCTTTCGCATCGCGCGTGCGCCGAAGAGATCGCGTTTCTGCAGTACACGTCGGGATCCACCGGCGACCCGAAGGGCGTGACGCTGACGCATGCGAATCTGCTGGCGAACATCCGCTCCATTATCGCGGGACTCGAAGTGCGGGCGGACGACGTAGCGGTGAGCTGGCTGCCGCTCTATCACGACATGGGGCTGATCGGAGCGTGGATGGCGCCGCTGGTTTTCGGCGTACCAGTGGTGGTGATGTCGCCGCTTGCATTCTTGAGCCGGCCGGAGCGGTGGCTGCGGGCGATTCACCACCACCGCGGGACGTTGAGTCCTGCTCCCAATTTCGCGTACGAACTGTGCGTGAGAAAGATCGCGGACAAGGATTTGGAGGGGCTTGACCTCAGCTCATGGCGGGCGGCGCTGAATGGCGCGGAGCCGGTGCACGCGGGTACGCTGGAGCGTTTCGCGGCGCGATTTGCGCGATGCGGATTCCAGCGTGAGGCATTTCTTCCAGTTTACGGGCTGGCGGAGGCATCGCTCGCCGTTTCAGCTCCTCAGGTCGGATCGGGTTACAAGGCGGATCGAATCGACCGGGAGGCGCTCGAGTCGGATGGCCGCGCTGTTCCGGCGGCGCCGAGCGATGCGGCGACGCTTGAATTTGTGAGCGCCGGGAAGCCGCTGCCTGATGTTGAGGTGCGTATTGTCACGGAAGAGGGCGGGGATGCCGGCGAGCGCGTGGAAGGACGACTGTGGTTCCGCAGCCCATCGGCGACCAGCGGCTACTACCGGAATCCGGCCGCAACGAGCGTTGTAATGCGCGATGGAGGATGGCTCGATTCCGGGGACCGCGCTTACTTCGCGGAGGGTGAAATCTACATCACGGGACGCGCCAAGGACGTCATCATTAAGGCGGGCCGGAACCTTTATCCGCACGAGATCGAGGAGATCGTGGGGCGGGTGCCAGGCGTGCGAACGGGATGCGTGGTCGCGTTCGGCGCGCCCGACGAGCGAAGCGGCACGGAAAGACTGATCGTTGCGGCTGAAGCGAGAAATATGGCCGAAGCCAAGCGGATTGCAGCGGAGATTACGCGCGAAGTGGATCAGGCAGTCGGCATGCCGCCGGATTCCGTGGAACTCCTCGGGCCACATTCGATTCCGAAGACTTCCAGCGGGAAGCTGCGGCGCAACGAGACGCGGAGACTTTTTCTTGACGGGAGGCTGGGCAAGAAGGCCGCACCTCCGTGGGTGCAAGTTGCGCAACTCGCAGCGAAGGGCGCAGGGCCTCGACTCTGGGGCGGAGGCAAGCAGATCGCGAGGCGTTCGGTGGAGATGTTGTACGGGGCATACGTCCTCGCCTTATTCGGGATCGGCTTGGTGATACTGTGGCTCCTGATCGCCGTCACGCGGGACCGGATGCGGGCCGCCAAGCTCTTGCGCGCGGGCGCGAGGCTGATGCTCAGCCTTGCGGCGATTCCCGTGCGGGTGGAACGAGAAGACGCGCTCGAGGAAGCGACTAAAATAGGAGCTTGCATCTTTGCGCCGAACCACTCGAGCTACGTCGATCTGCTCGTTACCATCGCGTTCCTGCCGGCGGGTGTGCGATTCGTGGCGAAGGGCGAAGTGTTGACCATGCCGCTGATCAACACGATCATTCGCAGGACGGGTCAGTTTGCGTTCAATCGGAGCGACCCTGAGGAACGCGCGAAAGCGGCCGAGGAGATCGACGCAGCGCTGCTGCGCGGCGAATCCGTCGCGATTTATCCCGAAGGCACGTTCACGCCGATCACCGGAATTCGGCCGTTTCACCTGGGAGCATTCAAGGCCGCGACACTCACGGGGCGGCCGATTTGCCCGGTGGCCATCCGGGGCGCGCGGAAGATTCTGAGGGACGAAACGCGCTTGCCCCGGCCGGGAAAGATTACCGTAACGTTCGGGCCGGTTCTGAGGCCTGATCCGAAGGCGGGAGATGATTGGCGGGAGATCGTGCGCCTTCGCGATGCGACCCGGGAGATCATCGCGCGCAACACCGGAGAGCCGCTGCTGTAGAAGAGTGCGTTAAGAGCGTTTAGCCTCCCAATCGAGCCTTCCCACGCCTACAGGCAGCGCGCGAACGCCTGGTGAAAACGTCCCCACCAACTGCGTGACGTATGACCCTGGCCCAGGGACGCGTCCAGACCCTGGACAGGTTACACGTGCCCACTCGGACAGGCCAAAATTGCTGCCCTTTCTTTGGCCTGCTGTCCAGTAGATAGGAACGCTGAGCGGTTTCTAGACTGTGTGCGTCATGAAATCACGCACACAGGCATCCCACGGATCACGCAAAGAGAGCTGGCGCAGCGTCTTCGCCTTTCTTTCGGTTCTGGTAGTTATCGCAGCCAGCGTGGCTCTTTCCAGTTGCGCGGGGTACACCTCGGCCTCGGCGCCGGGAGGCGGCCAGGCGGGGGATCCGGGCGCTGGCGTCCTCTCGCCCGGCTCAACCAGCGTTAGTTTCGGAAATGTCGCTGTGGGAAGCACGGCAACTCAAACAGTGAGTGTGACCAACACGGGAACGGCAACCGTAAACATCTCGGGCGCAACCATCACAGGCGCAGGGTTCACTATGGTAAGTGGAAGTGGCGCGACGTCTGTGCCGGTTGGTCAATCCGCCAGCGTGCAGGTTCAGTTCGCTCCGACGTCAGACACCAATTACGCGGGAACCTTGACGGTTACGAGCAATGCCTCGAATTCGACGCTTACAATTTCGCTGAGCGGGACGGGCACCGAGGCTATCGTAGCGTTGTCTCCCGCATCGCTGAACTTCAACGACGTGCCGGTCGGACAGACCAGCAGCCAGAATGTTACGATCACAAACAACGGGAATTCAAACCTGACGTTTAGCTCCGCGACGATTTCGGGCACAGGTTTCACGATGAGCGGGCTGAACCCGTTGCCAACGATCGCGGGCGGCCAGAGCGCCACGTTCAGCGTTCAGTTCACACCGACATCAACCGCCGGCGCAACTGGAAACGTGGTTCTTCGCGACAACGCCGGAAACTCTCCGCAGACGCTGACCATGACGGGGAGCGCCATCGCAGCGGGAAGCACGCTTACACCGAATCCGGGCAGCGTGAACTTCGGCAACGTCGTGGTGGGAAGCAGCAGCCCGCAGACGATTACGCTCTCGAATACGGGAAACTCGACTATCACGATCAGTCAAGTCACTACAACGGGCTCGGGGTTTAGTGCGAGCGGTATCAGTGCTGGACAAACGATTGCGGCAGGCGGGACGGCAAGCCTCACAACCGCATTTGCGCCGACCGCCACTGGAACCGTGTCCGGGAACATTTCGATCACATCGACCGCAACAGACGCCACGATATCAATTCCTCTGAGCGGGACCGGAACTCAGGGCGCCCTCACTGCAAATCCGGCCAGTATCAGCTTTGGGAATTTGCCGGTGGGCGACACCGCATCGGTGGCGGTCACGCTGACCAACGGCGGAACAGCGGCTGTTTCGATCACGGGGAGCAGCGTCACCGGCACGGGCTTCAGCATGAGCACGCTCTCGCCGCAGACGCTGAACCCGACCCAGACGGCGTCATTTAATGTGACGTTTGCACCGACTGCCGCGGGAAGCGTCAGCGGAAGCGTATCGATCACCACCAACGGTCCGGGATCGCCGCTCAAGATCAACTTGAGCGGGACCGGAACTCAGCCGCAGATTTCGGCAAACCCGGCAAGCGTGAATTTCGGGACCGTCACAGTAGGGAACAGCAACTCGCAGCCGGTCACCCTCACAAACAACGGCAACGCGACTCTCACGTTTTCTCAAATCACGGTTGCCGGTACCGGCTTCAGTCAGACGGGCCTTTCGACTTCGACGACGATCGCCGCAGGCGGCAGTACGAGCTTCAACGCCGTTTTCACGCCGTCTTCCGCTACAGCAGTGAATGGAAGCATCACGCTGACTACGAATGGTGCGCCGTCTCCTCTCGTGATTAGCCTATCTGGGACCGGTGCAACGCCCACTTTATCGCTCGGAACAAGCCCTGCGAGTCTGCCATTCGGCAATGTGGGTGACGGAACGAGCAGCGTGCTCACAACTACATTGACCAACAACGGAAACTCGAACATCACTATTTCCAACGTGGCAGTGACCGGCGCAGGTTTCAGCGCCAGTGGCGTGTCGAACGGCACAGTGCTCACGCCCGGCCAGTCCGCTACTCTCTCGGTGACGTTTGCACCTACAGCGGCGGGGGCCGTGAGCGGAGCGGGCGTTACGATCACGAGCAACGCAACGAACTCCCCGACGACAGTCACCTTGTCCGGCACGGGGACGCATTCAGTTTTGCTGCAATGGCAGGCCAGCTCAACGTCGGGAGTCCAGTACAACGTGTTTCGCGGAACGAGCTCCGGAGGCGAAGGAACGTCGCCGATCAATTCAACGCCTGTGTCCACAACCTCGTTTACGGACACCAAGGTGACCTCGGGCCAGACATACTTCTACACGGTCGAAGCGGTAAATTCCGGCGGGAGCAGTACGCCCTCGAATGAAGTGCAGATAAGTTTGCCCTAAGCAGGCGGTCGAGCTGTGCGGGCGAATAACTTGTAGCGTTGAACCGAGGACGTAGAAGTTAGAGACGACCTCGGAGACAATTCAAATCGCTGGCCTGCCGGACAGGGCTCCGTACCTGTCCCAAGTGTGTACCTGCGTCCAGTACCTCCTGGTTCCATCACATTGCACAATTAGCCCTTCATAGAGGCTGGCCGATTTCACCTAGCTCTCACGCCCGCAAACTTTCGTCTTCGACAAGAAGAATCTGTTCGCGCGTCTTATGTCTCCTCGCAACTGCCATCGTTCTCGTTGGACTTCTTGGCGCGAGCGGATGCGGGTTGGCAATGCAACCGAACACCACTAGTTCCTCGGCAAGCGGCGGAGGAACAGGAACAAGCGGAGGCAGCCCGGCTCCAGGAGTGCTGACACCTAGCTCTGCGAACGTGGCTTTCGGGAATGTTGCGGTTGGCACGTCAACGGCCCAGCTGGTAACACTGACAAACACAGGCGGATCGGACGTCAAGATTTCTTCCGTGGCTGTCAACGGCAGCGGACTGAGCGCGAGCGGCGGCTCGAATGTGACGCTGACTCCCAATCAGTCGGTCACACTTTCCGTAAACTTTGATCCGGCGAGTGCGGGACAGGTGACAGGCAGCTTGTCTGTGTCTAGCGACGCATCGAATCCAGATCTGGTAATCGGCGTCACGGGGACGGGATTCACACAGAATGTACCGCAATCTGTGAATTTGAGTTGGCAGCCAAGCCCTTCCGTCGTGATCGGCTACTACGTCTATCGCGGGCCCGCAGCAGGCAATCTTTCGAAACTGACTGGCACGATAGACCCCTCGACGAGTTACACAGATAATTCGGTCGTTGAGGGTCAAACGTACGTCTACGCAGTGACCGCGGTCGATTCAAGCAACGTGGAGAGTACTCAGTCGAATCCTGTGACGATCACGATACCAAACAACTAGAAGTATTCGTCTCGCCCCTAGGTCAAACAACCAGAAACGGATACATTAGCCGCCTAGCTTGACGCTAGCCATTCTAGCCCTACCAACTATGACGCCAATTTCGACGCTTTTGGATCTAGGATTGTAGCCAGATTCCGCTGACCTGAATTTCGAGGAGCTGCAGGGACCTGCAAAACAAGCTGGTTCGAACCTGAGCCAGCTAGGTTTTCAAGAATGTGGTAGGGCAGGGATGAACAACGCTTAGATCCACGGCCGTCAGCGATGCCCACAGACCATGCCGCTGGTCTTCGAGACCCGTTTTCGGTTGGTCCCTGGCGGACTCAGTCGAGCGTCTCGCTCACGAGTTTGCTGACGTGCTCGGCGATCGCGGGCGCTGACGTCAGTCCGGGCGATTCAATTCCGATCAGGTGTACCACGCGCGGGAATGCGGGATCGCGCTGAATGATGAAATCGGTCCAGCCTTTCGCGTTCGATTTCGCCGCTGCCGAACCTGGTGGTGGTGTCAGCTTGGCTCGGATTCCAGAATGAGCGGGGACTAGGTCGGCGGTTTCAATTTCAGGAACCAGCAACTTTGCGCGGCGCGCGAATTCCTCCATCGTCTCCCGATTGCTCTCGTAGTCGTTCTTGTCATTGACATAACGGGCGGTCGGGCCGATGAGGACATTTCCCCACAGTGTCCGCGTGAAGTGTGCGCCAAGGCTCAGTCCGGTAGGATGCGGCAGAGGGTAGACGAGGCCTTGCACCAGATCGCGCTTTGCGCGGACGACTTCGCAATAGTCACCGCGCACAGGATAGATTCTGTGCTGGGCCATCTTCGAGCCGAGCATGCCGGCGACTTCGTCCGCGAACAGCCCTGCACTGTTAACCAAGCAGCGTGTTGCGATCTCTCCAGCTGCCGATATGACCCGAAGGGTGCTGTCCGCGGGCTCAAGACGATCTACCTTTGCGTTTGTGACAAGATGTGCGCCCTGATCCGAGGCGATCCGGGCGTATGCCTTAACGAGGTCTTCGCTTGAAACAATGCCCGTGGATGGAACTTCGATGGCCTGGTATCCCTCGACGTGAGGTTCGCGAGCGCGAATTGCAGCGCGATCCATGACGCGGAGATTCTCGACTCCGTTTGCGCGGCCAATCTCAACGAATTGGGCAAGCTCGTCTGCCTCTTCCTTGGATGAAGCAACGACCAGCTTTCCGCAGTTTCGATGAGGCACACCGTGCGATGCACAGAATTCGTACGTTAGCCGATTGCCTCGCAAGCAGTGCTTGGCCTTGAGTGAACCGGGCGTGTAGTACAGGCCGGAATGGATAACGCCGCTGTTTCGCGAGCTGGCGCCCATGCCAAGTTTCGGCATAGCCTCGAGTAGGAAGACATCCTCCCACTTGGCTGAAAGCGCACGGGCAATCGCGCAGCCTACGACGCCGCCTCCGACAATGACTACATTCGCCTGGTCCACGACTACCTCGCTGAAATGAGCTGGTTCCGCTCTCGCAGCCCGCCCGAGGAAGCGCGATCTGTGTTGATCCAAAGACTGCCCGCCGCCGCCAGCAGGATCGACAGCCCGACGTTTTCAAACGAGACCGCCCGGCCGCTGACATGAACCAGCATGGCTTCGAGAATTACGGAAGGCAAGATGAATACCGGCAACAGCAGAGAAACCTTTGGCAGCCAGCGTGAAGCCATCGTCCTCCAAGCAAGTCCGAGCAAACAACCCGCCGGAATGAAAACGAGCGCACAAAACAGATACTGGTAGCCCTCGAATTCGGGCGTTCTGATATGGCGAATGAACTTGGCAAGGGCGGCTCCGGGGCCCAGTTCGTACGTGCGGCCACGTCTCTGCCCGTCGATGAAGAGGTTAAGATTGGCACCATCGAAAGACAGCAGGATATCGCGCATTTCGTTGGCCGCGAAGGTTGCGGGAATAATCCAGGACATCCTTGAGCTCCGCGCCGAAAGCGGAGTGCGAAACCAGAAGATTAGGCTTGCGTCCTTTTGTTTGAGTTCCATGTCCGCGGCACCAGCAGGTGAGGAAATGGAAACGATCCTTGCGTCGACTCCGCTAATTTCGGCGGGCTCGCAGAGAATTCGGAGAGAAAAGTGTCCGCTCTTCTTCAATTCATTTATCAGAACCGCTGCAGTGCCAGAAGAGACAAGCCACGACTTCCCGTCCAAGAAAGCGCCGTTCGGGTCGGCCGTCACCGGTGCTCGGGGCGTCCAAGAAAGATCGGGGACGAAGTGGCGTTCGTCTTGGAACGGGGCAGAACCTGAAAAGCTATACGCGAGGATCGAATCGGAGGCATGGTGGCCCGGGACTTCCCCTGCTGTGAGTTTCTGAGTGAGCTCCGAGGACAGGGCCTGGTCCCACATCTCAAGGCCAAGGACCTGCCCCTTCCAAGCAGGTGAGAAATGATTGGACGCCGAGTTGCCGACGACAATTAGGGAGTCTACGTTCCAACTGCTCAGCCGGGCCTCTTCCTGCAAGCGAACAGCAGCTGCACACCAGAACGCAAAGTATAGCAATAGGACCAGAGCGGCTCGTCGCCAGGTCAGCCAATCGCACACCTTCTGCTCGATTGCAGAGAGTAAAGCGAGCGTTGCGCTGCCGACGAGGCTAAAAAGCACCGCGCCGACAGCCGCACCGAATGAGTTGGTAAGAACGTCTTCCCACCCTGAGTCTCGAAAGGGAATGTAAATTTGAAGCAACTCGACAGCGTAAGAGAGCGAGGCACCCGCCGCGATCGTGATGCCAAGGGTTCGCATCGGCAATGTGCCTCGTTCCCGAAGCTTCTCAGCGAGACCGAACCCATACGGTACAAACAGCAAGACGTTTAGAAAATCATCGAACGGACCAATCCCTTTGCCCCAGCCGCCCAACGAGAACGGAAACAGAGGGCGCGGTAGGTGCCGACCAAAATCAAACCGAAAGGGATAGAGCGTTAGGAAAAGAATTCCGGCGACGGCGAGGATGAGGATCCGATTGGACCAGCCAGAAAAGGGACGGGAAACGTCTGAATGAATCGGGGTGTCTGGGGTCATTCGCGGCGTGCCGAATCCTAGCGACGAGTCGTAAGTTTAGCATGGGTCCAGTCGTCGTTTTGCTTTGGTGGCGCGACCAAGCGCGAATGTGATCGTGCCTTTTACTAGGGCGATGTTACCGGTTCGGGTCGCGGCGCTGCGGTGCTTTGCACAGCGACGTATGTGTTCAGCAGCCCTTAGTTTGAAGGCTGTCTCTGCTGTGCCAAGGACAAGCCGCCCTCGAACTTGCGATGTAGCCATTGGATACGCCAGACGTCCCACAGCATTTTCACCGAGTCAGTGACCACATTTACTTTCGACCCGGGCTGCGCAACCCAATTGACAGGGATCTCGGCTATCGCGAGCGATAACCGGCGAGCGATGAAAAGAATCTCCACATCAAAGGCGAATCCAGTTGTTTTTTGCCGCGAAAAGATCGCCTGAGCCGCCTCACGACGAAACATCTTGAATCCGCATTGCGTGTCGGCAATGCCCCCGAAGGCGAACAAATTGACGAAAAATGCAAAGCAACGACCGATGATTCGGCGATGAAGGGAGGTTTTGATCTCAACCTCTCCGGGATTCTGCACAATGCGCGAACCGATCGCCACATCATGTCCTTGCTCGAGAGCTTCAAGGAGTTTCGGAATCTCGTCCAGAGGTGTCGCTCCATCAGCATCCATAAACAAGACATAGCGGCCCTTGGCATTGAGTACGCCGAAACGCACGGCAGCGCCCTTGCCCATGTGCGAACAGGCAAGAGTGCGAATCCGCACGTCGCTCTCTTCGAACAAGCGCCCCAGCGCTAGAGTCTGATCCCTGCTGCCGTCATCGGAAATGATGAGTTCAAAATTGAGTTTGCGTCGGGTGCACCAAGCGATTGTCTCCAGCACGGTTCGAGGCAGTCGTCCTTGTTCGTTGTATGCGGGAACGACGATCGACAACTGAATCTCGCTCAGTTTCGGCGGCCTCAATTCGAGTGAAGAGGAGAGTTCACCGAGAATCGACCGAGTGTCGTCAACAACTGGTGAAGACGGCGCACTGGTTGCGCGGCGATCCTCCGCACCTTTGGGGCTGGCAAGCGATATTTTGTAAAAGCCGCCCGTTACGTAAAGCACCGCCCCACTGAACGTTGTAAATGCGTACTGAACCGCGTGTTGCAGCAGTACCATCGCGAGTGCCGCTGGATAGCCAGGTACGCCGCAACTGACGAGGAAGAGCGGTGCGGTCGCCTCGATTGATCCAATGCCGCCCATGGTAAGGGGAATGAGGGAAGCAAAATTCACGGCCACCATAAAGATCAGAGCGATCTGAACGGTCATACTGCGCCAGACCGCCAACCCAAAACAGTAGTATGAAGCACTCTCGATCGCCCAGACGAGAGCCGTGACAACAATCGCCTGCAGCATTCGCGCTGGCGCGCGCAGGGGCAGGAGCCCATCGATAAACTGGAGCGCTTTTTCGCGTGCGTACGCCGGCACATGCCCGGGAAATCTTTGATTCGCACCAGTGATGAATGAATGTACCTGTTGATGCGAACGGACACCAAAGATAAGTCCTAAGGCAAGAGCGGCAAACCCAAGCGAAACAAGAAACAGGGATTCCTTAAACCGGTGATCAATCGGAACAAGCGTGATACCAGTGAGGCTGAATACCGCTAACATCAACCCATCAAGAATTCGCTCTGCAGCGATGGACGCCAACGCGGTCGTTCGTCCCCTGTCCTGACTAGTTTTTGGCGATGTACAATGCGCGCGTAGAACCTCTCCCAGACGAGCGGGCAGGACATTATTGCCCATGAAACCGATCAGAATAAGACGCAGCGAATTCCAATAACTCAGGCTGCGCTCCCAAATTAACCACCGCGCTGCTCGGAGAAGATAGCCGGAGACCATGAGCGCGGCACCGAGCAATAGAAAACTTGGGCGTGATTGACGGATCAGCGCGATCGTTTGACGCGCGCCAAAGTGCGAAAGGACCTCGTATAGAAGGATTGCGCCGAAAGCGATTGAAATGGCTGCCTTGCCGAAGCGCTTCATTGCTCATCCGTTTTGCCGAATCTACGATCCAAACTTCGCCCTGGTGTTAGGGGTGAGCGCCGCATGGGAAACTCGTCTCGGCCAAGCGTCGTGGCTAGCCCGAGGCGTCGTTACCAAGATACCCTGGTTGCGCGGATCTGCGGATCAATCAGACAAACTACAACTCTGGAGTTCTCGCCCGAGAGTTTGGAGCGCAATCGTGTCGCCAAAGATGTCGCCCAGCCGGGAAGGCACGATTGGTCTTGTAAGTTACTGCTACTATGGCGTTTAGCTTGTCGCACGGGGCTCGGCGAAATGGACATCCGGGAGTTGTGAGTACGCGCGCATGCCATTTGTGGGAAGAAGCCTTCCACCGCCGCCTGGGTATTTCAGCCGTTCAGTCTTCTTATCAAGGGCTTCCGGCATTCCTTAGCCCTTCGGAGACCCCCGAGTTGTCGGGATTGTTTTCGGGCTCTCTGGTCGCTGTCTTCGAGGGCAACATCTACCTTGCCTCTCAAAGCAGGATTAAGCTATGTCTGCCCGTTTGGCAGTTGAACGCCGAAAGCCAGGTTCAGCCAAAAGGATGGAATCGCGAGGACGGCGAGCTACGGTATTCGGCCAGCGGGGTGTTATAGGATGATCCAACGAATCACAGTCTAAATGGCAGGGCAATGCGTAAACGACGCGCAGGGCGACATGTACTTAACGGGCTGGATTTAGTGTTCGCCCTACCAAAAACTTCGGGGTGCTCTAAGAACGCTGTCTTTCCTGACAAATGCTACATCCGTCTGGAATAGGGTGTCGTCGGTCTGCCTCCTCGCTTGACCACAGAAGTCGAAAACGAGAAATCCTCTTTCAACCATAAATGCAATCACCTCCGCGAACAAAGGAGCGTTCTCGTTGTAGGGCAACAGAGATGTCTCCATGATCACCGCTTCTGCGCGCGTGAGCGTGGCGCTTCCACCTCGTAGCACCTGGAGTTCAAAACCCTGCACATCGAGTTTGAGCAGGACCGGTGAGCTGTAGTGACGGTCCACCATAAATCCGTCCAGGGTGCGCATGGGCAACGTGACCTGGCTGACCTGGCTCCTGTCATAGGGTGCCAACTCCGGCAGAACTGAAGACCCGGTACCGACCTTGTAGAACGTCACGCCGTTTTTCTCTTCTGGTCCGAGGAGCAAGATCGAGTACTTCGAGTTTTGTCCAATCGTGCTCGCCGACTCCTGCAAAAAAGGCTCATTATCGAGATTTCCGTCAACCATAAAGAATTGCGCTGACGGAAAGATTTGGGCTGCCATACGGCTCCAATCGCCCACATTCGCTCCGACATCAATGATCGTTTGAGGCAGAAATCCGTTTTTCTTAAGGTTTTCAAGCAATCCGATTACAGTGGGAACTCCTAGGCGAAGCTGCTCGGACTCCGGGAGCGCTTTGACGAATAGATTCGCCAGTGGGCGACGGACCGGCTGCGGGATCATGTTCCAGGAGTGACGCAACGCCCTATGCGCCAGGCGCGTACACGTGGCCTTCACAGCAAACTTCCGCACGGCATGCAGAGCGAATCGACACCTCGTGTCACTTCAAGCGCTTTCTTTCCCCAAACAAGAACCGCTTCCATTCTTCGGCGGTTTTTCATGACGTCCTCCTAGCAGTAGCACGTGGCTGGACGATTACGGACCCGAGGCTTCGCGTTCGGTCAGATCGGTCTCGACCGGTGCTGTCGCCAAGCGCTCGGAGTCTTCCGGGCTCTTTGCCGAGGTTTTGGGGAACTCAAGTGCCCCCGTTTTACTTTGTCGCGGGCCTGCGGGCTATAATCCGAAGACGAACAGCCCGCGACCTGCCGAGACCGCGATGACTTGCCTTCCGTCCAGTGTGAAGGAAATCGGCGCTGCGCGAGTATCCCCACCGAGAAAAACGCGCCATGCCTCACGTCCGGTTGTAGATTCCACCGCAAAAACTGACCCTCCCGAAGCCCCAAATACTAAATTTCCTCCCGTCGCAAGTAGGCCACCGTAGTAGAGAATCCTCTCCATCACAAGCGATGGTGAAGAGTATTCCCATTTCTTGTTGCCGGTGGAAGCGTCAAGCGCGCGGACGACGGGAGTCACGGCGGATGCCGTAACCGATCCCGCGCTCCCCACGAAAAACTCTCCGAAGTTAGGCTGTATGTGGAGAGTCTTGGTATAGACGGAAGCCGCCTCGGTCGCCGGTACGAATACTAATCTCTTTTGCTGGTCAAACGCCGCGTTTTGAAAAATCGTGCCGCCGACGCCGGAGGGCCTTGTAAGCTGCCCCGCAATCGTAACTTCGTTCGCGGCAGTAGGAATCGGGCGTCCGTTGGAGTCTAGACCCTTCGCCCAGTTCTGCTGGACGAACGGTACACCCGTAAGGAATTGCCCAGTGACTCTGTCCAGTACGTAATAAAAGCCATTTCTGTTCGGCCAACAGATCACCTTGCGGCCTGTACCGTTGATCAAAATGTCAGCCAAAATCGGAGTTTGAGCTGAGTCCCAGTCATGTTCGTCGTGAGGAGTGAACTGGAAGTGCCAGGCCAACTGCCCGGTGCTGGCGTGCAAAGCGATCGCGCTGTCGGTGTACAGGTTGTCGCCTGCACGATCGTCTCCTAAAAAGGCCGGTGCTGGATTGCCAACACCCCAGTAGAGAAGGTCGAGAGACGGATCGTAGCTCCCGGTAACCCATGTTGACCCTCCACCGACCCGCCAAGAATCGCCGCTCCAAGTCTCATGGCCGGTCTGGTCGGGTCCTGGGACCGTATCGAACTGCCACTGTTTCTTGCCCGTATCCGGATCGTACGCAGCTAAGAAACCGCGAATGGTGAATTCCGCTCCACCAACTCCAACCACAACGGACCGATTCGCAATTAATGGCGCCAAGCTCAAAGAATAACCTTTGGAAGGGTCAGCTACTTGCGTTTCCCAAATCACACTCCCGGTATTGGCGTCGAGGCAAACCAGATATCCCTCCAGGCTGGCAACGTATAAACGGTTGTGAAGAATGGCCAGACCTCTATTCGCTCGACCACAGCACACTCGCACGCTGGATGGAATGTTTCGTGTGTATCTCCAAATCACCTCTCCGGATTTGGCATCTAAGGCATCGACGGCGAAAACATCCGAGGGGGGCTCGGTGATGAATATCACCCCATCGACTACAAGCGGAGTCGCCTCGATGGATGGCAGGCTTGTGTCGAACTGCCGAACCCATCGGATTCGAAGCTGTGAGACGTTTGCAGGAGTAATCTGGTTTAGCGCCGTATAGCGGTGTCCATCGAGAGAGCCGGAGTAGGTGAGCCATTCATCCGTTCTGCTCCCGGCCGAAAGAATTCGCTCGTTGCTCACGTCGATGTTTAAAGGGGCTCTGCCGACGCCTGAACCAGCCAAGCCGAGACCATGGACTTGCAGTTGCCTTATGTAGCCCACGAGTTGCCAGCGCTCGATCGTAGACATGGGCGGCGGATGCATCGCTGTATTGGGCACGCCGTTTCGGATGACCTTGTATATGGATAAGTCGCTGTCGCCATGTTTGAGTCCTGGCCGATTCAGCGGTGGACCGATGGCCCCACCTGCTCCTTCGTCGCCGTGGCACATCGCACACCGCACGTGAAAGTTGCGCGAAGCAACTTGAAGATCGGCTTCCGTAACGTATACGTTTTCAATGCTGGCATCGAGACTGCGTCCCGCAAAGAGATTTTCTAATCCGAACCCGCGTCGCTGGCCCGCCATCTGCCAAAGTTCATTCCATGACAGGTCCGGTATGCCGCCCGTAGCCTTACGAGCGAACAGCCTCGCGCGCCACGTAATCTTCTGGGCCAATTCCCCACTTGTAAATTGGGTCTTTTTCAGCAGCGATTTCCAGTAGAAAGCCGAACCAACCGCAACTCCGATTGCGATGACCCCTACAATCACCGCAATCCGGCTAGAAACACGTCTTCTTAGGCTCGATCGATGGAGGTCTTCGCTTGGCGAAGAACGTTCGGTTTTCATTTTGTCCCTAGCGTTCATGCGTCGTTTCTTGCGATGGTGCGCAAAACAGTGCAGGCATGCGACACGTTTCGCCAAATCGCAAGTGGGCGCCGATGCACATCTGCGGCACTTCCCCGCACGACGATCACCGCACCTCCAAGAATTTTGCCGATTCCTCTCGGCTCAGACAATGCGAGAAAGGGCTGGCTGTTACCAAAACGTACGATGAAGGCTCCTATGGCCATCCAGCATATTCAAATATTGACGCCGCGGGTTCCAGTTGCACGTCTCACAAAACGGTGGAAAGATCACTCTGGAACTCGCCGGTGGCATTCGGATGACTTGCCGAATGGTTCCCGATCTCAGGAGGACAGTTTGTATATGGAGCAGCTTCGCTTTCATCACATTGGTGTTGCCGTCCGCGATATCAGGAAAGCGATTCCACTTTTCCAAGACCTCTTCGGTTACGAGCTGCGTTCGGGTCCATTCGACGATCCGATCCAAAAAGTATCAGTGTGTTTTCTAAGCCGGAGAGACGAGGACATGATGATTGAGCTCGTTGCTCCACTCGGCGACGATTCGCCCGTCACTGGTAAGCTCAAAGGAGGCGGAGGCGCCTACCATATCTGTTACGAGGTGGCGGATATCCGGGCGTCCATCAAGCACTTTGTTGAGAAACACTCCGTGCTAATCAGCGGGCCAGATCCGGCCGTGGCGTTCAACCAGAGAGAGATCGCCTGGCTTATGACCGAAGCGCGCGTTCTAGTTGAACTGGTGCAGGCCTGAGGCCCAGCCGGTCGGTGACACCACTAGAACTGAAAATACAGGAAAACCTTCGTTTGCTGCAGGGACATCAAGTCAAAAGCCAACAATATGCCCAGTACGAGCGCCCAGCGCAGAGTGGGTTCCCAAGTCAGCCATCTCGATGCCGAGGTACCAATCTTCGTCAGCATCGGCTGAAACTTCGCCATGATCGTCTGACTGTTCGGGAACGCCCAGACGATCAGGAAGCGCAAGGCCAGGCTTGCAGGCCCCGGCACACTGTCTTCGCTTGAGACGGCCATGAAATGGTGAGTCTTTGTTAGAAAGCCGTGTACCGGGCCCAGAAATCGAAGCGCCGACATTACAAAGCCGGGTACAGGGAAAGCGTCCAGACCATGCAGTCCGATCATGCCGCCGAACATCTGCAACGCCGCGCCGACCGAAGACGAACGAAACATGACTTGCCCAGCGAGAACCGCGAGGTACGTGAGAAGAACCTTGAAGGTGGTTGCAGAGGCAGCTGCCAACCATCCGCGCTCCTGCTTGGATGGCTTCGGACCGAACATACGCCAGGCGTGGTTGATGGTGATATAGACTGCGTGCATTAAACCCAGAGCCAGGAATTGGAACCCGGCGCCGTGCCAAATTCCGACGATGATAAATGTAAAGAATACAGGGAGTACGATCATTGACGCGAAGGCACCCAGGGTCTGATTGTCGCGGCGTGAGGTAGCCAGACCTCTACGCATCCGCCATCGCGAGACACGCAATGCAATCGGATTGTACAGAAGCAGAGTCAAGTAACGGGTCAGTGTGATGTGCCAGCGCTGCCAATATTCGATGATGTTTGTGGACTTGTAGGGCGAATCAAAGTTGATCGGAAAGCGGATCCCGAACATGTAGGCCAATCCGATAGCCATGTCCGAGTAGCCGGAAAAATCAAAGTATAGCTGTAAGGAATAGGCGAGGGCGTAAAGCCAGGAAGTGAACATCGGAAAGCTAGCGGGATGCGCGAATCCGATGCCAACTACATCCGCTAATGGATCAGCCAAGAGCACCTTTTTCGACAGTCCAATTATGAAAAAGCTCGTCCCGATCGACATATTGCTCATTCGCAGGCGGCAGGCGTCTGGATCGAGGAGCTGAGGTCCGATTTCCCGAATGTGCAAGATTGGGCCGGCGATCAGGTGCGGGAAGAAAGTTACGAATGCGCTGTAGTGGACAATGCCGAGCTCGCGGCCCTCACCCTCATGACAATCGACCAGATATCCGATCTGAGTAAAGGTGAAGAACGAGATGCCTAACGGCAGAATGACCTTGAGATCGAATCTTGGCGAAATCAGTGAAATGGAGTGCGCGAAGGAAAGCATTGGCCCAAGATACTTGAAGAAGATCAAAGGCAGGAGATTGCCCAAGACTCCGACAAACAACAATCGATTGCGAGATTGGGAATCATCTTCCCGTTTCGGCGACAGCAGGGCTCTGCCAATTGCGAAGTTGAACGCGACTGAAGCGACCAACAAAATCACAAATTTAGGGTTCCACCAAGCGTAGAAAGCCAAAGAGCAGATCGTCAACCAGGCAACCGCGGTGGTGGCGCCGACCTTTGTGGCGACGTAGTACCCGAAAAGAGCGATCGGCAGGAATATGAATAGAAAACTATAGGAGGCGAAGACCACGGACGATTACCCTTTTTTTTGATCTAACTTCCGTTCGATCAGTGCAACAAATTCGCCGACGTTTCTGACCTGCTCCAGTTCGGCGGTCTTGAATTTGATTCCGAACTTAACTTCAGTTGCAACCACAATATTGATATGGTTGAACGAATCCCATTCGGGCACATCTGCCGCAACTGTTTCCTGCGTCAGCGTCAGGGTGTCGTTGTTGAGTACGTCTCGGATTATTTCCGTCAGTTGGGTGAGAACCTGTGAATCATCCATTGGTCATCCCTCGCGAATCGTAATGAAGGTCTCTGAAGGCGTGTAGTTCGCAAGTTCCAGCCGCCAAACAGATCCGACGCCCGGGTCCTCGCTCAGCGGCAGAAACCCGAGCTTCTCATAGTGTTGCTTTACCATACCGTTCTTTGCGGTAGCCTTATATTCGCCGACGATTTCGGTGATGCCCAAATGCTTGGCTCTCTCTGCGAGAACGTTCATACAGGCGTTTTCGACCTGACGACCGAGTACCCGGCAGCTCATAAGCCATGTATCGATTGCCATTTTTGTGTCTTTGCCGTTCCGACGGCCAATAATGATGCTGATTATTCCGTTGTCACCTAGGCAGTCGGTAAGACGAAAGTGCAAGCCGATCGCATCGGGAGCGTCAATCAATGCCGCGACTTCCTCTTCGGTGTAACGACGAGTTGTCAAATTGAACTGGTTAGTCTTGTTGATGAGCTGTACGACGCGCTTGAGGTCCACTTGGTCAAAGGCCTTTACCCATAATTCCATCTTGAGGCTGGCAAGGTAACCCTTCAGATCGGTGGCGTTAGCTTGAAGAGACTCGCGCTGAAGATTGGCCTGATATTGTTGGGTGCGTTCCGCGTCCTCAGCGGTGATTGATAACGCCTCGAAATAGCCGGCGTCGGCAATAGAGCGAGCGTAGAAGGCCGGATCCTCCGGCAGCTCAGGAACCGCGACGGTCGGAAGTTCGCGCCGGACGATGTTGCGCTCAAATGGGTTGTCGTCCACAAAAACGCAAGAATCGATGCCGATGTTTAGGCGCTGTGCGATCTTGCGCACATTGGCCGCTTTGTCATCCCAATTGGCAACAAAGGCAGCAATATGTGACCGAGACAGGACCATCTCTGGATGCCGCTCGAACGGTGCCAGCGCGTTAGCCTCGTCATTTTTCGAGCAGACAGCGAGGATTACCCCTCGACGAGATTGGTCCACGACCCAGCGCTGAAATTCTAGGTAAGCTTCTCCCATCGCGCTCCCCTGACCGAGCACGATCCCCTCAACTCCGTCATCGCCCACCACGCCGCCCCACAAGGTGTTATCAAGGTCCAGCACCAAACATTTGGAAGATCGTCCCATTTGCGCCGCAATTAAGCGAGCAACCAATTCCCCGTACATCGGCGCGGCCGCGGGATGAATCTCTTGTTTCGCTTTGAGCCAAAGGCCCTCGTCATGCCATGCGTCGACACCGTGCCTCTCGGCACTTGCATCAAGGGCAAGAAGATCGACGCCCGTCAAGTCGGCGTATTTTCGGAGGAGAGTGTTCATTGCGGCGACGCGATAAGCTCGCGAGCTACCGAGACGGTGCTCATTACTTCCCAGAAGGGCCGGGAAAATAGGGAGCAGCGTTTGTTGTACGACCTGACACGCGAATGCTTCCTTGGCTGTTTTCCACAAATCGGCTAGGCGCGAGACGACCTTCTCGGTGCCGCTCGAATCCACCTCACCTTCTGCTTGGCCAGCCAGATGACGTGTATCCGTCGCAAACAAAACTACATTGGGGGCAAAGCGATGAAGCGACGACGAAGGATCCAGCAATTCTTGTTGGTATTGGCCATATCCTGTGACATATGTTTGCACATACAGACCACGACGAAGTGCGGCAACCCGCAGTCCCGACAAGAGATGGGTCACGGTGGAGGAGGCCAGAATGGCGAGGCGAATTGGTCTAGTCGTTAGGCCTGGCGGCTCGTTAGGAAACGAGCGCTGCAGCAAATTGTCGAGTTGATTGGTTCTTACGAAATCGAGGCGAGTGTTTGCAGTCCCGACGAGGTGCGACCAAAGCTCTGCACCTTGCTGCGGAGCGGCTAACAACTTCTTCCAATCGACGGGTTCCGGAAGCCAGTAGAGGTCCAGCACGTTACCTCAAAGTCTTGAAGGAATCAGACCCTGCACTGTCAACTTGTAGATGAGTTCCAGGATGCCCGCCATCGACGAGGTCTGGACTGCCAGGGGCAGGCGCCGCACCGCAGGATAGAAGCTCCCCTTTCGCGAACGTTTCGTGGCGACGAAAGCGCTCCAGCTGTTCCGTGAGCGCATACATTCCTCGCGCGTTCAAATGAACGCTATTTGCAAAACAGGCATCGCTAAACGTAAAGAACGAGGTTACGTCAAACAGAGTGCCACCGCATTGCTGCACGACGGCTTGAACCCTGGCTCGGTGGTCATCGTCGACGGCACGGAGTTCGGGGTATCTTTCGAGCACCTCCTGGCGGATGGGGCCCAGCACCACGGTAAAGGGTCTACCCTGGCTGCGGACTTCGCTGCAGAATGCAGCCAAAGCATCCGTGCAATGCACACATGTCGTTTCCGCCGTCATCGTGTCGCCGCTCCACAGGGCAGGGTCGGAATTTTCCTCGTTTATCTCCAGAGGGGCGTCACCTGTTCTTGAAAAGACCAACGAGTTGGGATCTGAGGGACTATGATACTTGCTCCAGTTGTCCGCATAGGCGCGCAAGCCAGAGATATCACGGTACGTGAATTCCTCCGCAATTGTCATTTGTCCCAGTACGTATCGACGAAGCACATCCGTTGGAATCTCAACCTGCGCGCGAAACGCGTCTCGCATTTCGAGAGGGTCCGCAGCAAGTATTACTTCGCGCACAGGAAAGATCTCCGCGACCTGTTCGTAAAGCCGTTGCGCGCTTTGCATCGGAAGCGCATTGGCACCCAGATTGATAAAGGGCTGGCCCTCCTCATCCTCTAGGAGGTCGCTGTCAACGTCATTTAGAGCAACGCTAGCACCGCTGATCAATCCGACCGGAGCAGGACCTGGCCGGTGATCACGAATGAATTGCAACTTTTGGTCTAGCGGCACATTGGAAGCGAAAAAGGGGGCGATGCCGAAGTGCGAGCACGCGAGTTCAACCGCCAGGCAGATCGCCAGTGCTGTGAATAGACAAACCGACAAATTGCGTCCAAATGTGAGCTGGCTGTTAGTCATATGCCTTCGGGGTACCGCTAATGCAGTGCAAGCCTTGGTCGATTTAGCTCAGTTCTCGCGATTCGTGACGCCCCAAACCGGGTGTCCGAGAAGTACTTACGGAGCGGCGCTTGGCTCGCTCCTTCAACATCAAACCACGTGCGAAGATTTTATGATTCAAGAAACTCTACAAGCAGATTCTTTTTGGTCAATGCCCATGCAATGCGTCGCCCAGCGAAAGCCACAGCCGGGACAGGAGGATGAATGATTATCGTCCCAACTGATTGACAGAACTTGAGATGCGCTTCCAGATCCGCCATCTCATAGCATAAGTGATGCAATCCGCCGCGCCGTTCGAGGAGGAAGCGAGAAACCGGTGATTCTGGCCCGCCGGGCTCGACCAATTCAATCAGTGCATCAGAGGCGCTGTTACCTTGCAAGAAAGTCACCCGGACCTTCTGGATCGGATCAAAAACAATGTTTCCGTCCCAGGTTGCCCCAAGGGCAAGCGCAAACGAGTCGCCGCTCTCCTGAATGGACGGCACGACGAAGCCAATGTGGTGAAGCTTGACAGAACCCGGCGGGAGACGAGTTTCTGTAACTTGTTCAGTCACGACGCACCTCGCCGCTCTCTATTGTGAATGCGGAATACCTCCACGGGGTCTGTCGGTGAATTTACAAACATCCGGCGTTTCAAAAGCAAAATTGGCTCCACTGTAACTTAATGAAATTGAGTCACTTACAAGAACGCGCTATGGCAGGTGTGGAACCTGCTGCCACTTTGGGACAAAGTTTTACCCAGCTAGCGGATGGGAAACAGACAGCTCGAATTGGCCAAGGGCGAGAATCATAAAACCATTTTTGATACAGACTTCACATCCCTTAACTCAGCCTTTTGCAGCCAGGAGGCTTTCAACTGTATCGGCAACTTTAGCCACGTCGGGCTTTTCGAGGAGCGAGAAATGATCTCCGGGCAAAGTGAGCACGTCCAGTCCCTCGCGAGCGATATTCTGCCAACCCATTGTCATGTCTTTTTGAAATTCGGCCTTTTGCGTTTCCGCGCGGATCAAATGAAGTTTTCCGGGATAGGGCTTGGGCTCGAACGTGTTGGCTATCACAGTAAGCGCGGCGATATCGTCGTAAATATTGCGTCCACCGAATGTTTGCGCGCAGGATTGGTCGCTGCGCGAAGAGCCTGCCTTCGACATTCTCTTCCGCCAGTCGATTGAGCCCTGGATGCCCGCATAGATATCTCTCCACTCGCCTCGGACGATTTTGCGGGAATACTTGGAGATCCGGCCGTACGCATACCGCATATAGAAGCGTAACGACTGCATGAATGATGCGTTGTTATAGTACGAGTAATTCAGAGTCTCCACCATCACGACGGGCGAGACCGATTCGCCCATCTCCGTCAATTGGCGAGCGACCTCGAAAGCCACTATGCCGCCAATGCAAAAGCCGAATAGTTGATAGGGCCCCCGCGGCCGAACCTTCCGGATGTCCTTCACGTAAAGAGCTGCGAGATCTTCAATCGTCGGAAGAGGCGTCGTCTGTAGCTCGGGGGCGCGCACGCCATAAAGCGGGATTCGTGAATCAAGAAAGGAGCTGAGCGGACGATAACGGAGCACGTGACCTGTGCCGCAATGGATGCAGAACAATGGTGTTTTGTCGCCCTGTGGCCGCATCGGCACAATGTGAATGGGTTGCTCATCTTGCTCTGAAGGCTTGAGCACCCGGGCAAAGGCTTCAATGGTGGGGCGAGACATTAGCGTCGAAATATCAAACTGTTGTTTGAACGATTTCTCGATTTCATACATCACACGAACGGCGCGCAGCGAATCGCCGCCGACCTCAAAGAAATCATCACGTATGCCGATATCCTCACGATCTAGCACATCCTTCCAGATTCGGATAAGTTCAAATTCGACTTCATTCGAGGGCTTGACATGGGATACCCGCTGCGCGGGCGAGGTCAATACGTTTACCTTCGAAGGCTTCAATATTTGGGCGAAAGCTTCGATGGTGGAGTGCGACATCAGCGTTGAAATATCGAATTGCTGCCCAAATGTTTTCTCTATTTCATACATCAATCGAACGGCGCGCAGTGAATCACCGCCCACCTCGAAGAATTCGTCCCGCACACCGATGTTCTCCCGATCGAGGACTTCCTTCCAAATTCGGACAAGTTCAGATTCGACTTCACTGGAAGGCTCGAGGCCAGACGTCTGTTGTGATCGGGCTGGCACCTCGGGAGGCTCTTTTGCCACATGAACTGGGTGACTGGAGTTTTCATTGTCCTGTTCCGTTGAAGTCGGTCGAATGTATTTCACGGTCATGGGAGCGCCCTGCACAACGGCGCTATCCACGTCCAACTCGTATGTTGATACTCCGTTTTCTGTCCTGACGGCCCGGAAGCCGAGTTTCGGATAGTGTTCTTGGACGAGTTTGTTTCGATCGGTTCGTATATACGTTCCGATGAGCTTGCGCACGCCTTCTTTCTTTGCTTGGTCCAAGACGGCCAGAAGGGCCATATTCTCGACGCGTCTGCCGAGAACCCGGCAGCTCATCAACCACGTATCGATGTCCCATTCTTCCTTAGTAGCGCGCCGGCAAATCACCACACTAATCATGCCGTTATCGCCGAACCTGTCGGACAACCTAACCTGGAGAGTAAAATAGGCTGGATCGTCCTGCATGGCTGCCACCTGCGCCTCGGTGTAACGCTTCGTTGTCAGATTGAACTGGTTTGATTTGTTGATAAGCTGAGCAATTCGTGCTCGCCCTGTTTGATCGAAAGGTTGAAACGTAATTTCCATCGCCAATGACGCCAAGTAGGACTCGATATCTCCCGCCTCTTTCTGAAGGCTCGCACGGCGGGCGTTGTCCTGGTAGAAATCAGCGCGGCGAAGGTCGTCATCCGAGAAGGCAACAGTCTCGAAATAACCAGCGGCTGCTAAGGTTCGCGAATACAACGCTGGATCCTCCGGCAGTTCGGGCACAGCAACTTCCGGCAACGTCTGTCGAATAAATAGACGCTCCACTGGGTTGTCGTCTAGGAAAACGAACGAATCGAGCCCGAGGGAGAGCTCTTGAGCAATCGCTTTGATGTTTGCAGCTTTGTCTTTCCAATTTGCCTGAAAAACAGCGATGTGCTGTTCTTTGAGCAACATCTCAGGGTGTTTTTGGAAAGGAATACGTGCGATTTCGTCTTCATTTTTCGAACATACTGCCAAAACGACCCCACGCGCTCGAAGCTCGAGAGCCAACCGCTGGACGCTGAGATAGGCTTCGCCGGTTGGGTCGCCCTGGCCAATTTTGATGTGCTCCAAGCCATCATCTCCGATGACGCCGCCCCAGAGTGTGTTGTCCAAGTCGAGAATCAGGCATCGCCGGCTCTTCCCACGCAATGCCGCGATCGTTCGGCAAACATGGTCGGCGTACAAGGGAATGAAGGTGTCCGAGAAAGGAATCTTCGCCATATTCCATTCTCTTGCTGAGTGCCAGTCGCCAAGCCCGACCGTAGCAGCCAAATGGGCCACATCGATTACCACATCGGTCGAATCTCGCACGCCATCGGCAATGCCGAGGTTTATGCCATCGATTATCCGGCGCAACGAGCCCCTATGAACACCATCCATGTTCCCGAAAAGCGTCTCTGGCGGCGAACTGATCGTCTGAAAGATGCAAATTGCTTTGTTGTTGCGCCTGATGCCGTCTCTTACGGCCCGAAGATACCCAAGGGATGCGTCGACAGCTGTTTGGCCCTTTTCTACATTACCGCACGCATCTCGGATCGGAAATCCGCGATAATCAATCGCAAGCAAGACAGCGTCCGGCGCAGAACGATTGATACGGGAATCCGGTGTCAGCGCATCTTGTAGAACTTGATCGTAACCACCGGTGATCACTTCTAGGAGAAGTCCGTGCCTCGGCGCTGTCGCGACCAGTGCAGGAACAATAAAGTCAGTTGTAGCATTACTCAAAAGGGCGAGGCGAAATGGAGCCAGTGGCTTGAAATCCGCTCCCTTGGCGCGCAAATTCTCAATCGTGCCGGCCAGGCGCGCGAGCTGATTCTGATCCAGCGCGCATGTCGCCAGCAGTTGGAGCTTGCGACCGACTGGTTCGGCGACGTCGAGCACGGCTTTGCACTGCAACGCAAAGTCCGCGGCCGGCTTCGGGAGCCACTCTAGGCTCGAAAACGTTTTGTTACTCATTCATGTATCCTCTTCAACTATGAAGCGAATCGGTGAGAGTTCTTAGATGGCTCGATGCCTATCGCTCTGAGCGTGAATCTTAGATTTGAATGGGCTTGGTGGAGATTCTAACCGCCCTTTCGACTCCGCAATATCCTACCTTGGCCGATTTATACCCGGGCGGTTCCTTTGGACGCACCAGCGTTAGCGCGCTTGAAAAGGGATGCAAGCCTGGCCTTTTGCTCGTTTCTCATGAATGCTACGAACTCATCGGAAACGGGTCTTCGGTCACGGCGAATACACGAATAGGCGAATCCTGTCAGTCTCGCAATGCCACCAATCAGGAACGGCTTATCGGGCACACGCAACAGGCACTTCAGGATTTCGAACTGGGGGTCACTGCCGAAGGCGTAATCCATTCTTCCCTGGCGGAATTTGTATCGTAATAGGCTCCCGGCCGTTCCGGTGTGCCGATGATGAAAGATTTTCAGGTCTGGAAACGCTTCAATCTCCCATCCCTTCATCCTAGCGGTCGTCTCGGCGTGCCAGTCTTCGCCGCCATATTCGAGTACGGCATAACCTCCTATGTCCTCATAGCACTCTCGGCGAACTAACTGTGCGGCGTGGGTCACCGAGTATCGACGATTTCCCCTACGGCTCTTGAACTCGCCGCCCTCCTCTTCAAAGAAGAATCCACCGGCGAGCCCCAGCCGGGGACGCCGATCGAATTGTGCGAGGAGGTCCTGAAAATAGGAAGGCTCAAGTGACACGTCCGCGTCGACATTGCCAATAAAGTCAAACTCACATTCCGCTAGAAGCGTGGATCCGTTTTGCAGCGCGAGAACCTTCGATCCAAAGTTCCTGCCGGGCGGCCGCGTGATCCGTACGTAACGAATAAAGCCGAATTGCTGCGCGTATTCCTGGATGATGTCATCGGTTCTGTCTGAAGACGCATCACTCACGATGACCCAACGCCTTGGCAGGATGTTCTGGGACACTATGGATTTAATTGTTCCCTCAATCGTTCCCTCTTCATTGTGAGCCGCCGTCATCAGAACATATCGGTGGGACGCATCACACGACGGCTTAGCGATTGTATTCATCGCCGAATCCCTCATCCGATTAGTATTCTTGTCAAGGATGTCGAACACTCGGGGTCGCCTACTTTGTCTCTCTGGAGGAGAGATACTCGACGAGTCCCTGCTGCCACGGCTTAAACACGTTCAGTCCTTGGTTTTTCAGGGCCCGATTCTCAAGTACCGAATACTTGGGGCGAGCTACTTTAGCCGGGAACTCATTGGGCCCAGCAATTTGGAGGTTTACTTTCGTGTTGGTGAGAGAAAAAATCTCGCGAGCGAATTGATACCACGAGCAGCTGCCCTCGGCTGTCGCGTGATAGAGCCCATATTTGTCTGATCGGCTAAGGGCTACTATTTGTGCCGCGATTTCGCTTGTCGGGGTGGGAGTCACAATCTCGCTGTCTACTACACGCAATTCGTCACGCTCCTTCGCCAACTTCAGCATCAGCTCGACGAAATTCAGACCACCTTTAGCGCGACAAGGATTCTTCCCGTAAATTGCGGATGTGCGTAATACGAAGTGCTTATCTACCGTCGATCGCACGAAGTACTCACCTGACAATTTCGTGTTGCCGTACACGTTCAAGGGTCTCGGAGCATCCGTTTCTATGTAAGGACTGCCCTTTGCTCCATCGAAGACATAGTCGGTGCTTACGTGCATGAGGATCGCGCCAATGTCACGGGCTACCATAGATAGGTTTCTGACGCCAAGTCCATTTACGGCGAACGCCTTCTGCGGTTCACGCTCGCAGTTTTCGACGTGGTGCATAGCTGCAGTATTTACGATCGTGTCCGGACGCAACCCGACAAGGCACTTTGAAGCGGAATCCATATCGGATAATTCGACATCCGAATGCGAAAGAGCACAGACGTCGTCTCCATGCCTCCGGAAGGCCTCAACGACGTCAACGCCGAGCTGGCCGCTGGCTCCGATGACTGCGATCTTCATTAGACGTGGGCTCCTGCCAAAGAGTGCACGTCTATAGCGCTCTCCAGCTTCTTCAGGCACTGGATGTTCGAATACATTGGGTTATCCCAGTCTTGAAACTTGTCCATATTGTCCACGAGGCTTCCGACGATGGACTTTACGTCTCCCGACGGGTGGAAACTCAATACGTTCTTGGCCTTCTCGATGCTCACCTTGTAGTTACGAAAATCCTGAATGTGCTTGATGTTCAGATCCACTCTGATGCGTAGGCGCTCCTCCACAGACGACTTGACCAGGTCGGCGACTTCGCCGACCGTATAGTTTCCTGAAGTGATGTTGAAAATTCCCGATAGCTTGTAATTGGCTTCGATCGCGCGGGTGTATGCCGTGGCTGCATCATCGATGCTGAGGACAGGCCGCCAGATCGAGGGGTTGTTCACGGTAACGACGTGCTCTCGAACGGCGCTCCTAAACATTGTGTTGATGATCAGATCAAAGCGCATGCGAGGGCTGTAGCCTGAAACAGTACCCTTGCGAAGTGCGATGACTGAAAAATTTTCATCCGAAAGCTGCATCGCTGCTTGCTCGCCCTGAAGTTTCGAGATTCCGTAGGGATAATTCGAGCTCACGGGGCGGGTTTCGTCGAAGAGCTCATTTTCCGTGTATCCATAGACCGAGCAAGAAGAGGCGTAGATGTATCTCTTCACCTTCGCTTTTTTTGCCGTGTACGCCAAATAGGCGGGTGCGGCGGCATTGAAGATGAAATTCTTGCTCGGTGAAAATTCAGCCATCGGATCATTTGACAATCCGGCAAGGAAAATAACTTGCTCATATGGCTCCAGGTCCTCTACGGAGAGATGAAAGAGATCCTTATTCAATATGCCTACCTGTCGCGGCAGGTGGTTGCCGAACCAAAAGAGATCGACGACGTCTACCTTGTAACCGCGGTCAAGAAGTTTAGGAATAAGTACGTTACCGATGTATCCCGCACCACCAGCGCATAAAATCTTCATGACTTTCTCCTTGCTCCTTGAATTCAGTCTCGATCCTGCATCAAAGCTTGAAGTTGTCCGATTCGGGCCTAGCGAGCCATTGCGCCAGCGTCTGAGCCTTTTTGTCCTTCTCGGAAAGCTCAGCCTGGGAAGCAGAAATAGGCCACTCGATGCCGATCGCGGGGTCGTTCCACAAAATCCCAGACTCGCCCTTGTTGTTGTAAAGGCCCGTGCACTTGTACTGAATCTCCGCCGATTCAGAAAGCACGCAAAAGCCACGAGCAAAACCAGCCGGGGCCCATACCTGGCGTCTGTTCTCCGCTGAAGCCTCGATGCCAACCCATCTCCCGAGTGTGGGAGAGTCTTTGCGGATGTCGACTGCAACGAGGAATGCGCTCCCGTTGGTTACGCGCATGAGTTTCCCCATGGGTGGGTCCCACTGAAAATGTAGCCCGCGCACGACGCCCAGCGCCGAGCGTGAATGATTGTCTTGCACAAATCTACAGGGCAGGCCAAGTGTCTTGAACTGGTCTTCCCGGTACGTTTCCATGAAGAATCCCCGGTTATCCTGAAAAATGTCCGGGACAAGGACAACAACATCTTGCAGCGGCCGCGACTCGACTCTTATGTCCATGATTTTCTACAGGACCTCGTCTGGCAATTTGTGGATCCCAACTCCGGTCAGGCTGGCAAGCAGAAAATGTATGTTGGCCCTCGATTGGAGAGGCTCGATTTTACCGCTCCAACACACGGCTCATCGGCTTGATGTCTAGTTGGGGTTCCTCTCCCTTTTCGACTAGACGGATTGGATCAAGACGACAATTCCACTGAAACAACGCTCGGAGTAACTCCTGATGTTTCTTCCTTGCTTCGCTTGGCCGTACGATCTGGATAAGCGCGATGACAAATAATCGGAGGAACAAACCCACCAAGGTGGACCTTCGACAGCTACGCACTCCTCGCACACCATAATACTTATAGAAGTAAAGATACCGAGTAACTTCGTTATCAATCGCGAATCCAATCGGGGGAAACCGCTTTTGTGTCGACTGTCCCCCCAGGTGAGTGATCGTTACATCCGGTGTGTACAGGATTGGATATCCGGCGTCCCAGATCCTTCGGCATAGATCTGTGTCTTCGTGACAATAGAAGAACTGTTCGTCGAAACCGCCCAAGCGCTTAAGCAATTCCCCACGAACAAGAGTAAAGCATCCCGCCGGCCATCCGACAGTCCGCTCCGTGTTGCCGTCCCATCCTACATATCTACCGGGATGAAACCAGTCCGAAAGATACGCCAACGGGTCAAGTTGAAGAGCCCAGCACCATTGGGATCGAGGAGTCGGAAAGGGCCAAATGCATCCTTGAAACGTTCCATCGGCATTTAGCACACGGCAACCGAACGCGCCTGCCTCTCGATGTTTGTCTGCGAAGACAATTAGCTTATCCAGGGCCCCGTCGTGGATGATTGTGTCAGGGTTCAGGATGAGGACATACTCCCCCTGGCTAGCCTGAATTCCAGCATTGTTTCCCTTTGAAAAGCGCAGGTTCCTGCCGTTCTCAATTAGACGAACTTGAGGAAAATTTTCGCGGATAGACTGGATGGACCCGTCAGTGGATCCATTGTCGGAGACGATTACCTCGAACTCAATCGAATGCGTTCCTGCATAAATGGAAGTGAGGCAATCGGTGATGACCTTAAGATCATTCCAGCACAATATGACAATGGATAGTTTCATCGCGATCTTCTTCGTAAAGAATCACATACCTCTGCGGATTTGATCCAATGTGTTCGAGGCCTACGGCGCGAATGCGTCACTTCAAGCGTTTCTGGATCACTGTTTGTCCCAATTGGAAAGAATTCGTTTTCGCGTTGCGAGCTTGCTTGCCGCCCTCGACGGATTTTTCGGCTTTGGACAAGCCGGACGCAAGCACCGGGCGGAGCCTGTAGGCTGGATTGGCTGTGAACGCCGCCTCCCTTGCCAGTTCCGCAGTTCTTGCCGGAAGGGTCGTTGAGCAAATGATGGCCAGTAGAGCGTACCAGGCAACGACGATTTGATCGAAATAACCGATTCCAAAGAAGGCAACGACATTGACGAACAAGGACGCCCCAATCGCCCAAATAAAAATTTCTTGTTTCCAGTCGCCTTTGTTTTCGACGAGGCGGCGCATCTTTCCCACATACTTGAATCCGAGTACGAGGATCGCTAGAAAAAGCACCAACGGGATCAGACCTGCTGTGTCGGCTATCCCGACGTACTGATCGCTGAGGTCAAAACTGTCCAAGCCCCAATTCCCGTAGTCCTTGGTTCCTATAAGCACCCAGGACCAGAAATGCCGGATGCACTGATCTACAAGCAGATACCGGTGATATGAAGACGAACCACCGGCCAAATCGATGTCTTGGATGATGTGCCAAATTGGCGACTTCATGTAGAGCTGCAGTGCGACGAGCGTCCCCACGATGCCCCAGCGCACGGCGCGCATGTTCCGCCGCAGCGGCCAGAAGCAGAAGCCACAAATCCCTCCCAGGCATCCCATTAGCGCAGTGCTGGAATTAGCCGTTATCGCCATGATCACCGCCCCAACGGCCCCAGCCGCTGCCAACATTCGGCCCTTCTTCTCCCTCACCCAGAGTCCAATAAATAGCGGTAGCATGAATCCGCCGAACGTCCCGGCCAATATCGCATGTGCGAAAACGCCAGCGGCACGAACGCGATCGCTTCGCTCTTTTGCCAACTCGAGGTATGTGGCGTGTATTCCGCCGAGCGCAGCGTAAATGAGGTTCCTCCCCGTCAGTGCTTCATACGTCATAAACCCGGCAACCACAATCGTCACGCACGCCAGCGCCCGGATGGCTCGTTTCACGTCTTCTTCGTCCCGGATCAGGAAGCGCAGCACGACGTAGCTTCCCACGGTCGTAAGGAGTTGCCCCATTTGATAAATCGCCTCTCCCGATTCCTGGTACAGGAGAACCCCGGCCACGGCAGTCAGCACACCCAGAAGAATCACGGCCTTGTCGATCCCGTTCCATCCCCCGCTGAATGTTTCCCCCTTCCCTGAAAATTTCATCCAGGCTATCCGTGCGAGCCCGAATAGCAACAAGATCCGGAGCATGGGAAAGTGCACCGACGCGATGACCACGACCTGATCGCCGGGTATCAGCAAGCCCGCGAGCAGGAACGGGAAAATAGCCTTTGTTCGCGGCAGGAGCAAAAGCAGGATTCCTGCGAGCAGCACCGCCGCTAACGCGACAGGGCTGAAGACGCTGTCAGGAGTACCGCCGGCGAAGTTCGCCCACGGCTGTTTAGGATCCAAGGATCGGGCCTCGCTCTGTCCTGCCGCGCGATTCGTTCAAGGTCACCCTGAGCATTGCCTATAACCCTAAAACCGACTCCGTGCGGTTCCTTGCGCCTCTGAAGAGGATTGCATACGCAACGCCATATGCTAGAAGACACGCGATGACACCAATGAGTACGCTCGAAACCGGCTGGCTCAAACTGACGGCTGCTCGCGCCGCCAGACCAGCTCCAAAGACACTGAGAGATATGGCCAGGGCAACCAGAATACTTTTCCTGTACTTTGACAGCTCCAGGTCACTCACCTTGCGAATCCTCTCAACCTGAGTCAGGTAGCCTCCGGCCATCGAAATGACGCACGCCAATTGCCCACCCACCGGTCCGAGCCATCTTGCTAGTGGGTAGATCAGAAGAATCATCAAAATCGCCATCGTGGCGACGCATCGCCGGTGAAGCTGCGGATAGCCCCTTGCATAAATTACGCTGGTGATCGGAGCATTTGCCGCATTGATCAGCGCCGCGCATCCCGCCAAAAACAGAGACCCCGCCGCTGCGGCATAGCGGTATCCATACGCAACACTAAGCAAGAAATGCCCGCAGAAATACAAAAAGACTAAGAGCGGAAGGCCCAGAAAAAAGACTGCGGCAGTCACCTTCAGCAATATCCGATTCATGCGCGGCTTATCATCCTGAATTTGTGCAAATGAAGGAAAAATTGTCTGAGCCATAATGTTGAGGATGAAGTTTGCCGGCGTCTGAATTGAAGACACGGCCATGATATACAAGCCTACCGCGGCAGGCGAAAACAGTTTCGCTAGCACGAAAACATCTGTGCGCATGTAAATAAGACTCATGAGCGAGAGGCCGTAGACGCCCCTTGAGAATTTGAGCAAATCCCGCATCGCTGCTAGATTCCAACGCAAGGAGGGAAGGAATGGACACAACACAAAAGAGAGAACAAAGCGGGCTGCGTTTTCAGCAACGAAACCGAGCACGAGAGCCCAGACATCACGGATAAAAAAACTCAGAATGACAGTGATCAGGACACCGCTGATGCCCCCTCCGTGATTGATCGCGGCCCACTTCCAAAGTTTCATCTCCTTGATCGCTGCGTATGCGCGGGAGCTTATCATCCCTTCGAACACTAGCCCGATTCCAGCAACGCGGAATAGAAGTGGCAGTTCGGCATTCCCATAAGTCCGGACAGAAAGGGGCGCCAGCAGGAACAAAATGGAGTAGAAAAAAAGCGCACGCCCAAAAGTAATCCACCATGCCGCTCCGACGTACTCCTTTTCGTGCCCTCTCGCATTCTGTATAAGAGCTTCCCTCGCTCCCACGTCCAGGAGCGAACCAAGCACTCCGGTAGCCGCCGTAACCAGAACCATCGTCCCGAATGCCTCCGGTGCGAGCATTCGTGTCAGGAGAATGTTCCTCCCGAATCGCGAGGCTTGTTCCAAAACGCTTCCCATTCCCAGAAAAGCTCCGCCCCGAAACGTCTTGGCCTTCAACGTTTCGCCGCCAAACAGGCCCCCCACGGCTCGCTTCAATCTCATGAATGCTTCAGAGGCCATAGGTCTATTGGATTCCTTGTGAAAGCACTTGCTTAAGGTAGTTGTGACTCGATGAATTCAATATCTGCGCTGAATTCCACTTCAGCTAAGGTCTTTTCGGAGATGTGTTCGAGAAAACTTGTGCCAACTTTGCTTTAGTCTGCGACGGGAAGTTTGCTTTTCAAGACCCTACCCGGGACGACGCGGTCGAAGAAGTGTTCCATTTGATCAGTGCTGCGCTCCCAGTCGAGACGGCTGATGGAGCGATTCCCTGCCGTCGCCAATTTCACTCGAAGGCTTTCGTTTTCCAGTAACAAACAGAGATTGGCAGCCAGAGCCTCCGGGTCCTGAGGGGGTGACAGCAACCCGGTGATTCCATTCTCGATAAAGTCGCGAACGCCGCCGCAATCCGTGGATACGACGGCGCAGCCGCAGGCCGCCGCTTCAGCCGGTGGTAGAGCGAAACCCTCGGATACGCTGGGGCAAAGAAATATGGACGAATTGTTGTAAATCTCATTCACAATAAAATCCTGCGGAGGATTGGAATAATATTCGATCCAGGAAGGAATGCCGCGTCCAAAGACCGAGCCGCCAAAAAAGATTGCCTTAAGATTCGGATGCTTTGTTCGGGCGATCTCGAGAGCCTTGATTCCATCTGAAGCACCCTTGAACGGAACCTTCGAAAACATCATGGCAACTCTTGAGTTGCGAGCGATGGGCTGTACTAGACGGTAACGGTTCAAGTCCACCCCGTTGGATATATGCGTCAAGTCGTCGCACCCAAGGTTCTTGCCGACTTCATGAAGCCACTTTGACACGACGATTTTGTGGAGACTTGACCGCCATGTTTCATCGACGAGGTCCTTGTCCCCCATCCAGGTTTCATAGTGTTGGATCAGATAACATTTCTCGCCTTTATCCTGAGAATATCCAAGAACGGGGCGAGCGGTTTGCCAAGCCGTAGCGAAAATCACGTCCCCGGCTGGTATGTACGCTTCGTCCAGGGTAGGCACAAAGCGCAAGTCGACTCGCGGATCGATTTTGTGCCAGTTGACTTTCGGTCGAATCAACCGGTTCCTCAGCCAACTCCGAGCATCATTGGCACGATCCCAAAGGCTTCGGTGCCCGGCAGGGGGCGCGGCGCCACTCAACCGGCGCGCGTGAACAATTGTTACGCTGTGCCCTCTTGAAACGAGCCGATTCGAATATTCGTAAACGACCCGGAAGCCGCCCGTCGGCCTAGCCGGATAGTACGGGAGTAGGAATGTTATCTTCAATTTAAGTGCCTCAGTTCGCCTTCCGCCGTTCCAACAGGACGACCCTGCCCCTCTCACTTCCTCCGGCAGGCTTATTCCTGGTTGAATCCAGTCGCTTTTCCTGTGTTCAAGCGATCAAAGATCTGTTCCGCGCGTCTAGCCCATGAATGATGCTGTCTGACTATTTCCCGTGCCTTTTCCACTGCAGCACGACCATTCGGATTATTCTGATCTTCATCCAATTTGGCGGCGAGATCGGAACCATCACGTGCCACTTGCAGTATTGCGTCAAGCGGCAGAAGCATTTCGTACTCACCACTCCGTGGCAAAACGCCCAGTAACCTAGCTCCCGCAGCTAGCCCCTCGAAATATCGCATTACGAGGGGGCTAAACCCTCCTGTGCGTTCCGGATGATCCACATCGGGAGGAGTCACAAGAAAATACCGGGAGCTTCCGACCATTTTTCCCAATTCCGACGGACTAAATTCGCCCGACCGCTGCGTATATCGGTAGTCGAGTCCGCGATCCGCACAATAGCGAAGCATGGCCTGATGCAACGGCTCGTGACGACGGCCCATCCAGTAGGCAAATATAGGGCGTTCACCCGGCACGGAATCGAAGACATTTGTATCGATCCCGAAGGGTAACCATTCAAACTGTCCTGAAGGAAACCGCGTTTTCAATTCTTTATAGCCCTCACGAAAAGCAACAAAACATGGATCTAGTTTCAGAACGGTCGCAAGCGTTCCAATCTTCGTGATGATGTATTTCCAGGCATCTATGACGTAAGCCGAACGCCGCACAGGACCTCGAGCGAGCGAGGCGACGAGAATCGGCCATTCCGGTCGCGACGGTCCCTGCATCCAGAAAAGCGTGTCGGAAGCCCAGACGGCCCGCAAAACGCGTTGCCAATCGCCCCAATTGCCGTATCTGAAGTCAGGAGGGGCAATCAAACGCCCGTCGTTTTGTGACGCCAATGGCTGAAGTAACGGAGGGCCGAGCGTCGTCCAATTCACCCATGGGTTCAGGTTCTCGTTAGAGAGCACTCCGAGACGCATCGATCTTCTACCTGCCATTCTTGTGGCCGTTGACTGACGTGTACGCGTTTTCTATGCGAAGATTCAGAATTAGCGCCGTTCAGGCAACACGGTTCTGACAGTCGCTCAACTTGCTCTTGGAAGTTCTCGTAAAATGGACCCAGTCAGGTAGATTCGATCCACCCGAGTGTCGTGGCCGCTTCGATGGCATCTAGCCGCTCGCAAGGAATGAAGACATTGTTTAGGGCTTTCGGCATGGAAAACCGACGGTATCCGAGCGGGAGGTGGCTCCGAGTTCTGGTAACTTCCACTTGGATGATCGGCCGGAAACGCTCGATCGACGCCGCACCTCCGTCCAAAATCATGTCTTCCGCGCCCTCTGCGTCGATCTTCAAGTAGTCCAGCCGCGCAATCTTTTCCCATGCGCAGAGGTCGTCCAGCGAAACACTGAGGACGGAAATCGAATTGGCGCTGGAGTCCTGAACGAGGCTAAATGAGTTCGGTTTACCCCTATTCAGGAAAAATTTCACCTCGCCCGTCTTTTGGCCAACGCAGAAGTTGCGAACTCGGCAGTTGCGGAACCGATTCAGGGTGATGTTTCGGAAAAGCTGGCGAGCGGATTCAACAAAAGGCTCTATCGCGATTACGAGACCAGAATCGCCGACCTCCTTCGCCGCCTTCACAGTGAAAACGCCGACGTTGGCACCGATATCAACGAACACATCTCCTCGCTTCAGAAAACGGCTCAACGAGGCAAGCTCCGGTTCGAGCGCGTCCCGAAAAATGTAAACTCCGCGCCCTCCCCAGCCAGCTCGATTGTATCCGGTGACAAGAGCGCCGTTCTCCAGCTGCGTTCGCAAAAGCCAATTCCTTGGGGTTAGCGCCACACGAACTTTCCTGAAAAATATACCGTTCACGAGACAATCTCACACTTGATAGCTTCTGATCGTGTGTTTCTCTAGCCCTGGACGCGACTGAGAACAAACTCTAGCGAGGTCAGCGGGGTCATTATGGCCGGGTCCGCCTCAGCAGATGCAAGGTTTGATGTTTTTTCTCTCTGTCTGCTCTTGAGAGTGTTCTACTCTACGGTTGCGGTAAGACCACTGGGTGGCTGCGGCGCGCTGACCGATACCGCTGAGAATTCATAGGCTCCCACATCCCATGGCCCGCTTGCGGGGCGGGCATTGGGAGTCCTGGAACAGCATACCGCCGTGTGGTTTGTTGCGTTGTACGTAACTGCATAGGTCGTATCCATCTTGCAGGCCGTCGCCGCGTTGGGGTCGGGAATCGAATTGCATAGCGAAGTTTCGTTCACTCCCGCGCCCACCGTCGCTCCGCTACTCGATGTGGGAGAGAATTCATACGGTTGCGTGTAAGCGTATCCCTGCCCGTTTGCCGCCGATTGTGACTGCGTAATCAGGTCCGCAGGGTTGCCCGGAAAGCCGCTGCTACTGCTGAAGGCAACCGGAGCCGTCGTACCCGCACTGTCGGTAAAGGAGGGACAGGTTGTGAACGGAGCAAAGCCGCAAATGACCGCGCTGTTCGATGTAACAAAATGAGTGTTGAACAGTTTCATGCCGGTAAAGTCGCCCCACTCGGCGCATACTTCTTGTGCAGGAGGGCCGACATAGGAACCTCCGTTGGCTGTCGGATAGCTCACTCCGGTGATTGGCACGCTTGAATCATTTCCGCACTCCAGCGTGTTGTTGAAGAAATAGAACGTGATGCCGGACGAGGTAGAGCCGAAGTTCAGGTTGCGGATATTTGTGACGTTCGTGATGACATTGTTGAAGACGTAAAAGTTACAGGTCCCACTCACGATGAGCGGTTGCCACATCTGCCCATAGACCGCCGTGTCGATCACGTTGTTATACCAGTAGGCATTCGGGCTGCCACCGACGCTCGCGCAACCTCCGTCGTTTGCGACATGGGGGTGCTGGGCGCAGGAATAGCCGCTGCAGGCAAGCGCCGGAGAGTTCTGGTTCACTGCGTTGCTGGCCCAATAGAAATAGCTGTCCCTTACGGTGCCCCACTGAGATGCCGTTGCATCCCCCTGATATGCAGCAACGCTGTGATCGTAGTAGACCACTCCTCCGAAGACGGCTTCTCCTATCCACACCGGGTATTGGGGCCCGTACCCGTTCGTGTACGTAGGCGATGGGCCTGAGTCAGAGTAGTCCGCTACATTGTACGTGTAATGCGCGTAGGTCGGGGAACTCGCATTGTTTCCGAAGCTGACCGAGTAAGTGAAATCCCCCACTTCGTTGCCGTTAGTAAAGTTATTGCCCCCCGGAATGGACCACGACACGCCATGGAAGTAGCAATTCTCAATCGTGTAGTAACCATTGGAAGCCGTTCCGGCGATGTAGTTCGCAAACGGGGGCACTCCGGGCGTATAAGTTCCAGCCGAACACATTCCCGTGAATTCAAAGTTGTCCACGATGATGTTAGTCTGGTACGAGAGGTTGAAGAAGTTTGTCGGCTGAAATCCCGGCGTTCCGTTGTTGTAGTTCAATTGGGAATCGTAATAGCAAGTCGGTGTTGACGGATTCGACCAGCCCCCCCAGCTGAAAATCGGCCGCGTCCAGACGTTGAAGCTGAACGAGACGCCTGTCTGAGTCCCAGCGCTGGCTGTGAGCGTCAATGCCGAACTGCTTTGGACCGAAGCCACTGTGTAACCAGCCCCATTGATCGTGATGGTCTGTCCAGCAAGCCAGCTTACGAAGTCACCGTTATCCCGCTGGCCGCTCACCCATGTCACGCTTGTGCCCGACGTGTTGACCGTTCCGGTTTGCGGAGCGTACCAACTGTGGTCTACACCAAAGTAAACGCAATGCGCTCCCGTGCAGCCGCCGAACGAGTCGTTTCCTGCCGAGTCTCCCGTGCAGTTGGCATTCGTCCCGATGTACCACGGTGCAATCGTATAGTTCCACGTGGTGCCGCCCCGGAAGATCCAGCCAACTCCCGACGAACAACTTGTCGGGACGTTACCTCCAGCACCCATCATTCCCACAGCATGTTTGAACGGGCTGGACTCCGAAGTGCCTGTGTTTGAGTCCGAGCCGTTCTGGAAATCCACGTAGTAACAATTGGTCGGCGCGGCGAATGGCCCGCCGTAGGCGGTATATCCCGAGCCGCCGTCCATGTTCGCCGTGGACGGACAGGCGCCTCCCTGTGTTGTTGTCGCCGCGTGGGCGCAAGGCATCCAAGCAAACGTCGCAAGCACAAGTGTGTATCGAACCAGCCATTTCATTTAATCTTTCCCCCATAACACCTGTCTTACGCTGAATAGGTTATAGGGCTTCCTGGCTGCCTAACAACTGGCCCTTAGGCCAGTTTCGGGGACACTGAACGACCTGTACGCCTAATGAAGCGATCCACGATGGGGAATGACATCAGTCTCAGGCTACCCGAGAATGCGCAATCGCATAATCAGCCGAAACTCTACTGTAGATTTCTTCGATCCTTTCAATCTTCATGTCCCAAAGGAATTGCTGCCGAATCTTATCCCGGGCGGCTTTGCCCATCGCGGCGACTAGGTCAGGGGCCGCAGCCAGTTTTCGGATCGCGTCCGCGATTTGAGTAGCGAATTGCTGCGGGTCGGTAACCGGGATGCGGATTCCGCAGGCATCGTCAACAACATACCCGGGTCCGCCGCGGTCCGCGACGATCATCGCCAGGCCATGGCTCATGGCTTCAAATACGGCGATGCCACCCGCTTCGCGAAAGCTCGGGAAGAGGAACACGTCCGAGTGCGCATAAAACGCATCAATCTCTTTCCGCGGCAGCCTCCCGTGAAAGGTCACGACATTGCTGACGCCCAGCTTTTGCGCCTCTTCCTTGCACGCGGGGAGATCGTACCCGTCGCCGATCACATCGAACGTGAGCCCCTCAAGATCCTTGAGCTGGGCGATCGCCCGTATCGCGTCTCTCGCGCCTTTCGTGCGAATCATCCGACCCACAAAAAGCATTCGAAGTTGCTTTTTGTTCTCCCTCGGACCGCCGCGCGGCGGCGGAAGCTCGGTCACGCCGTTGTCGCTCATCAGTTCCACCGCATGGGACGGCAAGTCTCCCAGAAAATCCTTAACATACGGCGCGACGCATAGGATGCAATTAGCGGAAGCAAAGCTGCGTCGCAATAGGGGATCGTGCCGCAGGCGCCATTTGTCGAGCAGTCTCAGCTTTGTGTACCACGGAGCTTTGCTGAGCTCCGACTCGAAGCCGTCCGGGTTATCAATGCTTCCGCCCACGGGTCCGATCAGGAGCGGTATGCCAAGGCCGGTTGCAGGAGATGGGTATCGCATCGACGCGGGCGTCACCTGATGCGCCACATCGAATGTCTCGCCAGATCGCAGATGATTCTTAAGCCAGCGACGCGCATGGATATAGAAACTGATGTAGCCCGGCTTCAAGATGCTGCTAAAGCGCTCCCACCCTTTCATGAACGGCAAGTCGAGCCATTCGATGACGCGCACGCCCGGCAGTTGCGGAACTGTTGACGGGCGCTCTCGCTTTCGGAAGGTTAAGAGCGTGACGTCATGGCGCTTTCCCAATCGGCTGGCCCATTGGAACGAATTCCATGCCTCGCCCACATCCGTGCCGTCGCAGCCGCTGGCGATCAGTAGAAGCTTTCGTCGCCGTGGACCATCACAGGGCATCACAATCCTGCCGTCCCTATGCTCTTCTCTCTGCGCCGAAGTATCGGACTGCGCCATTTTCATCATCGGTCGATTAGAAATCGCGCTAGCTTTTTAAAAATAAAGGATCCGCGCACGCTGCATCATGATTAGCTTTGTCGCGAGTGACGGTGTTCGGTCGCCGCGATTTCGAAGGTGGCACGCTCTGGCGGGTCATCTAACTGCCGATTCGAGATTCCGCTTCGCGAATTCGGCTGCAATCGTCTCAATGATGCGCATGCCCGCCTTGCCATCCCACTTCTCCGGCACGCGGCCACTTGCTTGGCTGCCCTGTTTAGCTCTCACGGCTTCGCGGATTTTCTCTTTGTCGGTCCCCGCGATCGTATTCGTCCCGCACGTCACCGTGGCGGGTCTTTCCGTATTCTCCCGGACGGTGACGCAGGGAACCCCCAAGCACGTGGTCTCTTCCTGAATCCCTCCCGAGTCCGTCACCACTAGAGCCGCATGCTTCATCAAGCAAAGAAAATCCAGATACCCAAGGGGCTCCAGTATGCGGATGCCGCCATTTGCCGGGCCAGTAGAGACATGGCTCCCTTCCTGCAAATGAAACAAGTGTTCGAGTCGAAATTCGGCAATCCGTTTTCGTGTTCTCGGATGCGCTGAAAAGACGATCGGGCACGAGCGCGACAATTCCTCAAGGCCTTCGAGGATATTCAGAAATGTGCTCCGGTCGTCCACATTCGACGGACGATGCAGAGTCAGCAAAGCGTACCGGCTGACGCTTGTTGCCGGTGAAATGCCGTTTGACCCGTTGCGCAGACCAAGCTTTTCCAAGACGAGAGACTTCTCAGCCTTGTCCCTGTAGGTCAGGAGTGAGTCAATCATTGTGTTGCCGACGAAATGAATTTCGTCGTCCGCAATGCCTTCGTGCTTTAGGTTCTGAATTCCGCTCTCCTCGGTCACGAACAGGAGGTCCGACAGGTGATCCGTAAGTATGCGGTTTATTTCTTCTGGCATCGCACGGTCAAACGAGCGCAGGCCTGCTTCAACATGCGCAATCAAGGGCCGTGTTCCGTTCGAGTCGTATGAGATCTTGGCCGCCGCGAGAGCGCACGCCAATGTTGAGTTCACGTCGCCCACAACGACCACGGCGTCGGGCTTTTCCCTTAGCAATACTTCCTCAAATCGGCGCATGATTTCCGCCGTCTGTTGAGCGTGCGAGCCGGAACCAATACCCAAATGGATGTTGGGCTTTGGAAGTTCGAGGTCGACGAAGAATGAACCAGACATGGACTCGTCGTAGTGCTGGCCGGTGTGGACAAGAATCCCCTGTATCCTTTCCGATTCCGTCGAGTGCTTGCCAGACACAGAGTTTTTGCGATTTTGTTCCCGAATCGCCGCAAGAAGGGGTGCGGCTTTCATGAAATTCGGCCGCGCTCCCACGATGAGCATGATTTTCATATGTGAAGGTAGTGCCCTTTCAATCCGTGACTGCTTCTCACTCATTCCGGACGCGTGTGCTATTAGGACTGAGGGTGCCGGATTCGATAGACGGTTACAGAATCGCTCGAGAAAACCACATCACCCACTTGGGACGCGAATACGGCGACCTCGGGATCGTTGTGCACCCACAGGTAGTCGTAGGAATTCGCGATCTGTCGCCAATCTACTTCGGGAGCGCCGTTTGCCGAATCACAAAAAACGTTCGGACAGTATGGCGAACCGACAAGGCGTATTGGCTGGACTCCTTGGAGATGAAAAACCATTGGATCTAGAAAACCGCGCTCGACCACGCCGTACTCCAGATAGTGGATGTCGCCCCTTTCCGTCGCGCCTTTGTGAGGCAAACTAACCAGGGGCAAAACCTTCGCATCACGCGGCACTGCTTCGAAAGAGGCGTGCAGTTGCTCTAGTTCGCGTTGGTGGGAAATGTACACCTGTTCCACGGTCGCGACGCGAAACAACACAAGCAGAGCCAAGCCGATATACAGATACCGCGGAATACGGTTAAATCGGAACACTGGTAGTAGGAACAGATAAAGGAAAGGTAGGAAGCGGACATCGAAGTATCCGCCGACTGCGCCGTACTGAATCGGCGCCGCGAAGTAGACCACCAGCAAAATCGAGCACACGGCCAGCCAAACCGGTTGCAACGCCGCTGTCGACCTCTTCTTCAGTGCGAGAAAAGCAAGAAACGCGAGACCGGCCAAAAGAATGAGATCTTTCTTGAGCGCATATAGTCGTACGGGGAAGAGAAGACTCTTCAGCTTGTCCGAGATAGTAACTCCCGCGTAGACGAACGCCGGGCCACCCCCCGCGTGAATGGGATTGTAAAAGAGAATCAGAAGTGCAGGCAGTGACAATATTGCTAGGATGCCCACCTTCTTCCAACGGTCCCTTTGGAAAAGTGCGTAAACACCCATCACGAGGCCGGCAACGAGAAATCCCATCAAATGCGTAAAGTAGACTAGGATCAGGCCACCGACGATGCCGACAGCCGTGACAACTTTGGGGGCTTTGCAGTAATTCACCCATAGACCAACTACGAGCAGGCAAAAGGCGAGGCTATATCCATAGCTTATCGAACCCATTAAATACATGGGATTCAAAGCGATCAAAACACCGAAGCTCGCCAGCGCAACATTTTCAGGACAAGCCTGCTTGAGTAAAAAGTACGTAGCCAAGGCTACGAGGATCACGCCAAGGCTCAGAATGCACTTACCCACAACCTCGACAGGTAAAAAGTATTGCAGTGCCAGGGCCAAAATGTCAGGCGATATGTACGGGAGAGGACCCCACGCTGGCGCGTAAAGGTTCGCAAAATGATAGGCTCCGTCCCCCATGTGAAACAGGACAAACCACCTTGCAAGGTGATTGGGATAATCGATCATGACTAGGTAGCGGACAGTCCAGAACGGAACGATCGCGACTAGAGACAAGATACAGATACACAGGATCCAAGGTGTGAAGGTTGGCAGACTTTGCTCAATGCCCGGATGCCCTTGCTGTTGATCGATGCGCTCAGTTCGCATGATCGACGGCTCCCTGCGATTCATAGACAGTTGTCCGAATTGGCCGAGTTCGTTGCAAGAGATCCGACGATCGAAACGCGATGCATGCGCCGTCCATGGTGCGTACGATGACCGAAATCACAATTCACCAGAACTTTCAGAGGTTCGCTCTTCTAGCGGTGGCCATCGATGGCAATGCATGGCAGATGAAAGAACAATGAGGTTCATATTCGAATTCCTTGAAATTCTATTCTCGACGATTGGTGCAATTTGGTTTTTGGGTCAGAGATGTCTCCGGGAGCTACGAAGCACTGGTGTTCCATTTCGCAAAAGCATAGAGCAGCCACCCTAGCTCATAGGGACGGCACTCCCACATTACCTTTAGGCCGCGCCGCGATTCTTCATCGTCGCGTTGAGAGAGAAAAGCGACCGCAGTAGTCAGCATCCTGCGGACTGTGGGACGGTAGACGCTCCGCCAAACGACATTCTCCGCGGGATCCTCCATATCGAGTGCTAGCTCGTTTCGACGAATCCACTGTAGGCCCTTATAAATCCAGGGCGTGAAGTCCGACCCAGTGGCTTGCCCCAATGCCAGCAAAGCCATTGGCCCCATCGCATGCTGATGGACCGAGAACACCGGCAATCTACCCGCGACGCGCCCCGTCGACGAGTCATAGTGCCACCACCACTGCCCGAGTGAACCCTGAACCTCGCATATGGTGAGAGCGCAATCGAGGGCGCGCTCGAGCGCGGCTTTATCTCCATACGCCTGGCTGAATCGCGTCATCGCATAGATGGGATACACTTGGTCAGCGAAACTGCCAATTCTGCCTCGAATCATGCCAGCGACGCTGCCACCGCTGGTCACATGTCCGAACATCCCGCGCTCACCTTGGTTCTTGATGAGAATCTGATACGTCTTCTGTGCCAGATTTTCGACGTACGCTGGGCTCGAAGTACGGGCGAGTTTTCCGTGGCAAAGTCCGGTGAGAAACCAGGCCAGTTCCATCGTCCGGCCCTCGCGAGCTTGACCGTAGCGCGCGAGCGAATTTGCCACATCCAAGCGACGTTCGACTTCGGCCAGACGTTCCGGTGAAACAACAGAGCAAAGCCACAGCAGCACGCCGAGGTCTCCAATGTTGTCGACCCAATCGAGACTGGCGAGCAAACCGTCCAGCACAGGCGTGATTGCGATTGGCGATGTCGCTCCGCTCTCCTCAAATCGCTTGAGCCCCATCAGGGTCATCATTGTGTAACGCCGGGAAATCCCCTCGCGAACCATACCGCGTTCGGTCTTCTTCAGCTTGAAGCAGAAGAGCTGCATGTCGCGATCGAACATGGGCACTAGTCCGTTGACCGCAAGCGCATTCAAGCGCTCGATCATCTGATCCATGTCTTCTAATCCGTGGAGCGGTTCTTTCTCGGTCATCACCCGAGATGAAGGCGTGCTCGACATGTTCCCTCCAAGATGTCAATAAGGCTGTTTACGATGCTATGTAACGCGGGGCGGACCGTGCTCTCCGGTTTAGTCGGACGGTTCCGTCGACTGAGCACAATTTTTGTCCTGACATCCTCAACGCTCTCAATGAGCGTCATCCGGCCGCAATCCGTCAGGTATCGATCCACCGCGCCGATCCTGCCTCGAAAGATGCTGTAAACCGGGACGCCCAGCGCGGCAGCTTCGCGATTCATCGTCCCGCCACCACTCACGACTAGATCTGAGAACCAGATCAGATTCATTCCGTCGAGCGGGCCTTTCGGGATGATCATGCGGCCAGTCGCAATGAGATCGGCCCACTCGCTCTTAAGCTGAAGCTTTTGCCGCTCATTTCGAGGCAGGGTAACGGCCCGCACGAAAGGCTTGTCCTCAAGCATCCGGAGCGTCTCGGCAAACAGGGTCTCGCTTTCGGGATTGTGATAATGCGCCTCCGTCGCGGGCGGGCGCAGGGTCACAATAAGGTCGCTTGGTGAAATGCCCAGGTCAGTCAGCAGCGAGGGATCCGGCTGGAGGCGATGGGCGTAGACGTCCTCCTTTAGTCCCGGATACTTCAATCGCCTCCGAGATTTCTTCGCGATCGCCCTGTCTGGTATGACATCCGGGGTAAGCGTCCAATCAGGTTCGATGAACCCCGTTTTTGTGCTGTGCTCGTAGTCGTGCATCATGACTGTCGGAATACCAAGCGCCTTACAGGCGAGTATCTGTGCGCGAGAGCCGTGCGAAAGAGCCAAATCCGGGCGCTGCCTAACCGCCGTGGGCATTAGCTGAGCGATGCGCAGACAGGTTCCCAGGATTTTGAGACCTTTTGCCTTGCCGTAGTGGCCGCCGATTACCCTGCATGGCAGCTGAAAGAACTGCAACAGCTCGCGGACTTGATACATGTCGCGGGCCGTCAACTCGACCTGAAAGCCTTTCTTTCGCAGCTCTTCAATGATCGGCAGGAAGAATGGAACGTGAGGAGAGTTATCAATGTCGATCCATATCTTCTTCGCTTTCCCACGCGGCAAGGAGGAACCTAAGGCGACGTGGGGCAACCCAGCTGCCGGATGGGCTTTCGCGGCTTCGTCATCGACCATTTTCGTGTCAACTTTTGGCTTGGTCGTTAGTGCTGTACTCATTGTTCAACCTCTGTGGGAAGATCAACCGCTCGCTGTGCGGGACTTGGATCGCTGCCGCCGGCCCTTTCTTGAAACTCAGGCAAGATCGGGCGTACGCATTCTCGAGGGCGGCTAACAGTGGAGATCCTCAGTTGATCAGAAGGCGTGACCTGCAACGATATCTGAGCTGGACCTAGACTCACGCCGAGACCGATGGCTTCATCGATAGAAATACTGTCGCTCCACTGAACATCTTTGTGAATTCGACTGCTGAGAGGATAGCTATGGATGGTTAGTAAGCGCCGTCACCGAGAAGAACCGCGCGAGGCGTACTTGCTAGGATTCGAATGTCGAGCCACAGCGACCATTCGCGCACGTACTGAAGATCGAGGCGAACCATGTCATCGAAGCGAACTCTGCTCCGGCCCCGCACCTGCCACAGGCCAGTGATTCCTGGCTTACTTTCCAACACGCGCCGGCGATGCCAGATGTCATACTCGTCGTATTCGTAACGCAGCGGCGGCCGCGGCCCTACGAGCGACATCTCACCGCTGAGCACATTCAGGAACTGCGGCAATTCATCTAAACTCGTCCGGCGCAGGAAGCGACCGATGCGCGTGACTCGCGGATCGTTGGTCATCTTGTACACCGGACGTTCGGCGCCTTCAGCGCGCCCGTCATGAGCGCCGCTGATCAATCGCTTCATGAACTCCTGATGAATTTCGCGGTTGTTGTTGTCTTGCATGGAGCGGAACTTCAGGCACAGGAACTTCTTTCCAAACTGCCCCAAGCGTTCCTGCTTGAACAGGACAGGACCCTTTGAAGTCAGTTTGACCAGCGCAGCTATTAACAGAAAAAGAGGCGAAAGAACTACCAAGGCGGTCAAGCTGCCGACGATGTCCATCACTCTCTTTACTAATCGCGGTATCTTCTTTGAATCTTCCTGGTGAAATAGATCCGGGTAGAAAGTCGGATTTGCGGAGCCTTCGTGCTCATGATCGTCCGAATCGTCGCCGAAAACGTGCACTGTCAGGTGGACTCGGCGAAGATCCGTGGGTGTCACATGCATGATCAGGGCTTCGCGAACCTTATCGGTCAACTTGGCGATCGTCGCTCGATCGTCCAATGCTCCAAGTTCTGTGAAAATAATTCCCAACACGCAATTCTGCTTGTACCAACCCGCTGGATCGGTCTCTCTGCGCGCCGCGTTGGCGGCTCTGACGAGATCCTTCAAAATCTCTTGTTTGTGACCGCTCTCGACCGCATCCTCCGCGTCAAGAAGCGTCAGAAGAATTTTCCTGCCCGAACGTTCAGCGCGCTTCCGCTCTAGGCACAGCATCCCAAGAAAAAGTTCGTCCGGCAGGATATTCCGCATCATCTCCGAAGGATTCACCAACGGGCGCGCTATCAAGCGCTTGGACCGCCCGTTCCCTGACGGAATGGACTTTACTTCTAGACCCGCCGGCTTAGGATTCGTCGCCATAGATTTGGTTTGGTGACCCGTATACCTGTTGGCTAAGGCGGCGACTTGAACGATTGCTGCGGGGTCGATGCTTCGGCCAAGCTACCGCCATTGCAGCCCCACTGCTAAGGCCGCCCACATATACGGCTGCAATCCGCCGACCAATCAGGGTTCAGTGCGTGGGCTAAGTTTCTAGCCGAACCTTGTTTCAAGTTACTGATACGAGAGAGGATAGGGAGCTGCCACGGCGCACGAAACAGGCAAGATTGGCCGGATGCCTGTTCGGGAGACTTTGCCATGAAAACATATACCGGAATTGTGAAATCTCATTCCCCGCATGAAAGAAAATAGAATCAGCAAAACCAATGCAACCTATTAAAAAAGAGGAACTTGCTCGCGAGATTCTGCCGACCAACCCGTTTGGATCAACAGGCGACTTCGATCAATCGCGGACCTCTGGCAGCTCGAAGGCAGGTTCAACCACCCACATAACCTGTTGCTGTCTGGTTCCGCGATTCAATCTGTGCATTTCCCTCGCGTCGCTCAGACCTTTGCAGCAGGAGGAGCACTGGCCAGAGCATCGCCAGCGCCAAGAGGAAGAATACAAATCCGCCCTCACGGTGAAGGCTTCCCGTCAGGAAATGGGGATCGACATAGACGCTCAGCAGAGTAAGCGTGGCAATTCGAATTCCGTTTTTGACTACCGATAGAGGGATGACCAGCGCAATGAACAACCATGCCCGCCATGTTGTGCGCAGCAGGAAATGCGCCGCAAGGACGCAGGTAATCAGAAGCGCGATGCTCGAGCGGATGCTGCTGCATTCGCTCGCTACCTCAATGGTGACAGTCGGCAGCGATAGTACAAATCCTTGTCGAAGAACCGGGACGCCGACCGCCTTAAAAATTAGCAGCGCAACCTCAGTGGAACCTTCCTGCAGCAGATGGATCACCCGCCCTAGGACGGCATCGGGCAAGGGCACCATCAGCAAGAGAAATACGAGAGGGAAAAGAGCAGCACGCACAGCTCGACGACCGTAAAAGACGAGGAATCCCCCAGTCCAGATTAAGAGAATCGAAAGCGTTGCTTCGGAGAGGTACAGCCTGTCGTCTGCCGAAAGTGAGCGGCGACTTGCTAGCAAAAATGCCGCAAGTCCCAGCGCGACCAGAGCTGCCCCGGGGCCGATCGACGGTCGAATCTCCGCAAACACCTTCTCTCGCGCCGCATACACAAGGGAAACGCTAATCAGCGGGATCAGCAGAATATGTGAGTAAGAATCGTCATGAACCGAATAGAGGGCGAGCCCAACCCAAACCTTCCGGGTGATGATTCCAAAAGCAACAACGAACGCCCCGAATAGCGCATGTCTCGCCGTCATCGTGGCCGCCGCACTTTTTCTCGCTGCTTGACTCAATCTTGATTCCTCAACATCGGCCGGGACCAATCTGAGTTCACCCGATATGTTTGTACAGAATCGTGCCCAAGGCAGTAAGAACTCTGGCGGGCGCACGCGAGAATAATTTCTTTGCGACCCGTGTTCGCCAAGTGCGCACAGCAGGATCGAAAATATGCACGCTGTTTCCGGAGGGCGTAAGTCTCCAATACGTGAGTTTCGACTGAGCAGCGCCCCAGCGGCTCTTGAACGTGATCAAACCGGCCTGGTCGGCGTCGGACCGCCCGAGATCAAACACTCGCAGACCGGATTCCTTGGCATCTTGGATTGACCGCCAATACAGCAAGTGCATGCCCCCGAGGTTATTGAATTGGGCATCAGAACCGCCGTACTTGTACACAAGCGTTTCCCTATAGCGAATCGTCAGCATGCCGGCCACTGGCTGATTGCGGTGCCATGCAATGCGAATCTTCAGCGCGTCGCCAAAGCAATCTGCCAAATTCCGAAACCATTCGCGCGGCTGCGGTGGCACCCGATGGCGGCGCCGTGTGACAACGAGCAGTCGATAGAAATTTTCGAAGATCGATTCGGATGTGCCCTCTTCGTACGTAAGACCTTCGCGTTCCGCCCGTCGAATCTTCCTTTGAATCGAATCCCTATGAAACCTGCCGAAGATGGTCTCAAGATCGGGTCGGAGATCGAGCCGATGGAGAGTGTAGGTCGCAACCGATCGGACAAGTTGACTAGCTGCTTCGAGCGATTCGAGAGGGCGCATCTCGATATAGCGCCATCGCTTCTTCCGGCATTCCTCTTGCAGTGCGCTTACGAGATCGCGCAGGTCCCCGTTCTTTTCTACCAACGGCGCGCAATGATCCGAAAATGGCAAAGAGACTAGGCGCCGTCCCGTCAACCAACTCTGAATTCGGCAAAATGGGAGGCCATTCTCAAGAGGTTCGCCTGGGGCGGATGTCGTGTATGCCGTGCACGCGTAACCGTAGGTTCTGCGCAATGCCTCGAGCCACGCCGCTGAATGGAAGAGCGAAGCGCTCGGCGATCTCGCTAGTAAATCCTCCCACCGCGGGTCCTTGAGCGGATCAATTAGATAGACGCGTCTTACACCTCTCCCCGATTCCACTTCCGCGGCGGGTTCTTGGTACAGAATCTCGGGCATGGTCAGCGTAAGTTCTTGTCCCCAACAATCCAGCAACGTTCATGGCGACGGGTTTCTCCATGCCCCCCAACTATGCAGGTTCTGTTATTGGTCTTGTTCATTTCGATCCGTCACGTAGCACGGAGACAAATGTCACTGGAATCAGTGATTGCCAACAAGGCCGTGGCAAAAAAAACCACAACAGCTCTATACAGCCAGCCCCAAGGAGCGAAGCCGGGCTTCGGGCTTCTCCAACCGTGCGGTCTGCGACGCAGACAGCGACTTTACGCACGTGGAATCGATCTCGACTGCAACCGATCGATGAAGCAGGGTTACAGAAAGAACCAATCGGTGATTTCCCTTGAATTCCACGAGTAGCCCCTCGCAGCCTCTCAGCGGGCCTGCCTCGATTCGAACTCGATCCCCGACTGAAAGAAAGGGCCACGGCTGGTTAGGGAGCCCTGACTTCATGAGAGTCTGGATCGCTTGGATCTCTGATTCCTCTACAGGCACTGGCATGCGGTTGTACCCAACGATCTGAATGACACCAGGCGTCTTGAGAATTGGCAGTCGATCTTGAGAGTCAAACCGGCAGAACAGATACCCTGGGAAAAGGGGGCTTTCCACGCTCTTGACCCGGTCTGACCACCGCTTCCTGCATGTGTAGAAGGGCAGAAAAATCTCGTACCCTTTTGACTCCAGAAAACCGGCCACGCCCGGTTCGTGTCGAGTGCGAACCTGCAACGCAAACCATGAGAACCGTTGCGAGCCCGTGATCATGCTGCCTCCTTGGTCAACCGTGGTTGGAACACATCGAACTGCGTGACCTTTCTCCGGCATTGGCCTCGACCGGAACGGCCCACAAAAGTACTCATGCCATGGTCCATAGCCGCTGCAACTGTTTCGTCAACGCCGTGTGAAACAACAAAACGCGAACCGGCGCTGCTCACCCAACTCCTCCTATTTCCCCAAGACCTTGGCTCCGTCGCCGTCGTGTCTGTATTGTTGGTAGTAGTAGGAACCATATAAGTGCGCCTCCTGCACGGCGTTCAGTACGACTCCTACGAGGTTGCTACCCTGCATTTCTTGGCAGGCTCGCTGAACTGTTGGGCCGGGTGTCGCCCCCGCTCGCACTACCAGAAGCACGCCGTCGCACAGACTGGCCAAAATCGTCGAATCTGCGACGGGCAGGCAAGGGGGTGAATCCAATATCACCCAATCGAAAACCGGTGCGACGCGATCCAGCAATGCCTTCAGGCGCCCATTCGAGAGCAGTTCGCTGGGATTGGTTACCTCGTTTCCGCCGGCGATAAGACAAAGGTTTCCTTCTTGGCCGTGTTGAATGACGGCCATCTCGTCTGCCTCGCCGCGCAAGTAATCGGTGAGCCCCGGAACGGAAGGAGCGCCCAGCACCGTGTGCACTCGCGCGCAGCGCAGATCGGCGTCGATAAGCAACGCCCGGCGATCCGGCTGGCGAACGATCGCCTGCGCCAGATTGGCCGCCACAAAAGTCTTTCCCTCGCCGGGCACCGAGCTGGTGACCAATAACGTCCGAAGGGGCTGACTGCCTCGAAGCTGATAGAGCCGCGATCGCAGCGTTCGAAACTGTTCCGCTCCATGCGCACTTAGAGCTGGATTGAAGAACACGTTCACGTTGGGATCCAAATGCCAGTCCGGGTGCACGCAACGCGCGCGAAGATCGTCAAACCTCAAGTAGTCGCCCATTTCCCGGTTGTCCGGCGCTTGATCGGTCGCGGGCGATGCTGCACCAGCTGGGGCGCTGAGCGGCCACGTTTGAACGAGTGCGTCCTGTTCTCTCGGCGGAACGAGCGGTGTGGCCTCGCCCCCAGACCGTTCCTGTTCGGCCTTCTTCAGCGCTTCGTGAATGCGGCTCATGGTTTCCTTTCGCGCGAAGTTTCCGGGTTCAGCTGGCGCAGCCGCCCGAGCAGCTCGTCCAAGTTTTCGAGCAGGGCTTGCGTGTTCGCCGACCGTTGCGCTGCGGGTAGCGGCGCAGGTGACGTGATCGGGGCAATCTCATCAAGTTGGAATTCTCGCGCGACCTCCTCCACTAGATGAGCCGGCACGGGCCGCAGGCTATCGACATACGCGTTGATCATCGAATGCTCGCACAGCAGATTCACAACGCGCGGAATACCGCGGGAATATAGGTGCACCGTTTGAATGGCTTCCTTTGAAAAGATCGGCTCGCCGTTCGCTCCGGCGATGCGCAGGCGCTCCGCTGTATAGCCGAACGTCTCATCTAGAGATAGCGGCGCAGTCCGGCAGCGCAATGTGATTCGCTGGCGGAGCTGACGCAGTTGCGGGAGCTTCAGCTTTTCTTCCAGTTCCGGCTGGCCGGCCAATACGATCTGTAGAAGCTTCTCGGTAGAAGTCTCCAGGTTTGTCAGGAGGCGAATCTCTTCCAGAACTTCCGGAGAAAGATTCTGCGCTTCGTCGACGATCAATGCGGCTGTCTCTCCGGCGCGGTATCGCTCTAGCAGCCATTGGTTGAGCCGCAGCAGCATCTGGCTCTTCTCGCGCGATTCGCAGGGAATCTCGAAGTCCGCCATCATGTAGTCGAAGAGATGATTCACTTCGAGCTGCGAATTGAAGATGTATGCCGTCGCCACGCGTTGCCCGCGCAGCCAGTCGAGGAGCCGGTTGAGCAACGTCGTCTTGCCCGTGCCGACCTCGCCAGTCAGGAGAATGAATCCCTTCCGGTTCTGAATTCCGTAGGTCAGCCCGGCCAGCGCCTCTTGGATCTGTCTCGTCATGAAGAGATAGCGCGGATCCGGGTTAACGTTGAAGGGGCTCTCTCGAAGCCCAAAGAACCTTTGATACATAGTCTGCTCAGGCCCCCGTGCTCAATCGAAGATTGGAATCTGCTGCCGATCTGACGGTCGTCTTGTTCCGCTTCTTGCTCGTCACCGCTTCGATTGCCGGCACGATCGCAAGTACGGGCAGTTGCAGGGCGAATTCGACGTCTCTTTCGGTCCGCAAAGACTTGTCTTGTATCTCTAGAAGGAACGCGAGTCCAAGCCCGGCAGCCAGTCCGCCACCTAATCCGCCAAGCGCGAAAAGCGGGCGATTCGGAAACGAAGGCTTTGTGGGCAGGTTAGCGGGATCAAGCACTCGGAACTGCTCCGCTTGTTGCTGCTGGCTCAAGCTCTGAGACATTGCTGAGACTTGCTGCTTCTTCAGCAGGTCGTTGTAGGAATCCAGCGCGGTTTGGTAGCCCCGGGTAAGCTCCTTGTATTGCTGCTCGACCTGCGGGCTCGCTTGAACGCGGCTCTGGTAGAGCTTAATTTCCTGTTTGATCTGCTCCTGCTCCTTCGTCTTCTCCGCGATCAACTGATCTGCTGCATGAACTTGCGCTCTCCACTGTGTGATTTGCGCCGGCTCCACAGCCGCTTTCTGCGTCGTAGCCTCATCGGTCGAGTCCTTCAGTTTTTCGCCCTCCGCAATCTTGTTTTGCAGAGCAGCGATGTCGCCCTTGAGCTTCACCACATCCGGGTGGTCGTCCGTATATTGCACTTGAAGGCTAGCAAGTTGCGCCTGCATGGCGGTGAGTTGCTCCTCCAAAGTCTCCGGATTGTGGCCGCTTTGCGTTGCCTGCCATGAGGCAATCTGCTGCGTCAGCATGGATTGGGCAAAGCTCTTGTCCTGCTGTGCTCGTGCCAGCGCCTGGTTGGCGGCATCGAGCTGCGACGTCAGATCGTTTAGGAGGTTCAGATTCGTCGGCTCGTCGTCGGGCAAAGAACCGGCGTAGCGAGTCTTGAACGCAGCCAGCTTGGAATCTTGCGCATCAAGATCAACCTTGGCTTCCCCCAATTGTTGAGACAAGAACTGGGTTGTCTGTGCCGTCTGTTGCTCCTGCATTCCGAGGCTCTCCTCGATGAACATCGAGGTGATGGCCGTGCATACGCTCTGTGCGGTTCGTGCGTTATCCAGAGTCACGGTGACATAGAAACCCGGCAGGTCACGGGCGCCGGTTTCAGCCATGGGTTGAACAGGTGTCACGTCGATCGCCAGTTGCAGCCGTTCGACCAAATCGTCCATCGGTTTTTGCTTGATGTCGTCCGGGAACAGCCCGAATTGGCGAATGACGGGCTCGAGTCTCGAGCGACTCAGAATCTGTTGCTTCATGGCAGCCAGCCGCTCGCTGACGCTTATCACATCGACTTTCGGCACGATGTCCGGTGAAATGCTCTGTGGTTCAATCAGCACGAGTGTCTGTGATTTGTACCGGCTCGGAAGGAGCTTCGAGACGCCATACGAGAGCACAGGGCCGACCACCGTCAGCACCAGAATGAGAATCCAATGGCGCCGAACGATGACAAAATAGTCGGCTAGCGTCAACTCCCGCTGGTTTGTTGCTTCGCTTGGCATTTCGTCTCCCGTCGTCCGTCCGTACAGTTCACTCACTAAAACAAGATCGGACGCTCGTGGTATCCCACTCCCACCGAAATCAGATGACGTATTACGTTCGTTCCGCAGGTCGGTCCGATACAGAATGTGGAATTCGAAGTCTGATATTGCATCTGGTACGAAAACGTCAGGCCCAGGGCTCGCCCCATCGGATGAGCTAGACTGGCACCTGCAAACCAGTAATCGTATATTTGATTCGGCTGCGCTTCCCCGCTGATTGAAACACCCTCGTTCCGCGAATAGCCGGCGGTAATCCCGTTTGCGAATGTCCGCGCAACCTGGCGCGTCACCGAGCCGGTGACGACGTCCGTAATAGCGCCCGCGAGCACCCCGGACCCGCCGGTGGCACTGTGGTTGTACGTGAGGCCCAGCCCCGTTCGTCGCTCTTGCCACTGGAGCGCTGTGTTCAGGGCCCAATGGACCTGCGTCCAGTATGTCCCGGTCGCTGCGCCGCCTTCAGATCCGGCGTTTCCAGAGAGAGGTATCCGAGAAACGACCACCTGCGGCCCCACGGCCACCTGGAAAGCAAGCTTTCCCGTCACGCGTCTCCCGTAGAAAACCTGCGCAGTATGATCGTTCATGGACTGGTTGAAATTGCTGTACCGGATTGCGCTAAATGTATATGAAACAGCGATCGTATCGTTGCGAGTGAGCTGGTGGTTGTATCCACCACGGAAGCTGAAATTATTGAAGTCGAGCAGATCGCTGTTCACGTAGTGCAGCAGCGAGTACCCTCCCACAAAAGTCAGCGACGAGCGCGGCGTCAGAAACTCGTTCAACTCGGTCGCAAACGAGTTGTCAAGGTTCTGCCCTTGTCCCGTTAGAATCGACTGCCCGGGTGTAAAAGCCGAGCCCAGTCCCAACGAAGTCCCGCCAGGCAGTGCACCTGCACCGAGCCCCCCGAACCCCAGCGACGTTTCCGGCAAATAGGTCAACTGATCAAGAAAGGAGAGTGACGAGCGATGAAACGCGAACCCGTCCACAAAGCTCAATCCTTGCACGACACCATTGCTGATGCCCGAGTAATTCGAAAACATTCCGCCCGACGTGTAGCTCAAGCTCATGGTATTGCTGCTAGATATACGGTGGACGTCGACTCCTCCCGAAATCGATGTCCAATCTCCCCAGCTGGGACCCTTCGGGGTCTCCAGGGGATTCGAATCCGCCGACGCGGAAACATCAAAACGCGGCTGCCAGTAGCTGCGCGCCGTGGGAATTCCCAGCGAAAAATTCTGTGCCCCTGATAGCGCATGAGTATCCGGTGCCAACTCTTGCGGCTCGTCGCTCGTATCGTCCCCGTTGTTCGTAGCCGATGCAAACGGTGAACGGTAAGCCGGAATCGGCGCAGACGATTGGTTCGTGGGCTGTTCCGGAGCCTGTTGTGGAGTCGCCTGCGCTTGCTGTGCTCGCGTGATTGGGGCGGAAAACGCGATCATGCACAGACTCGCCCAAACGGCATTTGTCAGTGGCCGCATCATCAAGGCACCACGATCGTATCGCCGGCCTTCAACACGACATTCTGGTCAGGACGCTTTCCGGAGATCACTTCCTTGTAATTGAACGGATATTTGACTTGCTTTCCGTTTTCCGTGCGAAACATATAGATCTTTTTCAGGTTCGCAAATTGTGTAAATCCGCCCGCGCTGGAAAGCGCCTGGAGCATGGTCATGTCTGGCAACAGCGGGTACGCACCCGCACGAAGCACCTCGCCCATGATGTATACCCGCTGGCTGTTGATCTCAGACACGATGACCGTCACCTGCGGATCGGTCACGAATTTCTTCAAGTCGGTAGTGATTTCATCGGCCAGTTGCGTCGGAGTCAGCCCGGCCGCTTGTACATCGTTCAGCAGCGGCAGCGAGATCTTCCCGTCGGGCCGCACCGGAACAATGCGCGTCAAGTCCGCTTCCTTCCATACGTTGATGTCGAGCACATCCTGTGCGCCGATAACGTAGTTCGGATCCTGTGGGGCCGTCTTCTGCGCTGGGTCCTTGGCCGTCGTCATACTCGATTTCTCCGCGGCCTTTTGCGCCAGGGCTGGCGCAGCTGTCGCCGCCAGCGCTAGAACTACCGTCAGGTGCAGCCGTGCTTGCATCGATTTCTTCAACACGTCTAGTTCGTCTCCGTTTCCTCGAATCCGATCTGTTTCAGTTTGTACAGCAGCGACTTGTAGCTGATTTGCAGCTCCTGCGCGGCGCGCTTGCGGTTCCATCGTGTCCGCGTCAGCGCTTTCATGATCAGCTCGCGCTCGGCCTCGCGCGATGCCGCTCGCGCCGCCGCCTTCAGCGACCAACCGCTGGCCGTCGGCGCTTGTGCACGTTTTGCTCCGGGCGCTTTGTTGCAAAGTTCCGCAATCGCGAGCTGCTCGTCGCCGAGTGCCACGATTTTCTTGATGACGTTTTCGAGTTCGCGAATATTCCCCGGCCACGAGTAATCCGCCAAAACTCTCATGGATTGCGGGCTCAGCGACGGCCTTGGCCGCCCGAATTGGGCCGCGTGCTTCGTCAGAAAAAACTCCGCCAGAAATGGGATGTCTTCCTTGCGATCGCGCAATGCGGGCAGACGAAGGCAAATACCAGTGATTCGGTAGTACAACTCGCTGCGAAAGCGGCCCGCGCGCATCTCTTCGTCTAGATTCCGGCTAGTCGTCGAAATCACGCGCGCCTTGAGTGTTCCTCTGGGCGCTCCCGCATCGCCGTCGGGCAGCAGAGCGAGCAGGTTTCGTTGGCACGCGGCATCCAGGTCGCTGATTTCGTCGAAAAGCACGGTAGCCGCACCATCTGTCCGCTCACTGTGATCGCCCAAACCCAGCTGGAGTTCCGCTAGGACGGTCGCAGGACTCATCGAAGCGCAGGAGATCTTTGCCAGCGGCTTGTCGCAATAGTTCGACAGACGATGAATTCGATTTGCGAACATCTCTTTGCCCGTACCGCTCTCCCCGACAAGCAGAATGGGAAGATTCGTCGGCGCGATCTCCGCGATCACGTTCTCAACCGTCTGAACGGCTGGGCTCGCACCCGCGACCCAGGCCGTCTCTTCCTGAATGACTAGCTCACTTGCTCGATCAGTCATGGCTCTGTTGGAGATTCTCAGGCCGATCTACCTTGGCGAATCCAGGGCTCGTGCAGGAACAGTCTGGAGTTTGCAATGTGGTTGCCAGCCTCGGCGCCGCGCCGCCGCAATGTCGGTTTGATGGTAAGGCCCTTATAAATGTGAACGTTACGAAGATGGCCGTGACCGTCTTGGCCACGGGCAGCCTCTAAGTTGACCCACGCGCCTTCCACGAAATGGCAAAATAATCGACTGGTGATGTCCCTAGCCAACCGAATGCACGCCGAGCCCGTAGGTCGTTTTCCCCGCAAGAGATAACCTTGCTTGCCGATTCCGGCAGGGTCAAAGGTTGGGAGGTTGTTGGCCACAACGTGGAAAGATTCTTCCACTATTTCATCGGCCAGTCGGCCTACCGTCCCCCGTTGGCGGATGACATCCTCGCCTCAATCCCGCCCTCCGTCGATCGTATCTCCTGTTTTTTGTGCAGATTAACAGCGGAACTGCCTCATCGTCACGCTCTTCAACGACCGGGCCTTCGATTGCAGTGCCTTCGGCTGGCGGTCAATCTTCAATCTCGGGTGGCTACCCGGATAGAGAGCATGATGCTTTCCTTCGGAAGATGGTCGGGTCGAATCGCCCTCATTCTTATCTTGTGTCTGGCGGCGGGCTGCGCTTTCAGTCCGGAGGCGCGCAAGAAGAGGCACCTTGAGAAGGCGCAGGCCTACTTCGACAAGGGAAAATATCGCGAGGCCACCATCGAATACGAGAACGTCATTCAGATTGACCCTAAATCCAGCGAGGGTCACTTTGGACTTGCCCAGTGTCTCCTGAAGGAAGCCGATCTGCCACACGCCTATCAGCAACTGCTGAGTACCGTCGAGTATGACCCGACGAATTGGAAGGCTCAGCTAACACTCGGAAACCTGCTCATTGTTAGCCACCACAATGCGGAGGCACGCGATCGCGCCCAGACTGTCCTCAAGGGCGATCCGGGAAACGCGGATGCTCAAACGCTTCTCGCCGTCGCAGACGCGGCGGGAGGAAATCTCCCGCAGGCGATCAGCGAAGCTGGGACGCTCTTGCAAATGGATCCCGGCCGCTCCTCCTCGTATCGGTTGATGGCCGAGCTCCAGGAGCGAAACAAAGATCTGGTTGCTGCAGAGCAGAACTATCAGAAAGCGGTGTCACTCGACCCGAAGTCAATATCGACGATCATCGCCCTTGGCAAATTCTATGAGCTGCAGAAGCGATGGATCGACGCGCAGAAGCAGTTCCAGTCCGCGATTGCGATTGCGCCTCAGGATCCCGGGCCCCGCGCCGCCCTGGCCAGGCTCTACTTGGACCAAGGCCGGAAGGACATGGCAGAGCAAACGCTTCGGGACGCCAGCACAACGCTTGCGGAAAACCCGGCCGGCTACCGGATGCTTGCCGAGTTCTTTGTCAGTCAGCATGAGTTCGACAAGGCGGCGACGGAGTTCGCATCGCTTCATCAGCGGCATCCGAAGGATATCGGGGTGACGAAGACCTTCATTGAAGTCCTCCTATTCCAGAATCGTGACGATGACGCCGCCAATCTCACGGACAGCATTCTCAAAGATTCGCCTTCCGATCCGGATGCTCTGACTTTCCGCGGGGAGATTCTGACGCGCAGGGGCAAGGCAAGCGACGCTGTGCCTATTCTTGAGTCGGCTGTGAAAAACGCCTCAAATAGTCCGCTGGCCCACTATCAGCTGGGCGTCGCCTACGCGGTAAACGGAAATCCCGGTCAGGCTCAATTGGAATGGCAGGATGCGGCGCGCCTGCGGCCGGACATGGTCGAACCTGAGCGTGCGTTGGCCGAACTTGCCTCACGCAAAGGAGACTCGACCCTGCTCGCTGCTGCCAGCGAACGCTTGATTGCGATCGAGCCGCACTCTTCCGAAGGCTACGTCTTTCATTCCAAGGCGCTCCAATTGAAGGGCGATAGCGCGGGCGCGGAAGCTGACCTCAAGAAAGCCATGGAAGTCGCGCCGCAGGATTCGGCGCCCTATGTTCAAATGGGTGATTTTCGCGTTTCACAAAAGCAGCCCGACGCCGCCGCGAAGCTCTATTCGCAGGCGCTCTCTCTGAATCCGTCGGCGTCGGACGCACTCGCGGGACTCGTCAACGTCGACCTCCAGCGAAAGCAGATCGCGGAGGCGCTACGGCGCGTCCAAGCGCAAATCGCGCTCGTGCCCGGAAACAGCACATTTTATTTGCTTCTCGGACAGGTCGAGCTTCGCAATCAGGAGCCGGCCAAGGCGGAAGAGGCCTTTCAGAAGGCCATCGATCTCGACAATAACAATGTTTCCGCATTCATGATGCTCGCCAGCGCGGAAGCCTCTCGAGGCTCCGTCGATCAGGCGATTGCAAACTACAAACAGGCGATCCAGAAGAGTCCTAAGGACGCGAGGCTGCATGTCTTGCTCGGAGGCCTTTTTGAGGCTCGCGGCGACTGGCAGCAGGCGGAAGATCAATATCAAGAAGCGTTGCAGGTCCAGCCTGACTATCCTGTCGCGGCCAACAATCTTTCCTTCTTGATGCTGGAACACGGTGGCAACGTAAACGTCGCTTTTTCCCTCGCTCAAACGGCGCGCCGCGGCCTTCCCAATCTTCCCAACACTGCCGACACGCTCGGATGGGCCTACTACTACCAGGGTGCCTACAGTTCTGCCATCGATACCCTGCAGGAAGCTGTCAACGCGAATCCGCAAAATCCCGCGTTTCACTACCATCTCGGCATGGCGTACGAAAAGACGAACAATTACGCGATGGCGAAAAAGCAGCTCGAATCCGCACTTCAGATCAACCCCAACTACGCGCACGCCGACGAAATTCGCAAGATCCTCGCGGGCTCTCCGGTCACAAACTAGACCTGTCCTGCTGCCGCGAGACGAGATCCAGCCTCGGGGCAATGCCGCCGCCTTCGGCCTGGGAATCCGATTGAGACCGTTGGTGCATCTCTTCTATAATTGTTTGGTTTTGCTGTCGGGGAAAGGCCTCGCATAGACATGTTGAAAAGCATTCAGCAGCGGGACTTGGATAGAAACCGCTGGATCAAGATCACGATGGCCGTGATCCTTGGATTGATCATCGTCAGCATGGTGGTCACTCTCATCCCAGGTTTGATGAGCGGCACCACCGGCGCGAGCAGCCCCGACGCAATCGTCACGATCGCCGGCCAGAGCATCACCGTGACCGATTTTCAACAGCAATTCGAGCAGGTGACGCGCAATCAAACGATTCCCCCGATGCTCCGTGGGGCCTACGCCAAGCAGGTCCTCGATCAGATGATTTTCCAGCGCGCCCTCGAATACGAGGCGGACCGCCTGGGCATACGCGTCACCCCGGAAGAGGTGACTGAGAGAATCAAGGAGATTCTGCCTACGGCCTGGTCGGGCAACACGTGGCTGAAGGATCGCTACGCCAGCGAAGTTGAGCTCCGCACCGGAATGTCGGTCAGCGAATTCGAGACGCTTCTGCAAAATGAAATGCTGCTCGACAAGTTCCACGGGCTCGTGACCGACGGAATCACTGTGACGCCAGAGGAAATTGCACGAGAATTTCGCTGGCGAAATGAAAAGGTCAAGATCGAATATGCGCTCGTCAAGCCCGCGGATCTTGCCGCATCGATTCATCCGGCCGATGCGGAATTGGCGGCATGGTTCGCGAGAAACGCTTCCCGCTATCAGATTCCCGAAAAGCGCTCCGCGCGTTACGCGCTCCTCGATCTTTCGAAGCTCCGCGCGAACACGACCGTCAGCGAAGATACTCTGCGCGCCTACTACAACTCTCACCTCGACGAATACAAGGTCGAGAATCGCGTGAACGTCGAGCACATCCTGTTCAAGACCGTCGGCAAAACCGATGCCGAGGTGGCCGAAATTCGCAAGAAAGCGGAGGACGTGCTCAAGCAGGCGAAACACGGCGCGAATTTCGAGGATCTCGCCAAGAAATTCTCTGATGACAGCACCAAGGAAAAAGGCGGCGCTCTCGGCTGGATCGTGGAAGGACAGACGGTTCCCGAGTTTCAGCAGGCGGCCTTCAGCCTGCCAAAGGGCGCTATCTCGGACCTTGTGAAGACTCAGTACGGCCTCCACATCATCAAGGTCCTCGACCGCGAGACAGCTCACACGAAGTCCTATGAGGAAGTGCGCGATTCTATTCTGCAGCCGCTGACCGATCAAAAAGTGAGCGCCGAAGCGAGCGACATTGCCAACCAGATGGCCGCAGCCGTGAGACAGTCGGATCGCCAGCCCCTCGACGATCTCGCGAAGAAATTCAACCTCGAGGTTGGGGTCACCGCACTGGCTGGCGTTGCCGACCCGATTCTGCCGCTGGGCAATGCGCCTGAATTGCACCAAGCACTCTTCGCCCTTCGGACAGGTGAACTCAGCCAGCCGATCTCCATCGATAGTGGCTACGCCATCCTGACCGTGAAAGACATTCAGTCGGCGCACCAGGCGACACTTGCGGAAGTCCACGACCGCGCCCTAGCTGACTATCAGAGCGAGAAATCCGTTGACCTTGCACACGCACGCGCCGAAGAGCTGTCGAAACGCGCCCAAGCGGGAGAGGATTTCGACAAAGTCGCGAACTCGCTCGGCCTTGCCGTCAAGACGTCCGATTCCGTGGCTCGGTCCGGCTCGATTCCGGATATCGGCGCCGGACGCCAGATTGCCGCTGCGTTCAACATGACCATCGGGCAGGTCAGCGCGCCCGCGCAGAGCGGCGCGAACTGGTTGGTCTATAAGACCGTGTCCCACGACGCCCCCAATCCGGCGGATTTGGCCACCCAGCAGACCGACATCCAACAGCAACTTCTGCAGACAAAGCAGAACGCGGCCTTCGAAGCCTTCCACAAGGATCTAATCGACCGGCTGACGAAAGAGGGCAAGCTCACGAGAAACAACGACGTCGCCGATCGCATCACCAAATCCATCTAAGTACAAAATCTTACGTAAGTTACTGTAAATAGAGATTTTATTTTGAACGCGGAGGCCCTTGCCCCGCTCTTCTCACTTCGCTAGAATCTAGGTCTCCGCAGAGCCGCCCCGAAGCCAGCGGGGCCCGACCTGCAGGCGGGAGCCTCCCATGCCTGAGGAACCTGGCGGCGCCAGCAATTGAACCTCTCCGAGGAGATTTCTATGCCGACGAAGCGATCCAAGGCGACCGGGCTCGAACTGATCCCCCGAAGGGGAAGGAGCATCCAGCGGAGCAGCCGTCCAGTAGCACCCGATGTCGCGCCAGGGAAAGAAAAACTGAGGAGCTCCATGTCCGCAAAAAGTACGGCCAACGCAAATGAATACGTCTGCGCCATCGAGCGCAACCAGAACGGCAAGTACAACGTGCGCGTACGGGCGACTTTTGCTCCCGCGCGGGGCGCCGCGGAAGACGGACAGGAAAGCCGGGGCCCGTGGACGCTCACCGTCTACTTCCTCGCGTCTTCGTTCAACGCCGCCATGAAGAAGCTGGAGCAGTCTTTGCAGCTCCTGCAGAAGAATGAAGAGCGCCTGCGCTTCTGGGGGGTGGAGCGCACCGACGATCCCAAAATGGCGGGCGACCTCCTGCAGGAATTCGGCCTCTGGCTTGACCGTCGGCGCGATTTCCCGCGCAAGGTGGCCGAACTCGGTGTGCCGCGCGAGCGGCCGGTTCCGGCGTCGATGCTGGCGCCGCTTCGCCGCGTGCTGGCGGATTCAATTGCGCCGGAACGTCCGGTGGACCGCGACCGAGATCGCGCCCTCGCGAGCGATTGAGAACCCAACGATTCCCATCACCCTCGAAGCAACTTTCTCAGGTAGTTCTGTTCGGAGCTACCTTCCGCGAAGAAGAATCTCGCAGTGTGCAACAACCACATCGTTGAGCGAAAGACGATACTTGTAGGAGCCGGGATTCAGGCCGGGGCGCGTGGCGCCGCTCGAAAGGCGCACGCCGGGAGGCGCTTGAAAGATGTTCGACGCAAACGGCGAGCGCTGCGGATCGAATTCGACTTTCAGGTTCCCGGCGTTGGAATACCAGATAACCTGATCGCCGGGATCGATCACTACCGCGTCCGGCAGCACGCCCACCATCACCATTTTTTCAGCCAAGCGATCAACCTCGTGTTTTTGGAACCTCAGGGGCTAAAGCCCCCGATTGGCGCAACCGCCTTTCGCTGGGCTAAAGCCCTGCGCTTCCACCCAACCGCTCAAGCAAGCCCGCCGCGCCCGCCCGAAAGGCGGCCGCTACGTAAAGCTTCGCTAAGAACAAAGCTGTCTAAGCGATTTCGCGGACGGCCGCGGCGATGTGCTTCGCAGAAATCCCGAACGCATCGACCAATTCTTCCGGCTTGCCGGAATGGGGCATGTCGCGCACGGCGAGCATCCGGTATTTCGCAGGCGCCGCACCGGCCTGCGCAAGCGCGCCGAGAACCGCTTCGCCGATGCCGCCCTCGGGCCAGTGGTCTTCGACGGTGACGAGTCGCCCGCCCGTGGCTTTGATTTGTTCGGCGAGCGCGCTACCCTCGATCGGCTTCACGCAGTAGAGATCGATCACTCGCACCGCCGTGCCCTGCGACTGCAGCTCGTCGGCGGCCTTGAGTGCTTCGTGCAGCGTAACGCCTGCGCCGATTAAGGTTACTTTGTCCTGCGCGCTCTGGCGGACGACCTTGAAGCCGGGAATCGGGAACTTTTCGTCCTTGGAGTAGAGAATCCGAGTCTTGGGCCGCGATGTGCGCATGTAGTTGATGCCGCTACGGCGTGCCATGGCTTCGACGAGCCGCTCAGTGGAGATTGCGTCGCTCGGATAGAGAACTGCCGAGCCATGCACCGCTCGGAAGGAAGCGAGATCTTCGAGCGCCATCTGCGAGGGACCGTCCTCGCCAATCGAGACACCACAATGCGAGCCGCAGAGATTGATGTTGCTGCGGCTGATGGCCGCCATGCGGACGTTGTCATACGCGCGAGACAGGAAGCAAGCGAACGTATCCGCGAACGGCACCTTGCCCCGCGCCGCAAGACCGACCGCCAGACTGACCAGGTTCTGCTCCGCGATGAAGCCCTGATAGAAATGGTCGGGATAGGCGTTCTGGAAGATTTCGGAGAACGTCGAGTTTTTCACGTCGCCCGAAACTGCGACGATGTTCGGATTCACTGCACCGAGCCGCTTGAGCGCAAAGCCGTACGCCTCGCGCGTCGCCACCGGCTTGCTGGGATCGTAATCGGGCGCGGGGGGCGACGGAAAATCGGGCGGCTTCGGCAGCGATTCCCGTTCGTAGGATTTTCCGGAATCGGCGGGCACATCGATCGGACCGCCGAATTCCTTGATTGCCTGCGGCAGCATGTCTTTGGGGAATGGCTTGCCGTGCCAGTTTTCTTTGCCCGCGACCGGGCTGAAACCGTGGCCCTTCACCGTGCGCGCGAGAATTGCCTGCGGCCGGCCTTTGGTGCCTTTCGCGCGATCGAGCGCAGCGAGCACTTCAGGGACGTCATGCCCGTCGATCACTTCCGCAGCGAATCCCTCGGCTTCGAACTTCCTGCGATAGGTCTCCATGTCGTGCTGATACATCGTCGGCTGGCTCTGGCCGAGCGCGTTCACATCCGCGATCACGGTGAGGTTATCGAGCTTGTAGTAGCCAGCGAACGCTGCCGCTTCCCAGATCTGCCCTTCCGCCATTTCGCCATCGCCGAGCAGGACGTAGACGCGCGTCGGACTCTTGTCGAGGCGCGCGCCGATGGCGAGCCCCGCGGCGACGGAAAGTCCCTGGCCGAGGGAGCCGGTGGCGGCGTCGACGCCGGGGATGCGCGGCGTGGGATGGCCTTCGAGTTCGCTGGAGAATTCGCGCAGCGTCATCACGCGCGACACGGGAAACACGCCTGCTTCGGCAAGCGCGGCGTAAAGCACGGGAGCCGCGTGGCCCTTCGAGAGCACGAATCGGTCGGAGTCGTTGCCGTTGGGATTTTTCGGATCAATCCTCATCGCGTAGAAAAACGTGCCGGCCATCAGCTCCGCAGCAGACATGCAGGAAGTCGGATGTCCTGAGCCAGCGGCGGTGGTAGCCATCATGGAAAGAATGCTCAAACGGCGGGCCTTTTCCTTGATGGCGTCGATCGTGGCTGCAGAGGGTCCAGCTTGCGAGATCACGCTCATAGGGTAGGCTCCTATCTCCCAGGCTCGACTAGCCGTCGACCTGGGAGCCCTTTCCGGCGCGGCACGCGCTTTCGCGCTGTGCGCGCCTCTGGTCTCCCTGGCTCAACTGGGAGGAGGCGGAATCTTACATCGTTCGAGCGAAGTCCGCGAAGTAGTTTCAAATCTTGGGAATGCGAGCGGGGTGCGAAGAATTGCGCGTCGCAGGGGACCGAAAAAATTGTCGAGTAGCCGAGCGCTCGGATGATTGTTTTCAATGAGTTGCGGCCAATTCTACTCGGCAGGAATTGTCGAGTAGATTTCGTGGCTGTTGCTAACGCCGCATTTTCAGGAAGTTGCGCGGTGGCTTGAGTTGCGGAGTTGGTGCGGCGAGGCAATGTTTTCGCCAAGCGATCCGACAGAAACCCGCAGACAGAATTGTCTGTGCGACAAAAACCAGCGCCCATCGCTGCCCTTTCCCTTCTGGAGGCCTTGCACGGCTCCGATTTCATAACCCAAACTCGCACATCCGGATTTGAGGCTGGCATGATGCGAAGCGGAACGCAAGCGGTTGTTAATGTGGACCGTGGTCCGGAGGAGGACAGGACATCGAGCGCGGCCGCGCGAGCTGCTGACTGTATACTCGGTCGGGAGATCGTTATGGACGAAACCAGAAGGCAGCCGAAGGGACGGCCCTTGGCCCTGGATCTGAACGCAGCCAGCGCCTCTCCGTCGGAACCGGCCTTTATAGCGCGGCCCGCAGGCGCCCCGGTTTATCACGGCTTTCAGATTCTTGACGACGTTGTTGTCGATGGATTCATCTTTGGGAAAATCACCGACTTCGAAGCGGAGCCCAGCCAAGTGGGAGATGCGTTTCTGATTGCTCCCGACAACAGCCGGGCCGGGCTGGTGTGGGAAGTTGCTGACCACATCTCCGTATCAGAGGTCTGTCCGATCGAGGCTAATCGATGGGGCGTTTGGGCCGTCTCGTTTCCTCATCCGATGAACAGCCGCGAGAACGTTCGCAGAAACATGACGCTCATCCTGCCCGCGCTAAAAGAGAAGTGGAACGAGTGGCGCGAGAAGTTCCCGACAGCTTAGAGCGCAGGCGGGACCTGGAAAGAAACCAACAGCAGATCCCTCGTCGTCCGCCGAAGAAAGGAGCGCGGCGGACTCGCTCGGGATGACAACGGTAGGCGGTGCGACGGATCGGTTGTTGATGTGGACTCAAAATCGGCGGGTTGCGTATACTCGCGCGCGCACTGGGCCTAGCTGGTGTAAAGGAGACCGCGCATGGGACACGCGATGATGAGCAAGGCGTTCGATGCGGACTTTGGGTCGGCGCTGGAAGCCGCGGCGGCGATCCGCGAACGGAAGATTTCGTCGGTGGAGCTGACGCAACATACCTTCCAGCGTATCGACAAGTTTCAGCCGAAGGTGAACGCGTACGCCTATCAAATGCGCGAGGAAGCGCTGGCGCAAGCGAAGCAGGCGGACGACGCCACCGCGCGCAACCAAGCCACCGGCGTGCTGCATGGAGTCCCAATCAATGTGAAGGAAAGCTTCGGAGTGCAGGGGCGCCCCTGCACGTGGGGCGTGCCCGCGCTGAAGGATGCGAGAGCGCAGCGGAACAGCGTCGCAGTGCAGCGGCTGCTCGACGCGGGAGCGATCCTGCTGGGAGCCACGAACGTGCCACTCAATCTGACCGACCATCAATCCTTCAACGACATCTACGGACGGACCAACAACCCGTGGGATCTGGGCCGGTCACCCGGAGGATCGTCAGGAGGGTCGGCAGCATCGCTCGCGGCGGGGATGGGCTTTTTCAGCATTGGGTCGGATATCGGAGGCAGCATTCGCGTGCCGTCGGCATTTTGCGGCACGTACGGCCACAAGCCGACGCTCGACATCATGAACATGTCGGGCCATCTACCGGGAGGGACGCTGCAAGGTTCGGGATTTTCGACACTGCTGTCCGTGGGCGGTCCGATGGCGCGAAGCGCGGAGGACCTGGAAGCAGGGCTGCGGATTTTGGCCGGGCCCGTGCCTCCCGAGTCGAAGGCAATTCAGTGGACGCTGCCGAAAGCGCGGCATCAGAGCCTGCGTGACTACAGAATCGGCTACGTCCTGGACGATCCCGCGGTGCCAGTGTCGGAAGAAGTGAAGTCCGTGGTGGAGTCGGCGGTGCGGGCGTGCGAAAAGGCCGGGGCGAAGGTGCGGCAGGGCTGGCCCGAGAGAGTTGTGTTTGCGGAATTCGTTGACACGTATCTCTTCATGCTCGGCGCAGCGGATTTCAGCCTGAGTCCGCCGGAACGCCAAAAGGTCGCGCGGGAACAGATGCAGGGGCAGACTGACCCGATGTCGAGAGGCGCGCTGAGCGGTTTCGCGGAGTGGCAGCAGCACAATCTGAAGCGCGTCGTGTACCGCAACATGTGGGAGAGGTATTTCGGGTCGATCGACGTTTTTCTGATGCCGACGACGACGATGACCGCCTATCCGCACGACACGAGGGTCATCGAGGAACGCGTGATTCCGCTTTCAGACGGCAGCGCGCTGCACGCGAAGGACCTTTTGAAAATCATTTCGCCGGCCACGCTCACTGGGTGCCCGGCTACGGCAGCCCCGGCAGGCTTGGGCAAGAGCGGATTGCCCGTCGGCTTGCAGATTATGGGACCCTATCTGGAGGATGCGACGCCGATCCGCTTCGCGGAACTGCTGGCGCGCGAAATCGGCGGATTCCAACCACCGCCGGGCTACAACTAGAAATTGCCAGTTTGGAGAATGCCCTCCTGCGCTGGATCGGCGCCTCCGGGCGGACCTCTTGCGAATAGCTTACTGCCCTGTTACGGTTTCATCCTAAGTACTCAATTCGCAGCGCGTACGTCCGTTCGGACTCGGACCCGGAGGGAACGATGGGGACACACCTTGGCAAGGTTCCGCTGACGCTATCGCTGATGGCCGGCATCCTCGGGAGCGGGCGCGCGTACGGCAAAGTCATCGACGGCGGGCCGCAAAAGCTGAGCCAGGTTTCCTCAATTGGAGAGTCCTTGCGCCGCGCGGGGCAGCGCCCCCTGCACATTCTCTATGTGCACGGAATCGGCGCGACGGGAGCCGGGGGATCGTGGATGTTCCAGCAGCAAATTTGCGCCTTTCTGAAAGATTGCACGGTGGCGAAGGCCCCGGTGCCGTTGGAAAGAGAATACGCTGATAGCGGAGAGTTTAAGATCGGCGCCACCCCTCCTGGCTTGGAGTACCTGGGTCATCCGGTTTGGAACACCATGGAGGAGTGGCAAGCTTCGGCGCCGTTTGTCGATCACTACGTGCTGAAGCGGAGCGATGGCGGGCCAATCGTGGTGGACGAAATCAACTGGTGGCCGCTCGTGTTTTCGCTGAAGTGCCGGGCCATCATGAGAGGCGAGGCGCAACTGGCCGGGCCCAATAAAAGCCTTCTCGACCTATGCTCGCAGGAAACGGCGCCTGACAAGAATCATCCGGGCCGTTTTACGGCGTACCAGTGGATCGATCCTCAGGAAGCTAAGAACCTGGAATCCATTCGTCCCAAAGGGGCGTTGTTCAATCGCTGGCTGAAGAACAACATCCTCGACTGGGGGTTTGCCGACGCCATCATGGCCGTGGGTTCACTGCACGACATTTTCCGCGAGGGGATGCGACAGCTATTCGTCAAATCGGCGAGGTTCCAAGCGGACGGGTCGAAAACGTATCAGTGGCAAGAGCAACTGAGCAACCCGCGCGGAATCGACCGCGAGTTCGTCGTCGTGTCTCACAGTCTGGGCAGCTACCTGGTTTTTTCGACCCTCAATGGGGAGCAACGGGACGCCTCGTCACAGGGCGCGGCAAACCAGGACGAGAGCGGCACCGCGACAGAGGACGCTGCCGCTCGATACATTCTCGAGCGCACGTCGCTCGTCTATTTCTTCGCCAATCAGGTTCCGCTGCTGGAATCAGCCAACATGACCGAATCCAAGGCTTCGGAATCGGCACAGGCAAAAGCACAACCCGAGGCAGCTGGAGTTCTCGGCGGGCAACTGATGAAGTGGAAAAATCTGCGCCAAGACTTTGGAATGGCGCCTGAAGGCGCAGAGGAATCCGCAAGGCCACTGCAGCGGCAAGTGATCGCCTGGAGCGATCCGAGCGACCTGCTCACCTGGCGCGTTCCAGCAATGGACGGCCTGGTCGTCGACAACCTTTACGTACGGAACACCTGGTGGCATTGGCTGATCGCAAATCCGGGAGCAGCGCACGGCGACTACGCTAAGAATAAGAATGTGCTGCGGGTCATGCTGGGCGCGAGACCACCCGAGGCCAAATGACGAGTTCGGCTGCTGAGGCAGTTATCCAAGCGGGCGGACAAGAACGGGCGCGGCCCATTCGGCGATCGGGTGCTGGCGGCCACAATCCATGCAGCGCGTGGCGGCGTAGCGAGTCCCGCAATGCGGGCAGACGGCTTGCGTCGCGAAAATGTCGAAAGGCTTCTGACAGCGTCCGCAGAGCCAGAGATCTCCCAGCGGCGGCGCGGCTTGGCACGAGGGGCACGCGAGACCTCCTCGGCGCGGCAGCTTTCCAAGACGCAACAACGCTCGCGCGTGCTGCAGACCTCTCCACGAATTCAGGAGAACGAAAACCGCGAGGACGGCAAACCAGGGAGACCGCCACCAAAAGGCGAGCGCGATGAATCCCACCATGCCGGCGAAGCCGAGCACCGTGGAGACCATCAGGCTGCGGGCGCGACCCATGACGAACCAGAGCAGAGAGCGCAGAATCTGCCCGCCATCGAGAGGGTAGATCGGCAGCATGTTGAAAACCAGCAATCCGAAATTGATGTAGAACACGGCCCGCAGAAAGGAGTGCAGGTCGGGCATCGTTTCGGCCCAATGCATCGCGCCGCTTAACATGCCGAGACCCGCGAGGATCGGGAAGAGCGCGACGTTGACCAGCGGGCCAGCAGCGATGCTCCACAACATGGCACCGGCGCGCTGCGGCGGGTCCACGTAGGCGACACCTCCGAGGGGCCAGAGAACGATCTGGTCTGCGTTTCCTCCCACCTGACGGCAGGCGAGGGCATGGCCGAACTCGTGCGTGGTGACGATCGCGAACAACGCAAGATACTCGAGGACATTCCAGGCGATCGAGGAGTACTGACTCGTGCGGCTCTGGATCTCGTAGGCTGCGATCAGAAACCACGACCAATGAAGGAAAACGTTGATTCCCGCAAGGCGGAAAATTCGGAACGAGCCTTCGCGAAGGCCGGTCATGGGCGAGCGGGCGCGAGCGATTGCATCGGGGACGATTTAACCTGCAGGAGGCTCATTACAATCATTATGCGGGAATCGTGTGTGATTTGCGAGCCAAGGCGGAGAAAGCCAAAGCAGATCCCTCACCGCCATCCGCGAAATTCGCGGCTGGGTTCGGGATGACAATATTGTTTCCCGTCACACTGCGGGCTTCGTGAGTTCCTTCGAGAGATAGATGATCTGGCCGACGTGATGGTAGGCGTGCGCGGCCATGCGAAAGAAGCACGCAAAGCGGGTCTTCGTGAGCGGTTCGGTGGGGTCCGAGTACGGAGCGAGCAAATCCTCCGCGGATTGTTTGCGGATGGTGGCGGCGACCATGCCGATTGTGCGGTCGAAATTGGCGAGGACGTGCTCTATCGGCGGCTTCGATGCATCTGTGAATTCGAGCGGGCGGCTGCGAACATAGCCTGTGCCGGCGATTTGCGCGCCGACGTAGTGATTCAGATTGCCGGTAAGATGCAGCAACAGGTGGCCGATGCTGTTGCCGTAGGGATACGGTTTGCGCCAGAGCTGCTCGGTTGAGAGCGGATCAACCCATTTGTGGGTTTTTTCGCGAACTTCTTCGTAGTAATCCGCGAGTGTGGACGAGACGAGCGGCGCGAGTTCGGGCATAGCGGTGCCTCCGTTCTGAGAGCCCGGGAAGTATATCAGCCGCTCGCACGCCTGACTTGGCGCGCCGCTCCTCGCGAAGCTAGGCGCTCGCCTGCGTCGCTTTGCCTGCGCCCAGCGTAAGCACCGCAAGCACGAGAGCGACGAGCAGCAGAGCGGGCACGTCACCATATAAATGACCACGATGCTCGGGATAGACCAACGACTGCACGGCCATGATTCCGCCGTGCACAATGCTCGACCACACGGTAAACCAAATGAGGCTGAGATTCCGGAGCGGATCGCGCGCCGCAAGAAGGAGAAAGACGCCGAGCGTCGCGTACACACCTAAGATCATCTGCAAGTAAACCGAGTGGCCGGTCATGTGCCATATCCATCCCGAGGGCCAGAGAATGGTCAGGGGATAGATTCCGAAGATGAAAATTACTCCGACTACAACGAGCGCGATGCGAAGAGGCATGAGGTTGCCAGTAGTGGCCATGGGAGTTCCTCCGTAGCGTGGGATCGCACGTTGAGCCTAACGGAACCCGGGTCGGCGGGATTAGAGCACAGAACGAGTGGAGTAGATAGTGGCCGATGGGCTGGAAGCTCATCCTGAAGCGGTATGATATTCTTCGCGCGAATGCGGGACCCAGGAGGTGCACGATGGCAAGACCGAAAGTGTTGATACTGACGGGAGACGCGGCGGAATCGCTCGAGGTGATGTACCCCTACCAGCGGCTACTCGAAGAAGGCTACGACGTGAAGATTGCGGCGCCGACGAAGAAAAAGCTGCACTTCGTGGTGCACGATTTCGAGCCGGGCTACGATACGTACACCGAAAAGCCCGGATACAGCTGGGACGCGGACCTGGCGTTTGCGGACGTTAATCCCGCGGAATATGCGGCGGTCGTGATTCCCGGCGGCCGAGCGCCCGAGTACATCCGGAACAACGCCGATTGCCAGCGAATCATCCAACACTTTTTTCAGCAGGAAAAGCCGGTGGCGCAAATCTGCCATGCGGCGCAGGTGCTGCTCGCATCGGGCGTACTGAAGGGCAGAAGGACCGCTGCTTATCCGGCGCTCGAGCCGGACGTGCGCGCGGGCGGGGCAGAATTCGTCAATGGGGATGCGGTGATCGACGGGCAGATGGTTTCGGCGCGTGCGTGGCCGGATCACCCGGCGTGGATGCGCGAGTTCATCCGGCTCCTGAAGCAGAAGGCGCCGGTGCAAGAGCAGCGGGCCACGGCGCGATAGGCAGGAACGAACGAGAACCGCGAATTCACCGCAGTGACGCAGAGATCGCCGAGCCAAACTGAGATGACGAAACGAAAGAACGCGAGTTAGAATGGCCGCAAAACATAAGGGGGAAGTATTGATGAAGCATACGGCAAAAATATTCGCGGTGATTGCCTTTCTGGGTTTGCTGGCAGCAATCGCTGTGGTGCGGGCCGACACGACGAAGACGGAGATGGTGCAGTTCCCGAGCAGCACCGGGACCATCAGCGGGTACCTCGCGGCGCCCCAAAAGCCCGGGCGCTATCCCGCGCTCGTGGTGGTGCACGAATGGTGGGGGTTGACCGACTGGGTGAAAGAGCAGACGCGGAAGCTGGCGGATCAAGGTTACATTGCACTCGCGGTGGACCTCTACCGCGGAAAGGTGACTTCCGATCCCGAAGAAGCGCACGAGCTGATGCGCGGAATGCCGCAAGACCGCGCGATTAGCGACCTGCAAGCGGGCTTCGCCTACCTGGCCGCGCGCCCGGACGTGGATCGCGATCACATCGGATCGATCGGCTGGTGCATGGGCGGAGGGCTATCGCTGCAGCTCGCGATCCATCAGCCGCGGCTGGCGGCGTGCGTGGTGAACTACGGCGCTCTTCCCACCGACCCGAACGACATCCATCTAATCTTTGCGCCCGTGCTGGGAAATTTCGGCGCGGATGATCGGGGGATCACGCCGGACGACGTCCACGCATTCGAGAAGACGATGCAGGGGATGAAGCGCCGAATCGACCTGAAGATCTACGACGGCGCAGGACACGGCTTCGAAAATTCGACCAACGCCAACGCCTATCGTCCCGAAGCCACCGCGGACGCGTGGGCGCGCACGCTGGCGTTCCTCAGTAAAACGATGAGGTGAAAGCAGGCCTCAGCGATTGAGCCGCCGCAAGAGTTCCTGCAGGCGTGCTCGGTCTCCCGTGCCCATATTCGTGAATTCGACGCCGATACCCTTTTTCGAATCCGAATAGCGGACGACGCCATTCACCCGCGTCTCGCCCTCTGGCAGAGCGAAAAGCATCTCAACCGTCGCGCCGACGGGGACATCGGCAGTCGTCGAGATGAAGACTCCGCCGGCGCTTACGTCACGCACGCGCGAGACGTTGCGCGATCCTTTGGGTAACTGCCACGCCACCCAGACGCCCTGCGATACCGAAATCCGGGCGCTGCGACGGTTTTCTTTCGATGGCTGACCAGTCATTATCGGGAGTCTGGTTAGGTCCGGAACGCTCTCCATGCCACAAGTGATCCGGGAGAACTTCGGCGCTTCGCAGGCACTTGTGGAGAGGGCTGGCGGACGGGCCAAGAGAGCGTCAGTTTAGTGCGCGAGAGGAGCCAAACACAAGCGGAGAGTCCGATTTTGTTGCGCAGATTGCGCGTTGGCCAGCGGGAGCGAAACCAAGTTATGTTTCAGGCGAAGCGACGGACAGTTTCAAGCTAACTTTGCTTGAAGCTGTTTACGGCGGCGGCTTCATCGGGCTGCACGTCGAAGACCGTGAAGAGCCGCGTAATCTGAATGATGTCGCGGACGCGCTTGGTCAAATGCACGAGCTTCAGCTCGCCGCTGGCGCCGCGAACAGTGGTGTAAGCGCCAACCAGCTCGCCGATACCGGAGCTATCGATGTAGTCGACATCGGCCAGATTGAGCAAGATCTTGCGGTGTCCGCTATCGACCAATTGGCGGACCATCTTGCGCAGCGTCGCGCTGCCTTCGCCCAGCGTGATCTTGCCGCTGAAATCGACTACGGCGACGTCACCCACATCACGGCATGTCCCTTGTAGTGCCACGGAAACCTCGCTGAAATTCTGCTCCCGCTACTGCCGGCCGTTCCCGGCCGCGCGATGCGGGAGTTTTTTCGACATCACCAGATCGGCGCCGCCGGTCGGCCCGCGCCGGACCGCCAAATCGTCCATGAACGCGCGCATCAGGAATATTCCGCGCCCCGACGTGCGCAGCAGATTTTCCTCGGCCAACGGATCGGCGACTTCGGAGAGCTCGAAGCCGCGCCCCTCATCCACGATGTGGACAATCATCTTTTCCGGCTCGAACTCAACCACCAGAAGGATCTTCTTCTGAGGGTCTTGTGCGTTGCCGTAGTTGTAGGCGTTGATCACGCCCTCGCGGACGGCCATGCCGAGCTTGTGAACATCGTCCTCGCCGAAACCGGCGGCTTCGGCCACGCGCACGACGATGTTTTCGGCGAGATCGACGCTTTCGAGCTGCGTATCCAGTGTGACTTCAACCCGTTGGTGTGCGGACGCCATTGGAAACGCGGAGAATACCCCCGATGAAAGGCCCTGTATGGGTATCATAGCACCCGCGCAGCCGTCAATTGCCAGGCCCGATGCGGCGTCTCACGAATGTGAACGCGCTGTGAATCCGCTGTACGTCAGGTAAATGCCGATAGCCAACGTAACCGTCATATAGAAGTAGAAATACTGCTCGTAATGCAAGTTCTTGAGAAAGAAATCCGCCTCGGCTGCCGGAGGCACGAACAGAAACATCAGGCCTTTGATCAGCGTTGTCCAGCCGACGAGAGTCACAATCACAGCCGGAGCCCCGCCCGCCCAAACATTGTGAGCGAGAATCATCGCCAGCCCGGCGATCAGCGTGAAGACTCCCAGGATGAACATCAAGGGTGAATCGTGAAGAAGCGCCGTTACCATTTCCACGATGGCCTGCTTGCGAATCACCATGGAGAGCGCGGCGAAAACGCAGTACAACCCAATCAACCTGCTGAGAAACATTGTGCGCGGCGTCATAGCATCCTCCAAAAAAACCCAACGGTCATTCTCCTGCAACCTCCTGCAACGTCTAGGCCCAGTAGGAGCGGTCGAGGGTGCGGTACTGGATCGCTTCGCTCAGGTGCTTAGGCTCGATCGACGCAGCGCTATCGAGATCGGCGATGGTCCGCGAGACTTTAAGGATGCGGTCGTGCGCGCGCGCCGATAATCCGAGACGCTGGATCGCTGATTCGAGCAACTTCTCGCCTTCCGCCGAAATCGCGCAGTGCTTGCGGATCAGCTTGGGAGGCATCTGCGCGTTGGCATAAATGTGCTTCTCAGAGCGGTAGCGGTCAATCTGGACCTGCCGGGCACGCAAAACGCGGTCGCGCACGGCCGCCGAGCTTTCGATTTCCACGTCGCCGCGCAGTTCTTTGTATTTCACCGCCGGGACTTCGATGTGAATGTCGATGCGATCGAGCAGAGGGCCGGAGATCTTCGAAACGTACCGCTGAATCTGCGGCGGCGAACAATGGCAATCGCGCGTGGCGTCGCCGAAGAATCCGCATGGGCAGGGGTTCATCGCGGCGGCGAGCATGAATCGCGAAGGGAAGCTGACAGAGATGGCTGCCCGCGCAATGGTGACGCAGCCGTCTTCGAGAGGCTGGCGCATCACTTCGAGGACGTTGCGCTGAAATTCCGGCAGCTCGTCGAGAAACAGGACGCCGTTGTGGCCGAGTGAAACTTCACCCGGGCGCGGCACGGCGCCCCCGCCGATCAGGCCGGCATCACTGATCGTGTGATGGGGCGAGCGGAACGGGCGCGCGCCGACCAAGCCTCGAGAGTCTTCGAGCAGGCCCGCCACGCTGTGGATGCGCGTGGTTTCGATCGCTTCCTCGAGCGACATCGGCGGCAGAATCGTGGGGATGCGCTTGGCGAGCATCGTCTTGCCCGCTCCCGGAGGACCGATCAACAGGATATTGTGGCTGCCCGCGCAGGCCACTTCGAGGGCGCGCTTCGCGGCCATCTGCCCGCGAACGTCGCGGAGGTCGACCGCGTAGTGGCTCGCCTCAGCGAGCATCTGCGATGTATCGACGGCAATCGGCTTGAACGATTCGGGCGCGTTGATCAGATCGGCGGCTTGCGGCAGCGTCTTGACGGGAAAGACGTTCACGCCTTGGACGACTGCGGCTTCGCAGGCGTTGACCTCAGGCACGACGAGGTTGTGGATGCCGCGCTCACGGGCAGCCAGGGCTGCCGAAAGCGCTCCACGAACCGAGCGCACGCTGCCGTCGAGCGACAGCTCGCCCAGAAAAACAAACGAATCGAGAATCTTGCCGAAGAAATTGCCATTGCATCCGAGCAGGCCCAACGCGATCGGCAGATCGAAAGCGGAGCCTTCCTTGCGAATGTCGGCGGGCGCGAGATTGACGGTGACGGTTTGGTGGAAGGGATAATCGAAGCCGCAGTTGCGCAGCGCTGCCTTCACTCGCTCGCGGCTTTCGCGGACGGCGTTGTCCGGCAAACCCACCACGTTGAAGATTCCGCTTTCGCCGGGACCAACGTCTACCTCGACTTCGACGAGATAGGCGTCAATTCCAAACACGGCGGCGCTGAAAGTCTTGAACAGCATTTTAGACAGTAGGCAAAATCTTTTAGGCGCAGAGCGTAACTCAAAACGCTAATTCACGCTAGGGATACTGCCTGAAGGGAGCAAGTCACGCGTCGGAGAGAGACTCGTCGAATCCGGCGGCTTCTTTCTTTTCCGGTTTTTCGAGTTCGCCGGCTTCGAGGATTTCGCCGCAGTCGAGGCATTCGACGTACTGCGCTTCGTTGTCCTTGGCGATGAGTTGCGTCCGTTTGTGCTGGCAGGTCGGTGTGGTCATCGCAGGAATCTCGCCGAAAGCCAGGCGGATTATAACACCCGGGTCGCGCGGAGCGATCGGCGCCCGCTCAGCCGTTGACAAATACGTTGATTGCAACTATGTGTCTGTGCTGCAGCTCACAGGCGGGGTGATTTGACAGCGGAAGCAAACGCGCAGAAACGGCTGGGCGGCCTCCTTTTCTACGGGATCGTCCTCCTGCTGGCATACCTCGTCTATCTGGTCTTCGCGCCATTTCTGGTATCGCTGGCATGGGCCACCGTGCTGGTGGTTGTGTGCTATCCGGCGTACGAACGGATAGCGCGGCGCGGCGGAGCGACGTCCGCCGCGGTTGCGAGCGCCGCAGCGGTCACTGTGATTGTGATCGTGCCGACGCTACTTGTGATGATCGCGTTTGTCCGGCAGGGCGTAGACGCGATGCAATCGATTGAGTTGCAGGTCGCGGGTGGCCACTGGGCCTGGCTCAATCATCTCTGGGCGGGAATCCAGGAGCGCTTCCCCATGGTCAGCGGCGAGAATTTGACCGCATCATTGCGCAGCTATGGCGAACGGGCAGCGGAGTTTGGCGCCGCGCGAGTGGGCGCGATTCTGGCGCACACTGCTGCGTTCATTTTCCACCTCGGCGTGACCATTCTCGCAATGTTTTATCTGTTTCGCGATGGCCACTCGATGGTCGATCGCTTGCGCGAGGTGTTGCCCTTCGAAGCCGCGCATCGAGATCGCATGCTGGCGGATGTGCGCAACCTGATTTTCGCCAGTGTCACGTCGAGCCTCGTGGCGGCAGCAGCGCACGGCATCCTCGGCGGCCTGGCATTCACGTTGACAAGCGTCAAGGAGCCCGTGTTTTGGGGCGTGATGATGGCGTTTTCCTCATTTGTGCCGGTGTTGGGGTCGGCGCTAGTTTGGGTCCCTATCGCGATCAGCCTGATGTTGGGAGGCCACGTAGGCCGCGGGGCCCTCCTCGTCGTTTTCTGCGTCGTCACTCTGGGAATTGTGGAAAACATCCTGCGCCCTTGGCTTATCAGTGGACGGGCGAAGATGAGCGGGCTGGTGATTTTCATCAGCGTGTTGGGAGGCATCAGCGTGTTCGGGCTTCTCGGCATCGTACTAGGCCCAATCATCGTGACGACAGCGGCCAGTTTGCTGGACCTGTACGCTCCGCGTGCGGCAGCTGGAAACTCTTAGTCTCGCTCGTGTACGAACCTGGCGGGCGGCATGCTAGAGTAGCGGCCCTTGGAAAAGCGGACGTCGTACAAAATGGGCAAGAACTCCAAACCGAATCATTCGGCGCTGACGCCGGATAAGCTCCGCTGGCGCTGCGATCCCGCGCGGATTCCCTTCGGTACGACCGCTGAGGTGGAGCCTGCCGGAGGGGATGTGGGACAGGACCGCGCCCTGCGCGCGCTGCGAATGGGCGTCGAGATGACGGCGTCGGGATACAACCTCTTCGTCTGCGGCCTTTCCGGCACGAGCCGCGGCGGCATGATCGTGCGGATGATCGAGGAGATGCATCCGGAAGTCGAGCCCGCACCCGACCGCTGCTACGTCAACAATTTCAAGAATGCGGACCGGCCGCGCCTGTTGACACTGCCGCGCGGACAAGCCAATGCTTTTAAGAAAGAAGTCGAATCGGGAATCGACTTTCTGCGGCGGCGCATTCCGCAGGTGTTCGAAGGCGAGCCTTTCCAGCGGCAAAAGACGCGCATCGTCGAACGTTTCACGCAGCGCGAGAAGGAGTTGATGGACGACTTCACGCGGCGCATCGCGCGCGATCAGTTCGCGCTCGGCCGCATGCAGGTGGGAGCCGTGGCGCTGCCCGAAATCTTTCCCGTGCTCGACGGCCAGATGGTTCCGATCGAGGAAATCCCCAAGATGGTGCAGGAGGGAAAGCTCGAAAACACCACGGCGGAAGAGATCGAGCGCAAATACGACCAGTTCCGGCAGGAATTCACCGTGGTCTACCGCCGGACGCTTTCGCTTTCACGCGAGCTGGCGAGCGAGATGAGCTATCTGGAGCAGGAAGCGGCGTCGGTGCTCGTCGATGGCGTGATCGAAGAGCTCAAGGAAAAATATCCGAGCACGCAAATCGCCGAGTATCTCGAGGAAGTGCGGCATCACGTACTCGACAATCTCGATCCGTTTAAGGAGCGCGAGGGCGAAGAGGAGCAGCCTCCGTCGGAAGGCGGCGGGGCACCGCGCCCGGAGCGCAGCGAGCGCGATCCTTTCCGCGTGTACGGCGTCAACGTGATCCTCGCGCACAACGAGCACGATCGCTGCCCGGTAATCTTCGAAACGATCCCGACGTACGCGAATCTTTTCGGCACGGTGCATCGCGCCTACGATGCGCGCGGCGGAGCGTGGAACTCCGATTTCATGGACCTGCGCGGCGGCTCGCTGCTGCGCGCCGACGGCGGCTTTCTCGTGATGTACGCGCTCGATGCGATGACCGAAACGGGCGTCTGGCGAACGCTCAAGCGCACACTCAATCACGGCAAGCTCGAAATCCAGCCTGTGGACATGTTTTTCCCGTTCAGCGCGAGCGCGCTCAAACCAGAGCCGATCGACGTACACGTAAAAATCATTCTGATCGGCGACCGCGAGATGTATGAGCTGCTCTACGACTACGAAGACGATTTCAAGAAAATTTTCAAGGTTCGCGTCGAGTTTGACGAAGAGATGAAGTGGAACGATGACGTCTTCCGCCACTACGGCGGGCGGCTGCGCAAACTGGTGGACGACGAAAAGCTGCTGCACTTCGACCGTTCGGCCGTCGCCGCGATTCTCGAGCACGGGGTCCGCGTCGCCGGGCGGCGCGGAAAGATCACGACGCGCTTCTTTGAGCTGGCCGACCTGGCGCGCGAATCATGCTACGTCGCTCGCCAAGACGGCGGCAAGGTCGTTACCGCCGTGCACGTGCGTGAAGCGCTCGACGCGAAGATCGACCGTCACAACCTGCTCGAAACGAAGATCCGCGAAATGATCGAGCAGAACATGGTGTTCATCGATACATCCGGCGGACGTGTGGGGCAGGTCAACGGCCTGAGCGTGATGGAGATCGGCGGCTATGCATTCGGCAAGCCGGTGCGCATCACGGCGTCGGTCGCGCTGGGGAAAACCGGCATCATCAATATTGAGCGAGAGTCCAACCTAAGTGGCCGGTTCCACGACAAAGGTGTGCAAATCATCGCCGGATACTTGCGGCGCACGTTCGCACAGGATAAACCGCTTTCGCTTTCAGCCAGCGTCTGCTTCGAGCAATCCTATTCCGGCGCCGACGGCGACAGTGCCAGCTCCACCGAAATCTACGCGCTGCTCTCGGCGCTTTCGGGCCTGCCGATCCGGCAGGAGCTGGCCGTGACCGGCTCCGTGAACCAGATGGGAGACGTCCAACCGATCGGCGGCGTGAATCAGAAAATCGAGGGTTTCTACGACGTGTGCCGCCTCAAGGGGCTCACGGGCTCGCAAGGAGTGCTAATCCCGGCGGAGAATGTCGAGGATCTGATGTTGCGCGACGACGTGATCGCGGCCGTGGAAAACGGACAATTCCACATCTATCCGGTCAAGACAGTTGAGCAGGGAATCGAGATTCTCACCGGCGCGCGCGCGGGCAAGTGCGATGCCTCCGGAAAATTCGAGCCGGAGAGCATCTTCGCCAAAGCCGACGCGCGGCTCGGCCAGATGGCCTCGACGCTGAGCGAGTTCGAATAGTTCAGCGCCAGGTCACCCGGATCGCAAATAGAGCAGGTGGCGCATCTGGAGATTGACGGTCAGCGTCTGACTTCCTCGCTGGATCAAGAGCTTGTATTTGATGGCCGGCTGGCGGAAGAGCCTTCGAATCTCAGCGAGCGACATGTCCGCCGCCGCTTCGTCGTTGACGCCAGCGATCACGTCGCCCTTCTGAATCTTCGCATCTGCGCCCGGAGTGCCGGGCCACACCTGGGTGACCTCGAATCTCTTGAGATCGGGGCCGCCGGCAGTGAGCACGATGCCGCTCATATCCTCGATTTCGTCCACGCGAATGTCGCTGCTGGGATCGAAAATGATTTGCTGGTGCGGATAGTCGAACGTCACGATAAAGCGCCGCAACATTCCCCCGCCGATCTCCCCTGCCAGGTGCGGAGCCGTATCGGCCAGCGAATTTCCGTGCGGGAAAGCCCCGATAGTATCTGCGACCGCAAACGGACCGATCTCGAAGTCCTTCACGCGCCCGAGCACGGCTCCGCCATCGGGCTGGAAATCGGTGCTCGGAATCGTCTTCAGGTGCGAGAGCAGGTTGTGAGCCCGCTGGAATTTCTGCGAGACAACCAGCGAAGCGTCGAGCGCCGTGTTCACCACGAAATCGCCTTCGACCGGCTTGCCGCTGCTCACAAGGATCTTCGCGTGCACAACCGGGAGTCCAGCAACGAACGTCAGCTTCATGGCCTTGCCCCGGCCCGAATACTGATAGGTTGCCGGGTCGTAGAGCCGGACCGTCTGCCGCGCATAGTTGATCTCGATGACGGCGCCTGAGAAGAAATCACTCCCCAGCGTGCCCTCGTACGCGCGGCCCACCTGCGCACCGAAATCCTTTTTCGTAGCTGCCGCGAGCGAGGCGAGGGAGAGATCCACACCACTCAAATTGAGCACTGGCGACTGCAGGCTCGTCAGGCCCAACTCCGCCGCGCGCCCCGGATCGATCGTTGAGACCGCGACGGTTGAATCCAGCTGAAACAGGCTCGGCTGGCCTTCGTTGACACCGGCAGGCAGGAAGACGAGATAGTCCACAAAGCGCGCAGGAATTTCGACGGCGTTTCCCCCCAAATGGAACCGGGCCATGGCGGGCGCCTGCTGTGCGAACGCGACGTTCGCTCGAACCGCGAGCGATATCCACACGCCCAAAACTGCCAGCACTGCGAAGAGCGCTCCCAAGATTTTTCTTGTCCGCGGTTTCATCCGCCCCCTGCGCTGGATGGCCGAGCGCGCCACGACATTATACGAATTAGGGCCCCGGAGCCAGATATCCGGCGCGGGCGAAGACGCGATACCCGGGATGCTTGGCCTGTGCCGGTGAAGGCTGGCTGCTGCTGCCGAGCACTTCGACGGCGAGCGTGTGAAATTGGTTGTCGTGGGCGGGCGCAATGCCAAGCACATACTGGTGGCGCAAAGCGGAGGCGATCTCGCGATAGATCGGGACGAAATCTTGCTCCGACTCGGGGAAGTAAGCGCCACCTCCGGTCATCGCAGCAAGACTACGGAGAGCTTCATCGGCTACGGCAAATGGGTCTGTGCTTTTCGCTTCAGCCGAATTTTCTGCGCTCCCATTTCGACGAGCTGACGCGGACTTCTTCTGTTTCCGTTTCTTGGATGCGTCTTCGTCTGCACGCAACGAGCCGCCGAGCTCCACGGAGAAGATCACCACATCTGCGCCGCGCACTTTTTGGACGAGCGCATCCCAGCGAGCCGGCGAGGAGGAATCAAGCCCCGTCGTAATGAGAACGAGCGCCTTTTTGCCCGGAACGGGAGCGATCCAATCCAGCGCGGTTGCCAGCGAGTCGTAGAAGTTCAGGTCGTCCATGCCGATTGTGTATTGGGCTTTATCCAAAGCAGCGAGCAACGCTGATTTGTCCGAAGTGAACGAAAAAACGGCCTTCGGCGATTGATCGTACGTGACCAACGCAACCTCATCATCAGGCGCGAGGCCTCCGGCAAGCGCGTAAACCGCAGCCAGGTGCTGGTTGTGGATCAAGTACACGGCGGGGCTGGTTTCAAGCAAGATCAGGACTCGCGCGGGAGCATCGACGGGCGCGAAGAATGCGACGGGCCGCTCGACGCCGCCATCCAGAACGTGAAAATCCCTCTGGGCGAGTCCACCGACGAAATCACCCTGCTTGTCAAGAACGCTCGTTTCGATTTTCACCAGATCCGTGCTGGACTGGATGGAATTTTGAACCGACGAAGGAGCGTTCTGCGCGGGACATGGAAACGGGCAGCATGCCCACCCCAGGAAAGAGGCGCCGGCACAAAGCAAAAAGAGCCGCGGCAATAAGCGCGGGTTACTGGACGTAGGAATCAAAATAGACGCCGTTTGAATCCTTCCACCATCCGCTCACCGTGATGTGAAGATAGCGGGAAATGACGCTGAGATTCAACTTTGGGGCCTCGTTCGGCTGTTGGCTCCCGCTTTGAACCGGCTGGCTCGAGAAGTTCTGTGCCAGCTTGTCGAACGGAATTCGATCGATATCCGCGCTGCTCAATCCCGAAAGCTTCTCGGGCAAGCGGGCTCGCAGTTGCGCGTATGCCGGATTCGCAACGATTCCGCCCGCCGGCGGATCGGCCGCTTCGGGGGCGATTCGTTGCATCGCTTGGCGCAACATCGCTTTCCGGGGCGCGGCCAAGAACATCTGCGGAGTGACGGCCACATAGTAGAACTTTCTCCGCTGCAAGCCCGTCTTTGGATCGCGGTACGGATAGGCGAGATCGAGGTACGTCGTGGAGCCGGAGGCGTCCTCGCCCACGATCATCGTGCCGATTACCGCGCGCAAAACGCGCAGCACGGAGTCCGGCTTTTGAATTGCGACGGCGTAGACTTGCTCCGCCGTGCCGTCCTCCGTGTAGGACGACGCCGATCCGATCTCACCAGTGAAGAGCTTGAGCGCATCTGGAATGGACATGCCCAGGAAACCCTGCGCTGCGCCCTCCATGGCCGTCATGCTGGCAGCTTGCTGGGGAGGAAGGTTCGACACGATCGCGTCGTGAAGCAATTGATACATCGCGGGGAAATTCATCCGCGTCATGCTGAAGACGGGGCCTGATTCTGCGACGGGCTGCGTCAGAAAAGCAGCGCTGCTCGCGCCAGCTATGTCGAAGGGCCCTCCGGGCGACGTATCGCCGAGAACCGCACTTCGAAAACGCGTCGTCTCGCCCTCGAAGTTCAGCGCGCCCGCCAACACATGAATCTTTTCGAGATGCAGGCTCTTGGAGAGCTGTACCATCTGCTTCGCGCTCTTATCGGTGGAATTCCACTGGCTCATGTCTGGGATGCGCCCGAAAACCTCGAGACTCGGTTCGGGACCCACGTACTTGCGCATCTGCCCGTACTCGGCGATTTGCACAATGGACGTAGCGGGAGCATCCGGACTTCGGAAACGCGTGATGAGATCTTCCACAGTCTGTTTCTGATCTGAGACGACGAAGTAGTTGGCCGCCTGCGCGGAGTAGGTCACATTCTTGCCGCTGGTGCGGACTTCCACGGGAGTCCCGCCGAAATCATACTTCGTCACGTCGACGGGCGTCTGGCTGCGGAGCGCGCTCAGCCCCTTCCACTTCTGAATCAGGTCGGCCTTTCCGGTCGAGTCATACACAAGGAAGGTCGCAAAGGGCGAAGCGGGCTTGTCAGAGGCAGCCTTGATAGCATCCGGATTCGCCACGACCCCAAAGACGATTGCATTGTCGAGGAACGAGGCCAGATCAGGCAGCACGAGCGCCGCGGCCGGACCGCCGTTCTTTGGCGTGCTCGTCTGTATCTGTCGCGCAATCTGGGTCAACATCTGCGCAAAAGCTGGATCGTGCAAGAGCTGCAGCACGTGGTTCTTCTGACTGGCGCTGGCGAGGGAGGCATTTCCGCGCCACTCAACGTAGAACACGGTGTTCGGCGAAAGGCGCGGCGCGATGGGCGCGGTCTGCGCAAGTAGAGGCGCGCCAAAAACCGCGCACCCAAGAAGGACGGCGCCGCAGAAATGAGGCAAGCGGCGGAAATACAGTTGAATCGTGTTCACACGCGCCTCCGCCGCCCGGCACCATTAAGCGGCTTGAATGAAACGGGACTTCTTCGTCCTCCACTAGCATGACATGGAGCGAACACTGGCGCGTCGGAATGTAGGCGAAGGTTTCGCTAACCGCCAACCGGCCGGTTAATTCCCGGACGGCGCGCTGGACGGGGGCGCGGCGGAGGCGGATTTCGGCGTACTCAGGTAGCCCTTCACCTGATCTTTCGTCACGTCGAACACTACGATCTCGTAGGGCGCGCGCACACCGCGAACATAGAATTGGACGGGTTCGCCGGCAGTCTTGTCCTTCTTCTCGATCACCTTGTCGTCGGCGACGACATTCACGGTGTACTTATACTTCTTCGGATCGACTTTCTTGAGCTGAACCTGGATGGGACCTACATGATCGGGTCCCTTGGCCGATTTGCTGAGAGTGAACTCGAAGATGTCGCGTTCGCCTAGCCTCTTGAGCTCCTCCACTTCATCGTGGTTGCGCGCAATCAGGCCGCTCTGGACGCCGAGGTCGCCTTTCATGGATTGCATAGCGCTCTTCGTGGCCTCGAGGTCAGCCTTAGTGGCATTGAGGTCGGTCTGAGTCCCGTTGATCTGGGTGGCCATCTGCCCGAACTTGGTGGTCGTGTCGGCTTGCACCGCACCGATCTGTTGGCGCAACTGGGCGTCGCTCTTCTGCTGCTCGGACTTGACGCTCTGCGCCAGACCGCGCGCGCGGGCCAGTTCGTCCTCGGTCAGGCCAAGCTTCTGCGACGTCACGTCGAGTTGCCCCTTCAGATCGGCGATGCGCGAATTCGTCTTGTCGAGTTCAGCAGCCATCGCTTGCGTCTTCTTGTTCGCGTCGTCTTGGCTCTTGCGCAAATCTTGCCGCTCGGCGTAGGTCGCGTAGAGCAGGTAGCCGACCAGGGCAAACGCGACAACAAAAAGGATGGTCACCCACCGGGGCAACGTGGTCCCTTCGAGTACAGGCGTCTCGGAAGGTGTATTCGGGGTCGAACTCATCAAGCCTCCTTGGGGAGCCGGCCGCAGCCGGACTCTAGTTGGGCGGATTATCTCCGAGCACGGCTGCGAAGTCTATGCTGGGAGCGAAGTATGTTGCCACCGCGACGCGGCCAGTATGCCTCGACGGAAGTCGTCAGGCCGCCTCTCGGCGTGAAATCTCCCGTCACGCGACACCACACGGGCTGCACAGCGGCGACGATGTCACGCAGGATCCGGTTCACCGCATTCTCGTAGAAGATGCCCAGATTGCGGTAAGCCAAAAGGTAAAGTTTGAGGGCCTTCAGCTCGAGGCAGAGTTTCTTCGGCTCATATTGAATCGTGATGGCGCCGTAATCGGGAAGCCCGGTCTTGGGGCACACGGACGTATATTCCGGAACGCGAATGGTGATCTGGTAGCCGGGGAACTGATTGGGCCAAGTGTCAAGTTTCGGAAGCTTTGCTGCGATTCCCGCACGCGCGTGGTCCGCGGTATAGCCAGGCATCTAGGTTCCTTTCAGCTCTTATTTTACAGGAATGAACCACTTCCGGGATTGTCGGTATTGCTGCGATGAGGGATTTTGGCTATCCTACCGCGCAATCAGCGGAGGGATTCCAGGAAGATGATCTGTCCCCAGTGCCGGAGTGCGGACTGCTACCGTTCGCACCGCAGCGGTGTGTCCGATTTTCTATGCACCGTCGTCGGACTGAGGCCCTGGCGATGCCACACGTGCGATCTGCGCTTTTATGCCTGGCGCGTGGCTGCCGCGTTTGCCGGATACGCTCACTGCCCGCGATGTGGCAACTTCGATCTCGACCATATCGCGCGTGAGCGGGTTGGGGAAGGGCCTTTGATTCTTGTGCAGCGGTATCTGGGCTTCCCAGCGTATCGGTGCGATCCCTGCCGGCAAAAGTTCTTCGACCTGAGGCCCTATCGCCGGATCGTCCCATCGATGGTGGCCGTCGTGGAACAAAAGTCGGCTCAGTCCTGATTTCCTGATGGAGCCGGCAGCCTCGGGTGCTGCTGATACGGTTGGGAATCAACGAGCCGAAAGCTATTCGCCGGTAGGCGACTGCACAATGGCGGGATCGGGCCCGCCGAGCGACACAAGCAGGCGGCGCAGTTTGGCGCGATCTTCCAGCCCCATGCCCACCATCTCGAATCCGGCCTGATGCGAGCGCACGAATCGCACGACGGCCTGCATGTTGATCGACCGCAAACCCGCAGGAATCTTGAGCGTCGCCTCGGTGCCGACGGCTAGCTGAAGGTCGCCGCTCAACAGTCCGCCTTCCAGGCTGAGCACGCTGATGGCGGATGAATACTTTCCTCGCGGCGAAGTGATAACGGCGGGGACGCTGCGCGGCAACCGAATCCTCCGATACCGGCGATGCCGCACGACATCTCGGTCGGGAATCGGATCGAGCGGCGCCAGCGCCATGACCTTGACGTCGAGACCGGATTGCGGCAGGAAGGCTTGGATCCACTCCGGGTCGAGTTTCGCGAGTGCCTGTGCCGCCGCCATGCGAATCTCTTCCGGATAGACCCAGCCGAACGCCTTGCGGGCCTCGACGAAATGCCGCAGATGCCCTGTGGCAGCCGCCGCGCGCATCCGGCCCAGCGCTTCAATCGCTTTCACGCGGAGGTAATCCGCCCCCTGCGGCAGGATGTCCCCTTCCGCAAGGCGCAGGAGCTTTGGTGCCGTCGCCTGATCTCCGCACATGCCAATCTCGTCGAGCGCGAGCGGCAAGACCATCGGATCGAGTTTCTCGATCAGATTGGCCAGCAAGTGGCCGCGCTCGGGCGCGCCTCCGATCGACAGCTGGCGCACAACCGCGTCGTGGAAGCCCCGGCCGCCGTGCCGCAATCGCTGTGCGAGCAAGTCATCTACTGCCGTTGCGTCCAGTCGGCTCAGCAGTCCGACGATTGTCGCAGCCTTTGCCGGGGGCTCGGACTTGAGCACCTCTTTCAAGTGTCTCGCGCAGGCGCTGCCGACAGCTTTCGCCAATTCGACGATTCTCTCGCGTTCGCTGCGTCGCCCCGCTCGCGCAAGTCTCACCGCCAGATTCTCACCGGCGACTTGCGGAACGCGCATCAGCACGCCGATCAACCCTTCGGGAATCGCATCGGCGGTCACCGCTTCCTCGATAAATTCCGCGATGCGGTTCTCCACTCCGATGCGCGGGCGCAGGCTCTGCGCCCACGTCGGACGCAATTCCTCGAGATCATCGAGCGAATCGAGCGCCTGCTGCATGGCGCGATAGTAGCGGCGGGAAGCAGCTTCCTGGCTCAAACGGACGAAGGCGGCGCTGAGCAAAGTCTGGAGCTCGGCGTCTTTTTCCGCCGCCAATTGTTGGCCAATCTGCGCGAGGGCATCCTGCAGCCGCCGGCTCGCCGCTTTGCTGTACAGCTCGGCGAGTTGGCCGAGACCGATTGCGGCTTTCTTTCGAGCCTCCGCATCCTTATTCCGGACGCACGAGGCATATTTCAGTAGAATGTCGGCGGCGGCTTCTGATTCGCCGCGCCCCATGAGCTCTTCGACGTATTGCTGCACGTTGCGTGGCGGAATGCACCAAGCTTCCGTCGACGTCAGAACCGCGCGCTTTCCCGATTCCGGCACGGCGGCCCAGAATTGCCGGTCCAGCACGTCCGCGTGCGATTCGACCGAAAGGCCCGCGCTGGCCATTTTTTCTTCGCGTGCCTTGAGCAGCTTACGCAGCGTTTCCAGCTCGCTGCCCATTTTCTCAAGCATTTGGCGAACGGCGTTCACTCGCACTTCGCCGCGCTGGAAACGGTCGAGCGCAAAACGGATGGCAAGGTCCTCCGCCAGCCTCAGCAGCATTGCCTCGTCGACTTTTGCCGATGGTGTTTTCGCCGCGACGCTGGCCAGCGCCTGTCGCAGCGTGATCTGTGCGTTTTGCGGCAGCGAAGAGAGCTTTTGCTGCCACGCAGTTGGGTCGAGCTCCTTGGGATTGTTGGCGTGCGCTGCAGCCGCTTCACCGAATTGTGCGAGCAGGCGGAGCAGATTCTGCATGTCGATTTCGCTGAGGGGTTGGACGGGGGCCGAGCCGCCGGCTCCGGGCGCAGCACCGCTGCCTGCTCCCGCACCTGCGCCTCCACCCGGTCCGCTTGCCGCAGCGCCAGATTCGGCTCCCGGGCCGCTTCCGGGCCCGCCGTGCGCACCTTCGGCCGCGGCGATCAGTTGAATCATCTTCTCGGGGCTGCGGAACCAATCTTGAACGCGGTCAGCATCCGCGCCGAGAGTCCTCGCGGTCAGTTGCGCCGCCATGCGCGCTTCGGAGAACGCGGAATCCTCCGCCACAAATCGAATCTCGTTGACGCGGATGCCGCCCGTGTGGCTCTTGCCGAAGTAGAATTCCAGCCGTTCGCTCAGCGAGGCGGACTTCGGACCCATCTCCATAAAGGCCTTCACGAGATCGGTTAACTCCTCGCGTTGGACCGAGGGAAGGAAACAGATGCTGGCGACGCCGGCGCTGTTCAGCAGGTCTGCGAAGCTGCGCTCTGCGGGCGTCGTTTCGAGGGGTACGCCATCCAGCAAGAGCTGCGAGCCGGAGGCTCCCAGCAGCAGGCCCGCGTCCCCGGCAGCCCTGACCGACTCGCCGAGCTCGTTCCAGGCAATCTCAAACTGCGCGGTGGATCGAGTATGCTCTAACCCATAGAGCCGGGCGTACTTAAAGAGCACGTTGAGGCTGCGTACGAAGGCTCTAGCGTTCGGAATCGTTGACTGGTCGGCCACTGTCAACTCACCTGGAAGGGATGGCATCTCCTGGCACTCGAACCAATGGTACTGGAACGACATGGAGGGAGATATGGTACGGATGTACCACGGTTGCCGAACAGACAACCGAGCTCCCGACGTTTAGGCGGGCAATCGGACTTCTACGTCGAGTCCCTGCAGCACCGGGCGCACGCGGCGGATCACTTCGCTGGCCCACAGCTTCTGACTCAGCAATACCAGGGACCCGTCCTCAAATCCGCAGATCGCGCAGAAGAAGTATCTCGGAAAGGCCGGGTGGTAAGCGTCGGCGCCGCGGCGTGCCAGCTCGCGTTCCAGCTCGCCGTCGTCCCCTGCGGAGATTGGCCCGCCCGCTCGAGCGCCGAAGGTCTCGCCCTGAAAGCGGTCCAGGAGCGCCTCGAGCGCGGAGGCTTCGGGCGCGGGAATCACGATCGAGCGCGGGGTGGTCTCTCGGTAGCCGATTTGATGCCGATCGCAGAAATCGCGTACGCGGTCGATGTGGCTGAAGAAGTCGAGCACCAGGGGTTCCTCGCCGGCGGCAGCCGGCAGGACGCGGCTCCAGATGCGCGCCGCGTCTTCCCCTCGGACGGGCTCGCGATTCTCGTCGTCTTCGACAAGATCGAGTCCCACCGCCTTCACATCCGGCCCCAAATCCAGCGGCTCGATATCGAGAAGAGGCATTCAGTCTTCGCCTTCGGCTTCGGGGGGAAACTGCTCGCGAAACGCGGGCGATTGCTTGCGCACTTCGAGCCAATCAAAGAACGCGTCCGGCGTCTCGAGCCATATCGCAAACCAGTGCGCGATTTCTTCCTTCTCCGCTCGCTTCTTCGCGTCCACCTTCTGATTCCGCGCGATCATTTCCGCGCGCCGCCGCCCGAGGCGCGCGACCTCGCGGACACGCTCCGCAGCCGCCCGCTCGCCCTCCGTCGCAAACTTCCGTAGCAATTCGTCCAGCCGCACCAGACACATCTCCGCTTCGTCGAGCGTCGAGAAATGCAGCAAATCCGTGAACTCTTCTTCGTAGAGGTCTTCCGAATCCTCGCGCGTAGACCGCGCCACGCGCATGCCCGCTTCCTCCAGCACGCTCATGATGTAGTCAGGCGAGGTTTTTCCCGGTGCGCCCATTTGTGCGATCAGTTGCCTGCGAATTTGTTCGATTTCCGCGGAGGTCAAGCGCGGCTTTCCCATCGCCCGCGCCGCTTGCAGGATCAGCGATTTCTTGGTCGGCGATTCCCCGGCGGCATGCTTCGTCGAGTGGTTCGAACTCAAGGCCAACCTCAATGTGCCGCTTGCTTCAAACTGGAATCTCGCGCGTCGTTTGCCAGCAAGCGCCGTAGTTTTGCGACGTTGCGATTGTGCTCCGCAAGTGTGCGGCTGAAGAAATGGCCGCCCTCGTCGTTGGCGACGAAGTAGAGATAGTCCGTGGTTGCCGGCGCCAGCGCCGCGCGCAGCGAGGCCTCGCCGGGATTGGCGATCGGGCCCGGCGGCAGCCCCCGGTGCTCGTAGGTGTTGTAGGGCGAGTCGATGCGCAAATCCTTGGGACGCACGTCTTTAATTGGATGCCCCCCGAGGGCCATCGCGTACTGCACTGTCGGATCGCACTGCAACGGATGACCGAGCCGCAAGCGATTGTAGAACACTCCCGCCACAATCGGCCGCTCCGCTGGCATCGGCGTCTCCCGCTCGACCAGCGACGCGAGCGTCACCACCTGCGCGGGAGTCAGCCCCGCGGGAGGGGGCGCGTCCGAGGGAACCAGCGATTCCCAAACGGCCCGGAAATTTTCGACCATTCGCTTCACGGCTTGCCCGCAGGACGTGTGGCGCGTGAATTCGTACGTGGACGGAAACAGGAAACCTTCGACGCTCTTCGCCTGCGGAGCGAGGTCCCAGACGAGCGACGCGTCGCGCGCGGCAGCGAGAAAATCCTCGCGGCTGCAGATGCCTTGCCGCCCGAATTCGGCGGCGATATCAAACATCGTCCAGCCTTCCGGCACCGTCACCGTGTGGACAAAGATCTGGCCGCGCGAAATCTTCCAAAACGTCTCGCGCGAATTCAGCGGCCGGTCGAAAAGATACTCGCCCGCCTGCAGCCGCTTGCGGAAATGCCAGTCGGCGAAGAGCGCAAAGGCGAGCCGGTTGCGGATCACGTCGTTGTCGCGGAGAATTCCGGCGATTTGCCACCTCGACGATCCGTGCGGGATATCCACGAACACCTTTTCGGGCCGGTGGCCTCGATAGGGGCGGCTGATCTGAGAGTCGAGCCAGGCAGCACCGGCGCCAAGCGCCGATATCGCAAGCAATGCCAGCAATCCGAGTCGCCGCATCTTCTGCTATTCCTTATTCTTCGCGCGGGCGCTCGGCTCGCCGCGCTGGCGTTCAAGATACTCGCGCAGCAGGATCGCCGCAGCCACATCGTCGAGCGGTCCACGCTTTCGCCGCGACGACGGTTTTGTTTCGGCGGCGAGTTGCCCCGCTTCCCAGCTCGTGAGTCGTTCGTCGTGCAGATCGACCGGGATACCCAGTTCTTTCTCGAGCCGCGCGGCGAATCGCTCCGCTTCGTCCGCCATCGGGCTGGCCTCGCCGCTCATACGCACCGGGTGCCCGACAACGATTTGCCTGACTGCGTGCGCACGGCAGATATCGCGCAGGCGGCGGAAGTCGTTCCGCCGATTTGTCCGCACAAAAACCGCCAGCGGCTGCGCTGTCAGACCCAGTTCGTCCGAGAGCGCCAGGCCGATGCGCTTCCGGCCGTAGTCGATAGCTAGGACGCGCTGCGGCGCTGTCTTATTTGTGGCCGCATCAGGGATTTCGCCGATTTTCGCCCGCGCCGCAATCATCACGTCTTCACATTATACGCGACGGCTCGCGACGGGACTTTTCAAAAGGAGCTTGCTTTCTCCCATAGTTGCCTTTTCGGTAGACAGGTCGAATGGAAAGCGCAGCCACTGCCGCCACGTCAGGGACGGAAGAGAAGAGTCAACGAGTGTGTGCGTTACGGCTGGCGGCCGCGCTCGCCCTTTTCCCACGCGGACCATAGTCCAAGAGTCTTCATCTCTTCGTCGAGGCCGGTGTCCTTCATCAATTGCTCGACCTGAGAGCGCGACAGCCGCGGGGCAATGCGTTCGGTTCGGTCTGCAAGAGCATAGGAAGTCACGGCAGCGATGGCGACCTGCCGCTTCAATTGACCCATGTCCACTTTGTCGAACGTGTCAGAAGCGGCATGATAGTTCACAATGTAGTTCGCGGGCTCCTGATTCACGACGAGCGTCGGCACACCCTCCAGCAGAAAATCGAAGTTGTCGGTATCAACGCCGGCGTCCATCGTGAACTCCTTCACGCCGAGCGATTGCACGGGCTCCAGCGCCTCGCGGACCGCCGCCAGCGCGTCCTTGCGGCCGCCGAGCGAGTAGCCCGTCACTGGACCCGTGCCCGAGTCGAAGATGATCGCCGCGACCATCCGGTCCAATTCGTCGCGATGCGCCCGCGCGTAGGCCCACGAACCGAGCATCACCTGCTCCTCGCCCGTGAACAGCACAAACCGGATCGAACGGCGCGGACTCGACCCAGACGAACGAATCACGCGCGCCGCGTCGATCACCATCGCCACGTCGCAGCCGTTGTCGAGCGCGCCGGTGCCAAGGTCCCAGGAATCCAGGTGGGCTCCAAGGACAACGAACTCATTCGGCTTTTCGCGCCCGTGAATCTCCGCCACCACGTTTTCAGATTGCACCGGACCGCTCACATGGTTCGGCATCTCGAAACGGACGCGAACCTTCTGCCCCGATGCCAGGAAATGAACCAAGCGCTCGGCGTCTTCCCGAGCCAGCACAGCCTCCGGCAACGGCCCCAAGTGGCCGTCGCCAATCCGGATGTGCCGGTACAGCAGCAGGTTCGGCCGGGTCGACATCCAGAAGATGGCGGCGGCGCCCGCGTTCATCGCCCGACGCACAATCTTAGCGTTTGTTAAGTATTCGCTTTGGAGGTCTTGCCACGATTGGAGCAGTTTGGAACGGACCAGCACGATCGCGCCCTTGCTTGCCCCACCGGCCTTCGCGAACCCGGCATCGTCGCCCATGCCGACGTCCACAACGTCCGCCGTAATGCCGCCTCCGGGCGTCGGCGGCGACCATCCGATCGAAACCAGCCGCACAGGGAATGGAGCCGGCGCCAAGACTTCCACATGGGTGCGGCCCTCGCTCCAGCCGACCGGGATCGTAAACTTCTCGGTATGCACCTCGTCGACGCCCGCCCGGCGGAGGGCTTCGACCGCCCAGGCCACGGCGTGGTCGGCTTCCGGCGAACCGGTCACCCGGCCTCCGATCGCGTCGGTCAGGTAGCGAAGATTTTCCTCAAGCGGCGAGGGGCCAAGAGCGCTTTGAATCATGGCTGGGGCCAGATCGGCGCAGGATTTTTCCACAGAACAAGCGCCGCTGCCTGAAGGAACTTGTGGAAAATTCGATGAAGGCTTAATGGGAGCTAATTGTGCCATGGCGCTTCCCGCCCAAAACAATAAGCAGGCCAACATTAGTCCGGTGCTCCTGGTCCGCGACATGTAGGCGGGCGACCGCTTGTTTCGCGCCCAAGCAGCTTTTTTGATCATCATTTCCTGGAACCAGACCGACTCGTGATTATAACGGGGATGCAATCGGGCCGTAAAACTCGGCCGCGTCACAGTCGGTGACAAACGCTCCCGTGAGGAAGAAATTTCCAGGCGGCGGAAAGTTCTACACTGATTGACAGCCAAAGGCAACGCGTCTGCCTTCGCATGTGTTTCGCTGCGCGCACGTTAACGAAGTGACAAACTGTGGCACTATACCTGCCGGAAGAAACCCCGACGCGAACCAGTTGTCTTTTCTTGGAATGCAGTTGGCCCGGAGGATTTGCGATTTTTCGAATCGTCCTTGGGGCCACATGAGTTTCCGTTTTAGAGGCATCTCAGCCCGGCAGCTTGCGGTACGAGTAGCAACAAAACCGAAAAGGCTGCCCCGACACCACCCCCGGGGCGGGCACGGGAAGGCGCGAATTGAAGAAGGTACGTGTACTGCCAAAGGTAGTGCCAGCGGTAAGGAAGCACGAGACAGCCCAGGCCAGTTCCATCATCTTCTGCGAGAAATCCAGCGGAATCGCTCAGTTTCAAGCTCAGTCCGACACCGATCTCGATCGCACCATCGAGCGCATGGCCAGCCTGCTTGCCATGCAGTGCCTGGTTCGGGGCGCCGAGCCAAGCGACTACGTCATCTTGATCCCGGCAGAGAAGTCTTTGGCGAGCCGCCTGACCTCGCGAGCCAAAGAACTACTGTCCGAAGGACTTGCGCTGGCGCATCCGGTATCGCTGAGTCCCCGGCAACGGGAGATTCTCCATGCGGTTGTCTGCAATCGCGCCAACAAGGAGATCGCGACCAAGCTGAACATCACGGTGCGGACGGTGAAGTTCCATATCTCCTCTTTATTGAGCAAGTTTGGCGTGGACAACCGCGCCGAACTCGCGCGCCGCGCTACGGGCTTCCTGCGCGCGGCAGCGCCCGTCGAAGCGCCGCTCAAGCTGGAGATTCCCGCGGAGCACGCAAACCGCGAAGAATTGCGGCCCGTCGCTCTCGATACCACGCTTCACGTAACAACGAAATCGCGCGGCGTGCGCTTCCCGCCGCGCGTGCTCAGCGCCTGACAATCAAGCGCTACCCCGATCTGCAGCAATACGGCGTCAGTGGTCCATCTTCATGCCAGGTGGCATCGGCATGGGCATTGGCGCGGCCGGACCGAAGACTTTTTGTGCGGCAGGCGGCAGCTTCCCCATATTGCTTAGGAACGTTACGATCTGCCAGGTCTGCGTCTCATTCAGCGTGTTTCCCCATGCGGGCATGCCGGTCCAGCGAATTCCGTGCCGGATGATGTAGAAGTTCTGGCTTTCGGACATATCCGGCGCGTCCTGAAAGAATCCCGGCACGACCGGGTAGAACGACCGGGCGAACTGACTATCGGGATTCGAGGGCACGCCGTGGCAGCCGCCGCAGTGATCGAGGTAGAGTTTTGCGCCCGCAGCGACGATTTCTTCGGTTGGCGAAAGCGGATTCTTCCGCTCCCCGGCGCGTCGATCCGTGGACGCATCGACCGCCGCCATCGCGAGCTTGGTCTCGACAAACGAAGGCCGCTGATCGGCGGCGAAGTCGACGTAACCCTGCTTCAACACAAACCAGCCGCCCGCAATCAGCGCGACCAGTGCAAAGAAGATCCCAAGTAGGAAATTTCTCATCTTGTGTCCGGCTCCGGATGCAATCCGCTCATTTCCACTTCAGCTTTTTCACGTCAACCGTGGGCGGCGGGAATTTCATATTCATTGCCTCCATCGTCTCAGCGATGATGTGCGATACGGCGAGGTTGCGGAACCATTTCTTGTTCGATGGGATGATGAACCAAGGCGCGTGCGAAGTGCTGCACTTCGAGAGCGCGTCCTCGTAGGCCGCGGTGTACTCGTCCCAAAATTTCCGCTCGTCGAAATCGGATTCGGAAATCTTCCATTGACGATCCTTGTCGCCGATCCGCTGCTCGAAGCGCTTCTTCTGCTCGTCCTTGCTGATGTGCAGGAAGAATTTCAAAATCTTCACGTTGTTATCGTGCAGCAGCTGCTCGAAGCGGTTGATCTGATCGTAGCGCTGCAACCACACGTCTTTCGGCACGAGGTTGTGCACGCGGACAACGAGGACGTCTTCATAGTGCGAGCGGTTGAAGATTCCGATGTCGCCGTATTCGGGAACGGCGTGGTGCACGCGCCACAGATAGTCGTGCGACATCTCTTCGGGCGTCGGCGTCTTGAATGATGTGACGTGGCAGCCCTGCGGATTGCAACCGGTCATCACGTGGCGAATCGTGCCGTCCTTGCCGGCTGCGTCGAGCCCTTGCAGGACAATCAGCAGCGCGCGCTTGTGCTCGGCGTAGAGCAGGTATTGCAGCTTGTCGATGCGCTCGGTGGACTTGTCGAGGCTGGCCTTCATCTTCGCGCCTTTTTCCCAGCGGAGCGTAGCTTCCGCGTCCCAAGTCGCGAGCTTCACGCTCTTGCCCGGCGTGACGATCAGTTCCTTGCTGAAATTTGTCGCCATTCAATTTGCGCCCTTCGCGATTCGCGTCGATTTTCCGACGGCCGCACGGAACCGGCAAGTCGAATCAGCGGAGAAGAGAGGTCCTTGCAGTACGGCTGGCGCGCCGGTCTAACCGCCGAGGAGCTCGGCGGGGACGCCGATTTCCTTGGCTCCGGCGGTGCCGAAGCCGGGACCGCGCGTGAGCCAGAGGAGCAGCGGCAGACCATGGTCAGGGTACCGCCGCATCATTTCCCGGGCGATAGCCGTGAAGTGCACGCCGGGCTTGGCGACGTCGATGTAGTTCTTCAGCCAGTCGATCGTCTCTTTGCAAATCTCAACTCCTCCCAACTTGCCGTGGCCTGGGAAGACGGTGTCGATCGGACCGATGCTGCGCGCCTGCTCGATCGCCGAGATCCACGATGTGGGATTGTTTGTGTCCGACATGTAGAGATGATAACGATGAAAAATGAGGTCGCCCGCCACCAGAGCGCGCGCGGACGGCACGTAGAAGGCGGTGGAGTGGACGGTCTCGGCGACCGGCAAATCGATGAAAATGATCTCGCGATCTTCGAGGTACGCCGCCTTTCCGAAAAGGGGGCGGGGATAGACGATGTCGCCTGTCGGAAGCATATCGCCGAACATGTCCTGCCAGTGAACGCGCTTCGCGGGCCATTCCAGCATGCCGTCGATCACGCCCTGGCGGGCGAGAAGCGTCGCATCCGGGAAGGCGGCCGCGAACGCATTGATCCCGCCGTAGTGATCGGGATGCGCGTGCGTGATGAAGATGGCGCGCAGCCGCTTGCCGCTATTCTTGACGAGCGTGAGGAGTTTCTCGACATCGCTCTTCACGAACCCACAGTCGATCAAGAAAGCGTCGTTGCGTCCGGAAATCAGCACGGCGTTGGGCGCAAGGAAGCGCTCCTCGCCAGTGAACATGTCGAAGCGCAGGCCGTTGGTTTCGACGGAACTGATCATGGACTCTCCAGGGGAAATGCGATCGCGGCGGATTCTACCACGGGGCGTCTCCTAGGAATGCGCCGAGCCGAAGGTCCGGCAGAGCGCGCGGCGCCCAGGTTCGCGCGCTGGCGCAGCAGATGTGATCTACAAATCCCGCTCCGGTGGCCGTACACTGGGGTACCGAAGCTGCCACATGAGCCACAGAATCCCAGAGAGATCGGTTATCGTCACCATGCGTCGCGTTGCCTGGTGGTCCGTTCTCTATTTTGGTTTGCTCTCGGCTGGCACTGCGCGCGCCCAGGACAATTATGAAATCCAGGTGTATGCCTCGGAGACCATGGCGCCCAAGACTCTGCTGGTCGAATTGCACAGCAACTTTACGGTGGAAGGAAGCACCACAACTCAATTCGGAATACTACCGACTCAGCACCAGGAGCACGAAACAATCGAGCTCACGGAGGGCATCAACGATTGGTCCGAGGTGGGCCTCTACATCTTCACAGCCGAGAAAAGCGGAAACGGCGTGCAGTGGGTCGGGGATCACATACGTCCCCGCGTGAGGGTTCCTCCCCGGCGGCACTGGCCGGTTGGAGTGAGCCTATCCACCGAGTTCGGTTATGCGCGCGCCGCCTTCGCGAATCCGACCTGGTCCTGGCAAATCATGCCGATCGTGGATCAGACAGTCGGGCGCTGGTATTGGTCAGTGAACGGGACGATGTTGTGGGACATTCACGTTGTTCCGCCGCCCGCGAATTCGACACCGCAGCAGAGGCAGTTCTACTACACCAATGTAGCGCCTCGTGGAGTCACGTTTGGTCCGGCGGCAACGGTGACGTACGCACCGTCAAAATATTTCAATTTGGGCGTCGAGTATTACTCGTATTACGGTCAGTGGGGAAATTTCGTTTCTCTGCACTACCAGCAGCAACAGATTTTCCCGGCCGTGAACTTGTTTGTCTCGCCGAAATGGGAGATCAACTTTGGGGCGGGCTGGGGCGCGACGGCGGGGACCGACCATCTGATCGTGAAGTGCATCATAGGGCGCTATTTCGACTGGTCGCATCGCCATGCCGGCAGCTCTGAAAGCGTCCAATAGGTTGCAAAATTGATGAACCGGCGGAAATTCATCGCAGAAACAAGCGCCGCGTTGGCTGGCGCAGCCTTTGCTCCCCTTATTCCGGCGTGGGCCCAAGAGCCGCCGGACGTGAAGCTCGAGATCGCGCCTTTGGCGCTTGAAATCGCACCTCGCAAAATCGTTCACACTGTCGCGTACAACGGGCGCGTTCCGGGCCCGTTGATCCGCTGGCCCGAGGGCAAGCCCATCGTCATCGACGTGCTCAACAAAACAGCGATCCCTGAAATCGTGCACGCGCACGGTCTTTGGATTCCCTCCGAAATGGATGGTGCGTCAGAGGAAGGCGCACCGATGATCGCGCCCGGCGCACAGTTCCGGTACATGTTCACGCCGCGGCCGGCAGGATTTCGCTGGTATCACACGCACATTTCTGCGGGTCACGACTTGAAACGCGCCACATATTCCGGAGAGTTCGGCTGCTTTTATGTCGAGCCCAAACAAGAGCCCGGCGCATACGATCAGGAGATTTTCCTCACGCTGCACGATTGGAACGCCTACGTGTCAGCAAGCGGCGAGTCTTCCATGGAGGCCGCGTATGAGTACGGCACCATCGATGGCCGCATGCTGGGCTTCGGCGATCCGATCCGCGTGCGTGAGGGGCAGCGCGTCTTGTTCCATCTTCTCAATGCCAGCGCCAGCATGATGCATTGGCTGGCGCTCGCGGGGCACGAACTCACCATCGTCTCCATGGATGGCAATCCCGTGCCCAACCCCGGCGACATGCATGCAGTCCGCCTGGGACCTGCCGAGCGCATCGACGCCATCGTTACGATGAACCATCCGGGAGTATGGATTTTGGGGGAAACGCGCGAACCATTGCGAAAGGCGGGCATGGGAATCGTGGTCGAATACGCTGATCAGCAGGGCGCGCCGAAATGGATCGGGCCACCGGAAACTATATGGGATTACCGGCCGTTCGCTGTGGCTCAAGCGGAGAGCCGCGAGCCCGATGAGATCATTCCGCTAAGGTTCGAGTCGAAATTTCACGGGCAAGGCGCCTTCGATTCGTGGAAGATCAATGGAAAATCGTACCCCGATACGGACACGATCATGCTTCGGCAAGGCCGGCGGTATCGACTGCAGATGATCAATCGGACTGCGGACGATCATCCACTCCACCTGCATCGGCATAATTTCGAGGTTACGAAGTTCAATGGAACACCTCTCTCCCGGCTCATGAAGGACGTGCTTGTGGTTCCGGCAAATGCGACAGCCGAGGTGGATTTCACCGCCGACAATCCAGGCCCCACGCTCTTCCATTGCCACAATCAGACTCACATGGATTTCGGATTCATGATGCTGTTTCGTTATGCCTGAGCAGTGATCTTCAGACGGCTGCGCCGCGCCATGACATTTCCGGACATTCCCAGACGTGACAGCGCTCGCGGATATGCGCGGGCGTCAATTGGCCCGGTTCCGTACGGACGCGCAGCGGCGCGACAGGGTCGCATCGACGTATATCGAATCTTCGCAGCTCGAAAGGCATGCCGGCGCAGGGGCTTAGCACTGCATCGCGCTTTTTTAACCGGGAAGTCACAATTCGGAAGTATCATATTGTTTTCGGGATTGGTGTGCCTGCCATGGCAACGATAACGACCGAAGCCCTGACAACGCCGCAAGCAACTCCGCAAACGGGGCCTGAAAAGGAGTCCGCTGCAAAGCGCGAGTATCCCGGCGCACTGGTCGTGGTTGAGGGAATCGACGGTTCGGGAAAGAGCACGCAGCTCTACCTGCTGAAGCGCTGGCTCGAAATCAGCGGCTACCGGATTCATTTCACGGAGTGGAATTCGTCGCCACTGGTGAAGTCCGCGACCCGGCGCGGCAAGCAGCGGCGACTGCTGACGCCCACGACATTTTCGCTGCTGCACGCGGCGGACTTCGCTGATCGCTGCGAACGGCAAATTCTGCCGCTGCTGCACGGCGGGTATCTAGTGCTTGCGGACCGCTACATCTACACGGCGTTTGCCCGCGATGCCGCGCGCGGCTGCTCTCCGCACTGGCTACGCAATCTCTACAGCTTCGCGCCCGTGCCCGACATCACCTTCTATTTCCGCGCGCCGCTCGACGTGGCCGTGAACCGCATCGTCGCCGGGCGGCCCAAGCTGAAATACTACGAGGCGGGAATGGACCTCGGGCTCTCGCTCGACCGCGCCGAGAGCTTCCGTATTTTTCAGGAACGCATCCTGAACAACTACGACCAGATGATCGAAACGGATCACTTCGTCCTGATGGATGGAACCGTGCGCGTCAATAAACTGCAAAAGCTGATGCGCGATCTGGTGGGCGACCGAGTCGATCTCGCGCGATTTGCACCAAAGAAGAAATGAAACGGACGCGATCCAATTCGAATGTGGCTTCTTCGCCGAACGGGCACCGCGCGAAATCCACCAAAAAGGCAAAGAATGGAAACGGCGATCTTTCCACGCGCTTCTACGGCATCCCGCTGCCGGGCATCAAGCCCGAGGAACTGAGCGGCAGCCTGATTGTGGTGGAGGGAACGGACGGGTCAGGCCGCTCGACGCAAATCTCCCTGCTTACGGAGTGGCTGGAATCGGAAGGCTTCGCGGTCCAGACGATGGGGCTGCGGCGTTCGTACCTGGTGGGGGAGGACATCGACGCGCTGCTCGCCGAAAACGCGGTGACCCGGCTGACGCTCGCGCTCATGTACAGCACCGACTTCTTCGATCAGCTCGAGCGGCGCATCTTGCCGGCGCTGCGTTCGGGGTTGATTGTTCTCGCCGACCGCTATATCTTCACGCTGATCGCGCGCGCGGCGGTCCGCGGGATCAGCCGGGACTATCTGCACGGCATTTACGAAATCGCGCTGCGTCCCGATTTGACTTTCTGGCTGAACGTCCGGCCGGAAGTGGCGTTTGACCGCGAGTTCAAGAAGTCGCAGACGATCAGCTACTGGGAGTCGGGCCGCGACATGTCGCTTTCGAACGATCTGTTTCAGTCGTTCATCAAGTACCAGTCTCTGATCAAGCGTGAATTCGAATATCTGTCGAAGAGGCACGGCTTCATCGAGCTCGACGGCGAGGGGAGCGTCTCCCAGGTGAATGGCGCATTGCGCAAGCGGATCGCGTCGCATCTGGGCATTCGCGGCACGCATTACAAGCCTTCGCACGCGCTCACGCATCTCTGGCGCTAAAAACAAGAGTGGCCGCCCCCGTCCAACTGAGCGCGATCGACGCCGGATCGAACGCCATTCGCCTCGTCATCGCGCGAGCCACTTCTTCCCAGCACATTCAGATTCTCGAGACCGAGCGCGCCTCCGTGCGGCTGGGGCACAACGCGTTCACGCACCGCCTGCTCGATGACGACACGATTGCCCGCGCATCCCGGGCCTTCCGCCATTTCCGCGACCGGATGGATCACTACCACGTGGGCGCGTACCGCGCGGTGGCGACGTCCGCGGCGCGCGAAGTCCGCAACGGCCGGCGGCTGATGGAGCGGATCCGGCGCAAGAGCGGCATCGAGCTGGAAGTCATCAGCAGCGAGGAAGAAGCGCGGCTGGTTTGCTCCGCAGTGCACTGGGCCCTGGCCGACAAGGTCCAGCCGCGGCTGATCTTCGATCTCGGCGGCGGGAGCCTCGAGCTGAATTTCTTCGAGCAGGGCAAGCTCAGCAACCGCGTGGCCCTCCCGCTCGGGACGATCCGCTTGATGGAAACGTTCGCGATCGAAGGCGCGATCGATGAAGACCGCGCGCGGCGACTGCGCCATCACGTTCTATCGCTACTGCGCAGCGCCATGCCCGGCCGGCCGAGGCTTTCCCGCGCGATTGCCGTTGCGTGCGGAGGCAATGCGGAAGCGCTGGTGCGCATCGCTCCCGGCCCATTCGTCGCGCGGACGCCAACGATCAACGCTCGTCTGCTCAGCGACCAGATCTGGCGGATTCTGAGCCTCGACGTCGCATCGCGCGTGAGGGTGTTCCGGGTACGAAAGGACCGTGCCGAGGTGATGGGCATCGCCGCCATCATCATTACGACGCTTGCGCGGTGGCTGGGCGTGCGTTCGCTGCTCGTGCCGGGCGTAGGCGTGCGCGAAGGGCTGCTGCTCGATCTCGTGGCGGAGCAATATTCGGGCGGAATCGCCTCCGCCGAGGAGCAAGATCGCGCCGCGAAGCTTCTCGCGGGCGTGCGCTGGTTCGCGCGGCGGCACGATTGCGACTCGCAGCACGCCGATCAGGTCGCGCGACTCGCGCTTTCGCTCTTCGATCAGTTGCGGCCGATTCACGAAATGGGAGCGGAGATGCGGCTGGCGCTCGAAATGGGATCTCTGCTGCACGATATCGGGCATTTCGTTCACCGCAAGGCGCACCATCGGCACGGCGAATACTTGGTTCGCTTCGGCGAAATTCCCGGGCTGGGCGGCTGGCGGCGTGAGATGGTGGCGGCGCTGGTGCGCTATCACAACTGCAAATCGGAGCCGCAAGTGGCGCATGCGTCGTACGCCGCTCTCGACGGCGAGAAACGAAGACAACTGCGGCTGCTGATTGCGCTGCTGCGCGTTGCCGAAAAGCTGGAATCGGAACACGCGCAGAAGATTTCCGGCGTGGATGTGCAGATCATTGGGCGCCGCGCGATCTTCTTGATTCAGGCCGCGGAGGGGACGCGGCTCGACATCGCGGGACTGCTCCGCAAGTCAGACCTGTTCGAGAGGGAGTATCAGCTCAAGGCGGAGTTCCGGCGTGCCCAGCGGCGGGAGCAGGTGGCCTAAGCCATGGTCCTGTATCTGGTACGCCACGGAATCGCCGTCAATCGCACCGATCCCAAGTGTCCCCCGGAGGCGGAACGGCCGCTGACCGCGCGAGGCGTGCAGAAGACTCGCTCTGCGGCGCTGGGACTGCGCGCGCTCGGCGCGAAACCGGATGTCTTGATCACAAGCCCGTACGTTCGCGCAGCGCAGACTGCGGAAATCTTCGCGGAAGCCCTGGGCTTCTCACCGGAAAAGATTCGCGTGAGTGAAGCTCTGAAACCCGCCGAGAATCCGGCCACAATTATGAACGAAATCTTTCGGCTCAAGGCCAAGGAAGTAATGTGCTGCGGTCACGCGCCGCACGTCGATCTTCTGATTTCGCACCTGGCCGGAGCGCGCGGCACATTCACCGTGCTCAAGAAGGCAGGAGTCGCCTGCCTCGAGCAGGAGGGCGGGCACGGCCGGTGGGAACTGCGGTGGCTGTTGAGCCCGAAGGTGCTGCGCGATCTCGCGGAGTAGCGCTCTGTAGTCACGCCGTTCGGCGCACGGGCACGGACGCGGCCACGAGCGCGTGACCCCACTGAAATCCCGCGCGCCACGCAAGCCAGGGCGAATTGGGACCTGCGCTCATTTGCAGAAATTCTTCCAGGCAGGCTTTCCGCTTGGCGTCGATCCGCTCATTCCATTGCGCTACGGCTGCTGCGCTGAGGCGCGAAGCGCTCCGCCGAACTTTCGCACGCAGCACGTCCATATCGTGCAGATCACCCAATAGGTCCTGCATGCGCCGAAGATCGTCACCCCACACCTCAGAGCGCTGCGGCAGAAAATTCTCGACAACATAACGGAAGCGCTTGACGCCAATCCGCAGCCTGTGCCACGCCACCGTGGCCCGGCTCTTCCGCGCCTTCTGAAACAGTTCCGCCGCCTCGTTCAACCGCGCGAGCGCCAAACGCTGGAAAACGACGCTTTCCAGCGGGAAGAATTGCGCCTTCGGCGCCAGCTTGCGCGCAAGCTTCTTCCATCCTTTGCGGTCAAACGCATCCAGCGCTTGCTCGGCCTTCGAGCGATGCAGCCTTTCCTCCACCAGCAGGAGGCGCAGCATGTGCTTGCGGACAGGATTGCCGGACGGTGCGAGCCTCTTCAGCCAGTCGCGTTCCACTTGCACATCCCGGAGATCGCCCAGGGCGTGGAAGAGGTCGCGGCTGCACTTCTTCAACTTCCGCCAGCCGGGGCACGGATTGACTTCATCCAGCGCCTCCGCCATCGTGCGGCAGCGCCGCAGTGCGACGCGCAGGTCGTGTATGTCGTCCGCATCCCACTCGCGCGCGACTTGTTGAGTCCGATCGAGCGCGCGGTCCATCCAGACTTCGAACCCTGCAACTTTGGAGGGTAAAGACTTCGGCATGGAAAGCGTCTGAGCCATGGGATACCGGATTCCGCGCGGCAGGCCGAACCAAAACCACATCCTACCGCGCCACGAGGACGTTTTCTAGCCCGGGGCGGTCTGGCAATCTCGGCACTTTTCCACAGATGTGGAAAACTGCCCGCTGTCGTACGGAGACGGTTCAACTTGATGCTACGAAACGAAGGCACATCCGATGCGCAGTCGGCCATCCTCCGCACGCAACGAGTAGATCTTACGCAGGACGACGCGCACGGGCGGAAGTATCGGCACGTGCAGCACGGCGTTGAACTGATCGGGCAGATGGTTCGTGGTGTCGAATTGGAGCGCCACGCCGCCGTAGCTAAGGTCGATGACTCGAGCGGTTCTTTCCCCGAGGTCGGCCAGAATCGCGTGTGCCTTCGTCCCGGCAAGCGACACACGTTCCCATTTTCGGCCCTCGCTCTTAGGCGGAGGTGGAGGAACGACGCTGGGACCGGGAGGCGGTGGAACGCGGGCGGGGGGAGGCGCCACAGTGGGCGCCGGTCTCGCAGGCGGGGGCTCGATCGGGACGACGCGCGATGGCGCACGGGTCGAATGCTTCAACGCATAAAGGCGTTCGTCCGCAACGCTGAGCAGCGTGCCTTTCTGATCGCCGTCCTGAGGATGAACTGCCACGCCGAAGTCGAGCGTGACGGCAATGTCCATCTTCAGAGGACTCAGTTGATTTTCATATTCGGCGCGAACGCGGTGGCAGAGAGTGATCGCCTGCTCTGAGTCCGTCTGCGGCAGCAGTAGCGCGAATTCGTCACCGCCGATGCGAAACGCAAAGTCGGAAGCGCGAAGGGTCGTGCGGAGGGTGGTAGCCGCGATCTGGAGGACATGGTCCCCTTGCAAATGCCCGTAGCGATCGTTCACTTCCTTCAATTTGTGAAGATCGAGAATCACCACCGCCAACTGCTGGCCATAGCGCTTGGCACGATTCAGTTCCTTCTCGAGATACTCATCGAACAAGCGGCGATTGTAGAGGCCTGTGAGAGCGTCGGTGGCTGCGTTGATTTGCAGCTTCTTAAACTCATCGTATTCGACCAGGATCGGGACGCGCAGAGAACTCGTCGAGGTCAGCACGTCCACCATCGCAGTCTTCAGGGAGACTCTTCTTCCGACGCCCGCGGCCAGTTCTCGGCGCCACTGCAGGATCTTCATCCAGTACTCGCTGCTTTGCTCTTCGGTCAGATCGATTTGCGCGATCGTATGGAAGAATTGGCGAAGAAACTGGGAGCGCGCCTTATCGTCGAGGCCTTCGAGGGTCTCCACGAGCAGGTCGAGAAAAGAATCTTCGGCCGATGGCTTCGGCTGAAAAGCTTCGCCGGGCTGGGGCATCAATTGGTTCCGAGAAAGCTCTCGCCTACCCTGAAACAGGGGGACGCCTGCGGGGGCATGGACTTTATAGCACGGAACAGTCCATTCGCGCGCCGGAGTGGCTTGCGATGACAGCCGTAAGTGGTTGTCATAAGGACGATTACATCGAGATACAGAAGAATTAGAACTGGAATGTGCGGGAGGCCGGAGGGAAAGGGAAAACGAATTCCACTTCAGGCCCCGCCAAAGCCTAGAACCAGGGGAAGGAAAAAGCGCGGCCGCCTAGCCGATCGGCTTGAGAAATTCGACGCCCACCAGATGGACGTCGCCAGCTTCCTGCTGCCGCTTCACTCGCGCCTGAATCGGCGGCATTCCCGCGGGAATCAGAGCGGACGATGTAATGGACGGCGCGGGGATCGTCAGAGTCACAACCGCCCCAATTACAAGCTGGCGCGGGCTCGTGATGAATGCGCCCAATCCGCTCACATCCAATGTCTTCGCCAGTTCGACGAACTGCTCACCGTGCGCGTCCCTGCCGCGAATGAAGAGCGGCACTTGCAGGTGAATGCGCTGAAAACGCCTGCGCTCGTCGACCAACGAAGGCACGCCTAGCCTCTGACTAATTACCTCTTCTCGCGATCTCATTGGTACCCAAGTATTAGTACTACTTTGAATCGCATTTTAAGTGCAAGTTTCACGCCCTTAGTACCGGCGATTTAATTCTTTTGTAATCATGGACCTAGGCCTATGCCCAACTGAACACTGCAAATAGTCTGCATGAAAGTATGCAAATTTGCGGCAATTGCTTTCCACGTTTGTGCAATCGTAGAACCCATTTCCCATTGACCTAAGTTGTGCCTTTTGCGAGCATACGGGGCCTCAGGCGGTCACCCCGGTGCGGACCAAGAACTAGGGTGTCTCTAAAATCTGTGAGAACCCGCGGAGGCTAGGTTGTCTAAGACTGCGACTGTCGAAAAGCAAGCAGCCAGCCAAACAACCTTCCAAGTGGTGGCGAGTCTCTTGGATGCGCTTGACCGGCCGCTTCTGGTATCTGATCGTGGAGGCCAAATCTTGTTTGCAAACCTCCACGCCCAAGACGCGCTCCGCAGTCACAATCTGAACGGCAATTCCACCCCCAATCTTTTTCGAGACATTCTCTCCGTCGATCGCAAGCCCATACTGAGCCAACTCGAGGCCGGCGAGCAGGATGTCCGTCTGCCGTTTCAATGCGGCGAGGGCGCTTTCCGCAGCCGGATCCGGTGGCTCCCTGAGCCGGACTGGCTGGCAGTTTTCATCGAACCAGTTCCTTCGGAACCTCCGACCGACGAAGTGGAGATGCGCCAAACGGTCCAGGAGCTGATGCAGGAGCGGGAGATTACATACCGGAACCTGCTGGCGGCATACTTGCGCTTGCAAGAAGCGAACCGCCAAAAGACCGTCTTCCTCGCCTCTGCCGCGCACGAATTGAAAACGCCACTCGCCGTGATGAAGGGCTATTACGAGCTGCTGCTTTCCGGTTCGCTCGGAAAACTCAGCGAGCGCCAGATCGACATCCTGCGGGAATCGAAAGAGAGCTGCGATCGTCTCGTGCGGCTGGTGTCGATGTTCTTGAACTACTCGGCCCTGGAGAGCGGTAAACTCGTGCTGCAGTTGCATGAAAACGATCTGCGCGACTGCATCAACGACGTTGTCGCGCGGTGGAAAGATGCGTTTCAGCGCGCCAATGTTCGGCTCGATATCCATACCTCTGCAGATCTGCCGGCGTTTCGGTTTGACTATCAGAAGGTGCAGCAGTGCATCGTGAATCTGCTGGATAATGCACTGAAGCACACGCTCGCAGGAGGCACGGTGACCTTGGCGGCAGAGGCGCATTTTTGGGAGCGTCGCGTGGCGGAAACTCCCCAGGCGGACGATCGGCGCCGCGGTGCCGAACGGCCGCCAAACAGCGTTCTCGTCACCGTGATGGACACGGGCAGCGGAATCGCCGCCGAGTTCCATCAGGAGATTTTCGAAGAATTCGTGCGTGTTGACCCTTCCTCTTCAGGGATGGGGTTGGGATTGGCGATCACGAAGCGATTGATCCAGGCGCATCGCGGCAAGATCTGGGTTGACAGCGAGCTGGGCCGCGGCAGCGCATTCTCGTTTCTCCTGCCGGTTCGCGTCGACTAGGCGGCCGCTGCAAAATCTCATGGCGCGGGAAAGAATGATGGCTGACAAAGAAAAGATCATGGTGGTGGACGACGAGCCGAGTATTCGGAAGTATCTCCGGACTCTACTGGAAGTCGATGGCTTCGAAGTCGAGACTCTGGCGAGCGGTAAGGAAGCTCTGAAGCGCATCGGCGAGGGAGAACGGCCCGATTTCATCATCCTCGATGTGCTGATGCCGGAGATCGACGGGCTCGAAACGCTGCGGCAGTTGATGCAGGTGGACCGGTCGTTGAACGTCATCATGCTTTCGTGCGCCAATGAAACCAACACCGTCGTCGAGGCGATTCGCCTCGGCGCACTCGATTACCTAACCAAGCCATTTGAAAAGCCCGAGCTGGATGCCGCATTTCTGAAGGCCAAGCAGAAGCAACAACTCCGCTCGGAAAATCAGGCGCTGCGGGAATACTGCGAAGCGCTCACGGAGGACATCTCCTTTCTCGCGGCCAGCCCACAGATGGTGAAGATTCGGCAGCAAATCCTGCAGATTGCGCCTGTGGACGTGCCGATTTTCATCAGCGGCGAAAGCGGCGTGGGCAAGGAAGTCGTCGCGCGAATGATTCACCTGCGCTCGAAGCGCCAGCAGCAGCCCTTCGTCAAGGTAAATTGCGCGGCGCTGCCGGGCGAACTGCTCGAATCGGAGCTGTTTGGATTCGAGCAGGGGGCGTTCACAGGCGCGGTGCGGGCGAAACCCGGAAAATTCGAACTCGCCAACAAAGGCACGATCTTTCTCGACGAAATCGCTGAGATGAGTCCGCATTTGCAGGCCAAGCTCTTGCACGTGTTGCAGGACGGCCAGTATTCGCGGCTGGGCGCGCGTTCCGTCGTGAATGTGGATGTTCGCGTCCTGGCGGCTACGAACGTGGACGTGAAAGAGGCCATGCGCAGCGGCCGCTTCCGAGAGGACCTGTACTACCGTTTGAATGTGCTGTCGCTCCATATTCCGCCGCTCCGAGAGCGGACGGCGGAGATTCCGCTGTTGTTTCGCCATTTCCTTGTTAAGTACAGCGAGAAGTACCAAAAGACACCGCCGGAACCCTCGAAGAATCTGCTGGACGCGGCGATGCGTTATCCGTGGCCCGGAAACCTGCGCGAGCTGGAAAACTTCGTCAAGCGCTACGTGATTCTCGAGGACGATGCGGGGAGCTTCCGCGAGTTGCTCGAAATGACCGGCCAGCAGCAGCGCATCGCTCCGCGCGAAGAAGCGCCTGTTCCAAAGGAGCAAGGTCTCAAGGCTCTCGTGCGCGGTTTAAAGGACGAGGCGGAAATGGAAGCGATTGCGGATGCGCTAAACAAGACCAATTGGTGCCGCAAAGACGCTGCACGTATGCTGGGCATCAGCTACAAGGCGCTGCTCTACAAGATGCGCCAGTTCAATCTCGATGCAGGCCGCGGCTCGCGCTCGGCGGCAGCGAAGGAAGCTGCGAAGGCCGCTGCAGCCAAAGAGACTGCGGCTAAAGCAGCAGCTCCTAAGGAAGAGATTCCCGCTGCTCCCGCGATTCGCAGTTCATAGCACACGAGTTCTCCTTAGCGGGGAGCGAGAGGGCAACGTGGTCACGCGCGCGCCGGCTGCGTGGCGCTAGCGCTCGCGGTATTGGTAGGTCGCGTAGTTCTATACCCCGGAAAAGAGTTGCATATCTAGAGCACACACAGCGAAATAGCTGTATCTATTTGCCGGCGTGTTGGTCTAGTATTCCGCTCCGAAACAGGCGGCACGCGAAAATCTTTCGCTTGCCAAGAGGGCGTTCTGGTCGGACGCCCAAGATGAAACTCTGAACTGCGGTTGTTTACAAAGGGGTTGCTGGCCCTTTTACCTGGCATCGCGTCGAGGAACTGTATGCATGACGTGTTTCAGGCCGGTGGCGGCAGGCCGCCTGTTGCGGCGACACCTTTGGAGAAGCGATTGCTGATTCTGGTTAAGGGAAGCGCGGTGTACGTGATTCCAGCCCTGGGGGAGCAGCAGCGATGACAGAACGGAGGATGGCGCGGCGGTACGACTTGTCGCTGCCTGTAAACATCCGCATGCCCATTAACCGGGAGCCCCGGTCGCAGAGCGGCCAGACCCGGGACATCTCCACGCGCGGCGTATATTTCACGCTGCAGAATGACCTCGCGCCCGGCACCGAAGTCGACTTCACATTGACGCTGCCCGCGGAAATCACGCGCGGCGCGGAAGTGTTTGTGCGGGCCCATGGAAGAGTCGTCCGTGTTGACAAGCGCACCGACGACGATCATGAGAGCGTCGGCGTCGCAGCGGTGATTGAGCGTTACGACATCATCCGAGGCGAAGGCACGCACGTCTAGGCTCGACGTTTCCAAAGGTCTTCGGCTCACCACGGGGCTCATCACGCATACTACGACTGCCTCTGAAGCGGGACTGGATCTGCCATTCCTCTGGCTTCGAGCCTTCTGACCTGTAGCGCCGCTTCCCAAGACAATATGCATACCGCTGGGAAGGCCCCTTCCCTAAAGTGACAACATTTTTCAGGCGTTGGGCTCAACGCTGCAAACAGGTGCACATTCGAGAAATCCACAGCGCATGGCGGGTTGGCACGACAACAGCAATCAAATGAAGGTGTTAGACGAAGACGAGCCTGCAAATCAAGCCGCTCGCTTCCATTCGTTCTCTCGCGAGTTTGGCTTCCAGTGTGCTGCGTCGCCCGAGCAAAGGGGGCGTGCAAATTCGTCTTCGGTTTCTGACCTCATGGCATCCGCCGCGCCAGCCAAGTCGCCACTTCCCATAAATAGTCACGAACTCCCGCCCGAGCGCATCTACTTTGGGCCGTCAGCGGCCATGCAAGCGGTGCGGCAAAGGGTGGAGCGCGCGGCCGGTCTCAACGTCCCGATTTTGATTTTGGGCGAGAGCGGCACCGGCAAGGAGGTTCTGGCGCGCTTCGTTCATCAGCGTTCGCCGTGGCGCAACGGACCCTTCGTAAAAGTGAATTGCCCCGCGATTCCCGGAACTCTGATTGAGAGCGAGCTCTTTGGCTATCAGAAGGGTGCGTTTACGGGAGCCCACGCCTCTAAGCCGGGCCGCATGGAAATGGCCCAGGGCGGCACGCTTTTTCTTGACGAAATCGCCGAGCTCGACGCAAGCCTGCAGGCCAAGCTGCTCCATGTCCTTCAGGACGGGCATTTCACGCGCATTGGCGACCACGAAGAGAAGCGAATGGATGCGCGCGTCGTCTGCGCGACGAACCGGCAACTCCAGCACGAAATTGAGACCGGTAACTTTCGCTCCGATCTCTTCTATCGCATCAACGTCATCGCTATCACATTGCCGTCTCTGCGCGACCGCCGCGACGACATCCCCTATCTTGCCGAGTACCTGCGCGAACAGTTCAACCGCCGCTTCCAGCGCGAGTCTCACCCACTCTCCAAGGAAACGCTCCACTTGCTGCAACAGCGGGAGTGGCCCGGCAACATCCGCGAGCTGGAGAACTGTGTTGCTCGCTACGTTGTGCTCGGCTCGGAGGATGCGTTCTACGCCGAGCGCGTCGAGCGGCCTCCCGCTCATTTCACCTACGAACCCAACCCGGAAGGCAATATTCCGCTCAAGCGCATCGCCCAGCAGGTCACCCGCAAGATGGAGCGGGATGTGATCCTCAAGGTTCTTCAAGCCAATCATTGGAACCGCCGCAAGACTGCCGAAGTTCTCAAGATCAGCTACCGCGCCTTGCTCTACAAGGTGCGCCAGGCGGGACTCCCGGCCAAGCGGCCTCGCCAAAAGTTGGATGGCGAAGTCGAGCCTTCGGCAGGTTCATCGACCCCGGCCGACTGATCCGCGCTCCTACCAGTGTCAGGTATGTAATCACCCGCTTCGTCTTTCTTGCTCGCGCCTTTTGATTCGGCTAGCCTTGATCAAGCATGAGCAAGTCCAACGGCAGATCGAGCCTGAAGGTTTGTCTTCTCTCGCCGCACCCGATGGTTTTGGACGAATTCCATCGCTTGCTCGAAGATTCGGGCTTTCAGATCACGTCGAAGCAGCTCGACTCGATGCTGGCGCCCGATCTGCGCCATTTCGACGTTCCCAAGGCGTCGGTCTATGTCGTCGACGCGCACGCAGCGCGGCAGGCCACCGGCGCCCTGATGGGCAACATCCTCGAACGCTACTCCGCAGCGCGTGTTTTGGTCGTCGGAGACAAGTTCAAGGAAGCCGATAGCTATGCCCTGCTTCGCCAGGGTGCCAAGGGTATCCTTTCGTACGCGGAAGCCAGGGAACAGCTTCCTCGCGCTCTTCCGCAAGTAGCTGCGGGCGGCATTTGGGTTCCCCGGCCGGTCCTTTCGCGTTTTGTCGACTCGATCTTGAGCAGCACGCAGGGGCGGCGCCTGCGCATGGATTCTCCCAACGAGCTCAGCCGCCGCGAGCAGGAAGTGCTCAACGGCCTGCTGGAAAATCTTGCCAACAAGGAAGTGGCGGACCGTCTGCACATCTCCGAACGCACCGTGAAATTCCACGTATCGAACTTGCTCGCAAAATTCGGCGTCCGCCGCCGCGCCGACCTGATTCTGCTCTGCTATCAGCGGCGCAATGCCGGCGGGGTGTAGTTCTTCTCTCGCGCACGACTCCTGCCTCTTGTTCACCCATTCTTGAATTCAAGGCGTCGCACCCCGCTGATATAATTCTTTCCGCGAATCGTTCGATCTTTCGGCTCACATGGCGACATTTTCCATCGAGAACTTCGGTTGCCGCGCAACCGAAGCGGATGCTTCGGCTCTGCGCCGCGCGCTCCTCGACGGCGGCTTGACCCCTATTTCGGAACACGCATCTGCCGACTTTGTGGTTCTGAACACTTGCACCGTCACGGCGGCGGCGGATTCCCAAGCGCGCGAAGCCATTCGCAAGATTCATCGTGCGAATCCCGACGCGCGCATCATCGTCACCGGCTGCTACGCGCAGCGCGCGCCCGAGCAGCTGGCGGCGCTGGAAGGCGTCGCGTGCGTCGTCGGAAACTCGCACCAGGCTGAAATTCCCGGCGTCGTTCACGAACTATTCGCGACGCAGAGGACAGCAGAAGACTTTGTTTCGGTGGAGCAAATCGAAAACGATTCGATGTCGCTGGCCCGCGGCCCGGCGAAGATTCTGACCGGCGACATCTTCGAGCAATCGGCGATTTCTCTCGCTCCGGTGAATTCGGCGCGCGCAGAACCAGACCGCACCCGGCCGATTCTCAAGATTCAAGACGGCTGCAATAATCGCTGCTCGTATTGCGTGATTCCGTTCGTGCGCGGCCGCGGACGCAGCCTGCCGCCGGATCAGGTTGTGCGAGAGGTCCAGGCGGTTGTCTCGGCGGGTGCAAAGGAAATCGTCTTGAGCGGAATCAACCTCGGCAGCTACGGCCGGGACCTTTCGCCGCGCGCCGAACTCGCCTCGGTCGTGCGGCGCATTCTCGATGAGACCGTTCTCGAGCGCCTGCGTTTTAGCTCGATCGAGCCGCAGGACATCACGGAGGACTTCGTTTCGCTCGTCGCTTCCACCGAGCGCATCGCCCCGCATTTCCATGTGCCGCTGCAGTCCGGCTCCGATCGCATCTTGCGTGCGATGCACCGCTGGTATCGCACCAAGCATTACGCTGAGCGAGTACGTCTGATTCGCCGTGTGCTTCCTGATTCCGCAATCGGCGCGGACGTCATCGTCGGCTTCCCGGGCGAAACGGATGGCGATTTTCGCGCGACAACCGAATTCATCGAAGCGCTGCCGTTCACCTATCTGCACGTCTTCTCGTTTTCCGAGCGGCCAGGCACGAAGGCCGCAGGCGTCGGCAATGCCGTGCCCGCGCAGGTGATTCGCGAGCGCGCACGCGTGCTGCGCGCTCTCGCTGAGGAAAAGTCGGCAGCCTTTCGCGCCTCTCAGGCCGGACGCAGGCTGCGCGCGCTGACGCTCGCCCGCTCCGGCGACAATTGGACCGAGGCTCTGACTGGAAACTATCTGAAGGTGCGAATCGAAGGACGCCATCCCGCCAACCAGTGGCACGAAGCGTGCCTCTCTTCTTAACTTACACGCCGCCCAATTGCCGTCATTCCGAGCGGAGCCGCGCGTCTTGCATCCCCAACGCAGGGCGTTGGCGCGCGGCGCAGTCGAGGAATCTCTCTTAGTTTGTAAGGCCCGCGCAAAGCACTAATTTTCGAAAATCACCTGCGCGAGCGCCAGGTTTCCGCTGTGCGTGATCGTGACGCTGATGTGTTTCACGCCCAGCCGATCGGCGAATTCGCGCGCCACCCCTTCCAGGCGCAGTCCGGGCTTCCCTCCCGGTTCGCGCGTCACCTCGATGTCGCGCCAGCGTATGCCGTGGCTCCAGCCGGTCCCAAGCGCTTTCATGGCCGCTTCCTTCACCGCAAACCGCGCGGCGTAGCGTTCGTAACGGTTCTTGTACCGTTCGCAATAGGCGATTTCATCGGGCGTGAACAATCGCTCGATGAACGGCGCGCCGTGCCGCGTGATGGCAGCTTCCATCCGGTCGATTTCGGCGATGTCCAGTCCCAGCCCGACGATCAAGATGACCTCAGTGGCACAGGCACTCCCTTGCCCTGAACAGAAACGAAGGGTGCCTGTGCGCGTCCCGGCGACGAATTATACCTATAATGACGATGTGCCTATCGCTTGAAAGCCAGAGATGGTGACCGCAATCACAAAAAGGAAATCAGCGCCGAAAAGGCGCGCTTCGATATCGGACGAATGGAAGATTCGTCGCGCTGGCGGATTGCAGATCCTTGAGGCGCCGCCCCTCGCGAGGCTCCGCTGGCTCGTTCACGGCTTCAGCACGCGGCCGGGCGGTGCGAGCGATCTTGAAGGCGGCCGCGCTCTCAATCTCGGCTTCACGGAGTGGGACTCGCGCGAAAACGTGATCGAGAATCGCAAGAAATTCCTGGCATCAATCGGCGCCACCAAGATGCGCCTTGTCACGCTCCGCCAGATTCATTCGGATATCTCACATCGCATCGACGCGCTGAATGCAGAAGCGGACGAAACGCCGCAGGGCGATGCGCTCTTCACCCGCGAGCCGGGAATCCTGCTGGCCGTTCAGACGGCCGATTGCGTCCCTATTTTGCTCGCCGATACCAAGCAGCGCGCCGTCGCTGCGATCCACGCTGGCTGGCGCGGCACGCTCCGTCGCATCGCGGCCAAGACCCTCGGCCGTATGCAAATGGAATTCGGCACGCGCCCTGAAGACGTGATTGCTGCTCTCGGCCCGGGCATCGGCCGCTGCTGCTACGAAGTCGGCTCCGATGTTGCGCGCGAATTCCACGCGCAATTTCCGAACGCGCGCGACTGGTTCGACGGCCCGTTCGACGCGCTGGCGTGCGGCGAGAACGATCCCAACTGGCTCCCTTGGCTGACGATGCGCCCGCCGGGACATCCGCCGCCGTCCCCGCGCGTCAATCTCGACCTGATTACCGCGAATCGCGCGATTCTTGTTGATGGGGGCGTACCTGTGCACCAGATTTCCGCCTCGGGATTCTGCACCGCCTGCCGCACCGATTTCTTCTTCAGCTATCGCCGCGAACGCTCCACCGGCCGCCTCATGGCCGCCATCGGCATCCGGTAGTTCCGTCAGCAGGATTCAAGCGCCGCAGGCGCGATTGTCCCTGGCTCGGCCGTGATCCGCATCCGTGGACGGATTCGAGAGGTCTTGCAGCGCCCACCTTTGCGCGGGCATTCGTCGGGTCGAGCAGCTACGAAACTCGGCACAGCAACTTTTTCCATCGGAACTCGTTAGCCGCGTCGACGGGTTCAAGCGCCGGAGGCGCGGCCGTTATTAGCCCAGCACGAAGCGCAGCGAAGTGCTGGGAACACAGGACGAAGAATTCAAAAGTCCCGGAGGGACGATTGACATGCTATTGTCGCGCCCATGCCGGACTCCTATGTCGCCAATCGCGTGCATTGCGTATTCAGCACGAAGAATCGCGCCAAGATTATTCCTGCTGAAATGCAGCCGCGCTTATGGTCGTTCATGGCGGGAATTGCGCGACAAAACGGTATCGCGCTCATTGCAATCGGAGGCTTCGACGATCACGCGCACGTCCTGATTGCCATTCCACCCACGATGGCGTTAGCCAAAGCCATACAACTCATCAAAGCAGGCTCGTCAAAGTGGTGCAATCAGAATTTCGGTGGCGGAAGGTTTGAATGGCAGGCGGGCTATTCCGCTGCGAGCGTCAGTGCGTCAATGATCGAGCGGACCAAGACGTACATCAGGAATCAGAGGGAACACCATCGAACGCGCGACTTCGCGGAAGAGTGGCGACTGTTCCTCGAGAAGACCGGATTCTCCCCCGGCGAGAGCTGAATCAATCGTCCCTCCGGGACTTCGATTCTCGTCGCTAACGGTTCCCGGCACTTTGCTGCGCTTCGTGCCGGGCTAATGACAATCGCGCCTCCGGCGCTTGGGGGACCTGCAGGATAGCCTCAATGAAACACAACGAAGATCAGGTCGCAGCCGCTGCTTCCGCCAGCGCCAATTGCCCGCACGCGGCCATCACGTCCTGCCCGCGCGAATCGCGGATGAAACACGGCACGCCTTTTTCAATCAGGATGCGCTGAAACTCCTCGACCCGCGCCCGGTCTGGCCTTTCGTAAGGCAGCGCGCCCGGATTCCACGGAATCAGGTTCACCTTCGCGCGAATATTCGCGAGCAGCCGCACCACTCGCCGCGCGTCCTCGGGCGAATCGTTGAATCCGCCGAGCAGAACGTACTCAAACAGCAGCCATTCCCGCGGCCGCAGCGGATACCTTCGGCAGGCATCGAGCAGCTTTTCCAGCGGATACTTGCGGTTGATCGGCATGATTTGGTCGCGCTGCTCGTTCGAGGAAGCGTTCAGCGAAATCGCCAGATTCGGCCGCATCTTTTCCTTCGCCAGTCGCTCGATGCCGGGGATGATTCCGCTGGTCGAAAGCGCCGCATGCCTCGGCGCAATCGCCACTCCGTTCGGATCGATCAGGATGCGCAGCGCGGCCACCACCGCATCGTAGTTGAGCAGCGGCTCGCCCTGTCCCATCAGCACGATATTGGTCTGTGGCTTGAGCGCAGCCCGGTTGTCTTCGAGCGCCACCAGCACCTCGCCGACGATCTCGCCCGCCGTCAGATTCCGCGTGAGCCCGAGCGTCGCCGTCAGGCAAAACCGACAATCGACTGCGCAGCCCGCCTGCGTCGAAATGCAGATCGTCTGCCGACTTTCCTCGGGCATGAAGACAGTCTCGACGTTCGCGGGTTTGCCCTCGCCGACCGCGAGGACATACCGCACCGTGCCGTCCGACGACCGGTGCCGTCGCACAATCTGCGGCAGCGTGATCGCCGTCTCGCGCGCAAGCCGTTCCCGCAGCTCAGACGGCAAATTCGTCATCGCCGCGAAATCGAACTTCCGCTCTGCGTAAATCGCGTGGTAGATCTGCGCTCCGCGATAGCCCGGCTCGCCGAGCGATTCGAGAACTACCCGCAGCTCTTCCGCCGATTTCCCGAGCAGATTCACAACCGTGTTTGCAACTTGAGGGGACATCTTGAATCCATGATAACACGCTCAGCGCGCGCGACTTGCGGCGCCCGCATGACAATGCCGCGGCGGCGTGCGAAAATGAAGGGATACATGGCGGCCAAAATCCACACCGTGCAGCAGGACGTTTTGCCCAACGGGCTGGTGGTCATCACCGAGCCGATGGAGCACGTCCACTCGGTTTCGGTCGGCATCTGGCTGCGTTCTGGGTCGCGCCGCGAGCCAGCCGAGCTCAACGGCATCTCGCACTTCGTCGAGCACATGGTCTTCAAGGGCACGGCGCGCCGCACCGCCGAAGACATCGCGCGCGAAGTCGATAGCGTGGGCGGCATGCTCGATGCCTTCACCGCGAAGGAAATGGTCTGCTTCAATACGCGCGTGCTGGACGAGCACCTGCCGAAAGCCTTCGACGTGCTCGCCGACATGGTCCTTGAGCCGAAATTCGCGCCCGACGATATCGCGCGCGAGCAGTCCGTGATCCTCGAAGAAATCCGGATGACGCAGGACAATCCCGAGGATCTGGTCCACGAGCTTTTCACGCAGAATTTCTGGACGCCGCATGCGCTCGGCAAGCCGATTCTCGGCACGCCCGAAACCGTCTCGGCTTTCGACCGCGAAACGCTGCAGAAATGGTTTCGCCGCTGGTACGCGCCCAATCACCTTGTCGTCACGGCGGCGGGCCATCTAACGCACGCGCAGCTCGTCGATCTCGTCTCCGAGCGCTTTGCCAGGTTAGCGCCGTCGGAAGATGGCTCCGCCGAATCCGCACCGGAAGCCGCACCGCACATCACGCTGCGCTCCAAGCGCGAACTCGAACAGGTTCATCTCTGCCTCGGCGTGCCTGCGCTGCCGCTGACCGACGAGCGCCGCTTCGCTGTCTCGATCCTCAACAACATTCTCGGCGGCGGAATGTCCTCGCGGCTCTTCCAGAATATTCGCGAGCGCCAGGGCCTCGCCTATGCAATTTTCAGCGAGATGAATTCCTATCGCGACGCGGGCATGCTCTCAGTCTATGCGGGCACTTCGCTGGAAACGGCGGGGCAGGTGATTCGCTCAATTCTTGAGGAGTTCCAACGCATCAAGGACGAGCCGCTCGGCGAAGAGGAGCTTCGCCGCGCCAAGGATCATCTCAAGGGGGCCACGCTTCTTGCGCTCGAAGGCTCCGGCTCGCGCATGAACAGCCTCGCGCGCTATCACATGTACTTCAATCGCCACTTCACGCCGCAGGAGTTGATCGCCATGCTCGAGGCCGTCACCGCCGGGCAGGTGCAGCAGCTCGCGCGGGAGTTCTTCGCGCCCCAGCGCCTCGCCGCCTCCGTCGTCGGCAACCTCAACGGCTTCCACCTTACGCGGGAACAACTGGCCTTCTAACAGCTGCGGGAACTCCACCTCACGTTCTCTGCGGGCTCTGCGTCTCTGCGGTGAGCTCCCGGAATTCACTCTGCAATTCGGGAATGATGACTCTTGCCAGCAAGGGCGTCCTTAATCTCCTTCGCGATCCAGACCGGCCCAACGAGGAAATAAATCACGCCCTGAAAAAACGCCGGCTTATTGCCTTCGACGCGATGCCCCACGAATAGCAGAATCCATCCGCCGACGAACAGCGCCAGGCCGATGCGCCAGTACGTCAGCACCAGCAGCACAATCCCCGCGAGGATGATGGGGATTCCGATTCCGTGCAGCACCTTGTTCCACGGATTCGTATGCTCGTGGTCGTACTGCGCCATGTACTGCGTGAAGGACGGCATGTTGAGCCTCCCTGGCGCGAGATTCTACTCCTCCTGCGACCTCTACGTCTCCTTGCCCTGAGTGCTCCGCAGGCACGAAGGGTACGGTGCCTTTGGCGTCTCCTTCTCTGCGCTCTCTGCGTCTCCGCGGCGGGGCCTTTCTTTCTTACGACCGACGTTTCCTTTTGTTCGACCGTCGCGTTTTTCCTTTGACCTGATCTTTGCGCTCTGCCAATATTCCGAGCGAGTCAAGACTCGCGGACTGAGGGCAACCGCATCTCGTTTCGCATTTCCATCCTCGCTTCCGGCAGCTCGGGCAATTCGACGTTGCTCGAAACCGAGCGCACCACCCTCCTCATCGACGCCGGCCTTGGCCGCAGGGAAATCGCGCGCCGCTTCGAAGCGCTGGGGCGTCCGCTGCCCGAGCGCGTTGACGCGATCCTGATCACCCACGAACATACCGACCATTCGAGCGCCGCCGCGCAGCTTGCGCGCCACTGGGACTGTCCCGCGTATCTCACCGAGCCGACCCACCGCGAAATCGTGAAAATGTACGCCGAGGAACCCGACAAGCCCGGCCGGAAAGCCACCATCGACCGCGTCGAATTCATTCGCGCCGGCGAGCGATTTCAAATCGGCGATGTCGAAGTGAATCCCTTTCGCATCCCGCACGACGCCGCCGATCCGGTCGCGTACTCGTTCCGCACCAACGGCACGAAGGTCGCCATCGCCACCGACCTCGGCTACATGCCCGAACTTGTCAAGCAGCACCTGCGCGAAGCCGATTTCCTGATTCTCGAATCGAACCACGATCTCGAAATGCTCAAGGTCGGGCCGTATCCGTGGCACATCAAGCAGCGCGTCATGAGCCGCACCGGGCATCTTTCAAATAACATCGTCAGCGAATTTCTCGCCGATGCGGAAGTCTTCGACGCTCGCGCGCGCCATCTCGTCCTGGCGCATCTTTCCGAGCAGAACAACACACCCGAAATCGCCCAGATCAGCGCGGAGCAGGCCCTCGCTGCGCGCGCTGCCGACTTCGCCTTCCGCGGCTCGCTCCACATCGCCTCTCAGCGCGTCCCCCTCGGCCCCTTCGAAATCTAACCCTGTTATAATCCCCGTAAAGAGCGATCTATGATGCGCGTCCCGCGGCTCGTTACTGCCGTTGCGTTGGCCTCGCTCTCTTTCGCTGCGCCAGCGACGAAGGCGGCTGGTCACGCCTCCAAGGTGGAACGCGGGGCGTTCTCTCGCGACGCAGCATTTGCTTGCTCTCCGCCTCAATTCATGGAGCCCCTCAGAATTCCCTCGCCTGACGGCCAGAAGACGATTGTGGTGACTTCTGACCATGACAAAGACTTGCCGCACTCCATCCTCACCGTCGAGGCGTTCGGGAAGGAATTTGAGGCGGATTTCACTTGGTCCCCCGATTGCGAAGTTGCGTGGTCGCCGGACTCGCGCGCATTCTTCGCGACCTACACACTGGGCGGCGCGGTTGGCGACTTCGTGACCCAGATCTTCTTCGTTAGGCCCGGAGGTCTCGAGCTTGTCGATCCGACTGAGGCTTTGGTGACGGAGTTTATGTCCCGACCGCACTATTGCTACTGGAACGAGGAGCCGAATGTAGGGAGTGTCACGTGGCTGGGCGATTCCTCGCGCTTGCTTGTTGCTGCTGAGTTCCTGCCCCACAGCAATTGCGAAGAAATGGGCACGTTTAGGGTGTACGAAATCACGATACCGGAAGGCAAGATCCTTAGGGAACATGACCAACTTTCGGCTAAGCGACTGTTTTGGCGGCACCTCGGTGACGAGTTGAGGAACGCCGACGACGAGTGTCCCAGGAAGCCAAAGAGGTGCGACGCGGAGGCGGTCAAGCTCGGTCGGGAGCGATTCACAGACTGAACCCGTAGCGCGAAGCTTCCCTCTGTACCCTCTGCGCCTCCTCTGCGCCCTCTGCGTTGAGTCTTTTCCTGTTAACAATCGATGGTGTATCTTCTCACTGAACTCTCGGAGGCGCGCATGGACATCGGCTCGGTCATCCTGCTTGTGGTGGGCGCGGTCGTCGTCATCTTCGTGCTCGGCATCTTTTTCGGCTCGTTTTTCACGGCGGAGCAGGCGCACGCCAAGATCATCCAGCGCCTCGGCAAATTTTCGCGCATTGCTCAGCCGGGCCTGAACTTCAAACTTCCCTACCTCGACACCGTCGTCGCCAACATCAGCCTCCAGGTGCAGCAGCTCGACGTGAAAGTCGAAACGAAGACGAAGGACAACGTCTTCGTCATCATTCCCATCGCCGTGCAGTATAAAGTCGCGCCGGACAAGGTCTACGACGCGTTCTACAAGCTCTCCGATCCGGTCAAGCAGATCGAATCGTTCGTTTACAACTGCATCCTCGGCCACGTCCCCAAGCTCACGCTCGATGAAACCTTCGACCAGCAATCCCAAATCGCCGTCGACGTGAAAAATTCGCTCGACGCATCGATGGCCGAATTCGGCTACTCGATCGTGAAATCGCTCATCACGGACATCGTCCCCGACGAAAAAGTGAAGGCCGCGATGAACGACATCAACGCCGCCGCTCGCGAGCGAGAAGCGACCGTCTCGCGCGCCGAAACCGAAAAGCTGCTGCTGGTGAAAAAAGCGGAAGCCGACGCCGAATCTAAGCGCCTGCAGGGCGAAGGCATCGCCAATCAGCGCAAAGCCATCATCGAGGGCCTGCGCGATTCGATCGAGAAATTCTCCGCGTCGGTCGAAGGCGCCACGCCCAAGGACGCGATGTCCATGGTGCTTCTCACGCAGTATTTCGACACGCTCAAGGAAGTCGCCGGGACGAATCGCAGCAACACCATCCTGATGCCGCACACTCCCAACGCCCTGGCTGAGCTGATGGAGCAGTTCCGCACCACGCTCATCACCGGCGAACTCGCCTCCAAAGGCGCCGACGGGTCAGGTGCTCCGGCACCTGCTCCAACTCCCCGCAGCTGAGGTAGAAAGGTCCTTCAGTGGCACAGACAATCCTGTCTGTGCTTCCCGCATTTGCTCTTGGCTTCAGAATTGTGCTACTTGTCCGGCGTGACGTTCTGCCGCAGAAACCTTCCGCACTGGCATCCGAGTGACAAGACGCTCTTCATAACTTGGCGTCTCCATGGCTCGCTCTCGAAGCCAAGGGAACCTCAGGCGGGCAAGCGCATTTCGGCGGCAGTGGATGAAGAATTCCTCAGAGCTGACGCAATTCTCGACCGCGCGGAATCTGGCCCCCCTCTGGCTCAAGGATGCGCGAATCGCGGCGTTGACTGTTAACGCGCTCCAACGCGGCTCTGCCGAGTTTGGCCGCTACGACCTGCACGCCTACGTCGTAATGGCGAATCATCTCCATGTTCTCTTAACGCCCAAGATCGAAGTGCCCCAGATCACGAAGTCGCTCAAAGGCGTAACAGCTCGCTCCGCGAACGAAATCCTCCACCGCGCTGGCAAACCGTTCTGGCAAGACGAGTCATTCGACCACTGGATACGAAATGAAATCGAGTTCGCGCAAACCAAGCAATACATCGAGCACAATCCCGTGACAGATGGACTGGTCGAGAGGCCAGAGGACTGGCCGTGGTCGAGGGCGTCTCAGACTGGTCAGAAGAGATGAAGAGCACAGACACGATTGTCTGTGCCACTCAATGCTCTCTTTGGTGAGACGCACCTTTCGCCCGCACTGACTCTGCGCCGCCACGCGTTTCGTGGAAAACGCCATTAGGAAGTCCACAGACTTTTCCGCGCACAATCGCTTGACATCATGCTAGCTTCGTCACGATGAACGACAGGTGCGCAGTGACAGGCAACCGAACCGACGCCGCGGCAGTCCGGCGGCATCGGGTGCAAACCTGTCTGAACGACCATGAGAGTCCTAATCGCCAAACTCCAGGAGTTGATTTGAGGCTAAATGATTGAAAACAAAGCGCCGGACCAAGGTCTAATCGCCAAAAAACTAGGGAGAGCGGCATCAGGTCCGTCGGGCAAAATCGAGTATGATGGAGCAGGGATGTCCCCCGCCATCAACCGCAATCTGAGGGGTGAAATTTGATTGCGCGGTACACGCGTTCGGAGATGGGCCACGTCTGGAGCGAGGCAAACAAATTCCAGAAGTGGCTCGACGTCGAGCTGGCGGCGACGGAAACGCTCGCCGAGGCGGGCGTGGTCCCGCGCGAGGCCGCAGCCAGGCTGCGCGAGCGGGCGCGCATCGACGTGGCGCGCATCAACGAAATCGAAGCCAAGGTCCGCCACGATGTGATTGCGTTCACCATCGCCGTGCAGGAAACGGTCGGCGATCTCGAAGCGGCGCGCTGGCTTCACTACGGACTCACTTCGAACGATGTGGTGGACACGGCGCAGGCGCTGCTCGTGCGCGACGCGTCGCGGCTGATCGAAAAGGGCATCGCGCGGTTCGGCGAAATTCTCGAAAAGCGCGCGTGGGAGTTCAAGGACACGCCCGAAATCGGCCGCACGCATGGCATTCACGCGGAGCCGATCACGTTTGGCCTGAAGGTCGCGAACTGGTACGCGGAAAATCGCCGCGATGCCGCGCGGTTCGAAACCGCCGCGCGCGAAATGGCCGTGGGAAAAATTTCCGGCGCGGTCGGGACGTGCACCCACTTAGGCCCCGAAATCGAGCACAAGATTTGCCACCGGCTCGGGCTTGCCACCGCGCCGATCAGCACGCAGGTGATTGGGCGCGACCGCCACGCGCAATACCTATCGGCGCTGGCGATCGTCGCCGCCACGCTTGAAAACGTCGCGCTCGAAATCCGCCATTTGCAACGCACCGAAGTGCGCGAGGTCGAGGAGCCGTTCGGCGGCGAGCAGCGCGGCAGCTCCGCGATGCCGCACAAGCGCAATCCGGTTTCAAGCGAGCAGATTTGCGGACTCGCGCGCGTGGTCCGCGCGAATTCCATCGCGGCGATGGAGAACATCGCGCTCTGGCACGAGCGCGATATCTCCCACAGCTCGGTCGAGCGTGTGATTCTGCCCGATTCGACGATCCTCGTGGACTATATGCTGCACCGCACCAGCGAGATCGTCGCCAATATGAAAGTGTTTCCCGCGCGCATGCAGCGCAATCTCGACGCCACCCAGGGGCTGGTTTTTTCAGGACAGCTTTTGCAGGATTTGGTAGAGCACGGCGCGCCGCGCGAAGATTCCTACAAGTGGGTGCAGGCGCATGCGATGGCCGCGTGGGAATCGGAAACGAGCTTCAAGGACCGCGTCGCCGCCGATCCGAACATCCGCAAATTCCTCGACGAAAAGGCGCTCGCGCATACCTTCGATCTAAAGCGGCAGCTCCGCGCCGTGGACGCAATCTTCCGCCGCGTGTTTGGTACAGGTAAGACATCAGCCGCGCGTTAGGCCGAAGAGAGAGCCCTCGACTCGTCCGCTGCGGCGGACTCGCTCCCTTCGACTGCGCTCAGGGCAAGCGGAATGACGATCCTAATCGGATCGTCAGTTCGGCGCTGGGCCGACGGTGCCGATCGTGGCGCCGCCGACGCGGAATTTCTTGTAGTCGCTGTAGCGGTCCACGAAATTCTGCTTGAGCTTGACGAAGACGATTCGCCCTGCAAGGTGGACTTCGGCGTAGGACGGCAGCCAGACTTCGTCGTTGATTTTCTCCTGCTCGAAGACGAAGTTCGAGCCTTTCGAAAGCGACGCGAGCAGCCCGCCGCCGATGCGCACCGATTCGGCGAAGCGCGCTTCCAGCCGCACGATTTCGCGGGCCTGTTCATCGACCCACATCGTGCCGGACAGTTTCTGAATGATGGAGTCGATGCGCTTTTTCGGCTTGTAGTTCGGATTGCCGTTCACGTCGAAGGCAATCACTTCGCGGCCGTGAAGCGATTCGCGGCGCGGATTGGTGAAAAGCTCGGCGCGAAGGAAGTCGGAAAGCTCGGCTTCTTCCTCCTCTTCTTTCTTCGCCTGCTTTTTCGGATCGTTCGCGAGCTCGGCCTGTTTCTTTTTCAGCCGGTCGAATTCCTTGTTGAAGCGGTCGTCTTCTTTTTTCTTCTCGCCGGCGTCGAGCGGCTTGCCGTCCTTGGCGAGCAGGTGACGGACTTCTTCGTCGCCGATGTAGAAGACATCGTAGTCGTCGATGGAGCGGGACTTCACGCTGCCGTCCGAATCGGTCTTGTCCTGCTCTTCGGAGAGGTGCGCGGTATAGAGCCTGCGGATTTCTTCGATCGCGTCCTGGTTTTTGGCGATGTCGCGCAGCAGGGTGGGAATATCCGGCAACGGCCGCTGCTCAGCCTGCGACTGCGCGGGCGGCGCAGCGTCACTCTGCTGCGCCCACGCGGGCTCGCAGGCCATTCCCGCAATCTGGATCGCGCACGCAAAAATGACGACGGAGCGGCGCAGGGAATTCTCCCCGGCGCGTGATTATTGCACGCGCTGGATGTAGCGGCCTTCGGAGGTGTCGACTTTGACTTTATCGCCTTCGCCGACAAAGGGAGGCACGTTGATCACGAGTCCGGTCTCGAGTTTCGCCGGCTTCATCACCGCGCTGGCGGTCGCCTTCTGAATGCTCGGCTCGGTCTCGACAACCGTGAGGTCGACCGTATCGGGCAGAAGGACGCCGATCGCTTTGCCGTCGTGGTACTCGATCTTCACCGGCATGTTCGGGATGAGGTAGTCCTTGGCGTCGCCGACGATGTCGTCCTGCAGGGAGATCTGCTCGTAGTTTTCGTTGTTCATGAAGTGGTGGCCGTCGCCGTCGCTGTAGAGATATTCGAACTCGATTTCGTCCACCGTCACTTTGTCGATGACATCCTCGGCGCGGAACCGGTAGTCGATCATCGCACCGGTACGCAGGTTGCGCATCTTGGTTTGCATGGCAGCGCGCTTGTTGCCCGGCGTGCGATGGTCCACGTTGTAGACGGCGTAGAGATCGCCCTCGTGCTTGATGATCATCCCTGAACGCAGAAGTGTTGCCTTAATCATGACCCGCTCCCGAATGATTGCCTTGGAGTTTCCCTGCAGAATCTCTGCTGAGGCTTTCATTATAGCGGCGCGCGATGCGACCGGTCAAACCGTCGTGAAAGCCTAGAACTCCTCCTCTTCGAGCTTTTTGAGGCGGGTGATCTTGAGCGCGATGCGGAAATCGCGAGAGCGCGCATCGGCCAGGATGGCGCGGCGCTTTTCGCGCGGCAGCGAGGCCGGCCCGATCACGCCAGCAAAATCGCGCGGGAAGTGCTTGACGAAGATTGCGGCCAGATGAGCCGTAGCGTAGGCGATCGGAGTTGAGATCAGCCCACGCTGCCGAATCTGGTAGAGGGTGGGAAAGCTGGCGTCCCATCGCACCAGAAGCGGCTGCTCTCCTTTCATTCCGCGGACCAGCACAGCGGCAGCAAAGCGAGCGTTTTCGAGCACGCCCTTGCGAATCAATTTCGCGACGCGGCGCGGCGTCAGCGTTTCCGGAAACCGCTTGCGCACGATTCCTGTCGAGCGGTGCAGCCGCCCCTGCCGGTACCATCGCCGCAAGCGTTCGATATCGTTTCCGCCGATCTTGGCGTCGGCATCGCGCATCTTGATCACGTAAGGCAGCATGCAGACTTCGTCTTGCGCGGCGAGATACACGGGCACCTCGCCGATGGGTTGCGGAAAGCGAAAGATCTCGCGCTCGTTGAATCTTCGCGCGAGCGCAAACCGGCCGCTGCGATAGATGCGAGGCCGCGATGTCGCTTCGTCGTAGGCCACGTCCGCTGACCACGTCGAGATCGGATCCTTGCTCTCGGTGCTCTCGTAGAGGCGGATATAGGCGGCCTCGACCGAATCGAGCAGCTCCGAGCCGCGCTGTGCGAGCAGGTTGGTGAGACCGGGCGCAACGCCCGCGCACACGAGCGCCACGCGATTCTTGGCCTCGAAGCGCTTGTGAAAGCGAAACTGTTCGGGCTTGAACGGATGATGCGTGAGGTGCGAGTTCAGGTCGAGGTAATGCGCGCGCAGCCGCAGCGCGGCTCGCAAGACAATCTTGTTGTAGACGGCGGGCGAGGCGTTGATGATGAGGTTAGCGCCGCGCCCCGCGCGCACAATCGACCAGAGATTGCGGGCGTTCGCCTCGCGGATTTCGATCCGCCTTTTCTTGCCCAGGAACCGGCGGGCGCGCTCGATATCCCGGTCGCCGCACCAGACGGTGTGTCCCTGGCGCTCGAGGAGTTGTGCCAGCAGGGAGCCAGTGCCGCCTGCCCCGAGGACGAAAATCCGCATCGGTTCGCCACTGTACCATATCCTTCAGTATGCACAACGCACAGGAGTTGCAGGGCGTTCACGCAGCGTACACTCGGTTTTGTTGACAACGCGCGAAGCGGGCCGTATGATTTCTGCGACATCGCGTCGAGCGTGGGCGCTTTGTCCCCTTCTCTGCTCTAGCCCCCTGATGGGTGGAGTGACCGAGGCCGAGCCCTCGGAAAATAGGGCACGATCCTCACGGAGGCCGCTCTTCATGTCACCCGAACACGACAACAACCCACAAACTTCCGCCATTGAAACTGGATTTACGGAGCATAGATCGGACACTCCGCCCAGCGTCACTTCCCAGGCGGGAGGCGCGGCGGCAGCAACCGCGATGGCCCGCGAGCCAGAGGCCGCCGAGCCTGCTCCCGAAACCCTTGTATTGACGCCCGAAGCAACCCCCGCAGCGGAGACGGCGGGATCGGACAGCGAAGCCCCCTCAGCCGATGTGAATGCGGCCTCTGCGCCACCGACTCCCGAAGGAGCGGCTGAGGCACAGGAATCGTCTGAGACCATGGACCAACTGCTCGACCAGTTCTCCACGCCGCAGGCCGCTGCCGAGGGAGAGATTTTCGACGGGCGAGTGCTGGCGGTGACGGAAGCAGGTGTGGTGGTCGATGTGGGAGGAAAGTTCGAGGGCTTGGTTCCCGCCCAGGAGTTCCTCGATTCGGGCAATGCGATCGAGTTCGGCCCCGGTCAAACGATTGAGGTCGAGCGTTTGCACGACGAGAAGGACGGCTATGTGCTGCTGTCGTACGCGCGAGCGCACCGGCGGCGCGTCTGGGATCGCATCGAGAAGTCCTATCGCGAGCACACGAACCTCAACGGGAAGATTGCCGAACGGATCAAGGGCGGGCTGGTGGTCGATATCGGCGTGCGCGCGTTTCTGCCCGCATCGCAGATCGAACTGAGGCCTGTGCATGATCTCGAGGGGTGGAAAGACCGGGAGATCGAAGTCCGGGTCCTGAAGCTCAACCGCAAGCGCGGCAACGTGGTGGTGAGCCGGCGCGCGATTCTCGAAGAAGAGCAGACAGCCAAGCGCGAAGCGCTGGCGGCCACGCTGGCCGAAGGCATGACCGTTACCGGACGCGTGAAAAACATTACGGACTACGGAGTGTTCGTCGATCTCGGCGGAATGGACGGCTTGTTGCACGTCAGCGACCTCGTCTGGGGCCGCGCGCCGCATCCGTCGACGATCGTGCAGCCCGGCGAAGAAATCCAGGTTCAAATCCTCAAATTCGACAAGGAAAAGCAGCGGATTTCGCTCGGACGGAAACAATTGATGCCCGATCCCTGGGCCACGGTGCCGGAGCGCTTTCCCGCAGGTGCACGCGTGCACGGAAAAGTGGTCGGCGTGACGGACTACGGCGCCTTCGTGCAAATCGAACCGGGCGTCGAAGGCCTGGTGCACGTGAGCGAGATGAGCTGGTCGAAGCATGTGAAGCACCCGTCGAAGATCGTCAAGGTCGGCGACGAAGTCGAAGTGGCGGTGCTCGAGGTGAAGACGGACCAGCGGAGGATTTCGCTGGGTCTGAAGCAGACATTGCCCGATCCATGGGACGCCGCCGCGGAGAAATATCCGGTTGGATCGATCGTCACCGGAAAGATTCGCAACCTCGCGGATTTCGGCGCGTTCGTGGAGCTGGAAGAGGGAATGGAAGGCTTGATTCACATCAGCGATGTGAGCTGGACCGAACGCATCAAGCATCCGAGCGAGAAGTTCAAGAAGGGCGACAGAGTCGAGGCCAAGGTGCTGAAAGTGGACTCGCAGAACCGGCGCCTCTCGCTCGGCGTCAAGCAGGTC